>Ga0302349_1000471_pt1 | contig 47832 bp, 44 predicted proteins | sample PhyAR1_FD_202176 | JGI IMG/M metagenome (GOLD analysis project Ga0302349, IMG submission 202176) | Leaf surface microbial communities from alfalfa plants in UC Gill Tract Community Farm, Albany, California, United States - DLSL A.R1... | ecosystem: Host-associated > Plants > Phyllosphere >... | reverse complement strand
GCGTTGCAGGCGGCCTATCGCCTGCTGACCAGCGCCCATTACCGGACCTCACCGCTGGATTTACGTCGGCTGCTGGATGCGCCAGGTATGCAGCTGTGGCTGGCTGGCGAGACAGCGGCGTTGCAGGGCGCATTATGGCTGGTGGAAGAGGGTGGACTTGATCCAGCGCTGGCGCAGGCGGTGTGGGCCGGTACCCGTCGGCCACGCGGTAACCTGGTCGCTCAGTCGCTGGCGGCGCATGCAGGACTGACGGAGGCGGCAACGTTACGCTCACTGCGCATCAGCCGTATTGCCGTGGCGGCGGAAAGCCGTCGCCGTGGAATCGGCCAGCAGCTGGTGACCGCGGCCCGTCACGCTGCCGCTGATTACGACTATCTTTCCGTCAGCTTCGGCTACACTGAGTCTCTTTGGGCCTTCTGGCGCGCCTGTGGTTTTACCCTGGTGCGAATCGGCAGTCAGCGCGAGGCGAGCAGCGGCTGTTACGCCGCAATGGCGATGCTGGCCTGTTCTGCTGCCGGAGAAGCGTTGCAGCAGCGCGCGGCACAGCAACTGGCCCGCGACTGGCCGCTTTTACCTCAGCCTGTCGCGTTACCGGCAGGCGTTGTGATGCGGTATGACGCGGATTTTACCGATCAGGATGCCTGGCTGGCCGCCGGTTTTGCCTGGGCACAGCGGCCACTGGAGGCCAGTTTGCCGGTGTTGCAGCGGCTGGCTGGCCTCCGGCTGCAGCCGTTACCGCTGCTGGAAGCCGCGATTGCCGCGCCGGATGCGCTCAGCACGCTGGCCCGACAGGCGGGACTGAGTGGACGTAAAGCGCTGATTACTGCGCTGCGTCAGCAGACCGCCAGCGCGCTTGAAAACCTGCCAGGCCTGGACGCTGAGGCTCTGCGTCAGTCGTTGAAATAATTCGACCTGCGGGTTCAAATTTTCCTCATATCATTTCGCGCCCGGCGGCGTAGAGTGAAAACAGGAGGTCAACATGACACTGAAATATGTAATCGTTCAACAGCCCGCCACGGCGGCCCAGCTGTTTCTGCTTTATCACGGCGTAGGCGACAATCCGGACTCAATGGGCGAGATTGGCAGCTGGTTTGCCCGCACCTTCCCGGAGGCGCTGGTGGTGTCGGTGGGGGCGCCTGCCGCAGGCCGCCAGTGGTTTCCCGAAGCCGATTTACACGACCAGACGGTTCAGCAACGGGTCGACGCTGCGATGCCGCAGTTCGTCGAGTCGGTTCGTCACTGGCAGCAGCAGAGCGGTGTCCGGGCGGAAGCGACGGCGCTGATCGGCTTTTCGCAGGGCGGCAGCATGGTGCTGGAAGGGGTAAAAGCGCATGCCGATCTGGCGGGGCGGGCGGTGGTGTTTAACGGTCGCTTCGTCACGTTACCCGAGAAAGCCAGTACCCGCACCACGGTGCATCTGATTCACGGTGATTACGATGAGCAGATCCCGCTGCATCATGCGCAGCTGGCGGAGCAGCGTCTGACGGCGTTAGGCGGCGATGTTACGCTGGATATTGTCGACGATCTGGCCCATGCCATCGACCATCGCAGCATGGCGCTGGCGCTGGATCATCTGCGTTATACGGTGCCGAAGCGTTATTTTGACGAGGCGTTGAGCGGGGCGAAGCCCGGTGATGATGATGTCATCGTGATGATGTAAAAATGCCCTCGCTCAGCGAGGGCATCCGGCATTACTTCTTCTTCGGCCAGTCGTCGTCATCGTCCCATTTATCGTTAAAATCACGATGCGGCGGCAGGTTCGGTTTGTTATCCATAAATTTTTTGTGATCGATGCGTTTCAGATCTTTATACACATTCATCAGCACGCCAACCATCAGCAGGATCACCAGGATCCACCAGTAATCTTTAATAAACTCCATTTCCCGCTCCTTAACATCGCACTCAGGCGATCAGTTGTTCCATGATGCGTTGATACATCCGGCTCAGCATCTGCAGGTCGGAGGCTTTCACACACTCATTGATTTTATGAATGGTGGCGTTTACCGGACCCAGTTCCACTACCTGCGCACCCATGCGGGCGATAAAGCGGCCATCAGAGGTGCCGCCGGTTGTCAGCAGCTGCGGCTTAATTTCATTATAGTGCGCTACCGCTTTTACGACGGCATCCACCAGCTTACCGCGATCGGTCAGGAACGGCTGACCCGAGAGTTTCCACTCAATGGTGTAGCGCAACTGATGACGATCCAGCAGCTCTGCGACCCGCTGACGGATCATCGCGTCGGTCAGTTCGGTGCTGAAGCGGAAGTTAAACTGCACGAACAGCTCGCCGGGAATGACATTATTACTGCCGGTTCCCGCCTGTACGTTGGCAATCTGCATACTGGTCGCCGGGAAAAACGCATTGCCCTGATCCCATTCGACCGCCACCAGTTCGTTCAGCGCGGGCATCGCCCGATGCACCGGGTTATCCGCCAGATGCGGATAGGCGACGTGGCCCTGCACGCCGTGGATGGTCAGATTGGCGGTGATCGAGCCGCGTCGGCCATTTTTCACTACGTCACCGACCACTTCGGTACTTGAGGGTTCGCCGACCAGGCAGTAATCAAGCCGCTCCTGGCGTGCCATCAGGCGTTCAACCACCTTCACGGTCCCGTTGGCACCGCTGGCCTCTTCGTCTGAGGTGATCAGAAACGCCAGCCGCCCTTTATGGTGCGGATGGACGGCGACAAAACGCTCCGCCGCCACCACCATCGCCGCCAGCGAACCCTTCATGTCGGCCGCGCCACGGCCAAACAGCATGCCGTCGCGGATGGTGGGCTCAAACGGCGGATTGATCCAGCGGCTGGCATCGCCCGACGGGACCACATCGGTATGACCGGCAAAGGCCAGCGTTTCGCCTTCACCGCGGGTCGCCCAGAAATTCAGGGTGTCATCGATGTTCATGGTCTCAATGTGGAAACCAATCGCCTGCAGGCGGGCAATCAGCAGCGCCTGACAGCCGGCATCATCGGGACTGAGAGAAGGGCGACGAATCAGCTGTTGCGTCAGCTCAATGACCGGGCAAAACATATTACTTCTCCTGGATAGCATTCTGATAACTCGTCTCACTAAAGCCGGCAAGCAAAGTGCCATCCGGAGTGCGTAACAGCGGGCGTTTAATCATGGCGGGCTGGGCCAGCATCAGGGCTTTGGCGCTGTCGGCATCGGTGACGGCTTCGCGCTCTGCCTCGGGCAACTTGCGCCAGGTGGTGCCGCGGGTGTTGAGCAGGGTGGTGTAACCCAGCGCATCAATAAATTCCTGCAGCATCGCATCACTCAGGCCATCAGCGCGGTAGTCATGAAACCGATAGTCGATACCAGCCGCCGTTAAAAAGCCCCGGGCTTTTTTTATCGTGTCGCAATTTTTAATCCCGAACATCACCCACTGCGCGCTCATCGCCTGATCCTTATTATCCTGTGAAAAGTGGAAGCTGAAAAAAGCAGCCAAAGCGGGAGTTTAGCATAGTGCGATCCGTTGCGGCATCTCACCAGGCCAGCCTGACCTGCCGAAAAACGCTTTCGGCTGCGCCTGGTTTATCACCGGGTAACCGTTATCAATTTCAGCCGTAATCATTACCTGGCTTATCATTGGGTGATTGAGAATTTCGCCATGTTTGAAAAATAGTCTACCGCTGGGTTTATCAAAAATTATTTTCAGTCGGGTTAAGCAGTTGCTGAAATGTGCGTCAGCTACCAAATCCGATAAATCTCAGGTTTTATTCACCGCTGCCGATAGTGATAACAGGTGTAAACGTATTCACCTGATGAAAAAAAGCGCGTAACATTGCCATCACAATAAGAGAGGGCATTATGATTGACACTGAAATGGGGAACTGGAAAGAATTTATCGAAGCGATGTTACGCAACAAGTAACACGCTAAGAGACAAGCAGGGCGATTCCCCTCTTGCTGCAATTCTTACCACACACAGAAATAAGGCGGTCACTGACATCAGTGGCCGCTTTTTATTTCTGACCTTGCTGGCCCGGTTGCGGGCCAATCGGCTTAATCGTGTGGCTTCTCTTTTAGCGGGAAGCGCCGGCGGACCAGCACAAAGAACAGCGGTACAAAGAAGATCGCCAGCAGCGTGGCGGAGATCATGCCGCCCATTACGCCGGTCCCCACCGCATGCTGGCTGCCGGAACCGGCTCCGCTACTGATTGCCATCGGCAGCACCCCAAAGATAAACGCCAGCGAAGTCATCAGAATCGGCCGCAGGCGCTGGCGTGACGCCTCCAGCGTCGCGGCCACCAGTTCGCCGCCTTTGCTGTTGATCTCATTGGCAAACTCAACAATCAGGATGGCGTTCTTGGCGGAGAGCCCCACCACCGTCAGCAACCCGACCTGGAAGTAGACATCGTTCTCCAGCCCGCGCAGCCAGGTGGCGATCAGCGCCCCGACCACGCCGAGCGGCACCACCAGCATCACCGAGAACGGAATCGACCAGCTCTCATAGAGCGCGGCAAGACAGAGGAAGACCACCAGCAGCGAAATCGCATACAGCGCCGGGGCCTGTGAGCCGGAGAGCCGCTCCTGATAAGAGGCACCGCTCCACTGGAAGCCGACGCCCAGCGGCAGGGCGTTGACCAGTTTTTCCATCTCGTCCATCGCGGTGCCGCTGCTGACGCCATTCGCGGCTTCACCCACAATCTCCAGCGATGAATAACCGTTGTAGCGTTCAAGCCGCGGTGAACCAGTTTCCCAATGACTGGTGGCGAAAGCGGAGAAGGGCACCATGCCGCCGCTGCTGTTGCGCACGTACCACTTATTAATGTCTTCCGGCAGCATACGATATTCGGCCGCCGCCTGAACGTAGACCTTTTTCACCCGACCGCGATCGAGGAAATCATTCACGTAGCTTGAGCCCCAGGCGGTGGTCAGCGTGTCGTTGATGGTATCGAGTGAGACGCCCAGCGCCTGCGCTTTGCGATCATCAACATCAATCTGCAACTGCGGGCTGTCATCAAGTCCGTTGTGCCGCACCCGCGACAGCGACTTATCATTGGCGGCCATCTCCAGCAGCTTATCGCGCATCGCCATCAGCTGCGTATGCCCGACTCCGGCGTGATCCTGCAGTTGCAGGTCAAAGCCGGATGAGCTGCCCATACCAGTGATCGCCGGCGGGCTACTGGCGATCACCCGGCCCTCTTTGATCTTCTGAAAGGCTTTTGTGGCACGATCGATAATCGCGAATGAGGTGCGATCGGTGCCGGGGCGATCTTCCCAGTTTTTCAGCCGCACAAACAGGCGCGCTACGTTCTGACCGTTACCGCCAGGACCGGCACCGATGGTCGAGAACACCGACAGCACATTGGCTTTCTCTTCAGTCAGATAGTACTGCTCCACTTTTGCCACCACGGCGGCGGTTTGCTCCAGCGTCGCGCCTGCCGGCAACTGGACCTGGGTCAGGAACACGCCGCGATCTTCCAGCGGCAGGAACGAGGTTGGCAGACGCAGAAACAGGAAGGCCATCAGGCCGATAAGCGCCAGATAGAGCAGCAGCCAGCGGCCGCCCTTACGCAGAATGCCCGCCACGCCGTGCTGGTAGCGGTCAGCATTTTTATTGAAGTGACGATTAAACCAGCCGAAAAAGCCGCGACGATCGTGCGACTCGCCGGGCTTCACCGGCCTGAGCAGCGTGGCACACAGCGCGGGCGTCAGGATCATCGCCACCAGCACCGACAGCACCATCGCCGACACAATGGTGATCGAGAACTGGCGATAAATGGCCCCGACCGTGCCGCCAAAAAAGGCCATCGGCACAAATACGGCGGAGAGCACCAGCGCAATACCCACCAGTGCGCCCTGAATCTGGCCCATCGATTTACGTGTTGCGGCGCGCGGCGACAGTCCCTCTTCGCTCATCAGGCGTTCAACGTTTTCCACCACCACGATGGCATCATCCACCAGTAACCCGATCGCCAGCACCATGGCGAACATCGTCAGGGTATTGATACTGAAACCGCAGGCGTAGAGCACGCTGAAGGTGCCCATCAGCACCACCGGCACCGCGATAGTCGGGATCAGGGTAGCGCGGAAGTTCTGCATAAACAGATACATCACGCCAAACACCAGCACGATCGCCTCCAGCAGCGTCTTCACCACATCGGTGATAGAGGCTTTGACGAACGGCGAGGTTTCATAGGCGATTTTCGCTTCCAGTCCGTGAGGAAAATAGTGCGACAGCTCTTCAATACGCGCCCGCACCAGTTTGTCGGTATTCATCTCATTGGCGCCAGAGGCCAGTTTCACCCCTAGTCCGGAAGCGGGCTGGCCGTTGTAGCGGCTGAGGTAGTCATATTTTTCTGCACCCAGCGCTACGCTGGCGACGTCGCCCAGCGTCACTACCGAGCCATCCGGATTGTTTTTCAGGGTAATCGCCCGGAACTGTTCCGGCGTCTGCAGCATCGACTGAGCATTCACCGTGGCGTTAAGCGCCTGTTTCGCGACTGATGGCAGGCCGCCCACCTGACCGACGGCGACCTGGGCGTTCTGCGACTCGATTGCGCTGACCACATCATCGGTGGTCAGGGCGTAGGCGATCAGTTTGTTGGGATCGAGCCAGATACGCATCGCATACTGCGAGCCGTAAGCGTCAACCTGGCCGACGCCATCGATGCGGCTCAGCGGGTCCTGAATGTTACTGGCGACATAATCTGCAATATCCTGCTTATCCATGCTGCCGTCGGTGGAAACAAACGCCACCATCAGGATGTTGCTGTCACCGGTTTTATTGACCGTCACGCCCTGCGACTGCACTGCCTGCGGTAATTTGCGCAGCGCGGACTGCAACTGGTTCTGCACCTGCTGGCGCGCTTCATCCGGATCGGTTCCGGCGGTAAAGGTGAGCGTGATCTGCGCCTGGCCGGTATTACTGCTGTTGGATGACATGTACATCAGGTTATCGATGCCGGTCATGTTCTGCTCGATCACCTGGGTCACGGTGTTCTCCAGCGTCTCCGCCGAGGCGCCAGGGTAGTTAGCCGTAATGCGAACGTTTGGCGGTGCCAGATCGGGATACTGTTCAATAGGCAGCGAAATGATGGAAAGGGTGCCGCAAAGACACAGCAAAATCGCCAGAACCCAGGCAAAGATGGGTCGGTCGATAAAGAAATTCGACATTAAATCGACACTCCTCAGTGCTTTTTTTTTATCAGGAACGAGACCCCAGGAAAGGGTGCACCAGCAGAGCAACCGGATGATCTTCGCCACGATTTCCCGCCGTCACTTACTCTACGTGCGGTCAATTAGGAAATCGTGGAGAAATTGTGGAGAAAGTGTAAATTCCCCGATTATTTAACGATGGCGGCTTTCAAGCCAGAGTACCGTGGCGGCAACGCGTGAGCGCACATCCAGTTTACGCAACAGATTGCGGATATGCACTTTTACCGTCTCTTCCGAAATATGCAGAATGGCGGCAATCTCTTTGTTCGACAGACCGCGCGCAACTTCCTGTAGCACGTCACGCTCACGTTCAGTCAGCTGACGTAACGGATCGGCGCTGTGCTGGCGGTTAGCCAGATAACGGGCGACGCCTTCGCTGAAAACTTTTTCGCCCTGCGAGGCCTGCAGAATCTGCGCCAGCAGGATCTCCGGCTCGCTATCTTTCAGCAGATAGCCATCGGCACCGGCATCGACCATGGTGAAAATATCGCTGTGGGCGTCGGAGACGGTCAGAACCAGAATGCGCGATCCGATGCCTTCATGACGCAGCGCTTTAAGCGTATCCAGTCCCGACATGCCTTTCATATTCAGGTCGAGCAAAATCACGTCGGGTTCCTGCCGGCGCGCTTCTGCCAGCGCTTCAGTACCGTTGTTGGCTTCGGCGATCACCACCAGTCGGGGGTCCAGCGCCAGCAGCTGCCGGATACCCCGGCGCATCAGTGGATGGTCATCAACAATCATCAACGTTAATACGGGCTGTTGCATGTTCTTTTCCTTTTCCCCGATTGGTATCAGGCGGTTATGCGTGCTGCGGCTGACGCGGAAGGCTGCACCGCAGTGGCTTTGCCGTTCGTCAGTGGCCAGAAGGTGTCTGGCGATGGCACATCTACAGAGTTAATCCGCTTCAGAACGTTATTCGAACTGACGCGTCGGACGTGGTGGAAAACGCAGCGCCACCTGGGTGCCGCGAGGCAGAACGCTGATGCTCAGATTGCCGCTTAATCGCTGCGCACGTTCCGCCATAATGGTCAGTCCATAGTGGCCAGGCGGCTCGTCGGTGCTGCTGATGCCGACGCCATCATCGGTGATAGTCAGTAAGTGCTCACCTTGTTCGGTGCGCTGATAATCAATAGTAATGCGCTGTGCGCTGGCGTGACGAATCGCGTTCAGCAACGCTTCCCGCGCGATCTGTAACACATGCACCTGCTGCTGGGCTTCCAGGCTCTCCAGCCCCGGCTGATAGTTAAAGTCAATTTTCGCCCCGACCTGTTCCTGCAGCGAGGCGATCATCGCCTGCATCGCCGCCACCAGATCCGCCTGTTCAATGGTCAGGCGGAAGGTGGTCAGCAGTTCGCGTAACTGGCGATAGGCATCCGCCAGCGCCTGATCAAAGTCAGCAATGATACCGTGTGCGGCCTGGTCAGATTTATCGACGGTGCGCCGCAGCAGCGTGAGCTGTATGCGTAAAAATGAGAGCGACTGCGCCAGCGAATCGTGCAGTTCGCGAGCGATGGTGGTGCGCTCCTCAATTAGCAGCATCTGCTGATACTGCTTCTGCGCCTGCCAGATCCAGATGGCGCGTCCCAGCATCGCTGCCAGGCTGCGCATCAACTCCTCCGGCGGCGAAGAGGCGTGCGCCTGCCAGCGCAATTCACCTGGCTGCTGATCGTCCTGATGCAGCGGTAACCGTCGCCAGTCTGCTGCCGCATCCTCTTCACCGGCGCGAAACTGAAAACGGTCGCTGTCGAGCCGAATCGCCGTGAGTTTCTCGCGGGTCAGAACGTTATCCAGCACCGCTTCAAACAGCGCCGGATGCAGCGGGCTGGCGGTCAGCATTTGCGAGCTGTCATACAGCAGCGACAGCGTGCGGTTCGCCTGGGTGAGATCTTCGGTTTTGGCACGCACCGTACTTTCCAGTAACTGATAGTGCGAATGCAGACGTGTCGCCATGCCGCTGAAGGTGTGCGACAGCACCTTAAGCTCGTTCTGCTGCGCTACGTGCAGCGGCGGAAAATTAAAATTGCCGCTCTCAACATAGCGACTGGCGGTGACCAGCGCGTTAAGCGGGCGTACCACCTGCTGTCGGGTGAAACGAATCGTCATCAGCGCCAGCGCGACAATCGCAATCACGCCCGCCAGGCTACTCGCCGCCACCAGATGCATTTTCAGTTCGGTGTAGCGCTGCAGCCCCAGCACGAAGCGATCGATCTCGCCGACATAGAGCGGCACCTGTTGCTGATAAGCCAGGGTATCACCCTGTTCCAGCCGCTGCTGCAGTGACGGCCAGACCGCACGCAACCGCTGGTAGAGAATTTTCACCTCGCGCGGTACCCAGGGACGATCCAGCTTTTGCAGTACCGGTGCATCAAGCGTTTGCTGGAACAGCACCAGGTGCTCAGCCAGCTGCTGCGGCTGACGGCTGGCATCCCAGGCCATACGGTAGCTCTGCATTCGCAGTGAGCCAGCCAGATTGATCGCCTCGGCATCGCGCTGACTGCTGAAAAGCGTGACCAGCGCCAGACCGGTGGTGAGCAGTGACAGCAGGACGATGGCGCTGAGCGCCTGTGCAATGCTGCGGGTAACGGAACGTTTAACAATCACATGAATAGCCCTGTAAGGAGTGCGGGATTATAAGAGAGCGGTGACGCCACGCAAAGTCCCAATACACTGTTTGTTGCACAACCCGTTACATAAAGTACATAAAATCACCGCAGCTGACCCTTCCCAGGATAACGCGCACAACCCGGGTTAAAAAATAATCACCTTTACATTGATCCTATGTTGCCTTTCATTGCAGCGTTAATAATTCATCCAGTCATTAACGACGTTGCAGATCACATTTTGCAGATCACATTTATGGAGCATCCGATGAAAAAACTGAATGCAGTTCTGGCTGGTGCCCTGTTAGCCACCGCCTCATTTTCGACCTTCGCCGCGCAGCCGGTTGATCGTGAACAGGCGCAAAGTATGCAGAGCATCGGTAGCGTTTCGGTATCGAATGTACGTGGCTCGCTGGATGATGCCAGTCGCCAGCTGTCGCAAAAGGCTGAAGAGATGGGTGCCAGCCACTATCGCGTAATCGGTGTTGATAACCCAGGCGACTCCAGTCTCTGGACCGGCACCGCTGAGATCTACCGCTAAACCGACCCTCCTGTTTCCATCCCTGTAGCTTTTACCGGCCCGTTTGAGGCCGGTTTTTTTGTTTTTGTGCATCAGTACCGATTCTTACAAATCAACCTGTGCAGTTACCCACTATATTTTGCTTCGTTCTTGCAGAACGGGTAGGATTCATCGCCGTTAATTCCCGCGCTGCTTTCGCTAACTCACAGGCAGACGCACAGAGGAAAATACCCCATTTCGCATGGCATAACGCAATCGTTTGGATGTACTGCGAATGATGGTCAGGACAAACAGGAAAGCTATGAAATCGAATAAAAAATCTGCGGCCGAGATGCGCGCTGCAAAAAGACGCTGGCTGAATTCGCACGACAGCGGCTACCAGAAGGCGATGGGCAACCGTCACGTTCAGATGATCGCTATCGGCGGCGCCATTGGTACCGGCCTGTTCCTTGGTGCCGGTGGCCGCCTGCAGGCCGCTGGCCCGGCACTGGCCATTATCTACCTGGTGTGTGGCATCTTCTCATTCTTTATCCTGCGCGCATTGGGCGAACTGGTGTTACATCGCCCCAGCAGCGGCAGCTTCGTCTCTTATGCCCGTGAGTTCCTCGGTGAAAAAGCCTCCTACGTCGCCGGCTGGATGTATTTCGTCAACTGGGCGATGACCGGTATCGTCGACATTACCGCCGTTGCGCTCTACATGCACTACTGGGGCGCGTTTGGCGATGTCCCGCAGTGGGTCTTTGCACTGGGCGCGCTGGCGATTGTGGGTACCATGAACATGATCGGCGTGAAGTGGTTCGCCGAAATGGAGTTCTGGTTCGCGCTGGTCAAAGTGCTGGCGATTGTGCTGTTTCTGGTGGTGGGCGTGGTGTTTCTTGGCACCGGCAAACCGCTGGATGGCAACAGCACCGGTTTCCATCTGATCAGCGATAATGGCGGCCTGTTCCCGCATGGCTTACTGCCCGCGCTGGTGCTGATTCAGGGTGTGGTCTTTGCCTTCGCCTCGATTGAATTAGTCGGTACGGCGGCAGGCGAGTGTAAAGACCCGAAAACCATGCTGCCAAAAGCGATCAACAGTGTGATCTGGCGTATTGGCCTGTTCTATGTCGGCTCAGTCGTGCTGCTGGTATTGCTGTTGCCGTGGAACGCCTATCAGGCGGGTCAGAGTCCGTTTGTGACCTTCTTCTCGAAACTGGGCGTGCCCTATATTGGCAGCATCATGAATATCGTGGTGCTGAGCGCGGCGCTCTCCAGCCTCAACTCCGGCCTCTACTCGACGGGACGTATTCTGCGCTCCATGTCGATGGGCGGATCGGCGCCGAAATTCATGTCTAAGATGAACGGTCAGCAGGTGCCTTATGCCGGCATTCTGGTCACCATCGGCGTTTATGTGATTGGCGTGGTGCTGAACTACTATGTGCCGTCACAGGTGTTTGAGATTGTGCTGAACGTTGCGTCGCTGGGGATTATCTCCTCCTGGGCCTTTATCGTGGTTTGCCAGCTGCGCCTGCGTAAAGCAATCAAAGAAGGCAAAGCGGATGACGTCAGCTTTAAGCTGCCAGGCGCGCCGTTTACCTCATGGCTGACGCTGCTGTTCCTGTTCAGCGTGCTGGTGCTGATGGCGTTTGATTACCCGAACGGCACCTACACCATCGCTTCTATTCCGCTGATCGCGGTGATTCTGGTGCTGGGCTGGTTTGGCGTCCGTAAGCGCGTCAGCGCTATCGCCGAAACCGAACACGATCACCATGAAGAAGAGGCGAAGCCAGTCCGGCTGGCTGACGAAAGCCCGCGTTAATCTCTGCCTGTTATAAAGAAGCCAGCCTGCGTGCTGGCTTTTTTATTGCCGTTCGCCAGCCACCCCGACGGGCGAATTCAGATAGTTTTCCCGCCAGCTTCATCCTATGATGGCAGACTCCCTTTATGCCGTAGCGGAGCAAGCATGTCGTTTAAGATCAATATCATCAAAGATAAGTTGCTGTCTGAAAACTGGTTTGTGCTACGCAACGTCACCTATGACATCACCGACCAGCGTGAGCGGGTGATTCGCCATAAACGCGAAGTCTACGATCGCGGAAACGGGGCGACTATCCTGCTCTATAACCGCGAAAAGAACAGTGTGGTGCTGACGCGTCAGTTCCGCATCGCCACCTGGGTCAACGGTAATCAGGACGGCATGTTAATCGAAGCCTGTGCCGGGTTACTCGACGACGATTCCCCGGAAGATTGTATTCGCAAAGAGGCGATTGAAGAGACCGGCTACGCGGTCGGTGAGGTAGAAAAACTCTATACCTGCTATATGTCGCCGGGCGGCGTTACCGAGCTGATCCATTTCTTCGCCGCCGAATATAATGAATCGTTGCGTGACAATGCGGGCGGTGGCATTGAAGATGAGTCGATCGAGGTGCTGGAGATCGGATTCCCGGAGGCGCTGGCGATGATTAAAGATGGCCGTATCTGCGATGGCAAAACCGTGATGCTGTTACAGCATGCACAGTTAGCGGGCTGGTTAACACCCTGACGCACGCCGGTCATCGATCCAGTTTTATCCTGAGAGCCAACAGCCGATGCGTGGCTTTCGAACCAATCATGCACGCTTTTTAAGCAGTTAACCGCGCTTTCTGGACGGGTTCACAGAATGCGGCCATCAACGGGCCCGTTGATGCGCTATCATCTCCACTCTGAGTATTCGGGGATCGATTTTCTTAATGTCGTATTGGATGAAATCGCTGTGGCTGTCGTCTTCGCTATGGGTTGCCTCTGTGCAGGCCGATCCGTTGCAGAAGTCATTTAACGACTGGCAAATGACCTGCAACAACGCGGCATTCTGCGTGGCACGCAATATTCCGGGTGACAAAGGACTGGTAATGACGATTTCGCGCCATGCGGGCGTCAATGACCGTCCGCTGTTGCGTATTGACTATGGCAGCGCCTACAGCGGCGATCTGCCGGGCGGGCCGCTGCAGGATAATCTGTTACTCGATCAGCGCCGCCTGAAACCCGATCTGAAACACTGGACGGTGGAACCCCATCATCTCGCCACCAGCAACGCCATCGCCATCGATGAGTTTCTTGATCTGGTGCTGGACGCCAAAACCGTGCAGCTCACTTACGATCCCAATGCGCTGATCTCACTTCGCGGCATGAAAGCGGCCCTGCTGCTGATGGATGACGTGCAGGGCAGGGTAAACGGCATGAGCGCCTGGGTTAAGCGCGGCGATCGTGCCAGCTGGGATGTCCCGCCGTCGCCATCCCTGCCGCAGTTACCGCCAGCGCCGCCACCGCCCGCAGCCCTGACCCGCGAAGAGACCAGCGGCCTGATCGACTACGGCACCTGGCGAATTAATACCGACTCCTGCTCGCTGGACCCGATGCGGCGCGAAGTGAGCGTCGCGCCACTGACCGATCAGAAAGCGCTGCTGCTGGTGAGTTGTGAAATGGGTGCGTATAACGTCATCGATCTGGCGTTTGAGGTGACACGCAGCCAGCCCTATGTGGCGCGCGGCGTGACGCTGACCCTGCCGTTTACTCCACCTGGCGGCAGCGAACGGCAGCTTGATCTGATTAATGCCGAGTATGATGCGGCCACCGGACAGCTCTATACCTTCGGCAAAGGGCGCGGACTGGGAGATTGCGGCAGAGCGACACGCTGGCAGTTCGACGGGACGCGGTTTGTACTGGCGGAGTATGCTGAAGAATCGACCTGTGATGCCTGGCACAGCAGCGATGACTGGCCCACCCTGTGGGTAAGCCAGTCCGCGGCAGCAGTACAACAGCGTTAACGAATCGCCTGCACCATCATCGGTGATCCGAGCTGATTCCCCACCAGTTCGGCCAGCATATTGTTAACGCCATCGCTCATCGGCGTGAAGCGGGTGAGCGGTGAACGGGTAACCACCACAAAAACCCCGACGTTATGCTGCGGCACCATCGCCATATAGGTAATGAAGCCGCCACCGCCGCCGGTTTTCTGAATAATGCCGGGACGTCCCTCTTTGGGTCCCATATAGACCCAGCCCATTCCCAGCGCGTCGGCTTTGCCCGGCACATCCATGCCTTCGACTTTGTGTAACTGGTCACGACGATAAATCAGCGTCTGCAGACGATCGATCTGAGGCGTGCGATGGTTCACGGATGAGTTAAGGAACTGCTGCATCCAGCGGCCCATGTCATCTGGCGTGGAGTAGACGCCACCGCTGCCAATCGCCGCCAGGGTATTGTTGCAAGGGCTGGCCCCTTTCTCGGCGACCATCAGGCGGCCGCACTGCTCGGGCGACGGGGTAAAAGTGGTATCTTTCATGCCGAGCGGCCGGGTAATCAGCTGCTGGAACAGCGCCGGATAAGGCGTGCCGGCTGCCCGCGCTAAGGCATCGCTCAGCAGATCGTAACCCAGGTTGGAATAGGCGGCATTGCTGCCCGGCGCGGCTTTAAGCTGGGCGCGCGACAGCCAGTCCCAGCGCTCGCCGCGTGTTGGCCAGACAAACACCGGACGATGCGGTTTACCGCCCGGCTGCTCACGCGGCAGACCGCTGGTGTGGGTCGAGAGGTTAATCAGCCGAATCGGCTGGCCGTTGAAGCTCGGCACCCGGGCGCCCGGTGGCGCATATTTACTCAGCGGATCGTCAAGGCGAATCTGCCCGCGCTCCGCCAGCTTCACCATCACCTCGCTGGTCATCAGCTTACTGAGTGAAGCAATACGAATCAGCGAATCCTTCTGCGGTCGCACATTGTTGCCTGGCCGGGTTTCACCAAAGCTGGCGAAAACGCGCTGATTACCATCAATCGCCACCAGTGCCATACCGGTCGCGCCGCTGCCGTAGAAGATATGTTCTGCATAGCGATCGACAATCTGTGACGCCAGCAGCGGATCGGGCGCGACCTGCGCCATGCTTTTTAATGGAAGCAGAGAAACCATCAAGGCCAGTAAATAAGATGTGCGCATGTTCAACGGAGAGGGCTTCGCTATAGAAACGGAGAAAAATGCTGCCTTAATCTTCAACCTTTGGCAGGCAGCGAACCGCATCATTCCGTCAGACCACAGATAGGAAGAGGCGGGCGGCCAGCGTACAGGCAGCGTAAAGTATGACGGGTCTATAGTAATCAGTTTGCGCGAGGCGTGAAGAGGGGAAAAGAGATTTTTTTCTGTTTCAGGCTATGAGCAGAAATGGCCCTTCCCGCAAGCGCGGGAAGGGCAAAAGCATTAAACTGGCTTGAGTAATGCTTCAGCGTGGCTGACGATGTTTTCAATCGTGAAGCCAAACTCAGGGAACAACTTACCGGCCGGTGCTGATTCACCGAAGGTGGTCATTCCGACAATCGCACCATCCAGGCCGACATACTTGAACCAGTAATCGGCGATACCGGCTTCAACCGCCACCCGCGCTTTCACGCCGCTCGGCAGCACCGATTCACGGTAGGCAGCATCCTGCGCATCGAACAGATCGGTCGACGGCAGTGAGACAACCCGCACTTTATGGCCGCCGGTGGTCAGCTTCTCCGCGGCGCCCAGGGTGATCTCAATCTCCGAACCGGTAGCAATCAGAATCACCTCTGGCGTACCGTCACAATCTTTCAGCACATAACCGCCGCGCTTGATGTTCTCAATCTGCTCTGGCGTGCGCTCTGGTTGCAGCAGGTTCTGACGTGACAGGATCAGCGCCGTCGGGCCGTGATGACGCTCTACCGCCGCTTTCCATGCCACCGCTGTCTCGACCTGATCGCACGGACGCCAGACGCTCATGTTCGGCGTCAGGCGCAGGCTGGCGATCTGCTCAACCGGCTGGTGCGTCGGGCCATCTTCGCCCAGACCAATCGAGTCATGGGTGTAGACCAGAATCTGCCGCGCCTTCATCAGGGCCGCCATACGCGCCGCGTTACGTGCGTACTCAACAAACATCAGGAAGGTTGCGGTGTAAGGAACAAAACCGCCGTGGTGCGCGATCCCGTTACCAATCGCCGTCATACCGAACTCACGCACGCCGTAGTGAATGTAGTTACCGGCCGGATCGTCTTTAATCGACTTCGAGCCGGACCAGATGGTCAGGTTACTCGGCGCCAAATCAGCGGAACCGCCGAGGAACTCAGGCAGTAACTTGCCGTAGGCTTCCAGCGAATTTTGCGATGCTTTACGGCTGGCAATTTTCTGTGGATTAGCCTGCAGGTCATTGATGAATTTGGTGGCTTCTGCTTCCCAGGTCGACGGCATTTCGCCATTCATCCGGCGCTCATACTCCAGCGCCAGCTCAGGATGGGCCTGCTTATAGGCGGCAAATTTCGCATCCCAGGCTTTTTCGCGCTCCGCACCGGCCGCTTTCGCATCCCACTGCTGATAAATATCGGCCGGGATTTCAAACGGCGGATAGTTCCAGCCGAGCTGCTTACGCGTCAGCGCCACTTCTTCCTCACCCAGCGCCGCGCCGTGCGACTCCTCTTTACCGGCTTTGTTCGGCGAACCGAAACCGATAATGGTGCGGCAGATAATCAGTGACGGCTTATCTGTGACGCTCTGTGCCTCTTTAATCGCCTGGCTGACGGCTTCCGGATCGTGTCCGTCGATGTCGCCAATCACATGCCAGTTGTAAGATTCAAAGCGTTTATGGGTGTCGTCGGTAAACCAGCCTTCGGTTTCGCCATCAATGGAAATGCCATTGTGATCGTAGAAGCCGATCAGTTTGCCGAGGCCAAGGGTACCGGCCAGCGAACAGACTTCGTGCGAAATCCCTTCCATCAGACAGCCATCGCCCATGAAGACATAGGTGAAGTGGTCAACGATGTCGTGATCCGGACGGTTAAACTGCGCCGCCAGCGTGCGTTCAGCAATCGCTAAGCCAACCGCGTTTGCCAGTCCCTGACCCAGCGGGCCAGTGGTGGTTTCAACGCCAGGGGTGTAGCCGATCTCCGGGTGGCCCGGCGTTTTTGAATGCAGCTGACGGAAGTTTTTCAGCTCTTCAATCGGCAGGTCATAACCGGTCAGGTGCAGCAGGCTGTAAAGCAGCATCGAACCGTGGCCGTTGGAGAGGATAAAGCGGTCGCGGTCAAGCCAGGCGGGGTTGGTCGGATTGTGCTTGAGGAAGTCGCGCCAGAGCACTTCTGCGATATCTGCCATGCCCATAGGCGCACCGGGGTGACCTGAGTTTGCTTTCTGTACCGCATCCATACTCAGTGCACGAATCGCGTTTGCCAACTCTCTGCGTGAGGACATAAAGTTCTCCCTTGTTAAGAATCAGGGCGGGAAATTCCCGCCCGACTAAAATTGAACACTACAGGCGTGCGGCCAGCACATCTTCCAGCTTCTGCTGGTCAACCGCGAACTGACGGATACCGTCAGAAAGTTTTTCCACCGCCATCGGGTCCTGATTATGTTCCCAGCGGAACTCAGCCTCAGAGAGCGGCGACGGCTGATGGAAGCCTTCGGTTGACGGCTCCAGTTTACGCTCCAGCGGCGCATCGCTGTTCTGCAACTCTTCCAGCAGGTTAGGCGAAATGGTCAGGCGGTCGCAGCCGGCCAGCGCCACAATCTGCTCCACTTTACGGAAGCTGGCGCCCATGATGATGGTGCTGTAGCGATGCTTTTTGTAGTAGTCGTAGATGCGACGAACGGATTTCACGCCCGGATCTTCATCGACCACATAGGGGTCCATCGGTTTGCGGCTGTTGTACCAGTCATAAATGCGGCCAACAAACGGCGAGATCAGGAACACGCCCGCCTCGGCACAGGCCCGCGCCTGGGCAAAGGAGAACAGCAGCGTCAGGTTACAGTTGATGCCATTCTTCTCCAGCTCTTCCGCCGCGCGGATGCCTTCCCAGGTGGAGGCCAGTTTGATCAGAATACGTGAGCGATCGATACCGTGCTCTTCATACAGGCGAACCAGTTTCTCTGCTTTGGTCACACACATGCCACGATCGAAAGAGAGGCGCGCATCCACTTCGGTCGAAACACGGCCCGGTACGCTTTTCAGAATCTCCATACCGAGGTTAATCGCCACTTTGTCACTGGCGTTGATGATCTGCGTCTCTTTGCTGCCGCCCTGTTTTTTGGCGTAGTCAATCGCATCATCGATCAGGTGTTTATAGGCATCAAGACTGGAGGCTTTGAGGATCAGCGACGGGTTGGTGGTGGCGTCTTCCGGGTGGTAATTACGAATCGATTCAATATCACCACTGTCCGCCACCACGGTGGTGAACTGTTTCAGGGCTTCTAGCTGGTTCATTTCTACACTCCTTGAAAAGAAAACATGAAAGCGAAAAGGGAGCACCTCAGGCCTCGGAGCCAATCTATGGCGTGCTTTGCTACCGGGAACGCGAACCCATAACATTGCAACAGACACTTTCGGATGAAAATGCGGTTTCTCTGATTGTTGCGCTGCGAGGCGGTGCGAAGGAGCCGTCATGCGGTGTTAACCGTGGGGTGCGCCATATTCCACCCTTAAGCATAGCAGCCAGGATAAATGACGCAGGCAACACTGTAGCAATCCGTGCCGTATCAGAAGGGGTAGAGGCGGAGAAGGGCGGTGAAACCGCCGCGCGGGCGCAGAGCCACGCGGCGGAAGCGGGGATTATGAGGGCAGATTCAGCCAGTTCTTCACCGGCAGGAAATCACGGTAGAGCGCCGCTTCAGGGGAGTCTTCCGCCGGTTGATAAGCATATTCCCAGCGCACCAGCGGCGGCATCGACATCAGGATCGATTCGGTCCGGCCACCGGTCTGCAGGCCAAACAGCGTGCCGCGATCCCACACCAGATTGAACTCCACGTAGCGGCCGCGACGATAGAGCTGGAACTGCCGTTCCCGATCGCCCCACGGATGATCTTTACGCCGTGCCACAATCGGCTGATAGGCGTCGATAAAGCCGCGGCCCACCGCCTGCATAAAGCGGAAGCACTGTTCAAAGTCGGGCGTATTCAGGTCGTCAAAAAACAGGCCGCCAATGCCGCGCTGCTCATCACGATGCTTCAGGTAAAAGTAGTCGTCGCACCACTTTTTATAGCGTGGATAGATATCGTCGCCGAACGGCTGACAGAGATCGAACGCGGTCTGATGCCAGTGCAGCGCATCCTCTTCGAAGCCGTAGAACGGCGTCAGGTCAAAGCCGCCGCCAAACCACCATACCGGATCGGCACCCGGTTTCTCTGCAATAAAGAAACGCACGTTGGCATGGCTGGTGGGCACGTAGGGATTATGCGGATGGATCACCAGCGACACGCCCATCGCTTCAAAACTGCGGCCGGCCAGCTCTGGCCGGTGCGCGGTGGCTGAGGCCGGCATCTGGTCGCCATGCACGTGCGAAAAGTTGACGCCCGCCTGTTCAAACACTGCGCCGTTGCGCAGCACGCGGCTTTGTCCGCCGCCGCCGCCTGGGCGCTGCCAGCTATCTTCAGCAAAGGCTGCGCCGCCATCTTCAGCCGCCAGTCGGGTACAAATCTCATCCTGCAACGCCAGCAGGAACGCTTTTACGCGGGAAATATCAGCCATCTCTTCGCTTATCGTAAGTGTTAGTCTGCCGCGATTATACGCAAAATCTGGCGGCTTGCATGGCTGCGGCAGGCACAGCGCCATAAACGGTTAGCCGGGATCAGGCATTGCGTCGATCAAATTCGTCAAAGTAATTAACGATGCCACCGGCGATGGCGGCGGCAATTTTCTGACGAAACGCATGAGTCCCGAGCAACTGTTCTTCACGCGGATTAGTAATAAAGGAGGTTTCGACCAGCACCGAAGGAATCGACGGAGACTTCAGTACCGCAAACGCCGCCTGTTCCGTGTGCTGACTGTGCAGATGATGCACCGGCCGAATCTGATCCAGCACATGCTTGCCCAGCGTCAGGCTGTTTTTGATGGTATCGGTCTGAACCAGATCGAACAGGATTTGCTGCAGATAGTGATCCTGCTGCTGGACCTTTTCGCCGCCCAGCTTGTCGGCATCATTCTCGCGCTGCGACAGATAACGCGCCATCGAACTGCTGGCGCCGCGATTAGAGAGAGCAAAGACCGAGGCGCCATTGGCGTCCGGACTGGTGAAACCATCGGCATGGATCGACATAAACAGATGCGCGCCGTGCTGATGGGCAATCTCAACCCGCTGGTAGAGCGGAATGAAATGGTCGCTGTCGCGCGTCAGCCGGACTTCAATGTGCGGATGATTCTGTAACTCACGCTGCACATTGCCGGCAATTTCCAGCACGATATGTTTCTCTTCCGATCCCTCTTCGCCCACCGCGCCGGAGTCGATGCCGCCGTGGCCAGGGTCGAGCATCACGATGCGTTTACCCCCTTTTGCTGGCGGAGCCGGGCGCGGATGACGCGTACTGTTCTGCAGCGCGGCAGACGCCTCTTTGGCCTGAACGGCACGCGGCGATAAAATGGCCAGCGCCAGCCCGGAAAGCAGTAACTGACGACGGTGAATCAAACGTTTAAGCAATTGCATGGACAGGCCCGCTAAGAAAAATCCTGCCGATGTTATAGCGTAACGCTATGCTGGCTGCGATCTCTGAAACATTTCAGGGCATTACTTTGTATTTCAGTCCACGAACAGAAAAATTGCGTTTTTTATTTGCTGCCAGCGAGGCGAGGGTTGCGTGCGCCGAAGAATGCGTGATAATCAGCAAATTGTGCTTAGTTGCAGGTAAAGAAGATGGAAATCCGCGCCTTCCGGCAGGAAGATTTTGAAGAAGTGATCACCTTATGGGAACGTTGCGATTTGTTACGGCCATGGAACGATCCGGAGCTGGACATCGAACGTAAAATGCATCACGACCCCGATCTTTTCCTGGTCGCTGAAGTGGGCGGCGTGGTTGTCGGTACGCTGATGGGCGGTTACGATGGTCATCGCGGTGCGGCATACTATCTGGCGGTCCATCCCGATTATCAGGGCCGTGGTTTTGCCAACGCGCTGATGAACCGGCTGGAGAAGAAACTGATTGCCCGCGGCTGTCCGAAACTGCATCTGATGATCCGTGAAGAGAACGATCAGGTGGTGGCGTTTTACGAGAAGCTCGATTACGAGCCGGTCGATGTGCTGCTCTACGGCAAGCGTCTGATTGAAGATCGTGAATATTAATCCTTCACCCGACTATCTGCCGGATGAATATGACGGCAAAGGGCAGCTGCGGCTGCCGTTTCTTTTTTGGCTGATCCTGTTGCTGCAGGCGCGTACCTGGCTGCTGCTGGTGATGGCGGGGGCCTCACGTCAGCAGGGCAACGATCTGCTGGCACTGTTTTATCCTGACTCGCAGGCGTTCTGGACTGGCCTCGCACTGGGCTTACCGGCGCTGGCGGGTCTGCTGCTGACCGGTTACCGGTCGCGCTGGCCGCGGCTATGGCAACACTGGCGTAGCGTGCTGGCGCTGTCGCTGCTGGTAAATCTACTGTGGCAGGGCGCGCAGTTTGCCCAGGGCGATCTGCTCAGTTCACCACTGCCGCTGCTGCTGACGCTGTTTGATCTGCTGGCGTTGATCTGGCTGCAAAGCAACCGTCGCCTGCGCGACTGCTTTTTGCCTGAACACCATCTTAAATAAACTTTTTGCCGCTTTGCGACTCCAATCAGTTCCGCCTTTCCGGCATCGCATTAACAGGAGTTTTCATGAAAGCTGTTCGTACCACGCTACTGATGGCCACCGTTGTGTTGAGCGGCTGTGCCAGTTCGGGTTCCGGCGCTGACCGTAGCCAGCAGGTAAGCTGGTGGAATCCGCTGAGTTATCACTGGTCTTCGGCGCTGCCGTGGAACTGGTTTGGTTCCTCACTGACCGTGACCGAGCAGGGTGTGGGTGGCGTGACCGCCTCGACCGCCATGAATGAAAGCGCCATCAATGACGGACTGAACGGGGATTACACCCTGCGTCAGGGGATGCGCAGCCACAATGGCGAAGTGGTTTCCTTCTGGCAGGCGCTGAAAGAGGGCGAGGTTAAACTGGTGGTCTACGGTCAGACACAGCCAGAACGGATTGAGGTGATGGACGGCAATATTGCCAGCGCTGATGGCAGCAAAATCGGCGATCTGTTCAGCAATAAATTCAGTAAAGCCTTCGACAACTGCACCTTAGCCAGCGGCACCGATGCGCGTGACGTGGCGTGCCGTGCGCCCGGCAGCCAGCATCTGACCTATGTCTATCATGGCGACTGGCATGGACCGGAAGGTTTGATGCCGTCAGACGATACGCTGAAAAACTGGAAGCTCAGCAAGATCGTCTGGCAACGTTAAGCGCGCCAGCGCTGTTAGCGGCGGCTGGCTAATCGTGGGCCGGTCATCCCCTCTCACTCCTGAATCCTCTGGCGGACGTCACGCGACGTCCGCCTCCGCTTTTGCTGAAAACGGCATAAACTTCGCCGCCGTCTTATGCTTTTTTCGACTTTGAAATCATCAAACGATATATAAAACCGTTACTGGTTTTCACAGAGTTATAAATAAACTGGTGCCTCAGCGGGTGAGATCCGCATCAAACTTTTTCAGGGTGCCAAATGACATTACAAGCGATGAAAAAAATCGTGAGCGGTCTCGCGTTGTCGCTGAGCCTTGCCGGCGCAGCCCATGCCACTGAATTACTTAACAGCTCCTACGACGTATCGCGTGAGCTGTTTGTTGCCCTGAATGCGCCCTTCATCAAGCAGTGGGATGCCAGCCATCCTGCCGATCCGCTGACCATCAAGATGTCACATGCCGGTTCCTCGAAACAGGCACTGGCGATCCTGCAGGGGCTGCGCGCCGATGTCGTGACTTACAATCAGGTCACTGACGTGCAGGTGCTGCATGATAAAGGCAACCTGATTGCGGCGGACTGGAAAAGCCGCCTGCCTAACAACAGCTCGCCGTTCTACTCCACCATGGCGTTCCTGGTGCGCAAGGGCAATCCAAAGCAGATCCATGACTGGTCTGATTTGGCCCGCAGCGACGTGAAGCTGATCTTCCCCAATCCAAAAACGTCCGGCAACGGTCGCTATACCTATCTGGCGGCCTGGGGCGCAGCGGACAAGGCTGATGGCGGCGATCAGGCCAAAACCCGCGCCTTTATGACCCAGTTCCTGAAAAATGTGGAAGTGTTCGATACCGGCGGTCGCGGCGCAACCACGACCTTTGCCGAACGTGGGCTGGGCGATGTGCTGATCAGCTTTGAGTCGGAAGTGAACAATATTCGTAATCAGTACGGTAAAGATCAGTATGAAGTGGTGGTGCCGAAAACCGACATCCTGGCGGAGTTTCCGGTGGCGTGGGTGGATAAAAATGTCGCCCATAACAACACGGCCGACGCGGCCAGCGCTTACCTGAACTATCTCTATACACCCGCCGCGCAGGCGATCATTACCCGCTATTACTATCGGGTGAACAACCCGCAACTGATGGCGGAGCAGAAGGATCGCTTCCCGCAAACCGAGCTGTTCGGGGTTGAAGAGGCGTTTGGCGGCTGGGATAAGGTCATGCAGACCCACTTCGTCAGCGGCGGTGAGCTCGACAAATTGTTAGCGGCGGGGCGCGGATAATGTTTGCAGCCAGCCAGAAACGTGTATTGCCCGGCTTTGGTATCAGCCTCGGCACCAGCCTGCTGTTTACCTGTCTGATTCTGCTGTTGCCGGTCAGTGCCGTGATTATGCAGCTGTCGCAAATGACGCTGCAACAGTACTGGGATGTGGTCACCAATCCACAGCTGATTGCCGCCTATAAAGTGACGCTGCTCTCTGCGGGTGTCGCATCACTGTTCAACGCCGTGTTCGGCATGCTGATGGCGTGGATCCTGACCCGTTATCGCTTTCCTGGCCGGACGCTGCTGGATGGCCTGATGGATCTGCCGTTCGCGCTGCCGACCGCCGTGGCGGGTCTGACGCTGGCCGGACTGTTTTCAGTTAACGGCTGGTACGGACAGTGGTTCGCACATTTTGATATCAAAATTTCCTACACCTGGATCGGCATTGCGATTGCGATGGCGTTCACCAGCATCCCGTTTGTGGTGCGTACCGTGCAGCCGGTGCTGGAGGAGTTAGGCCCGGAATATGAAGAGGCCGCGGAAACGCTCGGCGCAACGCCGTGGCAGAGCTTTCGCCGCGTGGTGCTGCCGGAGGTCGCACCCGCGCTGCTGGCCGGCACGGCGCTCTCCTTTACCCGCAGCCTGGGTGAGTTTGGCGCGGTGATTTTCATTGCCGGCAACATCGCCTGGAAAACCGAAGTGACCTCGCTGATGATTTTTGTCCGGCTGCAGGAGTTCGATTATCCGGCAGCCAGCGCTATCGCCTCGGTGATTCTGGCCGCCTCGCTGATTCTGTTGTTCGCGATTAACACATTACAGAGCCGCTTTGGCCGTCGTCTGGGAGGCCACTAATGGCAGAGGTTTCGCAACTTAATCATGCTGCCCGCCAGCCGGTCAACTGGGGCAAATGGCTGCTGATCGGTATTGGCGCGCTGGTGTCGATACTGCTGCTGGTGGTGCCGATGGCTTCGATCTTCTGGGAAGCACTGAATCAGGGGCTGATTGTCGCCCTTAGCAACCTGGCGGACCCTGACATGCTGCACGCTATCTGGCTGACCGTGATGGTGGCGCTGATTACCGTGCCGGTTAACCTGGTGTTTGGCACGCTGCTCGCCTGGCTGGTGACACGCTTTACCTTTCCCGGACGGCAACTGCTGCTGACGCTGTTTGATATTCCGTTTGCCGTCTCACCGGTGGTCGCCGGTCTGATGTATCTGCTGTTCTGGGGCGTGAACGGTCCGGCGGGCGGCTGGCTGGATGCCCATAACATTCAGATTATGTTTGCCTGGCCTGGCATGGTGCTGGCAACGGTATTTGTCACCTGTCCGTTTGTGGTGCGTGAACTGGTGCCGGTGATGCTGAGCCAGGGCAGTCATGAAGATGAGGCGGCAGTGCTGTTAGGCGCTTCCGGCTGGCAGATGTTCCGTCGCGTCACGCTGCCGAATATCCGCTGGGCGCTGCTGTATGGCATCGTGCTGACTAACGCCCGCGCGATTGGTGAATTTGGTGCGGTCTCGGTGGTATCGGGATCGATTCGCGGTGAGACCTATACCTTACCGCTTCAGATTGAATTACTGCATCAGGATTACAACACCGTTGGCGCGTTCACCGCCGCCGCGCTGTTGACGCTGATGGCAATTGTTACGCTGTTTCTGAAAAGCATTGTGCAATGGCGCTTAGCGCAACAGCACACTCGCTTGCAACAGGAGGGAAATCATGAGCATTGAGATTAACAAGATCAACAAATCCTTTGGTCGCACGTCGGTGCTGAACGATATCTCTCTTGATATTGCCTCGGGCGAGATGGTGGCGTTACTGGGCCCGTCAGGTTCGGGGAAAACTACGCTGTTGCGCATTATTGCCGGGCTGGAACATCAGAACAGCGGTCAGATCCGTTTTCACGGTAACGATGTCAGCCGCCTCCATGCACGCGATCGTCAGGTCGGATTTGTCTTTCAGCACTATGCGCTGTTCCGTCATATGACGGTATTCGACAACATCGCCTTTGGTCTGACCGTGCTGCCGCGCCGGGAACGTCCGTCCTCTGCCGAGATTAAGCAGCGCGTCACCCGCCTGCTGGAGATGGTACAACTGGCGCACCTGGCGAATCGCTTCCCGGCGCAGCTGTCAGGCGGTCAGAAGCAGCGTGTGGCGCTGGCGCGTGCCTTAGCCGTCGAACCGCAAATCCTGCTGCTGGATGAGCCATTTGGTGCGCTGGATGCACAGGTGCGTAAAGAGCTGCGCCGCTGGCTGCGTCAGCTGCATGAAGAGATTAAATTTACCAGCGTGTTCGTCACCCATGACCAGGAAGAGGCGATGGAAGTGGCGGATCGCGTGGTGGTGATGAGCCAGGGCAATATCGAACAGGTGGGTACCCCAGACGATGTGTGGCGCGATCCGGCGACCCGCTTTGTGCTGGAGTTCCTCGGTGAAGTAAATCGCTTTGACGGCGAGATCCAGGGCTCACAATTCCACGTTGGCGCCCATCACTGGCCGCTGGGTTATACCTCAGCGCATCAGGGAGCGGTCGAACTGTTCCTGCGTCCGTGGGAAATTGATGTCTCACGCCGTAGCAGCCTGGAAACGCCGCTGCCGGTGCAGGTACTGGAGATCAGCCCGCGCGGCCATTTCTGGCAACTGGTGGTGCAACCCACTGGCTGGCAGAGCGAGCCGTTCTCGCTGGTCTTTGAAGGCGAGCAGACCGCGCCGATCCGTGGCGAACGCCTGTTCGTTGGCCTGCAGCAGGCGCGTCTTTATCAGGGCGACACCCCGCTGCGCGCAGTTGCCTTTGCTCAGAGCGCCTGATATTTTCTCATCAACACCGGCGGGAGTGTGACTCCCGCCTTTTTTTTGCCATTTTTTTGTAATACGCCAGGAACAACACCGTGACGACTCTCGAAGATACCATCGGCAATACGCCGCTGATTAAGTTGCAGCGCCTGACGCCCGCTAACGGCAGTGAGGTGTGGCTCAAGCTGGAAGGCAATAATCCGGCGGGATCGGTCAAGGATCGCGCGGCCTGGTCGATGATCCATCAGGCAGAGCTGCGCGGCGAAATCACGCCAGGCGATCAGTTAATTGAAGCCACCAGCGGCAACACCGGCATTGCGCTGGCGATGATCGCCGCGATGAAAGGCTATCGGATGCGCCTGCTGATGCCGGACAACATGAGCCAGGAACGGCAGGATGCAATGCGTGCCTACGGTGCCGAACTGGTGTTGGTGTCGCGCGAGCAGGGAATGGAGGGCGCGCGCGACCTGGCGCAGGCGATGGCGGCACGCGGTGAAGGTCGGGTACTTGACCAGTTCAACAACCCCGACAATCCGCTGGGCCATTATCAGACTACCGGCCCCGAGCTGTGGCAACAGTCAAACCAGCGGATGACCCACTTTGTCTCCAGCATGGGCACCACCGGCACCATTACCGGCGTCGGGCGTTACCTGAAAGAGCACAATACCGGCGTGCAGGTAATCGGTTTGCAGCCCAGCGAAGGCAGCAGTATTCCGGGTATTCGCCGCTGGCCGCTGGCCTATCTGCCGGGCATTTACCGGCCTAATCTGGTGGATGATGTGATTGACATGTCGCAGCAGGAAGCGGAAGAGACGATGCGCGCACTGGCAAGACGGGAAGGGATCTTCTGCGGCGTCAGCTCTGGTGGCGCGGTTGCGGGCGCACTGCGTATCGCCGCTGCGCATCCCGGCAGCGTGGTGGTAGCGATCGCCTGCGATCGTGGCGATCGCTATCTCTCCACCGGTCTCTATCAGTAACGTTCTCTCCGCCTGAACCGGCCTGCGCGCGCGTTATCGCTGCCCGCAGGCTTTTTTTTACGTGGCCTGAAGCTGGCTGTGGTGCTAAATCTGTAAGGATCACGTAAATCAGGCTGCGCCTTTTCCCGGCACAGGACAAAATAGCGGCAATTTTGTACGAGAGATAAAAATGAAAATCCTGCTTGTAGATGATGACGTTGAATTAGGCACCATGTTAAGCCAGTACCTGATTGCCGAAGGGTTCGATGCGCAGCTGGTGTTAACCGGCAGCGCCGGCGTTCAGGGCGCGCTGTCCGGACACTATACCGCCATGATTCTGGATATCATGCTGCCCGATATGAGCGGTATCGATGTGCTGCGCCAGGTGCGACAGAACAGCCGCTTGCCGGTCATCATGCTGACCGCTAAAGGCGACAACATCGATCGGGTGATTGGGCTGGAGATGGGCGCGGATGATTACATGCCAAAACCCTGCTATCCGCGAGAACTGGTGGCCCGTCTGCGTGCGGTGCTGCGTCGTTTCGAAGAGCAGGCGCCGCAGCCTGACACCAAAGAGCCGCTGCGCTGGCGCGAGCTGACGCTGAATCCCGCTACCCGCATCACCGAATGGCAGGGTAAAGCGTTTGATTTAACGGCGTCAGAATTTAACCTGCTGGATTTGCTGCTGCGTGCGCCGGATCGGGTGGTATCGAAAGATGAGCTGTCAGAGAAGGGGCTGGGTCGTCCGCGTGAAGCCTATGACCGCAGCGTCGATGTTCATATCAGCAACATCCGTCAGAAGTTAAGCGCCTTAACCGCGGACAGCATCAATATTGAGACCGTACGCAGTATTGGTTACCGTATTCGATGAAGCAAAGCTACCGTGGACGGATGTTCTGGAAGATCCTGATCGGCTTCTGGGTGGTGTTCGTTATCATGAGCCAGTTAATCTGGCTGGGCTTTTCCCTCTCCGGTAAACGCCATGAGCCGCCTGAAATCGTCGCCATCCGTCGTACCGTCGATCTGCAAATGGCCTCGGCGGTGTCGGTGCTGGAGCGGGGCGGGCCTGACGCACTGGAAGATATGATGGCGGGCTGGGAGCCTAACGATCGCCAGTTTTTTACCGTTACCCAGCATTCCCGACCCGCACTTCAGCCCAACCTGCCCGAGCGGCTGAATTTACCGTTTCAGGGACCAATACCTGACCAGGTGGTACGCTGGGTGCACGGCGCGGATGGCAAAGAGTATGAGCTGCGTTACAACATCAAGGGTATGCGCGAAGACAGCAGCATGAATATGATGCCGCGCAAGTTCCTCAATATTCCTGAGCCGATGTTTGTCTTTGCCGGTTCGGTCGGGCTGCTGTTCAGCCTGCTGCTGGCCTGGAACCTGACCCGACCAATGCGTCAACTGCGCGAAGGTTTTTCCCGGGTCGCAGAAGGCGATCTAAGCGTGCGGCTGTTTCCCATGATGCGTAAACGGCACGACGAGATTTCCAACGTGGCGGAAGCCTTCGATGCGATGGTGGAACGGCTGGAGACGCTGGTGCGGGCGCGTGAAGAGTTGCTGCACGATATCTCCCATGAGCTGCGCTCACCGCTGGCGCGGCTGCAGCTGGCCACCGGCCTGGCACGGCAGACGCCGGAAAGCGTCGGCAGTTCGCTCGATCGGATTGATGAGGAGGCGCGTCGGCTGGATAAGATGATCGGCGAGTTGTTAACCCTGTCGCGCGCTGAACATGAAAGCATTCCCGACGAGCAATACTTTGACCTGACCGGTTTACTCGATGCGGTAGTGACCGATGTCCGTTACGAAGCGCAGATCCCGGGTGTCAGGGTCGAGTTTCAGGTGGATAAAGCGGCGGATTATACCGTGCGCGGCAATGCCGAGTTGATACGACGCGGCGTTGAGAATGTGCTGCGTAATGCGCTGCGCTTTTCCCTTCCCGGTCAGCTGATTGACGTTCGTTTAAGTGCGGAGCAACAGTGGCTGGCGATTCGGGTGCGGGATCAGGGACCGGGCGTGGATGAAGAGAAGTTATCCAGCATCTTCGACCCGTTTGTACGGGTTAACTCTCCGCTGATGGGCAAAGGCTATGGTCTGGGGCTGGCAATCGTGCGTAAAGTGGTGCTGGCGCATCATGGCGACGTTAAAGCGATGAACCGACCTGATGGTGGCCTGGAACTGACGCTGCGTTTACCGCGCTGGCAGCAGCCCTGAGTTTTCCCGTCTGTCAGAAACAATAACGGCACCCGAAGGTGCCGTTATGTTTAATCAATGATGCTTACTTCCTGATGCGAATCACCGGCGTTTCGCCGACGGTGACCTGGCCAGACAGCTTAATCAATTCCTTGATTTCATCCATGTTGGAGATGACAACCGGCGTCAGGGTTGATTTTGCTTTCTCTTCCAGCAGCGGTAAATCGAACTCGATGACCACATCGCCTTTTTTGACCTTCTGGCCTTCTTCAGCGATGCGTTTGAAGCCTTCACCTTTCAGTTCAACCGTATCGATACCGAAGTGGACGAACAGCTCAATGCCGTTATCCGATTCGATTGAAAAAGCGTGGTTGGTTTCAAAAATCTTGCCAATAGTGCCATCAACAGGCGCAACCATCTTGTTGCCGCTCGGTTTGATCGCAATACCGTCGCCCACGATTTTTTCTGCAAACACCACATCTGGTACGTCTTCAATATTCACGATTTCGCCTGACAGAGGCGCTACGATATCAATTGTCCCAGCGCTATCTGTTTTTTCGCCAAAAAGTTTAGAAAACAAACCCATGATCTTCTCCTAAGCAGTAATTTGGGGCCAGCATCTCGCAGATTAGCAGAGCGTTTTTTCTTTGATGAACTTGTTAACCAGGTTCATCAAATCATCCGCTGTCGGTTGAGCCAGTGCCTGCTCCGCCAATGCCTTCGCATCTTCGAAATTAGTATTACGAATGATTTTCTTGATGCCAGGGATAGAAATGGCACTCATGCTGAACTCGTCCAGCCCCATTCCCAGTAACAGTAGTGTAGCACGTTCATCACCTGCCAGCTCACCACACATGCCAGTCCATTTGCCTTCAGCGTGAGATGCATCAATGACTTGCTTGATTAAGTTAAGCACTGACGGCGTCATTGGGTTGTACAGGTGCGAGATCAAATCATTACCACGATCGACCGCCAGAGTATACTGCGTCAGGTCGTTGGTCCCAATACTGAAGAAGTCGACTTCCTTCGCCAGATGGTGAGCAATCACGGCCGAAGCGGGGGTTTCCACCATGATGCCGACTTCGATGCTCTCATCAAACGCTTTGCCTTCTTCACGCAGCTGGGCTTTCAGCAACTCCAGTTCCGCTTTCAGGCTGCGCACTTCTTCAACCGAAATGATCATCGGGAACATAATGCGCAGTTTGCCGAAGGATGAGGCACGCAGGATAGCACGCAGCTGAGCATGCAGAATCTCTTTGCGATCCATGGCGATACGAATCGCGCGCCAGCCGAGGAACGGGTTCTCTTCTTTCGGCAGGTTCATGTACGGCAGATCTTTGTCGCCGCCGATGTCCATGGTACGCACGATAACCGCCTGCGAACCCATCGCTTCAGCCACGGCCTTGTAAGCCTGGAACTGCTCTTCTTCGCTTGGCAGCGAGTCACGGTCCATGAACAGGAACTCGGTGCGGTAGAGGCCGACGCCTTCTGCGCCGTTACGCTCAGCACCAGCGATATCGCGTACGGTACCGATGTTCGCGCATACTTCTACCTGATGACCGTCCAGCGTGACCGCGGGCAGATCTTTCAGTTTGGCTAATTCATGTTTTTCAGACAGATACTGGGTCTGTACTGCTTTCAGCTCTTCCTGAAGGGCTTCAGAAGGATTGACGTGAATAGCATTATTAACGCCATCCAGAATCAGGAAGTCGCCGTTTTTGATGTTGGCGGTGACGTTACCGGTACCGACAATTGCCGGGATCTCCAGTGAACGCGCCATGATTGAGGTGTGCGAGGTACGGCCACCCAAATCAGTAATAAAGCCCAGCACCTTTTTCAGGTTCAGCTGAGCGGTTTCAGACGGCGTTAAATCTTTGGCCACCAGAATGGATTCGTCCTGAATAGCGCTCAGGTCAACGATATGCAGACCAAGGATGTTCTGCAGCAGACGTTTACCGATGTCACGCACGTCAGCCGCACGCTCTTTCAGGTATTCGTCATCTAACTCTTCCAGCGCTTTCGCCTGGCCATCAATCACAGAGTAGGCAGCGGCGTCAGCAGAGGCGTGATCTTTTTTGATCAGGTCGATGATTTCCTGCTCCAGCTCTTCATCTTCCAGCAACATGATGTGGCCTTCGAAGATGGCGGCTTTCTCTTCACCGAGGGTTTCACCCGCTTTGACGCGAATCGCTTCCAGTTGTACTGCCGCCTTGCTGCGGCCATCGAGGAAGCGCTGAACTTCCTGCTCAACCTGGTCATCAGAAATTTTCTTGCGGTTGATGACGATCTCGTCTTCTTTCAGCAGCAGTGCTTTGCCGAAAGCGATACCTGGTGATGCTAAAATGCCTGAAATCATAACCTTACCTTTTAATCACGATGGCTGATTGGACTCTATGCGGTGCCATTGTCGCGGGACACGTACTCTACGAAAGCAATAACGCGGACAGATTGTCCGCGATCAAGATGTTTGCACTCAATGGCGCAGAGGAGTCGATTTGCTGGAAAGCTGAGCGGAAGTTACTCCAGTTCAGCCATCAGTTTAACCAGATGCTCAACTGCTTTTTGCTCGTCTTCACCTTCCGCGGAAAGGGTCACGACAGTACCCTGAGTTAAACCCAGCGTCTGCAGTTTGAACAGGCTTTTTGCGCTCGCTGATTTACCGTTAGAGGTCACGGTAATTTCTGACTGGAAAGCTTTGGCTTCTTTTACGAATTGCGCAGCTGGGCGAGTGTGCAGACCGTTTGGTGCGGTAATGGTAACTTCTTGCTGGAACATTCTATTTCCCCAACGTTATCAGGATGAGTGTTTTGGATCTAAAGTCTAGCCTGGAGCCGTCACTTTAGCCTGTGTAGGTGCGCGGGTATAGCGTCATGCTGACCAACGACGCGCATGAATGAATTTTTCAATTCCGTTGCGTGTCAAAAACGATTCTACACGTCACCGGGTAATTATGCCGTTAATCGCCGTTTCGCCAAATCCGTAAATCGATTCAGCTTGATCCACTTCAAAGAGGGATTAATTTCAGGCATCGAAATAATTGGCAGTCTAAATACCAGAGCCACGTCACTGAAATCAATCTGTCTGGTGGTGAAAGTGAGATCTGCACCACAAAAAAGCACCCATTCGGGTGCTTTTTTCTCCATTTTCAGACTTCCGTCCGTTACTGCTGCAGCTCTTTTTCGGTAAAGAGATCGGCAAACAGGGCGGTACTCAGATAGCGTTCGCCGGAAGAGGGGAGAATCACCACGATGTTCTTATTGGCGAAGGCTTCATCTTCCTGCAGCTTCAGTGCCGCAGCTACCGCAGCGCCGGATGAGATACCGGCCAGGATACCTTCTTCTTCCATCAGCTGACGGGCGGTACTGATAGCCTCTTCGTTGCTGATGGCAATCACCCGATCGATCAGGTTCAGGTCAAGGTTACCCGGAATGAAACCGGCACCGATGCCCTGAATTTTATGCGGGCCGGGCTTGATTTCATCACCGGCCAGAGCCTGGGCAATTACAGGAGAATCAGTGGGTTCAACCGCCACTGAAATCAAATCCTTCTTGCCTTTGGTGTTCTTGATGTAGCGGCTCACGCCGGTCAGCGTACCGCCGGTGCCAACGCCGGCAATGAACACATCGACTTCGCCATCGGTGTCTTCCCAGATTTCGGGTCCGGTGGTTTTTTCATGAATTTCGGGGTTCGCCGGGTTGCTGAACTGCTGCAGCAGCACATATTTATCCGGATTACTGGCAACAATCTCTTCGGCTTTGCCGATAGCGCCTTTCATGCCCTTGGCGCCTTCGGTCAGCACCAGCTGTGCGCCCAGCGCTTTCAGCAATTTACGGCGCTCGACTGACATGGTTTCCGGCATGGTCAGCGTCAGTTTGTAACCGCGCGCGGCCGCCACATAGGCCAGCGCGATACCGGTGTTACCGCTGGTCGGTTCAACCAGCTCAACGCCCGGTTTCAGAATGCCACGTTTCTCTGCGTCCCAAATCATATTGGCACCGATACGGCATTTTACGCTGAAGCTCGGGTTACGGGATTCAACTTTCGCAAGGATGCGGCCGTTACCGATGCGGTTCAGGCGAACCAGCGGCGTATGACCAATTGTCAAAGAGTTGTCTTCATAGATCTTACTCATAGCCTGCCCTTAACTGTATGAATTATTGGGAACCCTCTGAGCATACCTGTTCTGCCTGGGTGCGGAAGGAAAGAAATCGCATATCTATATTTCAGCCGGCAATAAGCCCTGCAAAAAAGAGCATAAGGCCAGCTGACGCTGTTAGCGCTGGCCAGTGCGGGCCAGCTGCAGCCGATAGCGATCAACCCACATTGCCGTAGCGCCGCACACAGCCACCGGCATGATGGCGAGGTTAAGAATCGGAATCATCGTGAACAGACTAATCAGGGCGCCAAACTGCATGTTAGCGGTTTTGTGCTGCCGCAAAGCGTTGCGCATCTGCTGGAAAGGCACTTTATGGTTATCGAACGGATAGTCGCAATATTGCACTGACAGCATCCAGGCGCTGAACAGGAACCACAGTACCGGCGCAACGGTCTGGCCGAAGCCGGGAATAAAATAGAGCAGCAGCAGACCGACGGCGCGCGGCAGGTAGTAGCCCAGCTTTTGCAGCTCACGCTTCATAATGCGCGGCACATCCTTAATCAGACCGATCCAGCCGCTGTCGGGAAGGGGCTTACCGGTGAGACGCCCTTCGAGCTGCTCAGCCAGCAGGCCGCAGAATGGGGCCGCGATCAGGTTCGCCAGCGTCGAGAAGAAGTAGCTGAATACCAGCACAATCGCAATCACTGACAGCGGCCACAACAGATAGCTCAGCCACTGTAACCACTCCGGGATCGACGCCATCAGTCGTGGGATCCAGTCGCCGAGGCGATAAAACAGCCAGATAAACGCGCCGCCCAGCATAACGATGTTAATCAGCAATGGCATCACCACAAAACGCCGGATGCCAGGTAAACGCACCAGTTTCCAGCCCTGACTAAAGTAGTGCACACCGTTAAAATTTGAGACGGGATTCTCAAGGGCCATAAAGCCAACTCTCCTGAAGATGTTAAGGCGCGCCTACTATAACCTGGCTTTTTCTGCTGACAATCTGCCGTTTGGGTAAAAAAGCAGCGAGAAAGCATCGATAGGCTATCTTATTTGTCAGAAAAATCCTGTACAGACTTGCACTTGTCTGGCAGGGCAAATACAGTTAGAGGATAAAGTTTGCCGCGGTGGCAAGGTATTGGAACAACAGAGAATACAATGATGCAGGATTTGCGTCTGATATTAATCGTTGTTGGTGCGATCGCCATTATAGCGCTCCTTCTTCACGGGCTGTGGACCAGCCGAAAAGAGCGCTCGTCAGTGTTCCGCGATCGCCCGCACAAACGTCTTAAACAACGTGATGAACATGATGAGCAGGATCTGATTGACGACGAGGACGACGGCGTCGGTGAGGTCCGTGTACGCCCTGAGCGTTCGGCTCATCAGGAACCGCGTTTTGATGAAGTTCGCGATTCACAGCCACAAGCGCCGCGTAAAGCCGCGCCTGCTGAGCCTGTGCGTCAACCCGCACCGCGACCTGCACCGCAGTCTGAACCTGAGAGCGATCCGTTGTTCGATACGGCGCCACAGCCTAAACCACAGCCGCGCCCGGAGCCGGTTCGTCAGCCGCAGCCCGCGCCGACCTTTGTCGCACCGCCGGTACAGGCTGACCCGCTGCTGGATTCAGACCCGCTGGAATCGGTGCAGCCGGAACCGCTGTATCAGGCTGAGCCAGAGCCACAGTCTGAAATCATTGCCGCGCCAGCGCCTGAAACCAAAGCGCCAGCCGAGAAGCCGAAAGAGGCAGTGCTGGTACTGCATGTGGCCGCACACTCCGGTGGCGAACTGAACGGCGAAGCGCTGCTGCAGGGCATTCTGCAGGCGGGCTTCCAGTTTGGCGAAATGAACATTTTCCATCGTCATCTCAGCCCGGCAGGCAGCGGCCCGGTGCTGTTTAGCCTGGCCAACATGGTTAAGCCAGGTTCGTTCAATCCTGACCTGATGACCGACTTCAGCACGCCTGGCATCTCTATCTTTATGATGGTGCCGTCGTACGGTGATGCGAATCAGAACTTCAAGCTGATGTTACAGTCGGCGCAGCGTATCGCAGATGATGTTGGCGGTGTGGTGCTGGATGATGAGCGCCGGATGATGACACCACAGAAGCTGGAAACCTACAAAGCGCGTATTCGCGATGTGGTCGGCGTCTGAGACCTGCGCTAACGGTTATCTGAATTGTTAAAACAAACCCCCGCCTGTCGGGGGTTTTTTATCTGATGGGGCTTTATGAAATCCGTCCAGGATCAAATCACCGAACTGCGCACTACGTTGCGCCATCATGAATACCTCTATCACGTTATGGATGCCCCGGAAATCCCGGACGCCGAGTACGATCGTCTGATGCGCGAACTGCGCCAGATGGAAGAGGCGCATCCCGAACTGATTACCCCTGACTCACCCACTCAGCGGGTCGGGGCCGCGCCGCTGACGGTGTTCGAACAGGTGCGACATGAAGTTCCGATGCTGTCACTGGATAACGCCTTTGATGAAGCGACCTTTCTGGCCTTCAACAAACGGGTGCAGGATCGACTGAAAAACAGTGACGACATCACCTACTGCTGCGAACTCAAGCTGGATGGACTGGCGGTCAGCCTGCTGTATGAAAACGGTTTGCTGGTTCGGGCCGCAACGCGCGGTGATGGCACAACCGGCGAGAATATTACCGCCAACGTGCGCACCATTCGCGCCATCCCGCTGCGGCTGAAAGGTGACAACATCCCGGCGCGACTGGAAGTGCGCGGTGAAGTGTTTATGACCCAGCGCGGCTTTGAAAAGCTGAATGAGGAAGCGCGTCGCACCGATGGCAAAGTCTTTGCCAACCCGCGTAATGCGGCAGCCGGATCGCTGCGCCAGCTTGATCCCCGCATCACCGCTAAGCGTCCGCTCACCTTCTTCTGCTACGGCTTTGGCCTGCTGGAAGGCGGCGAGATCCCGCATAGCCACATGGCGCGGCTGCAACAGTTTAAAGCCTGGGGATTGCCGGTCAGCGACCGGATTCGTCTGGCGCACAACGCGGAAGAGGCATTGGCTTTTTATCGTGAGATTGAGCAACAGCGTCCCGCGCTCGGTTTTGATATCGATGGCGTGGTCATCAAAGTCGATTCACAGGCGTTGCAGGAGCAGCTGGGCTTTGTTGCGCGCGCGCCACGCTGGGCCATCGCCTTTAAGTTTCCGGCTCAGGAGCAGATGACCTGGGTCCGTGACGTTGAGTTTCAGGTCGGGCGTACCGGCGCGATTACTCCGGTGGCGCGACTGGAGCCGGTTCAGGTGGCGGGTGTCATCGTCAGTAATGCCACGCTGCATAACGCCGATGAAATTGAGCGACTGGGCTTACGCATTGGCGACCGGGTGGTGATTCGCCGGGCGGGCGATGTGATCCCGCAGGTGGTCAATGTGGTGGTGACGGAACGTCCCGATGATGCGCGCGAAGTGGTGTTTCCGGCGCATTGCCCGGTCTGTGGTTCGGATGTTGAGCGGGTAGAAGGTGAATCCGTTACGCGCTGTACCGGTGGACTGATCTGCGGCGCCCAGCGTAAAGAGGCGCTGAAGCACTTCGTTTCGCGCCGGGCGATGGACGTCGACGGGATGGGCGATAAGATTATCGACCAGCTGGTAGAAAAAGAGTATGTCAAAACCCCGGCCGACCTGTTCCGTCTGACCGCCGGTCTGCTGACGGGCCTTGACCGGATGGGCCCGAAGTCGGCGCAGAACGTGGTGGATGCGCTGGAGAAAGCGAAGTCGACCACGCTGGCGCGGTTCATGTATGCGCTCGGTATTCGCGAAGTGGGTGAAGCCACCGCCGCTAATCTGGCGAACCATTTTGGTGAACTGGAAAAAGTGATGGATGCCGATCTGGACGCGCTGATCGCGGTACAGGATGTCGGCAAGGTGGTCGCGTCCCACGTGCGAAACTTTATGGAAGAGGAGAGCAACCGCGAGGTGATCCGCCAGCTGGTCGACGAGATTGGCATTCACTGGCCGCCGGTGGTGGTGGTGAGAGCGGAAGAGATCAACAGCCCGTTTGCCGGTAAAACCGTGGTGCTGACTGGCTCGCTGTCGCAGATGAACCGTGATGACGCTAAAGCGCAGTTGACGGCGCTGGGTGCGAAGGTGAGCGGAAGCGTGTCAAAGAAAACCGATCTGCTGATTGCCGGTGAAGCGGCCGGTTCTAAGCTGGCAAAAGCGCAGGAACTGGGGATTGAAGTGATCGATGAAGCGGAAATGATCCGCCTGCTGGGTGCCTGAAATGGATAAGCACCAGCTGGTGGCTATTGCCAATACCGCGATGCCTTTTGGCAAGTACAAAGGGCGGATGCTGATCGATCTGCCTGAGCCTTATCTGCTGTGGTTTGCCCGCAGCGGAGATTTTCCGTCAGGCCCGCTCGGTGAACTGATGCAACTGACGCTGGCGATCAAAATCGAAGGCCTTGAAGGGTTAGTGAAACCGCTCAAGGCCGCTGACTGAAACCAGCCCGCGCCGGCGGGCTGTTTTTTACTTCTGTGACTCCATCACCGAGGCTTTAACCTGCTGAGCCTGTTGCTTCTCACCACTCTTCTTATAGCGTCCGGCGATAAACGAACAGACCATCAACTGAACCTGATGGAAAATCATCAGCGGCAGGACAATGATCCCTACCGTGCTGGCCGGAAACAGAATATTCGCCATCGGGACGCCGTTCGCCAGGCTCTTCTTCGAGCCACAAAACAGCACCACAATTTCGTCGGCGCGCTTAAAGCGGAACAGACGAGATGCCAGCAGGTTGATCAGCAGCACCGCGACCAGCAACAGCACCGATCCCGCCAGAATCCACAGCAGCGTAACCACCCCAACTCGATGCCAGATGCCATTCACGACCGCTTCACTGAAGGCTGAGTAGACCACCAGCAGAATCGATGTCTGATCGGTTTTACCAATCAGGCTGCGGTGTTTCTCAATCCAGCCGCCAATCCAGCGGCGGGAAAGGTGTCCGAGGATAAAGGGCACCATTAACTGCAGCATGATCTTCCCGATCTGTTCAAGACCATCGGTCGGAGCGCTGCTATGCACATCCATCACCAGATTAACCAGCAGCGGAGAGATGAAGACGCCCAGCAGACTGGAGGCGGAAGCGCTGCACACTGCCGCTGCCACGTTGCCGCCCGCGATAGAGGTAAAGGCGATGGCTGACTGCACGGTAGCAGGCAAAATGCAGAGATAAATAAAGCCGGTGTAGATCTCCGGGCCAACGTTAACCGGATGCCACCAGACCAGCAGCAAGCCCAGCGCCGGGAACAGCACAAAGGTGCTGAACATAATCCACAGATGCAGCTGCCAGTGGCTGCTGCCCGCAATGATTTTTTCACGCGAAAGTTTGGCACCGTGCATGAAGAACAGCAGCGCAATAGCGGCAGTGGCGAGATAGTCGAAGATATCGACATAGATGCCTTTCGCGGGCAGGAACGTGGCCAGCAATACGGTGATGATGAGTTTCACCATCATCGGATCGAGCTTTAAAAATCCCATTGTTAAAGTCCGGTTAAATATTGAATGGTAATGATTGTGCGCGAAGCGGGTTTAGAAATAAAATTGATTTATTGAATTAATCTATGAGCTAAATCGATGAATTACACCCTGCGCCAGCTGCGAACCTTTATTGCGGTCGCCCATCACGGCGGTTTCAGTCAGGCCGGACAGGCGATCGGCCTGAGCCAGTCGGCGGTCAGTCACAGTATCAAAGAGCTGGAAGCGGAGATTGGCGTACGCCTGCTGGACCGCACCACCCGGGAAGTGATGCTGACCGAAGCCGGACAGCAGCTGGCGACACGGATGGAGCGATTGCTGGAGGAGATCAATACCACGCTGCTGGATATCCGCAGCTACGGCGAGCAGCGCAGCGGCACGGTACGGCTGGCGGCCAGCCAGACCATTTCAGCCCATCTGGTGCCGCAATGCCTGGCGGCCAGTCAGCAACATTTTCCCGATATCAAAGTGATACTCCACGATCGCGCCCAGCAGTGGGTATTGCAAAGCGTGCGCAACGCCGAGGTCGATTTTGGCATCATCATTGGTCCGCTCAGCGATGCCGATTTCGATTACCTCGCCATTCTCGACGAGCCCTTTCTGCTGCTCTGCCGCGATGACGATCCGCTGGCGCAGGTTGAACAGCCGCAATGGTCCATGCTGGATGGGCGTACGATGGTGCTACAGGATTACGCGTCAGGGAGTCGGGTATTGATTGATGCAGCGATGCAGCAGCAGCAGATTCATGTCGAGGTGGTGCAGGATATTGGGCATCCCGCCACGCTATTCCCAATGGTTGAGGCAGGGATCGGCATCAGCATTTTACCGGCGCTGGCTTTGCCGCTGCCGGCCGGGCGAGCGTTGACGGTGAGGCGTTTGTATCCGGAGATCAATCGCAGCCTGATGCTGATTAAACGCAAAAATCGCTCGCTGACGCCTGCCGCTGAAGCGATCTGGCAAGAGGTGCGCCAGCAGGCAGCGCTGCTGGCGCAACAACGCGCGGTCAGACCGGCGTTTTAGATATAGACGTTCAGCTGGTTAGCGTCAGTGGGACGATTAACCCCGTCCGCTTTGATTTCACCGGTCTGGCTGCTGCTGTCACTTTTCTGCTCAGCCTGTTCAGCTTGCTTCTGTTGCAACTGCGCAATCTGCGCCTCCAGCATGGTGATCTGCGATTCATACATCTGCTGCATTTCAGCTTTCTGTTTGTCCGTCAGATCGGCGTTGCCGGAGAGATCTTTGAGTTGTTTAGTGATGTTCTGAATCTGTTTACTCAGCGCGGCCACCTGCGACGCTACACTGCCGCCGCCGCTGTCACCGCCACTGACTGCACTGCTTAAAATCCCGGATATTGATGACATCATTTTCTCCCTGCAATTAGTCAATAACGTTATCGGCGTGCAGGAAAATGACTTGAGAAGAAAAGTGTCAGGGTGGGGGGAAAAGAGCGGCACGGGCAGAGTAGGGTGAGATGAGTGCGGGTGATGCTGTCGCATCAGCCTGAATCGCTCCCGGCGATTCAGTCGAACCTGCGGCAGGTTCTCATCCGGCACGTTCAGCGCTGTGCCACAGAAACGAAAAAAGCGCCATAAAGGCGCTTTTTTCTGAATTGGTGGGTCGTGCAGGATAAGCCTCGGCCCGTCCCGGGCCTCGCCCTGCGGGTGATGCTGTCGCATCAGCCTGAATCGCTCCCGGCGATTCAGTCGAACCTGCGGCAGTTTCTCATCCCGCACGTTCAGCGCTGTGCCCTGAAAACGAAAAAAGCGCCATAAAGGCGCTTTTATCTGAATTGGTGGGTCGTGCAGGATTCGAACCTGCGACCAATTGATTAAAAGTCAACTGCTCTACCAACTGAGCTAACGACCCGAAGTGGTGGGTGATGACGGGCTCGAACCGCCGACCCCCTCCTTGTAAGGGAGATGCTCTACCAACTGAGCTAATCACCCACTTCGTACTGCTTAACAGGCGTGTATCACACTAAGATATGGTGGGTGATGACGGGTTCGAACCGCCGACCCCCTCCTTGTAAGGGAGATGCTCTACCAACTGAGCTAATCACCCATATCTTATATCCTGTTCACTGCGGGCCACTGGTTTAGAGTGGTGGGTGATGACGGGCTCGAACCGCCGACCCCCTCCTTGTAAGGGAGATGCTCTACCAACTGAGCTAATCACCCCCGCTGTGTGGAGTCGCATTATAGGGATAGTAGATTTTGAGTCAACGCTTTTTAAAACATAAATGTGCGTTCGGTTTATTTTTAAACATCCTGTCGCGCTTTTAGTCAATGTGCTGGTTTTACTGGCAGAAAAGGCCCTTTTCCTGGGGCGCAGGCGGCGGGCACGCATTGAGGATTCACCGCCAGATGCTAGAATGTGCCCACTATTTCGCGTCTAACCTGTTTTTTGTCATCCAGACAGAGAACCCGCGCATTTAAGGCAATACTCAATGAAAATCAAAACTCGCTTCGCGCCCAGCCCTACCGGCTATTTACATGTGGGCGGCGCTCGTACCGCACTTTACTCCTGGCTCTTCGCCCGCCACAACCAGGGCGAGTTTGTGCTGCGTATTGAAGATACCGATCTGGAGCGCTCCACACCGGAAGCCATTGAAGCCATCATGGATGGCATGAACTGGCTGAGCCTCGACTGGAACGAAGGCCCGTATTACCAGACCAAACGCTTCGATCGCTACAACGCGGTGATTGATGAGATGCTGGCAGCGGGCACCGCGTATAAATGCTACTGCTCGAAAGAGCGCCTCGAAGCCCTGCGTGAACAGCAGATGGCAGATGGCGAAAAACCGCGTTATGACGGCCGCTGCCGTGACAGTCATGAGCATCACGCCGCCGATGAGCCGTGCGTGGTGCGTTTCCGCAACCCGCAAGAGGGTTCGGTGATTTTTGACGACCAGATCCGCGGTCCGATTGAATTCAGCAACCAGGAGCTGGATGATCTGATCATCCGCCGCACCGACGGTTCACCGACCTATAACTTCTGCGTGGTGGTGGATGACTGGGATATGGGAATTACCCACGTTATCCGTGGCGAAGACCATATCAATAACACCCCGCGTCAAATCAACATCCTGAAAGCGATTGGCGCGCAGGTGCCGGTTTATGCACACGTATCGATGATCCTCGGTGATGACGGCAAGAAGCTCTCCAAACGTCATGGCGCCGTTGGCGTGATGCAGTACCGCGATGATGGTTACCTGCCGGAAGCGCTGCTGAACTACCTGGTCCGCCTCGGCTGGTCCCACGGCGATCAGGAGATCTTCAGCGTTGCCGAGATGACCGAGCTGTTTACGCTGGATGCGGTCAGCAAATCGGCCAGTGCCTTTAATACAGAAAAACTGCAGTGGCTGAATCACCATTACATTAATGCGCTGCCGCCAGAATATGTTGCGACCCATCTGCAGTGGCATATTGAAGAACAAAAAATTGATACCCGCACCGGTCCGGAACTGGCGAAGCTGGTTGGCCTGCTGGGTGAACGTTGCAAAACGCTGAAAGAGATGGCCGCTTCCTGCCGCTATTTCTACGAAGATTTTGCAGAGTTTGACGCCGATGCCGCGAAAAAACATCTGCGTCCGGTAGCGCGTCAGCCGCTGGAAGTGGTGCGTGACAAGCTGGCAGCCATCAGCGACTGGACAGCCGAAAACGTTCATCAGGCGATTCAGAGCACCGCAGATGAGCTGGAAGTCGGGATGGGGAAAGTAGGTATGCCGCTGCGTGTGGCGGTAACGGGAGCGGGTCAGTCACCCGGTCTGGATGTCACCGTTGAAGCGATTGGTCGGAGCCGCAGCGTCGCGCGTATTGAGCAGGCGCTGGCTTTCATCAGTGAGCGTGAAGCGCAGGCCTAAACAAACCAGCCGGAAGCAGTCTGCTTCCGGTTTCTTTTACTCTTCACTGATATCCAGCCGCTGCAGTATCCCTTTTATTCCAATCCGTAGGATGAGTGCTGAAAGCTTTTGCTGTTCAGCCGGACTCATTTGCTGGAGGGTACGCAGTAATAGTGTTGTTGAATCGGCCGGGACATGATATCTGGCGACTGGCTCATGCAGATTCCGCGTCGACTGAATGAACTTTTCCACGCGTTCATCAATATGAATGAGTCGCGCTTTGCCGCCCTGAACCCCAGGCCTGAGCTGGGTGGTCCAGTTTTCGCGCTTAACCCACTTGTTCACTGTCTGTCGGCTGACGCCTGTCTCCATGGCGAGCTCGGCAGGTGTGAGCCATTCCTTTTTCACATCACTTTCCCTGATAATGATCTTTTACTCTTCGCTAATCCCCAGCCGCAGCAAAACACCCTTGATCCCTTCACGTAATATTAATGCGGTGAACTGATCCTGCTCTGCCTGACTCATTTGCTGGACGGAACTTATTAATAACGCAGGCAATGATTGAGGCGCTGTACCATAGGTTGCTGAGGGTTCGTTCAGATTGCGCGTTGACTGGATGAAATTTTTTACACGCTCATCAATATGGATCAGGCGAGCCTTACCGCCTTGTACACCGGGCTTCGGCGTGGTGGTCCAGTTTTCCCGCTTGATCCATTTGTTCACCGTTTGCCGACTGTAACCCGTTTCCGCCGCCAGCTCTTCGGGAGTGAGCCATTCCTTTTTCACGATGCTGTCCCTGTTAAATACATTAGCAGTACATATTACAGCAAAACGTAACGGGTGAAAGTAACTGAAGGTGAAATTGCCTTTTGCCACTCGACAAAAGGCAAGCGTTGATTTATTGCACGCTGCTGGCCGGTTCAACCGCCGGACGGAACGCGAGGAAGTAGGCCAGACCGACGAAAACTGCACCGCCGACGCCATTACCTAAAAACACCGCCACGAAGTTGGGGAAATATTCTGCCCAGCTCATCTGGCCGGCGAAGATGGCGGCCGGAATGATAAACATATTCGCGACAACGTGCTGGAAGCCGATGGCAACAAAGGCCATCACCGGGAACCACATGCCAAAGATTTTCCCGACCACATCTTTACTGGCGAATGCCAGCCAGACCGCCAGACAGACCAGCCAGTTACAGCCGATGCCCGATATAAAGGCGTGCAGGAAGTCGGCGTGGACTTTTGCTGACGCGATCGCCACCGTCTTCTTCAGGTAATCTCCTTCGGTCATGCCCAGCATGTGACCAAAGAACCAGGCCACCGCCACGCTGCCGAGGAAGTTGGCCAGCGTCACCCAAAACCAGTTACGCGCCACGCTGAAAAACGAAATACGACGGGCAAACCAGGCAACCGGTAAGGTCATCATATTGCCGGTCAGCAGCTCGCCGCCGGCCAGTACTGTCAGAATCAAACCGACCGGGAAGACCGCTGCGCCCAGCAGGCCGCCGAATGAACCCCAGTCAGCAGGCAGAGAGTTAATTACATGCAGATCCAGCAGGAAGCCGGTAGCTATAAAGGCACCCGCCATAAAGCCGAGGATCAGAAGGATGCTGACAGGCGCACGGCTTTTAGCCACGCCGGCCTGGATCGCCAGTTGTGCGATTTCTTTTGGTGTATGCAGCGACATATTATCTCTATAGTTTTTTTTGATTAATGGGACGGTAAACGCCTGGTGGACGCGCGGCTGGCGGGAGAGGGTCCCGGTGGCCGCTTAATTAGCGCGCTAAGTTTTGCATGGGGAAAAGCTGAAGACAAGAAAATTCCTATAACATATTTAACCCTGATTTAACCTGGCGGCCGTCTGAATAACATAAAAAAAGCGATCAGAGCCGACAGGTCACGTTTGGGCCGTTGCCATGCTGCTGAAACCGCTAAGGTTGCCGCCTTTTTCAGCGATCAGACACAGAATGTGATTTTGCCGTTGACACCCTGGAGGGGGTTTCATATTATGCCGTCCGTCGCTTAACGCGACAGTTTTTCGGTTCGGGGCTATAGCTCAGCTGGGAGAGCGCCTGCATGGCATGCAGGAGGTCAGCGGTTCGATCCCGCTTAGCTCCACCAAACTTCTTCCCAAAAGTTTGGCACTGAAAAACGATTCCAGATGTGGGGGTATAGCTCAGCTGGGAGAGCGCTTGCATGGCATGCAAGAGGTCAGCGGTTCGATCCCGCTTATCTCCACCATTTTTCTGACACGTCGCTGTCAACATTTCCGAATCCGACTTTTCGCTTAACGGCGTAATCTTTCCCTGTCTGACATTCTTCCCCTGGATTTTTTGCTGCAGGCTAAACCTCGCGGATCAGGCGCATGGCCTGTGCGTAGCCTCGCGCTACCTTCCGGTATGCTCATCCGTTGCTTCAGAGGACGTTCAGCACAGAGCTTCCCGCACGGCGTCAGCCCAGATTTACGAGTCGCAGAAAAGGTTGCAGGATGAGAAAAGAAGAAGCAGAAAAGCAGAGGGAAGAGAAGGGCGAGACGGGCTCGCCCTTTTAGATCAGAACGCCAGCACCAGACCGGCAATCGCGGCAGAAAGCACACTGACCAGCGTCGAGCCGTACAGCAGTTTCAGACCAAAGCGGGAAACCACATTACCTTGCTCTTCGTTCAGGCCTTTGATCGCGCCCGCGACGATGCCGATAGAGGAGAAGTTAGCGAACGACACCAGGAACACCGACAGGATGCCTTCGGCGTGCGGTGAGAGCTGACCGGCGATTTTCTGCAGATCCATCATCGCCACGAACTCATTCGACACCAGCTTGGTCGCCATAATACTGCCAACCTGCAACGCTTCACCTGCCGGCACGCCCATCACCCAGGCAAACGGATAGAAGACATAGCCCAGCACGCCCTGGAAGGTGATACCGAAGATCACGTCAAACAGCGCATTCAGACCCGAAATCAGCGCGATAAAACCGATCAGCATCGCGGCCACAATGATGGCAACGCGGAAACCGGCCAGAATGTATTCGCCCAGCATTTCAAAGAAGCTCTGACCTTTATGCAGATCCTGCAGTTGCAGATCTTCTTCACTGTCGACGCGGTAAGGGTTGATCAGTGACAGCACAATAAAGGTACTGAACATGTTCAGTACCAGCGCCGCGATCACATATTTAGGCTGCAGCATGGTCATGTAAGCGCCGACAATCGACATAGAGACGGTCGACATCGCGGTGGCTGCCATGGTGTACATCCGGCGCTGTGACATCTGGCCGAGGATATCTTTATAGGCGATGAAGTTTTCTGACTGTCCCAGTATCAGAGAACTCACGGCGTTAAAGGACTCCAGTTTGCCCATGCCGTTGACTTTCGACAGCACGGTACCGATGCCACGGATCACCCACGGCAGGATGCGGAAGTGCTGCAGAATACCGATCAGCGCAGAGATAAAGACGATCGGGCACAGCACGTTGAGGAAGAAGAAGGCCAGGCCTTTATCATTCATGTTGCCGAAGACAAAGTTGGTTCCTTCCGCCGCATATTTCAGTAGATGGTCGAACACACCGGCGAAGCCTTTGACGAATCCCAGTCCCGCTTCTGAGTTCAGGAAGAACCAGGCGAGCACAATTTCAATCACCAGAAGCTGTATAATGTAGCGAATGCGAATACTTTTACGATCGTGGCTGACCAGTAACGCCAGCACACCGACCACCACCAGTGCTAAAAGAAACTGCAAAATATGGGACATGGTTGCTCCAAATTTGAGGAGGGTTGTATTTTGCTGCGTATTCTATGTAACGCGTTACTTAAAAACGAGATCTGAACCACAATATAAGTATTCGCTATCACCTTATCTTGCAGAAAACTCTTAGCGATCACGTCTCGTTTACAAAACCTTCACAGTAGATAACCACAAATTTATTGTCTATATTTTGCACCGGGCGTAGAGTGACATCGTTGCTCACATTTTTAGCACTCACTTCCTTTACTGTAAGATATAGCAATGGCTATACTTTATAGCAGCATCTATTTCACCAATAACTAAAACCGAATTTCACTTGCTCTTGCTTCCTCCTAAGCTTGCCGGGGTAGGCAAATGTTCAGACAGGGTACCAGATATGTTTGAAAGTCGTACCGCCGAGCGCGCCGCTCGCGGAGTAAGAAAAGTCAAACTCGCACTGTTGGGACCCGCGTTTATTGCCGCTATCGGCTATATCGATCCGGGCAACTTTGCGACCAATATTCAGGCTGGTGCGGCGTACGGCTATAAACTGCTGTGGGTGGTGGTATGGGCCAACATCATGGCGATGCTGATCCAGCTGATGTCCGCCAAACTGGGCATCGCCACCGGTAAAAACCTCGCTGAACATATTCGTGACCGCTTTCCCCGGCCGGCGGTCTGGTTCTACTGGGTACAGGCGGAAATTATCGCCATGGCGACCGATCTGGCGGAATTTATCGGCGCGGCACTGGGGTTCAAGCTGCTGCTGGGCATCTCATTAATGCAGGGCGCGGTGCTGACCGGTATCGCCACCTTCCTGATCCTGATGTTGCAGAGTCGCGGGCAGAAGCCGCTGGAACTGGTGATTGGCGGGCTGCTGCTGTTTGTCGCCGCCGCCTATATCGTTGAGCTGTTCTTCTCACAGCCAAAAGTGAGCGAACTGGTGATCGGTATGGCGCTGCCGTCGTTACCGACTTCCGATGCGGTGTTCCTTG
>Ga0302349_1000467_pt1 | contig 48001 bp, 39 predicted proteins | sample PhyAR1_FD_202176 | JGI IMG/M metagenome (GOLD analysis project Ga0302349, IMG submission 202176) | Leaf surface microbial communities from alfalfa plants in UC Gill Tract Community Farm, Albany, California, United States - DLSL A.R1... | ecosystem: Host-associated > Plants > Phyllosphere >... | reverse complement strand
CAACCAATACTTCTGCAGCAGTTTACAGAAGTTACAATGTGAAAGTCGCTAAGCGCAAAAAGTACGATACGGACGCGGGGTGGAGCAGCCTGGTAGCTCGTCGGGCTCATAACCCGAAGGTCGTCGGTTCAAATCCGGCCCCCGCAACCAATACTTCTGTGCAGTTTACAGAAGTGATAATCTGAAAGTCGCTAAGCGCAAAAAGTACGACACGGACGCGGGGTGGAGCAGCCTGGTAGCTCGTCGGGCTCATAACCCGAAGGTCGTCGGTTCAAATCCGGCCCCCGCAACCAATCATTTAAACACCTGAAAGGGTGTTTTTTTGTTTCTGCCGTCTGAACATCCTCTTCTTCATTGAACATCCTCTTCTTCATTGAACATCCTCTTCTTCATTGAACATCCTCTTCGTCATCGGAGCTCAACGGATAGCGCAGGCTACCCGCTGCCATTTACCGATGCGCCAGTGCCGCCCCACTCTCCACATACGCTTTGATGCCGTGCAGAATCGCCTCCGCTACCTGCTGCTGATAGCGCGTGGTGCGCAACTTACGTTCCTCTTCGACATTACTGATAAAAGCCGTCTCCACCAGGATTGACGGGATATCAGGCGCTTTCAGCACCGCAAATCCGGCCTGATCCACCGTTCGTTTGTGCAGATGGTTGATGCGCCCCATGCGGTGCAGCACCTCTTTGCCAAACTTCAGGCTGTCGTGGATGGTTTGCCGCTGCACCATATCGAACATGGTGTGGTCGAGATAGCGATCGCCGCTCTTGCTGACGCCGCCAATCAGGTCAGATTCATTCTGGGTCTGGGCAAGGAAGCGGGCTGCGGCCGAGGTGGCGCCGCTGGTTGAGAGAGCAAACACCGAAGAGCCGCGCGCCGCCCGGCTGGTAAACGCATCAGCATGAATCGAAACGAACAAATCGGCGCGCTGCTTGCGGGCTTTGGCGACTCTGACGCGCAGCGGAATAAACACATCCTCGTTGCGCGTCATGTAGGCTTTCATATTGGCTTCTTTATCGATCAACGCTTTCAGCCGCCGGCCAATCTTCAGCACAATATCTTTCTCGCGGGTTTTATGTTTGCCGTGTGCACCGGGATCTTCACCGCCATGGCCGGGATCGATCATGATAATGATTGGACGATCACGTCCGGCTTTGCCCGGCAACGGTGCCTGCACCGTTTCATTTTTTTCCAGATCGCCCTGGTTATAATCCTTCAGCAGCGCCAGCAGGGGATCGTCCTCCACCTGATTCTGGCTGGGATAGAGATCCACCACCAGCCGGTGATTAATGCCTGCCACCGGCGACAGATTAAAAATTTTGGGTGCGACACTGCGCTTTAGCTCCAGCACCACCCGCACCGTGTTGCTGTCGAACTGGCCGACGCGCGCATTTTTGATAAAGGGATCATCCACCCTCACCTGCTTGTCGACCCCTTTCAGTACCGGATTGAGATGCAGCCCTTCAATATCAATTACCAGCCGTTCCGGATTGCTCAGCGCAAACTGCCTGTATTTCAGCGCCACATTCGACTCCAGCGTCATACGCGAGTAGGTCGATGACGGCCAGATACGCACCGCGACGATATGGCTTTTCGCCGCCAAACCGACCCGGCTAACGCTTAACAGCAGTAAGGCACCGCTTCCTTGTAAAAATCGTCTGCGTGAAAAGGGGGAATTAAAATCCGACATGCCGCTCCAGCTGCTGTGTAATGTCTAAAAAAGCGCCAGTTAATAAAATGGCGGCGAAAACTTTATCCAATCCGCAAGGTGATGTCACCCCGGAAATCCTAAATAATGCAGGCTGTTAGCGGCTTTGGCACCCGAAAAAACGTAAATTTTCGTCAGGATTAACGCTTGCAAAATCGCGGCTAAAAGCATAAAAATACAAAAAATTCGAATAATCATTCACTGAGGACTGGCCGTGAAGGAACGTAGTACTGAACTGGTTCAGGGTTTTCGCCATACCGTTCCCTATATCAATGCCCACCGGAACAAGACCTTTGTCATCATGCTGGGCGGCGAAGCGATTGAGCATGAGAACTTCTCAGGCATCGTCAACGATATTGGTCTGCTGCACAGCCTCGGCATCCGCCTGGTGGTGGTCTATGGCGCCCGTCCGCAAATTGATGCCAGCCTGGCGGAACATCAGCTTGAGCCGGTTTATCACAAGTTTACCCGCGTTACCGATGCGCAATCGCTGGAACTCGTGAAGCAGGCGGCCGGTCGTCTGCAGTTAGATATTACTGCCCGTCTCTCCATGAGCCTCAACAATACGCCGCTGCAGGGCGCGCATATCAATGTAGTCAGCGGCAACTTCATCATTGCGCAGCCGCTGGGTGTGGATGATGGCGTCGATTATTGTCACAGCGGGCGTATTCGTCGTATCGATGAAGAGGCTATTCATCGTCAGCTGGATAACGACGCGATTGTGCTGCTCGGTCCGGTGGCGGTGTCGGTGACCGGTGAGAGTTTTAACCTGACCTCGGAAGAGGTGGCGACCCAACTGGCGATTAAACTTAAAGCGGAAAAAATGATCGGCTTCTGCTCAGAACAGGGCGCACTGGATAGCGAAGGCAACATTATCTCCGAGCTGTTCCCGAATGATGCCCAGGCGCGTATTGACGAGATGGAAAGCGATGGCGATTACCTCTCCGGCACCGTTCGTTTCCTGCGCGGCGCGGTCAAAGCCTGCCGCAGTGGCGTACGGCGCAGCCATTTAATCAGCTATCAGGAAGATGGCGCGCTGTTGCAGGAGCTCTTCTCTCGTGACGGTATCGGCACGCAGATCGTGATGGAGTCTGCCGAGCAGATCCGGCGCGCCAATATCAATGATATCGGCGGCATTCTCGAACTGATCCGGCCGCTGGAGCAACAGGGGATTCTGGTGCGTCGCTCACGCGAACAACTGGAGATGGAGATTGATAAATTCACTATCATCCAGCGCGACAACCTGACGATAGCCTGTGCCGCGCTCTATCCCTTTATGGATGAGAAGATCGGTGAAATGGCCTGCGTGGCGGTTCATCCTGACTATCGCAGCTCATCGCGCGGCGAAATGTTGCTGCAGCGTGTGGCGTTACAGGCGCGTCAGATGGGGCTGCAGAAGCTGTTTGTGTTAACCACCCGCAGCATCCACTGGTTCCAGGAGCGCGGCTTTACGCCGGTCGATATTGAGTCGCTGCCTGAGAGTAAAAAAGAGATGTATAACTATCAGCGCCGCTCCAAGGTCCTGATGGCCGATCTGACCCGCCATACGCTGTAAGGGCTGAACGGGCCGGGCGACTGATGCCGCCGGCCCGCGCTGACGGGGGATTATCCTGCCTCGCCCAGTCGCTCTACCAGACCACTACGCCGCTGGGTTTGCAGCTGCACGGCCCGCTGGAATACGCCCGGATCGCTGTAGAGCGTCAGCTGTTTACGGGCGCGCGTTATCGCGGTGTAGACCAGCTCACGGGTCAGTACCGGCAGGAACTGCGTTGGCATTACCAGCGCGGTATGATCAAACTCCGATCCCTGTGATTTATGTACCGTCATCACCCAGGCGGTTTCATGCGATGGCAGGCGGCTCGGCTGAATCGCTTTGATGTTGCCATCCGGCAACGGGAAAAAGACCTTCAGGTTGCCCTCTTCGTCGCGCAGCGTAATGCCGATATCGCCGTTGAACAGCCCCAGCGCACTGTCGTTACGGGTAATCATAACCGGCCGGCCCAGGTACCAGCGCCCGCCGATAGCGGGACGACGAATACGCTGCAGCTGCGTCAGCCGCTGTTCAATACGCTGGTTTAGCCCGTGCACGCCAAAGGGCCCGTCACGTAACGCACACAGCAGCTGATAGCGACCAAAGGCCGTCAGCACTTCGGCAGGTGACGCCTGCTGCCTGATCAGCTGCAGATAAGGCTGATAGCCCTGTGCCACCTCATCCAGCATCGCCTGATAAGCCTCGCCACTGGTTAACGGCTGATAGCAGAGATCCTGAAAGCCTGCGGCGAAAACCGCTTTCACCTGCTGCGCATCCCCCAGGTTAATGGCCTGAGCCAGCTGACCAATGCCTGATTTGGCGTCAAAACGGTAACTTTTTTGCAGCAGACAGATACTGTCACGTACCGCGGGTGCCAGCCGATCGTCACTGCCCTGCAGCGCACATCCGGTCAGCAACGCGAGCTGTTCCGCACGCGCCAGGCTGTAGCCGCTCTCGGTACAGCGACAGATATCGCCCAGCACGGCACCCGCCTCAACCGACGCCAGCTGGTCACGATCGCCAAGAAAAACCACCCGCGCATGGGCCGGCAGTGCGGCGATCAGCTTCGCCATCATCGACAGATCGACCATTGAGGCTTCATCAACCACCAGCACATCGAGATGCAGGGGATTACCGGCGTGATAGCGCAGACGCTGGGTATCTGGCTGCGCGCCCAGCAGCCGATGCAGTGTGGTCGCTTCCGTCGGGAAGCGTCGGCGCTCTTCCTCGCTAACGGCTAAATTCTGCAGCGCGTTACCCAGCGACTCGGTGAGGCGCGCCGCGGCTTTGCCGGTCGGAGCGGCTAACTGAATCCGTAAGTTGCCAGGATTCAGCCGGATCAGCGCGGCGAGTAATTTCGCCACCGTGGTGGTTTTACCGGTTCCGGGTCCGCCGGAAATCACCGCGGTCTTGCGGGTCAGCGCCACCGCGGCGGCAATTTTCTGCCAGTCATCCGGACGCGTGCCGAACAGCGTATTCAGCACTTCACTTGCCGCCTGGGCGTCAAATGCCGACTTCACCTCCTGCAGGGCAAAGAAGCTCGCGACCCGGCCCTCGCTGTGCCACAGGCGATGCAGATAGAGACGGCGATTACTGAGCACCAGCGGGGTAATCAGGCTGCCGTCACTGACGGCTGCCCAGTCGGCCAGCAGTGATAACCAGTCATCCGGCGCACCGGCAGCCTGCCACAGTGCCTGCGCCAGCGCGGGCTGACGGCCCGCAAACAGACCCGCTTCGCTGAGGTTATCCAGCGGCAGACAGACGTGACCTTCCCCCGCTTCCGCGCTAACGCAGGCCGCCGCGAGCAGCAGTGCCGGTTGTGATTCTTCCGCCAGCAGGCGGGCAAACTGAATATCTAACGGCCGCAGGAGACGCTTCTCAACCGCCTGAAGCAGCAGGCTCAGCATTTCACTCATGACAACTCCGTGGTATGACCAAACAACGCATCAATCTCTTCAATAAAGGCTTCGCCGGGACGGGTGGCAAAAATACCGTTATCCGGCGAACTGCCATCCATCCCGCGTAAAAACAGATAAAACACCCCGCCGAAGTGGCGCTGATAATCATAATCCTGCAGGCGGTGCTGAAGATAGCGATGCAGCGCCAGGGTATATAACTGATACTGCAGGTCATAGCGGTGGTCGATCATCGCCTGCGCCATCGCCTCGGGCGTATATGCCGCGTGGCTCTCCCCCAGCCAGTTCGACTTATAGTCGAGCAGATAATATTTTCCCTGCCAGCGGAACACCAGATCGATAAAACCTTTCAGCATGCCCCGCACCTGGCGGAAATCGAGCGCTGCCGCCTGTCGTGACAGCGGATCGTGACGGCGCAACAGATCGTCGAGATCGGCCGCGGTCAGCAGATGATTAATCGGCAGATAAAACTCCATCTCGATCAGCCGGTCACTGCTTTTTATTGCCGACAGCGTCAGGCCGTCAGCGTTAAGCGGCGTATGCAGGACCCGTTCGATCCACTGCTGGATGACCGGTAACCAGCTCAGCGGATAGCCGTGGTGCTGTAACTGATCTTCCAGCCAGATTTCATCCGGCGGTTCGGCAAAATCGATCGATTCAAACAAACCGTGTAAAAAGGTGCCGGGTGCGGCACCGCGCGGGAAATGGTGGGGCGTGAGCGCCGCGTCTTCACTGCCCTCCTCTTCACCTGCCGCGTCGATATCAAAATTGGGCAGCGCATCCAGCAGCGCCGAGCTGTGGTGCTGTTGCAGCCCTGAATAACTGGTGACCCGCCAGGCATCTGCCAGCGCACGCGTGACTTCACGGCTGCTTAATGCCTGATCGCCGGCTGGCCGATCCTGCCATGTTTCGCCTGGCCGCAAATCATCTGCGATAACCTCAATCCCGTTACCGCTTAACGCCGCCAGACGCTGGCTGAGTTGCTCCGCATCGGCCGCTTCGCCCCGCTGCACCAGATAACCCAGCGCACTTTTATGCAGATCGCTTTCGCCCTCTTTTTTACGCGTTCCCTTTATCAACGGGGCAATACCGACGCTGCAGTGATAAACCGAACGGGTCAGGGCCACATAGAGCAGACGTAAATCTTCGGCCAGGCGCTCCTCTTCGGCCAGCGCCATGCTCTGAGCATCGCCCTGCACATCCAGTAAGGCAGCAAAACTTTCACGATCGTGATAAAGCGCACTGGCCGCCTCACGGTAGCCAGCGGCAAACGGCAGCCAGACCAGCGGGTATTGCAGCCCTTTCGATTTATGGATGGTGACGATTTGCACCAGGTGACGATCGCTTTCCAGCCGCAGCTGCTGGCTGGCCGACTGACTATTGGGCCGGGCAATCTGCTGGGCCAGAAAACGCACCAGCGCATGCGGACTGTCGAGCTGCACTGAGGCTTCCTGCAACAGTTCGCCCAGATGCATCAGGTCGGTCAGACGGCGCTCACCGTTTTCGGAGGCGAGCATATTCTCAGCCAGCTGACGCTTGATCATCACGTCGCGCAGCATCGGTAACACGCCACGCTGGTGCCAGAGCTGCTGCCAGAGGGCAAACTGCTCGACCAGCGCATCCCACTCGCGCTCATTCTGGGTCAGCGCATCCAGCGTGGCGGCATCAATGGCGAAGATCGAGGTCGCCAGCGCGCTGCGCACCAGGCGTTCCTGCTCCGGTGCCTGAATCGCCTGCAGCAGCCACAGCAACTCTCGCGCTTCAGGCGTGGTGTAGACGCTGTCGCGACTGGAGAGATAGACGGAAGGAATCGACAATGCATTGAGCGCATCGCGGATCAATCCCGCTTCGTTGCGGCTGCGGACCAGCACCGTGATGTCAGACGCACGCACCGGTTGCAGTGCCTCGCCTTTTCCCAGCAATGCCCGACCCTGCTGCCCGGCCACCAGCCAGCGGCTGATATCCGCCGCACACTGACGCGCCATAAACTGCTGATAATCACTGCTGCCGACGCCTGCACCCGGCTGTAACCAGAAGCGCAGCGCCGGTTGTGGCCGATCGTCATAGATCAGTTTCAGCGCCTGATTCGGCGCGGCCGGTTTCACCTGCAGGAACGGAATGGCGGAGAACAGAAACGGCGATTCCAGCTGTGAAAACAGGCGATTTACGCTATCGACCATTTCCGGCGATGAGCGCCAGTTAGTATCGAGCGTGTAGTGAGCACTAACTTCGTTTCGCGCCCGCAGATAGGTAAAAATGTCCGCGCCGCGAAACGCATAAATTGCCTGCTTAGGGTCACCGATTAACAGCAGCGCCTGTTCCGGCTGGTTGATATAGAGCGTGCGGAAAATGCGATATTGCTGCGGATCGGTATCCTGAAATTCATCGATCAGGGCGACCGGAAAGCGCGCCCGAATGGTCTCAGCCAGCAGGATACCGCCCGGCTGCTGCAACGCCTCATCGAGCTTACTCAGCAGGTCATCAAAGCCTAACAGCGCCCGCAGCCGTTTCTCACGCTGAACAGTGGCGCGCACGTCGGTCAGCGCCTGGGCAATGATCACATCCCTCAGCGATAAAGGCTCCGCCAGAAACTGATCGATCGCCTCAAACACCGGATGGCGTGGCGCTTCGCCTTTTTTGGTTTTCTCCTCCAGCTGCTGCTGACCAAATCGCTCCAGCTCTTTCGGCAACTGGTAATCCAGCGTTTCGCTGTTGGCCCACTGTGTCACTTTCGCAACCCAGATCGGCAGATTCTTGCTGCTGTAGCTGCGCTTATCGACGCCGGAAGCGCCGATGATGCCTTCAACATCAGCACTGAGCGACTGCCACTGCTGCTTGATTGAGGTGATGCGTGCCAGATTGCGGGCGTGACGTGACGCCAGCGTTTCATCGGCGGCTGGCGGACGTTTCAGGCTGGGCGATTCGCCCTGGAGCCAGGGGCGCAGCGTGGTCAGCAGACTGTCCGGTCCGCTCCATTCCGCGGCAATCACTCGCGCCACGTCAAGCGACAGCGGATAACACTGCCGACGCCAGAAATCAGCGGTGGATTGCTTCAGCAACGCCTGTTCATCCTCAATCAGCTCCTGCTCAAACAGCATGCCGGATTCAAACGCATTGAGGTTGAGCATCCGCTGGCAGAAGCCGTGGATGGTAAAGATGGCGGCTTCATCCATCTGTCGCTCTGCCGCCAGCAGCTGCGCGGCGGCGTGCGTTAAGTCGGGTATCTGATCAAGCAGCAACTGGTGCATCGAATCGCTGCTTTTACCGCGGATGCAGGCCAGCCGCAGCTGATGGATATTCTCCCGGATACGCCCGCGCAGTTCAGCGGTGGCGGCCTCGGTAAAGGTTACGACTAAAATTTCTTCAACCGACAGAGGCCGGCTGTAGGCGTTCTCACCGCCAAGGCCCAGCAGCAGGCGCAGATAGAGTAAGCCAATGGTAAAGGTTTTTCCGGTGCCCGCTGAGGCCTCAATCAGCCGCTCGCCTCTGAGCGGCAGTGTTAAAGGGTTCAGCGATTCAGGCGGTAACTGCGTCATTGGGTCTCACTCTTTACCGGCAGCGACTGCTGCAACTGTGCCACTTCGCTCCAGGTTTTCCAGCCTGGCAACGCGGCAAAGGCCACTTTTTCATCACTGTTGCCCGCAATCTGCGAGGTCATCACCATACCCGTGTGATCTATCACCGCCTGCTGGAAGAAATCGGCCAGGCTGGCGGGCGTCAGTTGTTTAATCTGGGCGATCACTTTCTGGCGCGTATTAAATGCGTCGTTCTGGCGGTCAAAGTCGCGACTGTAGCGATCCGCTTCCTCGTCGAGGGTCTGAGGCCGCTGTTGCAGATCGTTGATCATCGCCTGCTGGTATTGAGCAAAGTCGGCCTGGCTCATGTTGCGTAAGCGTTTTTCCGCCTGCGGATAGAAGGCCTGATAACGCTGCAGCAGCAAGGCGGGTTGTTTGCTGTTGCTCTGCAGCAGGAAGCCAATTCCCCACTGGCGTCCCACCGGCATCTGGAAGGCAAATACCGCATAGCCGAGTTGCTCTTCAGTACGTAACTGGTTGTAGAACCACGGCTGCACAATCTGGCTCAGCATCGAGCTGTTCGCCATGCTCTGATATTCGCCATAGCCCAGCGGAATATAAAGCGCCGCCAGGGCAGAATCGGTACTGCTGCCCTTCTGCTGCAGGTTCGCTTTCAGCGGTTTTTCGAAGGTCACATATTTGCTGCGCCAGGCGTCGGTCCCGTTACTCTGCATCTGCTGTTTCAGTTCGCGACCCAGCTGAATCACGCTATCGGCGCTGAGGTTGCCTACCACCATCATTTCCGGCGTTGCCGCGCGGAACAGTTGATCGCGATAAGCCGTGACGTCGTTAAGTGTGATCGTGCTCACCAGCTTGCGACGCGTCTCGCGCTGGGTATAGGGCAATTGTGATAGCAGCTGCATCGGCTGAATCGCCTGTTCAAAGGCTTTTCCTTTCTCTGCCGCGTCAAGCCGTTCCAGATACCAGGATTTGGCCTGCTCCAGTTGCTGTGGCGTGGGCTGGAAAGTGGCATACCCTTCCACCAGCTTCTTCAGCAGAGTGGGCAGACGCTGGGTAAAGCCGCTGGCGCTGAATACCAGCCCCTCATTCTCGCCGGTGGAGAAACTGATGCCGCCCACCGACGCCTGTGAATTAAGCTCATCCAGCGCCAGACTGGAGAGATAGTCATTCAGGCCAAACAGGACCTGCTGGCGCGCGTCGCTGATGGCATGTTTGTTGCGCAGCGCCAGCGTGATCGCAGCCTTTGGCTCACTGGCGTAAAACTGACTGGGCATCCAGTAAATGCGCATCCCGGCATCATTTTCCAGCCTGACCGGATGCGGATACTGTTTCCCGTCCGCTGGCAGCAGGGTGAAGTCATCCGGAATATAGGGGTTCAGCGTCGGCATCGACAGCGCAATCTGGCTGGCGCGTTGCTGCCAGTCAGCAAACATCTGTGGCGCTATTTTTTCAACCTGATACGGCGCATCCACAAAGTAAGCCTGTTTATTGTGCGGTTCCTGCGGACTGATATACCAGATACGCGCCTGCTGCGGCGTCATCTCATCGAGCCGTGCTTTGATCGCCGCAGCATCGTACTGATCCGCCAGATAGGGCGCATCCAGCGTGTGTTCAACCGGTACCCGCAGCATGGTGTCGGCCAGCCATTCGATGTAGTCCATATCCCGGGTGATGGAGGGATAGCGGAAATCGAGCGCCAGGACGCGCGAGACCTCATCGAAATAGCGCTTATCATCCGCCTGCTCACGCAACAGATTGATATAGCTAAAAATAGCTGCAACCACTTCGTCACGTTGCGCCAGACCTTTGTCGGTCAGCGAGGCGGTAATGGCAAAAACGCCGCCGTTACGATCGGTCATCGGGTCTGCACCGGCATTGACGCCATCGGCCAGTCCCTGCTTTTGCAACCAGTCGGTCAGGGTATTTTTACTGCGATTGCTGATCAGGTAGCTGATCAGGGTGTCTGTTTTGCTGCGAAAACGATCGCTGTTATTGCCAATACGAAACTCAATTTTAAGCTGTTTGCGCGGCTGAGCCGGAACATAGTGGATCAGGATGCCCTGCTGTTCCGCGGTCACCACCGGCACGGTAATCGCCGGCACAGTGGCGTTGTGGTTAGCGACCCGACCAAAGGTTTTCGCGGCAATCGATGCCATCTCGGGCAGCGTTTTATTGCTGTAAATGACCGCCTTCATCAGATTGGCGGAGTAATGCGAGTGGTAAAAGTCCTGCAGCGCCTGATGCAGTTTACTGTCGGGCTTATCTTTCAGCGTGTCGAGGTTACCGCCGGAAAAGCGCGAAGCAGGATGAGCCGGGTTAAGGGTTTCCGCCCCAACCTGCGCCATACGTAAACCATCGCGCGAGCGCGCCATCGTCAGTTCAGCATTGACCGCATGGCGTTCCCGATCAGCGTTCACCGGGTCCAGCAGCGGCGCGGCAACTGCATCGGCCAGGCGATCCACTGCTGGCTCCAGCGAAGCATTTTCCACTTCCAGATAGAAGGCGGTGCGGTAAGAGGCGGTGCTGGCATTGTGGCTGCCACCGTGCTTTTTCAGGAACTCAGCCAGATTGTCCGGCTGCGGGTAATGGGCAGAGCCCATCAGCACCATATGCTCCAGATAGTGCGCCAGACCAAGCTGCTGATCGGGATCGTCCAGAGAGCCAATCGGTAAGGTCAGCGCCGCCAGCGACTTAGGTGCCACCGGATCGGAAACCAGTAATACCGTCATTCCGTTGTCGAGCCGGATGGCCTGATACTGACGAGGATCGTGTTCACTCTTGCGAATGACTTCATTAATCGGCTGCCAGCCCGTTTCTGTCTGCGCCAGTGCTGTGAAAGCCACCAGACTCATCAGCAGCGTTGCCAGCCAGCGTGCGTATATCCGCATGTAAACCCCTTACCTTACCCAATAAACCGTCAGTGTCTGACACCGCGGCTCAACGCAGAGCAAACTTTCTGTGTAATTAGCCAGTAAACAAATCTGCTGCCTGGCCTGCTATTCATCATCCTGATGTGCAGCCAGCACCGGTAAATACCAGCGCTGTGCCGCCTCAGTTATCTGGTGTAGCTGTGTCTCTTCCAGCACGCGACACAGGCGTTGCAGGTAGGGATCGCTGCCTTCACCCTCTACCTGATAACTGCCTGACCACGCCGTCAGCAGGCGATTACGCGCTTTAAGCTGGGTCGCCTCATCAGTCAGAAGTTGCTGGTTTTTTTTGTCATAGCTGGCCGTTAACCAGGCGCCGCCGCTTTTGTTAAGCAGCATCAGCGGCTGGCGCATACCGGCCAGGTAGCCCGCGACATAATCATTCAGCGCCGTAAGAGCCTCCTGCTGACTTACCGCCAGAAAGCACCAGCGACTGTGTTGCCGGCCATACATCCGGCTGCTGCCGGTTCCGCCCAGTGCGCAGTAGACCAGATGCTCCAGCCAGAGCAGCAGGCCGTCGTTCATGTTCAGCACACCTGGCCGCCAGCGCAATAGTCCGTCACTCTGCACCTGCGTCAGCCAGCCGGTCAGGCTGACCTGTTCCAGCTGCAGATTGACTTCCCAGCTCTCGCCTTCGCTGCGCTGGGTAACCACTTCTGCCGCCACTTCCTGCATCTCGTCACGCTGCGCCTGCCAGAACAGTTCACCAAACGCACCGTAAGGCAGATTACCCGCCGCACGGTGGTGCGCATAGAGCCGCTGGGTATCCTCCCCTTCCACCAGCGCATTCAGCAGCTGCGCGTTAATCTGATAACGCTCCAGATTATCAAGAGCAAAGGGTTCGCTGTCGGGCAGTTCGTTCTCTTCCAGCCAGAAATTGACCCCGAGCCGTTGATGAAACCATGCCCGCACCGGATGGCGCCAGAAGCGCAGAAACGCCTCCAGCGTCAGCGTCTCAATCGTCGGTGCCGCCAGCGGCTGGACAAAATCGGGTTGTGGCTCTCCCGTTCCCTGCGCGGCCGGTAGCCATTCGCGGGCAAAGCTCTGCAGTCTGGCGGCTGGCTGGAAGTTATCGGCAGCAAACGGCATCCGGCTGTGCAGATGCTGCAGATGCTCCCGCACCCGCGCCGCACTCTCATCCAGATCGCGCTCTTCATCACCCTCCAGATAAAAACTCTGACCGATATAGTCCAGCAGTTCTGTGACCAGCACCGACGGGTAGCGTTCCGTATTATCCTGAATAGCCCGCCCGATATAGCTGATGTAGAGCTGCTGCTGTGCAGAGATCAGCGCTTCCAGAAACAGATAACGGTCATCGTCACGGCGGCTGCGATCGCCTTTGCGTGACTTTTGTTGCATCAAATCAAAACCTAACGGCGCTAAGGTGCGCGGATAAACGCCATCATTCATCCCCAGCAGACAAACCACCTGGAACGGAATCGACCGCATCGGCATCAGGGTACAGAAGTTGATCTGTCCGGCAAGAAAACGCTGGCTGATACGCTGCTGATCCAGCCGGCTGCGGAGATCGTCACGCAGCAGGGTGACCGGTATCGCCTCTTCAAAGCGGGCGTCCATGCCATATTCAATCAGCGCCTGCCACTGCTCTTCAACCAGCAGCAACGCCGCTTCGGTCTCCGCATCCGGGCTGAAAAAGGCGTTCAGCAACTCGCGGCATAGCGGCAGCCAGGCCTGCAGCGGTCGTGGTTCGGCCAGCCGCTGCCGCCAGTGGTTAAGCCGCGACAACAGCTCCGCCAGATGCCCGGCCAGTTCGCCCACCAGACCACTCGATTCGTCATACGGCAGAATGCCTTGCCAGTCACCGTTGTGGCTTTCCATCGCATAGCCCAGCAGCATACGCTGCAGACCAAAGCGCCAGGTGTGCTGGCCGGTAATCGGTAATGACAGGGCTTCCACGCTGGCGTCATCCAGCCCCCAGCGCACCCCCGACTCACTAACCCAACGTCGCAGCAGGCGCAGACCGCTTTCATCGATGGCGAAATGGCTGGCCAGCGCCGGCACATCCAGCAGCGCCAGTACATCTTCTGAGACAAAGCGGCTATCCGGCAGCGCCAGCAGGTGCAGGAACGCGACAATCGCCGGATGTGCCTGGCTGGCGCGGCGATCTGAAATGGCAAAGGGTAAATAACGGTCCGCAGGCGCGTTGGCGAAAACGGCCTGAATAAAGGGCGCATAAGCGTCGATATCGGCCACCATGACAATAATGTCACGCGCTTTCAGCGCCGGGTTGGCCTCCATCAACGCTAACAGGTGATCCTGCAGCACTTCAACTTCACGCTGGGCACTGTGGCACACCTGTACCGCCACTGAGCGATCGGCGGGATCGAGCCGGCGTTTCTGATCGCTGTGCGCCAGTTCGGCGGCGTTCAGCCCGATGACCGCGTTGTCCTGCAGGTTGAGCAGATCGGACTGCAGGCAGTGCAGCAGATTGTCTTCTTCCACCTCAACAAAGGCGTCGATGTCGTCATTATCTTCCATCTGGCTGAGCAGAAAAAGATTGTCACGCCCCAGCTTGCCCCATGAGGCAAGCAGAGGGTTCGTCAGCTGTTGTTCACCCGCCTCATTGAAGAGCGCAGGCGCCTGTTCCACGTCACGGAACAGTCCGCGCTGTTCATCCGCGCCATGACGCCGACGCTGACGGCTTTGCAGCTTCGCCAGAAAGGCATAATCCTGAATATCGCCCCAGTAATCGCGGCAGGGATTGGTAAACAGCAGATGGATATCGATATGGCGTCCCAGCGCCTGCAACGCCTGAAGATAGACCGGTGGCAAGGCGGAGATGCCACAGATAAAGACCCGCTTCGGCAGATTTTCTGGCGTGTGCTGCGCCTGCTCCAGCGTCTGAATAAAACGCGCATAGAGGTTGGCACGATGCCATTTAGGCTGGCGCAGGGTTTCGGTATAGCTGACCAGATCGCGCCACAGCGCCGCCTGCCAGCGCTGCGCCTCGCCCAGTCCCTCAATGGTTTCACCGCGCTCCCAGCTGTTGAGCCAGTCGGCGCGATAGACCAGATACTGGTCAAACAGATCCGCCACCCGCGAGCTCAGCTGGAACAGTTTACGTTTGTCGCCATCGTCATGCAGGTAGTGGCGCAGCGAGATAAATTCCTCGTGCTCCAGCATTTCCGGCAGACGATGCATCAGCTTCCAGCTCATGCTGGCTTTGCTGAACGCGCTCTCTACCGGAATGTCGGGCAGCACCCGAACGAACATCTCCCAGATAAAGCTGGCCGGCAGTGGAAATTCGATGTTGGCGGCGATACCAAAGGTCTGGGCCAGCTCCATTTGCAGCCACTGCGCCATCCCCGGGCTTTGCACCAGCACCATCTCTGAGGCGAAAGGGTCATCCAGTGGATCATGTTTAATCACCGCAGCCGCCAGAATCTTCAGCACATCAAGCTGATTTGAGTGATAAACGTGAAACATGAAAACTCCTGTGGTAACTCAGAACATAACTGCGGTATTGCGGCCCGGTAACTCTACCGCGGATCGTGGTTGAAGCCCATCAAAAGGGCGTTTGCGACTGCGGTTTAACAGCGTAATCGCGTCAGGGTAGCCGTACGCTGCTGCGGCCCCTGGACATCGGCCCGTTCCTGCACACAGCCTGTCGGGCTGCTCTGGCGTTGCAGGGTGGAATGCCAGCCTGCGACCGCCTGCCCGACCAGACGTTGTTCCGCTACCCGCCACGCCTCGCGCTGCTCCCACTGCTGGCTGAACCCGCGAACCAGCGCGCGATGATACTGTAAAAGCGCACTGCTGCTTAATGCCATTAACAGCAGAGCAAATAACGCTTCCGGCAGGCTGAATCCGCCGTTCTCAGAGACAGTCGCCTGGCCTGGTGAGCGGACAGTAGTCAATCCAGCCGTGCGGCAGCGCCTGAATCTGGCCCTGCTGGCGTGTGACCCACTGCCACACCGCGGTGCCACTGCCGCTGGCCTCACCTTTGAGCAGCCCTTTTCCATCTTCACCTCGCTGTAGACAACTGCGCCAGCCCTCGCCTTCGTTAAGCTGGCAACCGGCCTTTTCGCCCGCCGGCCAGCGTTGGGTTAAGCCCCATTGCAGTGCCGACTGCGCCCGCCAGAAATCCTGTATGAACTGCTGCTCGTCAGCCAGTAACAGCATCCCCTGCTCCAGCATTTTCCGGCTGGCATGCAGCGTCAGGCTGCCGATCACTAACAGCATTAACACCATGCCCAGCGTGCTGCTGCCCCGCTGCTTCACAGGTTTTCACCCTCTACCCAGCTTTCCACCGTTTCCAGCCAGCGTCCGGCTCGTCCCTGCAACCGTAACCGGATTAGCTTCTGCTGGCGGGTCACACTGAACTGCTCCAGCGTCAGGAAAGCCGGATCGGAGAGCCGTTCCCAGCCGCCAGAACCGCAGTCACCAACCCCACGCTGCATCTCCAGCTGTTGCAACCGCAGGCGATAGCCGTAGTGATCGCTGTCCGCCTGGTTAACGCCTTCCCACTGACCGTTGCTGTTCTCATCCCAGCGCAGCAGCAGACAGTTTTCACTGATTGTCAGCGCGCCGCTGCCACACTCGCCGTGGCAATAGCCGGCACGCCGCACCGCCTTTTCCAGCGTGGCCATGATCTGCTGAAGCTCCTGACGCAGCTGCGCCCGCTGCAACAATTCGACGTTTTCGCCCAGCAGCAGCGGCAAGAAACGTCCGGCGCTGACCATCAGCACCGCGCCAATCGCCATTGCGATCAGCATCTCCAGCAGGCTGAATCCGGCCGCTTTCAACGGCACGCCTCATCTTCGGTAAAGCAAAAACGGATGCGCGCCCGGGCCGAAATAATCAGCCGCAGCCGGCCTGCGTCATTACCCAGCTCAAGGCTGCCTGCTCTGGCTACGTTGCGACGACCGTAAAAACCCGGCTCACCGCGTAATTCGTACAAGGTTACGTCAGAGTACGGTGCGACGAAATGCAGCCGCTTTCCTGCCTGACATGGCCCTGATGGCGGACTGCCGCTGCCAAGACACCAGGGTTGGCCCGCACGTGACCAGAGGATCAGGTCACGATTTTGCCGGAACGCCTGAGCACGCAGCCGCAACAGAAATCCCTGCAGCTGCTGGGCGGTATCGCGCAGCTGCTGCCGTTGCTGCCAGCGCTGCCAGCCGTGAAGTGCACCGAGGCTCAGGATGCCGGCGATCACCATCACCACCAGCAGTTCCGGCAGGGTAAAACCGCGTAACGGGTATCTTTTCATGGCGCTAGCGTGCCGGGTGATGAAAGCGGGAACAAGCGGGCTGTTGGGAGGCTGGAAACGACATCGCAGAGAAAACGATCATCAGACATTCAGTGGCATGACGCTGCGAGCCGTGCCGCATATTTTTACCGCTCAGGCATAAAAAAAGCCCCGGCGTGCAGAGCATCACCGGGGCTTTTTCATTTGCATGGGTTAAATCGCGACCGGCGCCTTAATGGCCGGATGCGGATCGTAACCTTCAATGTCGAAATCATCGAACTGATAGTCAAACAACGAAGCGGGTTTACGCTTAATGACCAGCTTCGGCAGCGGACGCGGCTCGCGGGTCAGCTGCAGGCGCGCCTGCTCCAGATGGTTACTGTAGAGGTGAGTATCTCCGCCGGTCCAGACGAAGTCACCGACCTGCAGGTCGCACTGCTGCGCCACCATATGCACCAGCAGCGCATAACTGGCAATGTTGAACGGCAGACCCAGGAAGATGTCGCAGGAGCGCTGATAAAGCTGGCATGAGAGCTTGCCGTCAGCCACGTAGAACTGGAAGAAGGCGTGGCACGGTGCCAGCGCCATCTGATCCAGTTCACCCACGTTCCAGGCTGAGACGATGATCCGCCGTGAGTCAGGGTCGCGTTTCAGTTGCTCGATCACTTTGCTGATCTGGTCAATCTCTTCGCCGCTGGCGGTGCCCCAGCTACGCCACTGCTTGCCATAAACCGGGCCAAGATCGCCCTGTTCATCCGCCCACTCATCCCAGATTGAGACATTATTCTCCTTCAGGTAACCGATGTTGGTGTCACCTTTCAGGAACCACAGCAGCTCATGAATGATGGATCGGATATGGCATTTTTTCGTGGTGACCAGCGGAAACCCATCCTGCAGATTGAAACGCATCTGGTGACCAAAAATTGAAAGCGTGCCGGTTCCGGTACGGTCAGCTTTTGGCGTGCCTTCATTCAGCACATGTTGCATCAGGTCCAGATACTGTTTCATTTTTCCTCACGAAATTGTGGCTGTGGACGACGACGATAGGCCCAGATCATCATGGCGATACCGGCAATAATCATGGGGACGGAGAGAATCTGCCCCATACTGATTCCGCCTTCAAACAGGCCAAGCTGGGCATCCGGCTGGCGGAAGAACTCGACGATAATACGGAATGCGCCGTAACCGATCAGGAACAGGCCAGAGACGCTGCCCATCGGGCGCGGCTTACGAATAAACAGGTTAAGAATGATGAACAGCACCACCCCTTCAAGAATCAGTTCATAAAGCTGCGAAGGATGACGTGGCAGCACGCCGTAGGTATTGAGCAGCGCCTGATATTGTGGGTTGGTGGCGGCCAGCGCGACATCTTCGCTGCGTGAGCCCGGGAACAGCATAGCAAACGGGAACCCCGGATCGACACGGCCCCACAGCTCGCCGTTAATGAAGTTGCCAAGACGGCCTGCACCGAGACCAAACGGGATCAGCGGGGCGATGAAATCAGCCACCTGGAAGAAATGGCGTTTAGTGCGGCGAGCGAAGACCAGCATCACCACAATCACCCCAATCAGGCCACCGTGGAATGACATGCCGCCATCCCAGACTTTGAACAGATAGAGCGGATTTTCCAGGAACAGCGGTAAATTGTAGAACAGCACGTAACCGATACGGCCGCCAAGGAACACGCCGAGGAAACCGGCATACAGCAGGTTTTCCACTTCCTCTTTTTTCCAGCCGCTGCCGGGCTTGTTGGCGCGACGCACCGCCAGCCACATGGCGAAAACAAAGCCGACCAGATACATCAGACCGTACCAGTGCAGCGAAACCGGTCCGATCGAGAAGATCACCGGATCGAACTGCGGAAATGCAATATAGCCGTTATTCATCATTCACCGTCTATTCTTCGGCCCTGAAAAAAGGGCGTTAACAGGCACATAAATTAAGGCTGCGCATCATAGCACAGCCGGTTTTGTCAGTTGACGCCGAAATGTAAATGCGGATAACGCTTAGCGGCCTCCGCGGATCAGACCGCCCAGTCCACGCCGCTCCATAAAGGTAGAGACCAGATGGCGAACCTCGGTAGCGGTATGCGCATTCATTCCCTGTTCACTGAGCTTCTGCGCTTCTTCCTGATCCAGATGGCGCAGCAGGTATTTCACGCGCGGCACATTTTTACCGTTCATGCTGAGATGGTGATACCCCATCCCCACCAGCAGCGCGACACACATCGGATCGCCTGCCATTTCACCACACAGGCAGAGTTCAAGATTGGCCTGACGGGCTTCGCGGGCGATAGCGTGCAGGGCGCGCAGCATCGCCGGGTGCAGCGAGTCGTAGAGATTGGCCACGCGGGTGTTGTTGCGGTCCACCGCCAGCAGATACTGGGTCAGATCGTTGGTGCCGACCGAGACAAAGTCGACGCGCGACGCCAGATGCGGGATCATAAACAGCATCGACGGCACTTCAATCATGATACCGATGCGCGGCGTGGGGATGGTGTAGCCCAGCATCTCTTCCACTTCGCGACCGGCGCGTTCGATCAGCCGTTTCGCCTCGTCGATTTCGTCGATATGACTGATCATCGGCAACAGAATACTGAGGTTGCCGGAGGCCGCATTCGCCCGCAGCATGGCACGCACCTGGACCAGGAAAATTTCCGGCTGGTCGAGCGTCAGGCGGATACCGCGCCAGCCCAGGCAGGGATTCTCTTCACTGATCGGCATGTAGGGCAGCTGTTTATCCGCGCCCACATCAAGGGTGCGCAGCGTGACCGGCTTGTTGTGAAACAGCTGCAACATGCCCTGATACTGTGCCACCTGCTCCTCTTCTGACGGGAAGCCGTTCTGCAGCATAAAGGGGATTTCGGTGCGATAGAGGCCGATGCCGTCAACCCAGCTGCCGAGCGCCTGTTCATGCTCCGGACTTAATCCGGCGTTCAGCATCACCTGCACCCGCTCGCCGCTTTTCAGCTCACCGGGTTGATCGACGACCCCTTCGGCCGTTTTGCTCAGCGCGTTCTCTTCGCTGATCAGCCGCTGATACTCCTGCACCAGCACCGGTTCGGGATCGATTAACAGCTCGCCACGGTAACCATCGACGATCAGCAGCCGTTTATTCAGCTGATGCGGCAGGATATCGGCACCCATGACCGTCGGGATACCCATGGCACGCGTCAGGATCGCCGCATGGGAGTTAGCGGCACCGTCGCGCACCACCACGCCAGCCAGCCGCTCGTGCGGCAGCTCCGCCAGCGAGGTGGCAGTCAGTTCATCCGCCACCAGCACAAACCGCTCCGGCCAGGCGTTGGTGCCGACCAGCGAATCATCGAGATGGAATAACAGACGCTGACCCAGCACGCGCAGATCACCCGCGCGTTCCCGCAGATAGCTGTCGGTCAGGCTGGCGAACTGTTCGGCAAACTTCTCGATCACCTGTTTAACCGCCCACTCCGCCACCGATCCGCGTTCGATCTCATCGAACAGATCTTTCTTCAGGCGGGCATCGGTTAACAGGTGGGAATAGAGGTCAAAGATCGCCGCGCTCTCTTTCTGCACGCTGGCACTGAAACGCTTGCTGAAACGGCGAAATTCGCTGGCGGCTTCGCTCATGGCGAGCGACAGGCGTTCACGCTCACGCTGAACATCCAGCGTTGAGGCCGCGGAGACCTGATCGAGCAGCGGCTGCGTCTCATCGACCCAGCCCGGTGCTACCGCCACGCCTGGCGCGGCGGCGATGGCACGTATCCGGGTCTGACGGAACTGACCAAACAGCTGCCCCATCTGGGATTGCGACAGCAACGCCGCCATCTGCGTGGCCAGCGTGACCAGAAACGACTCTTCGCTCTCATCAAACTGACGATGTTCACGCTGCTGTACCACCAGCACGCCCAGTAGCTGGCGACGGCTGATAATCGGCACGCCGAGGAAGGAGCGATAGCGCTCCTCTTTCACCGCGGGGATATATTTAAAACTGGGATGACTTTGCGCGTCGGCGAGGTTGATCGGCTCGGCCAGACGACCGACTAAACCGACGATGCCTTCGTCGAACGCCAGCGTCACGGTGCGGCCACGCGGCTTTTTCAGGCCGCGCGTCGCCATCAGGTAATAGCAGCGACGATCGTGATCGGCGAGGTAAACGGAACAGACTTCCGTTTCCATCGCCAGACAGATCTCATTGACCAGAATGTCGAGTGCTTCATTCAGACGCGGCGCACTCGCCACTTTTTCTACAATTTCGCGCAACTGAGTGAGCATAAAGGGCGTGGCCTATCCTCTCTTACGTCGATGGGCAGGATTGTTTCGCTGCCCCGCACTCTCCTGCATAGACATCACCACGCCAGCGAATTCCTTCATCACCCGACGGTAGACGTCGCGTTTGAAGGAGACAACCTGACGCACCGGATACCAGAAGCTCACCCAGCGCCAGCCGTCAAACTCAGGCGTGCTGCTGTGCTGCACATTGATATCCGCGTCATTAGACATTAACTGCAGAAGAAACCACTTTTGTTTCTGGCCGATACATACCGGCTTTGTGTCCCAACGCACCAAACGTTTTGGCAACTTGTAGCGCAACCAGTTACGGGTAGATGCAAGTATTCGAACATCTTTACGGTGTAACCCCACTTCTTCGAACAGTTCGCGATACATCGCCTGTTCAGCGGTTTCACCGGGATTGATGCCTCCCTGAGGAAATTGCCAGGAGTGCTGTCCAAAGCGCCTGGCCCATAACACTTGTCCCTGCCTGTTACAAATTACGATACCAACATTCGGGCGGTAGCCATCATCATCGATCACCGGACTACCTCAAAGCTAAATTTGAATAGGCTGATTGTTTCACACTCCTTACAGGCGGTAAACCACTGGATTCACGGGGTGTTAAGCGTAAAACTCCGGGATAACTCACAGAGAAGCCGCTAGTTATGAACAATCCCCGTCAGAAAAATCGATCTTATTCACCTTTTCTGTGGATAGCTTTGTGCAGAACGCGGGAGTTAACTGAATAACCTTGCTGAACGTTTCAGGCAGATGAAAAATCCATTATTCCATATAAGATTGATTATAATAGATAAAATTGAAAAATAAACAAATTATCACGGCGATTAACCCCCGACAAAACTGTCCACTCTTTACAGTTGGATGAATTTTAAGCGCTTAGCAGGTTATCCACAACAGATCGCTCAGCCTTAGGTCAGAGCGGTGAAATTAGCGTCAAAAACGGCAAAGTCAAGGCTGTAAATGGAACCAGTACCGCACAGGCTGGCGGGTTATCCCACTTTTCTGTGGATAACCGGGTATGAGATCCTGTTCATTGTTGCGAGTAAGTTGGGATAACCTGCAAGCACCCCTTTCATTGCCCGCGAGATCCGCTGAAAAAAGCACGATCTATCATGTTATTATCCTCACTCAGCGCAGTGAATTGTTCAGTTAACCCCACTGCGCAACATCCTGTACAAATTTTAAGCAACATGAGTAATCACCATGAGCCACCTGCCAGCACCGCCTGAAGATGAAGCTATCCTGCTGGCCCGGGCGCAGGCGTTAGCCGGATTAACGCTGGAAACGCTGGCCGATCGGGCCGGTCTGACGATGCCTCCCGACCTGAAACGCGATAAAGGCTGGGTCGGTATGCTGTTGGAACTGCTGCTCGGGGCCAGTGCCGGCAGCAAAGCCGAGCAGGACTTCGCCCATCTCGGTATTGAGCTAAAAACCATTCCGATTGATGCCACAGGGAAACCGCTGGAAACCACCTTTGTCTGCGTTGCCCCGCTTACCGGTAACAGTGGCGTTACCTGGCTGACCAGCCACGTACGTCACAAACTGGCGCGGGTGTTGTGGATCCCGGTCGAAGGCCAGCGTGATATTCCGCTGCGGCAGCGTCGGGTCGGGGCACCGCTGTTATGGAGCCCGAACGCAGAAGAAGATGAGATGCTGCGTCAGGACTGGGAAGAGTTGATGGATATGATCGTGCTGGGTCAGGTAGATCAGATCACCGCCCGCCACGGCGCCTGGCTGCAGATCCGTCCCAAAGCCGCCAACAGTAAAGCGCTGACCGAAGGGATTGGCGATCAGGGTCAACCGATCCTAACCTTACCGCGCGGCTTTTACCTGAAGAAGAGTTTTACCGGACCGCTGCTGGCGCGCCACTTTCTGCTGTAGCAATGACATTCTCACCTGACGTGGCGCAATTTTGTGGGAGAGAAGCAAATTCAGTGCGTATAATCCCCGTTTAATTTTCGTTTAGGATTGAATGTAGGTATGTTTGAGTGGATTGCCGATCCCAACGCCTGGCTGGCACTGGGAACCCTGACCATCCTTGAGGTGGTGCTGGGTATTGATAACATTATTTTCCTGTCGTTAGTGGTCGCTAAACTGCCTAAGCACCAGCAAGCCAGCGCACGCCGCATCGGTTTACTGGGCGCGATGTTAATGCGTCTGGGACTGCTGGCCTCTATCGCCTGGGTGGCCAGACTGACCAATCCGCTGTTTACGCTGATGGACCACGCCTTCTCTGCCCGCGATCTGATTCTGCTGTTCGGTGGTCTGTTCCTGCTGTGGAAATCGAGCATGGAGATCCACGAAACCATCGAAGGTAACGAAGCGGAACAGAAATCCAACGTCCATTCGTTCCTCGGCGCGATCGTACAGATCATGCTGCTGGATATTATTTTCAGCCTCGACTCGGTGATTACCGCCATCGGCCTCTCCGATCATCTGTTTATCATGATGGCGGCGGTAGTGATCGCAGTGCTGATGATGATGTTCGCTGCCCGCACCATTGGTGAGTTTGTTGAGCGCCATCCGTCGGTGAAAATGCTGGCGTTAGCTTTCCTGATTCTGGTCGGTTTCACCCTGATTCTGGAGAGTTTCGCGGTTCATGTACCAAAAGGTTACATTTATTTTGCCATGTTCTTCTCAATGGCGGTTGAGTGCCTTAACCTGATGCGCGGTAAGAAGAAAACCGCATAGAAATGTCAAGGGCGAGCGTGCTCGCCCGCAAATTTTCAGATTCCTACGATTAACCCGGCCGGCAAAACAATTTATTACTACACTTTTTGCAGTCGATGATGTGTGGAGATGAGGCGTAATGAAAGGATGGGCAGGTGTAGCAATTGTGGCGCTAACCGCAGCGATGTTAAGCGGATGCAGTTCAGATTATGTGATGGCAACTAAAGATGGCCGGATGATTATGACCGAAGGTAAGCCGACCATTGATAAAGAAACCGGGCTGGTGCAGTACACCGATCAGTCGGGTCACGCAGTACAGATTAACGGCGATGAGGTCTCGACCATCATTGAACGCTAAGTGCGAAATTGACTCGCCTGCCGCATCTTCCCCGCTGGCAGGCGTTTTCCCCAACTTTTCCCCCTTCCTTCCCCGCCATTGCTCGCGCTATAGTCCCTGAGGAGACAACATTCCATTCCATAAAGAAAAGGAAGCTGGCAATGCACTATCATCGTATTCCCCATAGCACGCTGGAAGTGAGTCAGCTGGGGTTGGGCACCATGACGTTTGGCGAACAGAACAGTGAAGCCGACGCCCATGCTCAGCTGGATTTGGCTATTCGTTCCGGCATTAACTTTATTGATACTGCCGAAATGTATCCGGTGCCACCGCGCCCGGAAACCCAGGGTCTGACCGAACAGTACATTGGCAGCTGGCTGAAACAGCGCGGCAGCCGTGACAAAATCATTCTGGCCAGCAAGGTGTCGGGCCCGTCGCGCGGTAACGATGCGTCGATTCGCCCTAACATGGCACTGGACCGCAAGAACATCCGCGAAGCGCTGGATGCCAGCCTGAAACGCCTGAATACCGACTATATCGATCTCTATCAGCTGCACTGGCCGCAACGTCAGACCAACTATTTTGGCAAGCTGGGCTATCAGTACAGTGAAACCACCGCCCAGGTGACGCTGCTGGAGACGCTGGAAGCGCTGACCGAACAGGTGCGCGCCGGTAAGATTCGCTATATCGGGGTGTCGAATGAAACCGCATGGGGCGTGATGCGCTATCTGCAACTGGCGGAAAAGCATGAACTGCCGCGCATCATCAGCATTCAGAATCCCTACAGCCTGCTGAACCGCAGCTTTGAAGTGGGTCTGGCCGAGATCAGTCAGCATGAAGGGGTTGAGCTGCTGGCTTACTCCAGCCTGGCGTTTGGCACCCTGAGCGGTAAGTACCTGAATGGCGCGCAGCCTGCCGGTGCCCGCAACACGCTGTTCAGTCGCTTTACCCGCTACAGCGGCGAGCAGTCGCAACAGGCGGTTGCCGAGTATGTGGCGTTAGCCCGCCAGCACCAGATTGATCCGTCACAGATGGCACTGGCTTACGTGCGTCAGCAGCCGTTTGTCGCCAGCACCCTGCTCGGCGCGACCACGCTGGAGCAGTTGCAGACCAACATCGACAGCTTCAATCTGACATTAAATGCTGAGATCCTGGAAGGCATAGAGGCGATCCACCGTCGTTATACCTATCCGGCTCCCTGAATCAGCCCGTGCCGGTCGCCAATAGCGCGGCTGGCACCCTTTACAGAGGGCGGGAATAGAGCATCACAGGCTTGTCGGGATATTCCAGCGCCTCGCCCTGAGGCTGCCAGCCAAAACGTTCGTAATAGCCGCTGAAGGTTGACCACAACCACAACCGCGAATATCCCTGCGCCTGAGCGTGCTGAATCACCCGCTGCTGCAGCGCTTCACTCACGCCTTTGCCGCGCGCGGACCTATCCACATAGAGGGCCGCCAGCCACGGGAAGAGATCCTGACGGCTGATCAGATCACAGCGCCAGAAGCCCACCGTACCTATCGCATTGCCCGCCTCCACGGCGACAAACGTCACCGGAAAATCGCTTCCGCTCAGGCTGCTGGCGACAATGCTGGCGAAGAAGTCACGGCTGTCAGGATCGCCGAAAGCCCGCCACTGCCATTCGGTAATCTGATCGGCAAACTGAGGCACGGCGCTAAGCGGCACTATCTTCATTAATGACTCTCCACTACATCAGCTTTCCCTGAAAGATCGGTACTGAATCAAACAGATAACCGTCGAAGTCAGGCGCATCCGCATCGGAGAGCTCCAGCAGCGTATTTTTAACATTCTCAAGGTGCTGCCAGGTGGCCTGCCATGCGCCCATCACATCGCGACGGCGCAGAGCGGCCAGAATGGTCTGGTGATCGCCCAGCCACTTCAGGCGGTAGGCGCGGGTTTCAAACTGGGGACGCAGCTGCTGCCACAGCGGGCTGCTGTCGTGATGTCGCCAGATGCTGGTCACGGTGTCGAGCAGCATCTGATTCTGACTGGCTCCCGCCAGCAACAGATGAAATAACTTGTCGTTATCCTGACTGCTGTCATTGGCGGCGATGGCACGCTGCTCCTGCTCCAGCGTGCGGCGCAGGTTTTCGATGTCCGCCTTGGTCGCCATTTTAGCGGCAAAGGCGGCGATATTGCTCTCCAGCAGCTGACGCGCCTGCAGCATTTCAAACGGGCCAACATCGCTGCGGAAAAAAGCCTCTTCTTCATCGTCGCTGGCGGACGGAATACGCATCACGTAGACGCCGGAACTCTGGCGAATATCCACCGTGCCTTCCAGCTCCAGCATCAATAACGCCTCGCGCACGATGGTCCGGCTGACGCCCCAGGTTTCAGCCAGCTGACGTTCAGGCGGCAGGCGCGATCCCACCGGATAATGTCCGTCGCTGATTTGCTGGCGCAGATGCTGACCAATTTCCTGATACTGCTTTTTTTCTTGCGGCGCTTCGGCTTTGTCCACGCTTTCACCCTTTGCAATCAATGCGCTAACGGCATTGCCGCCGTTCCCTGCGCGACAATGCCCGCGAGCCGGAGAAGATGGCTCGCAAACTGTGCCTCAGTGTATCAAAGCCAGCGCCTGATCGAGTACCTTTGCGCCATTCAGGGTGCCGTAAGCGACGGTATCAATCACCGCAATCGGCAGCTGATAGCTGTCGGTCAGTTTTTTATTCTCTTCCAGTTTAAAGCGCACCTGCGGCCCCAGCAGCACCGCCACCACTTCGCTGCCGTAATTTTGCAGCTCCTCACGCAGATTCTGTTCGGGGATGGCGTAGATCTGAAAAGATAATCCGCGCGCGGCGGCCTCTTTTTCCATTCTTGTCACCACCATTGATGTCGACATGCCTGCGGCACAGGCCAGAACAATACGTTTCATTCTCGCTTCCTCGGGTTATTTGGTTACTTAGGCTCATCATCAAGCCACAGGGTAAATTGCTGGTTATCGCGCAGTGCCCGGAACCAGTGGGCGGACTTTTTCATCCGGCGCTGACGCTGGTTCTCCAGGTCGATTTCAATCAGGCCATAGCGGTTTTTGAAGGCGTTCATCGGCGAGACATTGTCGGTGAAGGCCCACAGCATATAGCCCTGACAGTTGATGCCCGCCTGTTGCGCGCGGATCGCCTGATGCAGATGCTCGCTGATAAAGTGGATGCGGTAGTCGTCCTGAATTTCCCCCTCTGCGTTTTTGAACTGCGCTTCGTTTTCGACGCCCATGCCGCTCTCGGCGACAAACCACGGAATGTTGCCGTACTCATCGCGCATTCGCTGCGCCATATCCCAGATGATTTCCGGCTGAATTTCCCAGCCGCGCGAAGAGTTCATCCGCCGGCCCGGCAACTCAAAGTGCTCGTAATACCAGGCGGGATGGAACGGCGTTTCCGGATGCCAGGCTCGGGACGGGGCTTTTACGCGGTGCGGATAGTAAAGATTAAGCCCGACCTCATCGACGGTATTGCCAGCGATGATCGCCAGCTCTTCCGGCGTTGCTTCCCACTGAATCTGATGTTTATCCAGCAGTGCCAGCAGCTCCGCCGGATAGGTGCCTTTAATAGCCGGATCGAGAAATACCCGGTTATAGAACAGGTCATAAATATGCGCCGCCTTCCGGTCATGCGGGGCTGACGAGCGCGGATAGGTGACTTCCGGGTTGAGGATGGTGCCGATGCGACCGGCATAGCCCGCCTGGCGGAACAGCTGCACCACCCGGGCGGTGGCCAGATTTTTATGGTGGTTCCACTGCATCCACTTATGGGTGTTCTGCTCATAGGGCCAGCGCAGCGCATCGAGATAGACGCGGGTCTGCACCACAATCGGCTCGTTAAACACAAACCAGCGCGTCACCCGTCCGGCATAGCGTTTAAACACCTGTTCGACGTAACGGATAAACAGCTCAACCACATGCTTTGACTGCCAGCCGCCATACTGCTCCAGCAGCGTGGCGGGCAGTTCGTAATGCTCCAGGCAGAGCATTAGTTCAATCCCCTGGCGCTGCATCTCGTCAATCAGCCGGTCATAGTAAGCCGCGTACTCTTCGTCCACCGTGGCCGTTTCATAGTCGGTGAGAAAACGCGACCAGTTGATCGAGGTACGATAGTGCGTCAGCCCGCTGGCTTTCATCAGCGCCACATCTTCTTCAAAACGGTTAATAAAATCGGTGGCGATGGCCGGGCCATAGCCGTTATGCCAGACGTGCCGATCCTGCTGATACCAGGCGTCTGGCCAGGAGTCCTGCCCTACTTTTTTCCCGCTCCAGCCCTCGGTTTGCCAGGCTGAAGCAGCAGCACCGAGAATAAAATTTTGCGGGATCTGAATCAGCTGGCGACTCATAACACCTCCGGTCGGTTCGGGGTCAGTTCAGGTTGTGAATTTTGCGCTTCGGCAGCATCGGCGCGGCGGGCAGCCACTTTGACAAACGGCAGGTAGATCAGCACCGATACCAGAATGCAAATGATCTGGGTCACGACCGCGCCCATCGATCCCGCCGTCGAGAGCCAGGCGTTAATGATCGGTGGCGTGGTCCACGGCACCATCACCACCGCTTTGCCGGCGAATCCCATCACCGTGGCGAAATAGCCGATGGAACCGGTCACCAGCGGCGTAATGATGAACGGGATCGCCAGGATCGGGTTGAGCATAATCGGCATACCAAAGATCACCGGTTCATTGATATTGAAAATGCCGGGGCCGAATGAGAGTTTGGCGATTTCACGCATCTCCTTGCGCCGCGTTGCCAGCATCACCGCCGTCAACAGACCGATGGTGAGGCCGGAACCGCCGATGCTCATGTAAACATCCCAGAACGGCATGGTGATGATATTTGGCGCCTCTTTGCCCTGCTCAAAGGCGGTCATATTGACCATAATCGCCCCCAGCAGCAGCGGTTCACGAATCGGTTTCACCATCTGATTGCCGTGAATGCCAATGACCCAGAACAGCTGGGCAACGAACATCAGAATCAGAATCCCCCACAGGCTCTGCACTACCGACTCCAGCGGTTGCTGCACCACCTGATAGACCGCGTCATACAGATACATGCCGCTAACGCGATGGAAAACAAAGCCAAAGGTGGCCACCAGCGTCACGGTGATAATCGACGGGATCAGCGCCGAAAAAGAGGCGGCAACGTTGGGCGGCACGGTATCAGGCATCTTAATTTTCAGCCGCTCAACCTGTTCGAGACGGCAATAAACCTCGACCGACAGAATGGCGATAAACATGCCGAGAAACAGGCTTTTGGTATCTGAAAACTGCTTCGCCAGCACATCGGTGACCAGATGCATCTGACCGTCGACCATCATCTGTAAGGTGGTCGGCGTCACGGAGACAAAACAGATGACCGCCAGCAGGCCAGGGAACAAGGTTTTGATGCCGTTGATACGGCCCAGCTCAATCCCAATCAGGAACACCGCGCCAATGTTGAGGAAGCTCAGCGTGGCATAGTTAATACTGCTGGTGATCGGTTTCAGATCGGCTAAAAAACTCAGCGCGGCGAAGCTGGCGAGGCCATTTTTACTGTCCAGCACCATGTTTGAAATCAGCACCGAGAAGGCGCCGACGATGATCACCGGCATCAGGGTAATGAACGAGGCTTTGATCGCCATGATGTAGCGGTAGCTATTGAAGCGGGTGGCAAAGCTGCCCAGCGAATCGATAAGGCGGTCCTGTAGAGACATGGGTCAACCCTCAGAGATGTAAGATTGGCATTCCAGTAGTCGTGGCTATCTTCCCTGTTAGTGGCATACCAAAATGACGATTATCCCCGTTTCTTTCTGTGACAAAGCTCCCGGAAACGTTTTTTGGCATTCCAGTAAGATTAAAAAAGCCAATTTGGCATACCAATAACGGAGGTCGTATGGATTTCGAACAAACCATGATGGAATTGCTGATCAATGCCGGGGAAGCCCGATCGTCAGCGATGATGGCGATCCAGTGCGCTCGCCAGCGTGACTGGTCAGGTGCCGACGCGGCGCTGGCCGCCTCCGATGCCGCAGCAAAAGAAGCGCATAAGGTTCAGACGCAGTTGATTGGCGCGGATGAAGGCAGCGGCAAGTTACCGGTGACGCTGATCCTGGTGCATGCACAGGATCATTTAATGAATGCGATGTTGTGTCGCGATCTGGCGGAGGAGATGGTGATGCTGCGTAAAGAGCTGTTTAACTGACAGGCGGCCTTTGCTGCCGCCTGTGCGGCCGGTCAGACCTCTTCCAGCGCCAGTAATTCCTGGATGGTCTGCGCGCGGCGGATCTCGCGCGGTTGCCCCTGTTCGAACAGCACTTCCGGGATCAGGGGACGGCTGTTGTAATTGGATGACATCGACGCGCCATACGCGCCGGTGTCATGAAACACCAGATAATCGCCGACCTGCGCCGCCGGAATAGCACGGGTATCGACTTTGCCGCCTTCCAGCTGGGTAAAGACATCGCCCGATTCGCACAGTGGACCGGCGACCACCGTGTCGATAGTCTGCTGCTCATCAATCGCCCGCTCATCGCCCGCCATCAGCGAGATATGGTGATAGCTGCCGTACATCGACGGGCGCATTAAATCACTGAAACCGGCGTCGACCAGCACAAAGTGACGGCTGCCCATCTCTTTCACCGCCCTCACCTGCGACACCAGCACGCCCGACTCGGCCACCAGGAAACGACCCGGCTCAATTTCCAGTTTGACGTCATGACCCAGGTGCTGCGCAATACGCTGGCGCGCGGCATCCCACAAACCAAAATAGTGATCGGTATCGATCGCCTCTTCACCGTAGCGATAGGGAATCGACAATCCGCCGCCCGCTGAGATCGCGGTCAGATCCTGACCGAACTCCACCACCAGACTGACCATCGCATCACATACCTGTTGCAGATGGGCGTAATCAACGCCGGAACCGATATGCATATGAATGCCCACCAGTCGCAGGCCATATTGCTGGATTGCCGCCAGCGCTAAGGCCAGATCCCCGTGCCAGATACCGTGCTTGCTGTTTTCACCGCCGGTATTGGTTTTCTGACTGTGGCCGTGGCCGAAACCGGGGTTAACCCGCAGCCATACCGCATGGCCCGGCGAGACAGCCCCCAGCTGATGCAGCATATCGACGGAACCGGCATTAACCGGCACCTTCAGCGCCGCAATCCGCGCCAGCGTGGGCTGATCAAACAGGTCAGCAGTAAACACGATCTCGTCACCACCCGGCTGGTATCCCGCCACCAGCGCACGTTCTATTTCGCCCAGCGAGACCGAATCAACCTTAACGCCCGCCGCCCGCATCAGGCGCAGGATATGGATATTTGAGCAGGATTTCTGGGCAAAGCGCACCACATCAAACGCCTGCAACTGGGTGATGCGCGCCTGAATGATTTCGGCATCGTAGGCCCAGAACGGCCCCGCATAGCGGCGTGCCAGCGGCAGCAGGTTAGTGGCGTTGAGCGCGGTTTCAGTGGTCTGTAAGGAACGGGGCATAAGGATTCTCCTGTGGCGATAACCCCATTAAGCCAGAATCGTGCTATAGCGAAAAATATCTGTTTTAATAGCATCTATGCATAATTGATATGGGATGGCAGTGTGGCGAACATCAACTGGCGACACATTGAAATTTTTCACGCGGTGATGACCAGCGGTAACCTGACGCAGGCCGCGACGCTGCTGCACACCTCGCAGCCGACGGTGAGCCGGGAGCTGGCGCGGCTGGAGCAGCAGCTCGGACTGCAGCTGTTTGGCCGGGTGCGCGGACGTCTGCAACCAACGGTGCAGGGGCTGCGGCTGTTTGAGGAAGTGCAGCGTTCCTGGTATGGGCTGGATCGCATCATGGAGGCGGCGGATAACCTGCGGCAGTTTCGTCAGGGCGAGCTTTCGGTTGCCTGTTTACCGGTGTTTTCGCAGTCGCTGCTGCCACCGCTGTGTCAGCCTTTTTTGCAGCGCTATCCGGATGTCAGTCTGAATGTGATCCCGCAGGAGTCGCCGCTGCTGGAGGAGTGGCTGTCGGCGCAGCGCTATGAACTCGGTTTAACCGAAACCCAGCATGCACCGGCCGGTACCGATCGTTATGCGCTGTTAACCTGCGATGAGGTCTGTGTGTTGCCGCAGCAGCATCCTCTGAGTCAGCGTGCCGTACTGACGCCGCAGGATTTTGCCGGTGAGAATTATGTCAGTCTGTCGCGCACCGACAGTTATCGCCAGCTGCTTGATGCGCTGTTTCATGAACAGGAGGTGGATCGTCGTCTGGTGCTGGAAACCCACAGCGCCGCGTCGGTGTGCGCTATGGTCAGAGCGGGAGTCGGCATTTCAATCGTCAATCCGCTGACGGCGCTCGATTATGCCGACAGCGGTGTGGTGATGCGGCGGTTCAGCGTGTCGGTGCCCTTTACCGTTAGCCTGGTCCGGCCGCATCACCGCCCTGCCTCGGCGCTGGTCGATGCGTTCGTCAGCCATCTGCAACAACAGGTGGCTGACTTTCCGGCGCGCATCGCCGCACGCCTGGTTTAAGCGCGCACCGCAGAAGCCGCGCCACCCGATTTGCGGAAGGTGATCAGGCAGACCAGCAGACCGATCACCGCCAGCGCCGCGGCGGCAACCGGTACCGCCGTCAGGCCGTAACCCCGGCCAATCACCGCCCCGCCGACCCACGCACCCAGCGCATTACCGACGTTGAACGCGGAAATATTCAGGGTCGAGACCAGATTCGGGGCCTCTTTACCGTGACGCACCACGTTAATCTGCAGGCCTGGCACGGTGGCAAAGGTTGCCATCGCCCACAGGAACAGGGTGATCTCTGCCAGCCACAGCGCGTGGCTGGTCCAGCTGAACAGCAGCGAGAAAATCGCAATCAGGGAGAAGCTGAGGATCAGGCTGAAGGAGACTTTCCAGTCCGCCATTTTACCGCCCAGAATATTGCCGACCGTCAGGCCCGCGCCAATCAGGAACAGCGTCCAGCTGACGCCGCGATCGCTGATCCCGGTCACTTCTAACAGCAGCGGCGCGATATAGCTGAACAGCGCAAACATCGCCGCGGCAAAAAATACCGTCATCAGCAGCGACAGCCACAGTTTACCGTTAGCCAGCGCGCTCACTTCACTGGCGAGATCGACCGGTTTTTCCTGTTTGTTATCTGGCAGGCTGACAATCAGGGCGATGAAAGCCAGCACGCCGATAACCGCCACGCCCCAGAAGGTCGCGCGCCAGCCGAACAGCTGACCAAACCAGGTGCCCAATGGCACGCCCAGTACGTTAGCCAGCGTCAGCCCGGTAAACATCAGAGCCACGGCAGACGCCTGACGTTCCGGCGCCACCAGACTGGCCGCCACCACGGCACCAATGCCAAAGAAGGCGCCGTGGCACAGCGCGGTCACGATACGTGCCAGCATCAGCAGGTTATAGTTGTAGGCCAGCGCACACAGCAGATTGCCTACGATGAAGATCACCATTAACAGCATCAGCGTTTTTTTACGCGGCAGCCGGGCGGTCAGCAGCGCCATAATCGGTGCGCCAATCGCGACGCCTAACGCATACCCGCTGATTAACCAGCCTGCTGACGGAATCGACACCTGAAGATCGCCTGCCACATCCGGCAGCAGGCCCATAATGACAAACTCGGTGGTGCCGATGGCGAACGCACTCAGCGCCAGCGCCAGTAACGCTACAGGCATAACATTTCTCCCAATACGATGAAAATGCAGGTGAACCGCGCGAAGCCGTGGCTCAGTCGACGCTTATTAATATTTGATCTGCGTCACGCGGGCTATTACAGCACAGCCGCTGAACACCACATAGTCCCCTGGCGGCAAAGGATTATTGCTATCGCCGCAATAATATCTGCCGTCGCTGCAGGATGTTGTCATCCGCAGCGCAACCAAAAACGCCCGATTTTGCCACCACAGCCCAGCAAGGGTTGTCATTTGCCTGTCACCGGTTACGCTTTTTAATGTGTCTGCAATAAATAAAATTTCAGCGTTGCCGATAACCCCATTATGAAACGCCAGCTGGTGTGAACTCATTCTGACGCGGGGAGAAAGAATGCAACGGCTTATTGCCCTGATGATATTTGCCTTAACCGGCTGCTCGGTGGGTCACTATGAGTACAGTAAAGAGGCCGAAAAGCGGGTCGATATGACCGTGACCGGTATTCCAACCGTGCTGGGATTAGGCACGCTGGGCACCACCATTCCGCTGACGTCGGAGTACAGCCTGACCGCCGCGCACGTAGCGAAGTTTTCGCTCTATCGGGTCAAGTCCTGGCATCCGCAATGCGATCTGGCGGTGGTCTACCACAAAAACAGCGAAGCCAGCCTGCCGCCCAGCTTTCGCAACAGCCATATCGGCGATCAGGTGAATCTCTATGGCTACAGTTTTATTTCGGCGATGCCGGTCAGCTCCAGCGGACAGAACCTGATTAATACCACGCTGGCAAACAGCTGGAACAAAGCGGACTGTGTGGTGGTGGCGGCCAATGCCGGAGTGGTGAAAGGGATGTCGGGCGGCGCGGTCTATAACGCCTCTGACGATACGCTGGCGGGCGTGATCATCGGCTATAGCGATCGCATTAATGACAATACCAGCGGCAAGACGCTGTATAAGAATGTTGCGCTCTACGTGCCCTATGCGCGTTTTCAGCAATGGCTGGATCAGGCGATTAAAACCTGAGGAGTGGGTGAGGTCAGCGCCTCAGCGGAGAGATATTTTAATCAGGGTCTGATGCCGGGAAACCTGAGCATCAGACCCTTTTTTAGGGCTAGAAACCTTACTGTTCGGTGACAACCAGCGTTGCAGAAGCGGTAAAGTCGCCGGTAGCAATGCTGCTGCTGGGCAGCGAAGGATTTCTCAAGACGCTGAAGACCAGCCCCGCGGTGCCCGACCCGGCCACACTCATGTCGAAAGAAGAGCCGTTATTCAGCACGGTGCTATCTTTCGATACGCTGATACCCAGCGCACTGTTACTGGTAGTGATTTGTGAGTTTGACCACGACACCGGGGTCATATTCAGCTTCAGCGAAAAGTTGTGAACGCTGGTGCCACTGCAATTGAGCGTCAGGGTTTTGCTCACATCGTTACTCGCAGGCAGCGTTGTACTAATTTCTGACCGTTCAAGCTGACCAAAAGCGACGTCGATGCTGGGTGTTGAGACGCTACAGGTATCAGCCACAACCCGGTTAATCGGTACTGAACACATCACGGTGCCCATTGGATAACTATAATTTATCCCCCAGATTGCCCAGCTAGTACTGAAATTTACACCCGTGATACTAAAGCAAAGATTTTTATAGGCATTAGGGTTCCATACATCACCCGTGCCAGCATTAATACCCCCAGTAATAGCACCATTAAGAATGTTGTTAGCCGAGAGGAACTTAGTCGCGTAGGTTCCCCAGTTTTTATCTTCCCATGCAGACATGGGGGACGTTCTATCATAGAAAGGGCCAACCAATTTAGTGCAACTGGTATCGGAAGGGCAGTTTGCCAGATAAAATTGAATACTAGTGGGGGTTAACGGCAAAGGCACGGCATCGTGTGCAGTACTGATTTTGGTTAAGGTAAAATTAACGCCCGGTCCGCACAGTCCATTGTCACCGTAACAGGTCACACTAAAATCATAAGCGCTACAGCTGGCCGACCAGAGCCAGATAACCAACGCGGATAGCACGGTTTTACTCAATATCAGACTGGCTATCTTCGATAATTTCTTCATTATTTTCATCTCGCTAAAATGCTGTGTTACCACGCACTCATACCCTATTCCGCGATTCAGTTATTCGCATTTCTGATTTATAAATAGCAACAAACTCGTTTCAGTCTCTGGCTGCGCTTATTCATAATTGAGGGTAAAAGTCGCTATCGCGTTAAACTCGCCCCGGCCAATAGAATGATTTTGAATCGCCGTTGGCTTGCCCTGAACATAACCATTAAATACCAGTTCGGTGGTGCCCGACGTCAATGCATACATGGGTGTCGCTTTATTAAACGGCAGCGCAATACCGCTGGTAGTTTCCAGCCCAATCGCGATACCGCTGGCCGAACCGGTTATCGCCAGCATATCGGTTAATTCGCTGTCCGCAGTTCCGCTGAAGGTTAAACTCACAGTATTGCCCAGCGATAAATCGCACTCCAGCAAACGCACCGTAAAAGGCTGGCTGTGAACGCGCTGATTGATATAGAGATATTTATCAATAATGGTACCGAAATCGAGTTCTATATTTTCTGTTGTCGGATCAAGTACGCAGGGTTCCGCGACAAGATTACCCGAAAACCGAAGATTATCCGTCACTGCATGGGCCTTCACCTGTAATAACAGCAGTAAAAGCATAATAACAATCAGATTAGCGACTAAAAAAAAGTTAATGATTTCGATTTTTTTATATTCTGACATTATTCATACTCCGCCAGTAACGTTGCCGTCGCACTAAACGCGCCTTCCGTTAATGCCGCGCCGGAAGAGACCGGAACCGCTTCCAGAGTGGGAGGATTGTTATAGTCAATCACAAAGGATTCATTGATCTTAACCGGCGCCCCATTTTGCAGAATTTCAATACCCAGCCCCGGTATGGTGGTGGTAATTGCGCCGGTGTTATAGTCAGTCTGCGTCCCTTTCAGCGTCATATTCAACGTTGCCGCGGCATCCGGATCTTCGCATTCCAGCGTGTAACTGATTGGCTGCTTATAACGTTCGCCATCAATTTTATTGATCCCGACGTTGCCAAATTCAATGGCGATATTCTCATCATTGCTGATATGGCAGGGCTGGCGTTTTAACGTGCCGTGAATAGTGACATTGACCGTATCACCCGTCTGGTCTGCATATGTTTCGACGCTAAAAAGAAACAGAAGCGGCAAAGCAGCAAGAAGCTTCATGCCGAGCAGAGAATGTTGCCTGGCTTTCATCTTTATTCTTCCTTATTGATAAGCCACTTTAAGCGTTGCTGATGCATTAAATTCCTGCCCACTGCTAAAAGAAGCACCTGATTGTTTAACCAGAACAACATCCAGCGAAGGGGGAGAGTTTGCGTCAATGGTAAACCAGGCATTAGGACTCACCTGGCTATTATTCTGCAATAACTTAATCCCCAGCCCGGAAACATCGGTGGTTGTTAACTGACTGTCAAATGCAGCTGCATTGGCAACCCACTGCATGCTGATGGTTTTACCCGCAGAATCGCCCTGGCAGGTTAAGGTGTAAGGAACGGGCTTTTTATAAAAGTCGCCGCTGATTTGATTAATATAAACATCACCAAATTCAACGGCTACCGTTTCATCGCTGCCGAAATTACAGGCAGCCGTGGCGATAACGGTACCGGTTATTTTAATCGGAATCGGATCTATCGCGTAAAGCGGTCCCACGGACAGACATACACAAAGCGCAATAACACTGTTCAAACAGGTGCGTATGCGACGCCATGGTATTAGCGCTCTCACCCTCTGCGGCACTGGCATAATTTTAACCTCAGTCATAATTCAGGCGAAAGTTAACGGTGGAGGTGAAAGCTCCGGCGACCAGCGGCGCTGACGTACGCTCAGGAACCACATACCAGGTCAACACATCGTGATAAGGCGCGACAAAAACCGGTTCACTTCGATCGCCCAGACGCACATCCTGGTGACGGCTATCCAGCAGACGCAGCCCCACACCCTGAGCCCCCGCGACTTTAACCAGATCGGGCGATTCATTATCGGCTGGCGCGACAAAAGAGACGGAGACCACAGGCTGGCGGCTATCCCAGACGGTACTCTGTGTTCTGGCGTCCCGTTGACGCCCGCCATTCAGCAAACAGTCACGCAAAGTCAGTTGAAACGGAATCGCCTCGCCACGCTGGCCCACCGTGCTGAAATCCCCGGTAGTGATGGTGCCCAGCTCAATATGCTGGTCAGCACTTTGCATTTCCAGACGGCAGGCCCCCTGGGTCAGCGCACCGGAGATATGCATGACGCCGCTCTCACCGTCTACCTGACTGAAATCCTGCGCCCGAACAGCAGGCGCGGCTGAGAGTAAAGAGGCGACCATCAGGCATGTCAGTCCCTGCAAACCGTGACGAATAATCCTCTGACCTGAACCCGTTCCTGTTAACGAAGTAGCTTCGATATCCATATGCAATTCCTGATTGGTTCTTGCTTGCTATCCTGCACAGCGCAGGATTAGCCTTCTTTATATTCACCTACGTTGCAGGTTGATCCACTGCAGCGGAAATGCAGTTTTGGCCGGCCACCGTAATCATTGATAAAGGTAATATCGGGTGAATTACCCATCTGATCTGCACTCACAGAGAGGGTTTCGCTGCTCTGCGGCGCAATCGTCAACGGCTTAATTTCAGCCAGATCTTTACTGCCATTACCCACCGCGGCGACATTAAAAAAGTAAGGCGTATTATTGTTGATGCGATATTTATTGCCTTCACGCGTCAGGGTAATTTTATCTTTCCAGACATTGATCATCTCCGCAGAAGTCTTAATCAAAGTGGCGGGACGATAAAATAATTTTATTCTGGTCTGCAATGCTATCTGTAATGTATTGGCTTTATTGGTACGCGGTGGAATTTCCCTGAGATTAAAATAATAAAGCGTCTCTTTATCCTGAGCCAGCAGGTTAATCGCGGGTAACGACTGGATTTTGACCTGGCTTTTGGCCGAGGGGTCCAGACGCTGCAGCGGCGGAAGTACGATTAACGGCGAATCTATTTTATTCCCGTTGGCATCCTCTATCCAGCCCTGGGCCAGATAGGGAAGTTCTTTATTTTTATTGCTGATATTCAGGCTGGTCGAATTTTTTCCGCCATCAAAAATGACGCGGGTACGGTCCAGCGCAATGGCCGCATTGGCCTGTGGCATGACAGCACAGCCAAGTAATAAACCTGCCATCAGGGAGGATAAAATTTTAATATTCATCATAACTCTCTCTTAAATTTTTTATCTTTTCAGCGCTGCTTTATTCGCAAGGAAGCAGTAATGCACTGGTTAATGGGGGTAATACCTTAGGCAAAGTGACATGGCACTGCTCTTTACCGTCCCATTTCACCTTCATCACTTCGCCGGCATTAATTCCCGTCAACCAGACGCTGCCATCATCATTAATAATACCCGTCTGATAAGCATCTTTATTTTCAATTGTCGCGCCAAACGGAGGTGAGGAACCATCAGCCAGTTTCACAATCGCCATCGCTTTCTGCCCGGCAACGATGCCTAATTTACGGTAACCAATAGCGCCTTCGGTTAATGAGGACTGCACGACTGAGCGAGGTGCATCGACATTATCGGCCAGTTTATCCAGGTCAACCCGAACGCTGCTGCGGTAATAACTATTAAGATCGCTGATGACTGCTTTACCGAACATGTTACTGTGGCTGACACCGCCGTTACCTACCAGCGGAACATTTTTCACCCCACCGGTATCCAGCATCATTCGTGTTCCGCCTAATGTGCCGATGCGGTGTAACGCAACCCCATTACCGGTGGCCGTTACCCCACCCTGCAGAGAGACACCAAAAGAATTATACTGGTTACTGCTATAGCTGGCATTGGCAGTCATACTCGTCAGGTCGCCATCATGGGTATAATAACCACTGACATTGCCGTCACTGTTTGAATCAATGCCCGTACTAAGCTGATAATTACTGTTACTGTCGATACGATTATAAAGACTGACCGTATGCGATGTTTTACTGTTGTAATACTGGCTGTCATAGCTTATTGAACCGGTATTCCCCCAGGGAATACTGAGCGTCAGATAAGCGCCATCATCATTAGCATGATCATAAACTGACCGGTACGCCGTCAGGTTAATACTCAGATTTTTAAGACGCATAAAATCAAAGTACTTTGCCAGAGACATCGTATAGTTGTCGTTGGCAGGCTGATCCCAGTAAGTCTGATGGCTATAGTTTAAATAACCGCTAAGACCCAAATCTTCAAATTGTTTATTGAAGGTGATCGTGTACAGTTCTTTGCCCTGCCCATTGCTGTTTCCAAGATAACGTAAGTCAAGATACTGAGACATGCTCAGGTAGTTACGTTCGGAAAAGCGGTAGCCGGCAAAAGTAACCTGACTGCTAATCTCTTCAAAGCGCTTCGAATAGCTGAGACGATAAGATTCACCCGTCAGGTTGCCCTGATCCGGCAAACGCGCCCGGGACTGAGTCACATCGACCGAGAGTGCGCCAAACGCCAGCAGATCACGTCCCACCCCGGTGGATAGCGCATTATAATCACCGCCAATGATCGCCCCGCCATAAAGCGACCAGCCATTATTGATCCCCCAGGAAAACTCACTGCTGGCGAAATTCGGACCACGACTGTGCCGCAGATAGTCAGAAGGTTTACCTAATGCCATCTTGTAGCGAACGATGCCAGGACGCGTCAGATAAGGGATGTTCGCGGTATTGACCTGAAAGGTTCGAACGCTGCCATCCTGCTCTTTAATCTGCACATCCAGGGTACCGGAAACAGCAGAGCTAAGATCCTGAATACGAAACGGCCCTGCGGGTACCTGGGTTTCATAGATAACCCGTCCCTGTTGTGAAACCGTGACCTTAGCGTCCGTTTTTGCGACACCACTGACCTCCGGCGCATAACCACGAAGGTTCGGCGGCAGCATACTGTCGTCAGATACCAGGCTCGCCCCGGTGAAACGAAAACTATCGAAAATATCTGAATAGAGATAGTTTTCCCCCAGGGTGAGCTTGGCCCGCAGCGCGCCGATAGCCCGATACATATAGTAGCGACTCATGCGTAACGTATGCTGAGACGGTTCTTTTAATCCCGTTGTGTGGTTGTAATAGCCCTGCCAGTCGCCGCGCAGGCGCCAGGGTCCGGCATTAAGGCCGACCACACCATTACCACTGACATCCTGCTCATTTTTTCCCACATCCGAGGTGCGGCTGTTCCTGGCGTTAACACTGTAATCCAGTATGCCGCCTGGGATGCCTTCATCCCAGCGTGACGGGGGATCCCAGTTGTCAGCGATATATTCGATATAGGCTTGCGGGATCGAAATATCGAGCGCATTGTCCGCCAGATTACCCGTTGCCTGGGCACCCGGCAGCGAAGAAATATCTAAGCAGGTATTGTTATTCAGCCAGACGAGCTGCCCTTTCATTTTATCTTTGAGGCCAATCTGGTTAGCAATCTCTGGCGTAATACAGGGTTCACTGCCTTTAGGATCGTTGGCCGGAACCTGAAAAACCACATCAATTTCATTAAATTCGTGGCGATTGACCCGCAGCATCATATGGTACTTACCCGGCATCACATATCCGGCACGGGCAAAATGGCTCAGGTCAATGTGTTCGCGATCTTTTACATCCAGTACGTCTGTATTGAACTGTATATCCTGATTACCTGCGGCTCTTGCGTAAGAACTCGTTCCCAGAGCCAATATTATACTGATAACCAGTGGCCGTATTTTACTTGTTATTATTGGCAGGGGTAAATTTTTATGAGATCCCTTCATCAGTAATAATCCATTCTGAAGCGTATAGTGCTCTGGAAGTTGCCAGCCCGAACTGTATTCTGGTCTGCCATTAAACGTAAGTTATAATTTATTGTCATACTGCCAGGTGTAATACTATTCTCAGGCATAGCCTGTCCTGGCACGGCAATATTTCCGGCTTTATCAGAAATCTGCAGACCTACGCCATTGGCCTCACCACTCGTACTGAACAGGTCTCCATTAGTCGTATTTCCATCGAATGCAATGGAAAACTTTGACCAGTCATTTTTGTTTTTAAGTGAGGATTCCAGTGAGCAATTACTGAGCTTGATGGTAAAGGGTTGCGCAGGTCCGACACCTTCATTGACTATGGTGCTCACAGGTAAAACATCCAGATCGATACTTTGATCCAGACTTTCAGCCGAAATGGCACAGGGCGTATCTATTATCATCCCCTGCATTTGTACTTTACCATGTCCCTGCCCGGCGGCATTCGCTACCGAAAACTGGCTCAGTACCGCAAGGGAAAATAGAGAGATTAAAAAAATTCTCATATTAATCGTCACCCGGTGCTTATTAAATTCATAATGCGTGAAGCATTGAATAAATAAACAGGCGGCGAACCGCCTGTTTATTAAATACAGACTATTATTCGTAAGCTAAAGTGAAGTTAGCTACGCTGGTGAATTCACCAGGAACAATTGGGGTAGCGGTGTTATCAGCTGCACCCTGCAGGTAAGCAGAGTAACGCAGTTCAGCTTCAGTCGTACCAGTAGTTAAGTTGTAAGGGGTGCTCGCAGTACCCAGCTTAATGACGCTGCTGTTGTCATCAGTAATAGCGATACCTGCGCCTGCAGCTGAACCAGCCAGAGCCAGCAGTGAAGAAGTGGTATCAAAAGTAGCGCCTTTACCGGTGAAGGTAGCGGTTACAGTTTTCTGGGTAGTGATCGTACAATCTTCCAGTTTGATGTTGAATGCTTTAGGTGAAGATTTGCCGCCTTTAGCCAGCACTGAACTTGAAACCTGACCCAGGTCAACAGTCTGCTCAACAGTATCAGCAGTGATTGAGCAAGGTGCGTCAATGATTTCGCCTTTGAATTGCACAGTACCGTGACCCTGATCCGCTGCAAATACGCTGCCGCTTGCCAGAACCATACCCATAATCATCGCCAGTTGAATCTTTTTCATTTATATCATCCTTAAATTAAATTTATTTACTTATGCGTACACTTCGCGTTGTTACATAAAAAAACCGACCCATTTTTTATGAGCCATGTTTGTTTATATTCGGTGCAGGAGTAAGGCTTCGTATATGTATCTATACATTTCTTTACCCGCTTGCTGACGGAGGCATTTATACCTTTACAAAAAAGAGAATGAAATAACAATCTTAGTGAGAATCATCCAAATCAATGCTATTCAGGCTAACCACTTCATTGTCAAATGAGACTTGAAAGGCCTAAAAACCCGTATTTTCATTGAGGTAAGTTGTTAATTAAAATTTAAATGATGATTAGTTTCTTTTAGGAGGTTTCGCGCGATGAAGAACGCTTTATTCAGGGTGAAAGCGGCGTTAATGAGAGGAGTATTCCCGAAACGCAGGTTACAGGGGGAAATTAACGGCCGACCGATGCACCATTAATGTTCAGCATAACAAGGAAAGTGGCATAGCGAGATCGCTTCCGTGCTCTTTTATACATAAAAAGAGGTAGAAGATAAAAGCTCAAAGGCAGGAGTTTGTGTTAATCAGCTAAAAGTCAGAGACAGACTCCCTCTGGTCAGACCGAGGGTTCAGCATTAGTCATCCGTATCTGCTATCCGGAAAAGGACGCTCGGGTTTATGAGCGAAGTGTAAAACCGCACCAAAGGGATTAGGAAGCTGAGCGCCAGCCTATGCGCTGACGAAACGGTCGTTAATAATCAGACGAGGTTGCCGTACGGTTGAGGTGACGCAGTTTCAGCCGGGCTGGCTCCGCGTTCAGAAATAGCAGTTCAGAAGGAAAAGATAATCACCGCGTTTCATTGCACTTTTTTGGCAGCTGAGTGCGAGCTATTTCAGGAATAACAGGATGCGCGCTACAGCCAGACGTGCAGGTCAGCTCGTCTTAACAGGGCGAAGTCCGTTGATTAGCGGCGTAGCAACATAGCATGCGGCAATCTGAGTTGAGGCCAGGCAACATCGCCTTTTACGCTCAGAGACGGAAAGGATTCTGCCTTTAGTGCGCATCAGGGGTTAACGGTCAGAGAGGATGTTCAGCAGTAAGAGAGAATCAGGCTGGCCATGATGTCATGCGGCCAGGCCTGTAATGATGAGGTTGATGGCGCCTGGGTTATGCTCGCGCTCTACGCTTCCATTGTTTTTTACAGTTCATGCTTCCTATAACACACATTCAGGCTTGCAAGCGGTCGTGCTATCCGGCGCTGTTTAAGCCAAAAATCGTGTCATTATCACCGTAAAAATAATTTATCGTCTTGTAGAAATCGAGGCTATTTTTGCATTGCCACTTCGACATTATCTTTCTTTTCAGATAGCTGATGTTTTTCTCTGTGCACTGGAAATAGCAGGCGATTTTTTTATTCGAAATGCCATTGTAGACCAGGTAACAATAGCGTCTCTCCTTCGCCGTCAGGAAAAGTGCATCGTTCGATCCTGGCCGATTTGCGCCTGCATCAGAGAACACGACTTCGCTAAGCAGCGACGAGAATGCAAACAAACTGATATTGCTGGGGACCAGCCTGATATGCTCCATACCGGCAAAGATATGAATAACGTCCTTGAGATGTGCAGGAACGATAGCAATACTCTGTTTCTTCCTGGTTTTATAGCTGGCATCTATATGCATAAGCTCAATCAGAGTGACACGTCGGACAGAGAACAGTCCCTTTTTACCTGTAAAATTCCTTGTAAGTTCATTTAATCCAAGCATTAACATCTCGTTATTACCGAGAATAAAGATCTCATTCTTCATCTAATTCATCCTATGAATTGTTTATTATTATTTGAGGTGACACCACTTAAAGACAATTACTCCTGAGTTTTCACTCGCAATTTATCCTATGTTTTTTGCCATTTTTTATCTTGATCTAAAAGTGCTATTTCATTATTAACATTAATTACCAATCTGGAGCGTTTATTATTTAATTCCGAATATCTTATTTTTTCATGATGATATTATTCGCTTTAATTTCTTTCTGTATTAATGAATTAGGTTAACCGGCCTTCGAAAGCAGCATCCATTCAGATAAGCCTTTTTTATAACACTCAATCTAAAATCAGGATGAAATCATCAGACCATTCATTAACGCTAAAGCAATGATCTCTTTTTCTGATTCGCATAGAATTAAATTGTAATTATTTTTGTATAGGTTTCATTTAGCGCATAAAGTCAGCGATTGATCGCGCGTTATTACCATTAAGCGCGGTGTATAAGCGAACGCAAAAAGTGCAGGGTCCAGTTTAACTGTCTGTTAAAAAAGCATAACTTTGCGGATTTTAATTGGAGTTAATGAGAAAAAGACTAGTGCTGTAAAATAGTGTATCGGAGTGTGTCAGGATAATGAATTCGAACGGGTGAGATAAAAGCAGTGGCTGGAAGAGCGACAGCTGTCAGACTTTTGGCGCAGGATAAAAAAACTGCACCCTACTCAGCGGAGTTCCGCCTTTGGGGTGCAGTCTGTCAGGTATTATGCGTGATGGTTATTTGCTGCCCGGACGCAGCGCCGGGAACAGAATCACGTCACGGATGGTGTGGCTGTTGGTAAACAGCATTACCATACGGTCGATACCGATACCGAGACCGGCGGTAGGTGGCAGACCATGTTCCAGCGCGGTGACATAATCTTCGTCGTAGAACATCGCTTCGTCATCACCGGCATCTTTGGCATTGACCTGCTGCAGGAAACGCTCCGCCTGATCTTCCGCATCATTCAGCTCGGAGAAGCCGTTACCGATTTCACGGCCGCCGATGAAGAACTCAAAGCGATCGGTGATCTCCGGGTTCTGGTCGTTGCGGCGCGCCAGCGGCGACACTTCAGCCGGATATTCGGTAATGAAGGTCGGCTGAATCAGATGGGCTTCGGCGGTCTCTTCAAAGATCTCTGTGACCACACGGCCCAGGCCCCAGCTCTTCTCAACTTTAATGTGCAGCGATTCAGCAATCGCTACCGCTTTATCAAAGTCTTCCAGATCGGCCAGATCGGTTTCCGGACGGTATTTTTTGATCGCTTCGCGCATCGTCAGTTTTTCAAATGGCTTGCCGAAATCGAACTGATGCTCGCCATACGGCACCACGGTGGTGCCCAGCACATCCTGCGCCAGGGTACGGAACAGGCTCTCGGTCAGCTCAATCAGATCTTTGTAATCCGCGTACGCCATATAGAGTTCCATCATAGTGAACTCTGGGTTATGACGTGGCGAGATGCCTTCGTTACGGAAGTTACGGTTGATCTCGAATACCCGATCAAAGCCACCGACCACCAGACGCTTCAGATAGAGCTCAGGCGCAATACGCAGGTACATATCAATGTCCAGCGCATTGTGATGGGTGATGAACGGACGCGCAGAGGCACCGCCCGGGATCACCTGCATCATCGGGGTTTCCACTTCCATAAAGTCGCGGCTGACCATGAACTGACGGATACCGGCCATGATTTGCGAGCGAATTTTGAAGGTTTTACGTGATTCGTCGTTGGCGATCAGATCAAGGTAGCGCTGGCGATAACGGGTTTCCTGATCGGCCAGGCCGTGGAATTTATCCGGCAACGGACGCAGGGCTTTGGTCAGCAGACGCAGCTCAGAACAGTGAATCGACAGTTCGCCGGTTTTGGTCCTGAACAGCTTGCCGCGCGCGCCGAGGATATCGCCGAGGTCCCATTTTTTGAACTGCTCGTTGTAGATCCCTTCAGCCAGATCGTCACGCGAAACATAGAGCTGAATGCGTCCGCCGACATCCTGCAGGGTCACGAATGATGCTTTACCCATGATACGGCGCGTCATCATGCGTCCGGCCACGCTTACTTCGATGCCCAGCTCTTCCAGTTCTTCGTTGCTCTTCTCGCCATAGCTTTCCAGCAACTGGTTCGAGAGCGTATCGCGACGGAAATCGTTAGGAAACGCCACGCCATTGGCACGCAGCGCGCTCAGCTTTTCGCGACGCGTTTTCAGTTCGTTGTTTAACTCAAGTGCGGCGTCAGCGCTCTGCGGTTGTTGTTCAGACATGTCGGTTCCTTATAACCCTGCTTTTAAACTAGCTTCAATGAATCGATCCAGATCGCCGTCCAGCACCGCCTGGGTGTTGCGCGTTTCCACACCGGTACGCAGATCTTTGATGCGCGAATCGTCGAGCACGTAAGAACGGATCTGGCTGCCCCAGCCGATGTCAGACTTGTTGTCTTCCAGCGCCTGTTTCTCAGCATTTTTCTTTTGCATCTCAAGCTCGTACAGCTTCGCCTTCATCTGCTTCATCGCCTGATCTTTGTTCTTGTGCTGAGAACGGTCGTTCTGACACTGAGTCACGGTGCCGGTTGGAATGTGGGTAATACGTACCGCGGATTCCGTCCGGTTAACGTGCTGACCACCTGCACCGGAGGCGCGATAGACGTCGATGCGCAGATCGGCGGGGTTGATGTCGATATCAATATCGTCATCCACTTCCGGATAGATAAAGGCTGAGCTGAATGAGGTGTGACGACGACCGCCTGAGTCGAACGGGCTCTTACGCACCAGGCGATGCACGCCGGTTTCGGTACGCAACCAGCCAAAGGCGTAGTCGCCCGATACGCGAATGGTCACAGATTTAATGCCCGCCACTTCGCCTTCAGACTCTTCAATAATTTCAGTTTTGAAACCGCGGGATTCAGCCCAGCGCAGATACATACGCATCAGCATGCTGGCCCAGTCCTGCGCTTCGGTGCCGCCAGAGCCCGCCTGCAGATCGATATAGCAGTCAGCGCTGTCGTATTCACCGGAGAACATACGGCGAAATTCAAGTTCTCCCAGCTTGCTTTCAAGGCCATCCAGCTCAGCCACCGCTTCGTTGAACGTCTCTTCGTCGTCGGCCTCGACGGCCAGCTCCAGCAGACCCTGGACATCTTCCAGCCCTTGCGTCATCTGGTCGAGCGTGTCAACAATCGCTTCAAGCGAGGAGCGCTCTTTGCCCAGTGCCTGGGCGCGTTCCGGCTCATTCCACACGTCTGGCTGTTCCAGCTCGGCGTTTACTTCTTCGAGGCGTTCTTTCTTGGCATCGTAGTCAAAGATACCCCCGAAGAACGTCGCTGCGCTCACTGAGGTCCTGAATACGGTTTTTGACCGGGTTGATTTCAAACATGGCTTTAGCGTCTTTCTTATGTTCGATGGGACAGGAAAATTAACGCATAAGTTTACCCGAAACTGGCGGCAGATTGTAGCGCTGAGACAGCAGGCTGATGCCGTGGTTGCGAGAGGGCTCGCATTTGTGCGGCATCCTCGCGCGCAGCAG
>Ga0302349_1000466_pt1 | contig 48025 bp, 42 predicted proteins | sample PhyAR1_FD_202176 | JGI IMG/M metagenome (GOLD analysis project Ga0302349, IMG submission 202176) | Leaf surface microbial communities from alfalfa plants in UC Gill Tract Community Farm, Albany, California, United States - DLSL A.R1... | ecosystem: Host-associated > Plants > Phyllosphere >... | reverse complement strand
GGCCATCGAGCGCGGTCAGAAGTTTAGTCTTTTCTCCTGGAATTAAGGTAACACCGTCTTGATTATACAACATCGGTTCATCACTTCCGTGAATAGACTCCAATTGTTGGTTAGTGAAAGACAAACGAGCCCCTCTTAGTTCATTTTCCTGTAGATCCGTAAATTGACTGTTTTGCGTAACTGCTAATTGCCAGCCGTGACGTTCCTCTTCTGGCCGTCGATCACTGATCTGGATATAGTTTGGTCTCTCTTCAGCCTCATTGACGGTTCCATCCGGATTTAACAAGCGTTGCGGTTGCGCATAATACCGCTTCGTTCGCGTAGAGATTGCTTGTTGGCCAAATGTGAATCGAGAAGCAAAATCTATGCTTAACAAACCTTGGTCTTCTTCGAGCTCAGGTTTATTCTCTGGATCGACTTCTATTTCTGGATTCATCGGATCTACCGGAGAGACTGGACCAAGATCCCCAACTGTTAAAATCGTCGCAGATTCAAATGTGACGTCATGATAAGGCAGTGCTGTTGTTGGATTAATATTTCCCCGATCATTATTTGTTTTTGGTGGATCAACGACCCCTGCGGTTTTTGCGGATCCTGCATTATCCCGTAAAAAGATTTGAATTTCATCGTCTTCTTGTAATGAGAGTTCACTTAAATCAAGTGTGAATCTGCCCTCATCGTTGATAGTGGCATCTGATGTATCAAAGGGTTGCCCATTATGCGTTGCGGTTACTTCAGCTTCTTTATTTTCTGAAATCCCTTGGATGGTTTTACTATTTTCACCAATGATAGAAGATGAGAATTTCGCAGGTGCCGGAGGGACGATTGGAAAGACTTCCACAGTATCTGTTAAGATCTGGTGGTCAAAACCTTCGGTCAGTTCGCCACTGGTTAATTCTACGTGACTGATTCGAACTTTTGATCCTGCTTCAAGGGGTTCAGGTAAGGTGATTTCAAAAAGTCCACCACGTGGGTCTTCTCCGTAGATACTGATTCCTGTTGAGTCGTCTGAATGACCGACGGTCTTGGCCGTATACGCTTGTGTGCGTCCTGACGAAGATTCTACTTCGACTGTCACGATCGCTTCATCGTCCCATGCTGGACGACTATCATCGAGTCCTACAGGAAGACTCACGCGCCCATAGATTTTCTTATCGGCATTGGTTGGCACTCTCAACTCATCTGCGATAGCCCATCGCCCATTGTTACTACTCAATCGACTGTATGCAGTTAAACCTGTAGTTCCAAATACTTCCGTATTTAGTTGATCTGGTGCACTTGTTTCGCCTAATAGGTTGAAATTTGCGCCTCCAAATGAATAATCAATACTGCGGAAATCCAAATCTGGATCCCCAGCAAGATCTGCCCCATTTTTCCAAACAGATAAATCACTATTCGTTGCTTTCAATGTGGAACCATTATTGACATTAAAAATGTTTCCCCCACCTGGACGATTATTTTGGAAATTCATATACAGAGGATTCTCAAAATTTACATTAATTACTGCAGCACTAAATACTCCTGCGGTAGCTGACGCAGTTCGACCTTCGGCTCTAAATATACCCCCATTTTTGACATCAAGTGTAGGAGAGCTTGTTCCCATATCTAACGCAGGACCGCTTTCTGCAATAATATTGACATTTGAACCAATTCCTTCAATAGAAAAGGAATTATTTGTACCACCTGGATAACTAATTCCCTGGTTATTTACTCCGATTCCTCCATCATTTGCTGTACCATTTCCAGGATTATAGACGCTAAATTCACCGCCATTTTTAACCATTATGGAATTATTATTTCCATACATACGCATTCCAGGTGTCGATCCCCCCGTTTTTTCAATACTCATCTTCGCATTATCAATCGTAAAACTACTATTACCAAATTGCATAAATCTTACCGCCGCTGCTGCACCTCCAGCAGGTTCAGAAGAAGCCCCTTGTTTAACTAGTAATTCTGCTTTCTCTGAAATATTGAATTGCGCATTTTCACTCCAAAGTCCGATTGTAGTTGCCATATTACTAGTGATTTCAACAGACGCTTCATCTGAAACATTAATTTCTGCTCCTGGTGAGACCCCCACGCCAGTTCCCAAATACACTGTAGCTATAGAAAAAACAGCAGCAGCAGAACTAGCAATCGTAACTTCTGTTCCTACATCTGATATATTTAGCTTAGGATAACTACCATTCAGCCAAATACTGCTTGCACTAACAGAATTTATGTTAACTTTACTGTTTGAAGCAATATTAACCACATTTGTACTTCCTTCTGCATATATATTACGTCCACTTGTGGTCTTCAAAGAAACCTTACTTGAGTCGTTGATACTTAGGTTATTGTTACTTCCAATTTGTGAAATATTATCTCCACCAACTGTTTCTGACGAGAATGTACTATTTTTAATTTCAAATATCCCGTTATTTCCATCAGAATAGAAACTCGCCCCATTAAGCACATTTGTTTCCAACTCACTATTTTCTATAATAGCTTGAGATGTATTCCCTGTCATAACTAATCCCCGTCGATTACCAGAAGTAATATCAATAGAAATGCTTGACTTATCTGCTACATTTAGTTCTGGATTACTTCCTCTGAGATGGACGGCATTATTGGCTGTGGCAGAGCCTGCACCTGTTCCACTGGTAGTAGTGATTCCTAATTTTGAACCACTTTCTAAGTCTATCTTAGGTCTTGCATTATTATTACCAACTTGAATATTTTCGGTAGTACCTGTTCCACCACCAGAAACAGTGAACGTACTATTCTTTTTCAAAGAAAGTACGGCATCGGTCCCTTCCAAAATCATTCCTTGTGAGGCACCGGTGTCTGTCATTTCAATCTGACTTTCATTTAGGCTCACTTGTGGCGTTGCTCCTAACAAATAGATGCCTCGACCAGTCGTTGCATTCATCGTCAGATAGCTTTTGTCTAAATCTAATATAGGGGAAGCTCCTATAAGGTTCATACGCTGGCCAGTCGTTGATTGGATCATCATCTCTGTATTCACAGCATTTATGGTTGGATTATCTCCCGCAAAAGCAACGCCTATACCAGTCGTTGTTTCTATGGATATTTTGCTGTTTGTCGCATGAAATCGTGCGTCTCTTCCATTTAAATGAAGTCCTTGTCCGGTCAACGTTTTCACATTAAACTGACTAGCATCTACTTTCAATTCGGCTTCGATACCATTTAAATAAACGCCGCGTCGTGCATTGGAAGTAACTGAAATATTAAGTTCTGATTCTTCTGTTATCGTCATTTTCGGTTGTTCACCACGTAAGTGTAGGGCATTGTTCGCCGTATCCGAAGCTTCCCCCGTACCACTCGTAGTAACGACTTTCACTTTAGAACCACCTTTCATTGAAAGTTCTGGACGAGGGTTATTGGCGCCAATTTGAATATTTTCTAATGTTCCCGTTCCGGCACCATTAATTGTCAGTTCGCTATCTTCTGTTAAAGATAGTAATGCGTCTGCTCCTTGTAAAATCATTCCTTGTGAAGCTGCGGTATCTGTTATTTCAATACTACTTTCATTTAATAAGACTTGTGGTGTTGTTCCTTCTAAATACACTCCACGGCCGGTTGTAGCTGACATTGACAATTGGGTCTGATTCAATGATAACTGAGGGGTGGCACCAATCAAATTCAATCGTTGTCCGGTGGTACTTGTTAAACTACCTGTGGATCCCACATAGTTGACTTTAGGTGATACACCTGTCAAGGCAAGTGTGACTCCTATTGTAGAACGAATGTCAGTATGACTATTCGTTACAGAAAATGATGGCTCATCCCCTGATAAATTTACCGCTGACTGTGTGGCTGAGGTCACAGATAATTTCGAACCATCCACAATCACCTGTGGGTTATTTCCAGATAGATGTAACCCTCTTTTGGCTGCAGTACTTGTCGTCGTCAAGCTGCTTTTATCACGAACGGTGATTTTCGAATCTGCTCCAGTCATTGCAATCGTATTATTGCTTGTATTAGTAGGAGCAGCAGTCGTTCCTACTGTATTGATCGTTAAATCCCCACCAGATTGGAGTGCAATCTCCGCATTTTCACCTCTAAAATCAATCGTATTTGCCACACCTAAAGTCGTAGTAATTGCTAAATTTGCACCGTTTTCGATTGTTAGTTTAGGTTCGGAAATTGTCGCTGCTGCTAGAAAGATCGTGGCATTTCCACGACTGATCGTTACTTTCGCTTGATTGATTGCTTTGACTTCTTTTGCTTCAATGAAGGTTTGCGTAGAACTTGTGCGTGTAAAGTTATTCGTGCCACCTGTAAATTGAACCGTACCTTTTGGAATTGATGCTAGTCGCATCGTATTTGCATTGACTTCTGCTACATCTTCTATTTCTAGTGTCCAATTGTGGCTAACCTCTGTTGTTGCGTTGACTAAAGGAGTAGCGCCGGTCTTTGTAATTGTTGCGTCCTCTATCCGAAAGCTCGTTGGTTCACTCACTTCTGCTAATTGAAAATAAAAACTATTGTTACCAAAAGTCAGCGTATGTCCGTTTCCTTGTATCTTGATTGGTCGGTCGATCGTCATGATATTTGCTGTAGTTTCAGTTAAATTTGCTTGAACAGAGATAATGCTGACTTCAGGATTTGCGATAGCCTCTCTGAATGCAGCCATTGTTGAGACTTCTTCTGTATTTCCATCAAAGACCGCCTGTTTGAATGTTTCGTTCTCAGAAGGAGTAGCTTCCTCTTTCGATTCTTCGGTTGCTACAGGCGCTTCTTTTTCTTCTGATTGTTCAGTCGTATTTGGATATTGCTCATGTTCTTCATTTGATTCATTAGATGAATCCTGATTCATTTCTGGTTGATCTTCAGTCTCCGTTTCTTCCTTTTCCGATATTTCAAGTGTCGCAGTTACGTCTTCGACGGACACATCATAATTACCTTCAGATTTAAATACCACTGGAAGCACAAACGTTTGTTGTACACGCTCCGCTTGAATCACCCATTCATCTGATTCTTCTTGGTTTACGGTAACTCCAGCTTGTAACTGATCTTTTACCAGCTGCGCTTCCTTTGGAAGGGTAATTCTTGCCTCTGACACCTCTTGATCTGAAACAAATGTCACCTTCAATGGCTCTTCAACCGTTCCTTGAAGGTGAGAGCGAGGAAAGGAAAAGCGAGGATTGCCTTCTTCTTCCACTTCTAGATAGTTTTTTATGGATGGAAGTTCCAATTGTTCTTCTTCCTGTACTTGCCCCCCTACCTTTCTATCCGTGGTTTCCGCATAGACGATGCCTACTGGCAGGAGGAATGCATGCAGAACAAGAATCATCGTCCCTAAAATGAGCATTCCTTTTTTCATTAGCTTTCTCATGGAATCCTCCTCTCTATACTTCTTTTTCGCTTTCACGTGCTCTTTTCTTTTGCCACATCAGGTAAAGCACAAGTCCAAGCATTAAAATAAGCAAAATAATCGAACCGATCATCCACCAATTGACACCAGAATCAATCATTACGTCTTCTCGATTTAACTTGCGGGCTTCTTCGGCTTCAATCGTAAATTCACGCGTCCATGACCATTCATTCTCTCCCGATGTAGCTGTTAATTCTAGGACATAGTTCCCACTTCGAAAACGGTCGCCTTCTAAAGAAATCGGGAAGTTGAAATTAGAATTTGGGGCCATCTGCATCATTTCTTTCTCAGCCTTATAGAGCACCTCGTTCTCCCCTACTCGTTTTACGGTCGCTTCCACCGCCAATTGATTGACAAAAGTGGGGGTAAAGTTTTGTAACGTGGCGCTGATCACATTGCGGTAGTTCAATTGATCCGCAAACACATCTAATAGTTCCAACTCCGGTTGCACCGAGTCTCGAGTATTACTAACGACCACACCAACCACATGGGCAAACTCATTCTTGATAGCTACGCCTTCTCCTCCTGGGGCATCGCTATCTTCCTCTTCTTTTACTTCGGTGATCCTTAAACCGCCGGCTAAATACCCTTCAAAGGCGTCTTTAGGCATTTGCAGAGGAATTTCTATAACCTTTGTTTCATTTCCAGCTAAAGCAATGACCTCCGAAGGAGTCATCAGCTCATCCAAGGAGTGGATTAAGGATGGATCCGCTTCTTCAACATCTTTGCCATACTCGACATTCCCCAAAGTATTAGTATAAGCTGTATGCGGTGTCACCTGAACGTTGATTGGTTCTGAACTGGAATTTCCGACTTCTAGTCGCAAAGTCTCTTTTTGTCCAGGAGGGAGTAATAACTCATAGTATCCTTTACTTTCATCCACTTGGCTCTCTGGAAAAAGAGGGGTAACATACGTATTTAAACTCGCTTCTTCGGCCTGGACCGCCCGTGGCAAGAAAAAGAAGAGCGCTATAAGCAACCATAGACTTTTTTGTATCGTTTGTTTGTGTATCATTTGTCATAATCCTTTCTAAAAAAGCAGCGTCACAGAATTCTGTAACGCTGCCAGTGACTAATGGAACATGGAAATAGGAATGGTTTACTTCTTAAACCGCATCAGGTTCCTCATTATCTGGTGTTAGTTCTAATTCCCATGTCAATGTAGAGGTATACGTTACTGCATCTTTGGCAGTCGAGCCAGGAACAAACAATTGGATCGCCTTATTTTCAACGACATCTACCCCATCTTCTACTTGTTTTGCGAGCGCATCATGATCTCCCCAAACAACGGAAGAAGTTCCGCCACCCTTTTGGTTAGCAGCCGTCATGACCGGCACGGCCTCTTCACTTGGAATCAACTCTAAACCACTTGCGTGAATCGTCGGTTCCTGATTTGCATCATCGACACTGTAACGAAGGGAAGGATCGAATAACGTGATTTTGGCGCCTTTTAACACACTATTTAGGGTATCTGTTTTTGCTTGAAATTCACTTAAACTCACGCTCAGTTCCCATCCTTCATTGGTACCACGGGTGTCTTGGACTTGCGCCATACTGACATAAGGAATCATATTTTCCTCGCCTGTTGTCCCGGCTTTCTGTTGCATTTCCGCAATCATGTTGTAATGTTCATCAGCAGTTGAGATCACTTTCGTTCCAAAGTTCATTGTTGGAACTGTTGCAATCGTTAGTGGTCCTGTACCAGGAATTGGTGGGATCGTCACCTCTGGACCTTCAGGATCAGGTTCTACTACTGTGTCTTCAATATTTGGAGTGAAGGTGACCTGACCGGTCGTTGTTGTTTTACGTACTTCTTTTGACTCTTGGTTTCCCTCTTCAGCGAAAGCCTGTACACCTCCTGCGAAAATCGTGGTTGATAATGCGGCTACAGTTGCTAAACGAATAAATTTCATACTTAAATTCCTGCTTTCTTTTAATTAATTTTCTTGTGTTGCTTTTCTTTTTTTATTCCCTACGACTAATAAAACACCTGCCACTAAGAAACTTCCAATCCATAGCCCAAGTGAGCTACCGGTCATATTGGTTTTTGGCAAAGTTCCTCCTGGCTTTTGTGGGCTGGTGCTGGGAGGTGGATCTGGTGGACCGATTGGTTCATAAGTTCCTGTAAACCCAATAGATCCTTCTGACTCGACGGATTGGACCTGTGTACCATACACCTGCAGGGGAAATTGTATCGCTATTATTAGGGACATTAGACCAATCATAAGACCAATAGTTTTTCGCATCTTCCCTCCTCCTTTAACATCTATCTCAAAAACGATCGTTTTTTAGAATAACGAATACTTATGTATGCTAAGTCATCGAAACGCCAATTTAACAACATTACTTTAGACATCTGACAAGTTCAGATGTCTATTTTGCTGTACACCCAAAAACGATGGTTTCTAATACGTTTTAGTGAATAAACAAGGCTTAACCTTCAGCCTTCCTTATACTCATTATCTTATAATAATTTATACAAGATTAAAAATCACAATTTTCACCTCGTCATGCATATCTAGAAAACAACAAAAAAAAACAAATGAAATCATGGATTCATCAGAATGAATGGGAGAAAATAATTAGTGCTCAAAAAAAATAAAAGGTAAGGATCAAAAATATTTAAGTTTTTTGATCCTTATCTTTTATTTTTCTTGCTCAACTTCGATGTCATTTTCTAATTTAGGTGTTTAAAAGCGAAATAGAAAGTCCACCAGGGTATACCCTGTTGGACCCATATTATCTATTTAATAGATTGATTAACTGAACACAAATTTTTTAAGGAATTTCATGTTGAAAAAGGAGTTTCCTAAAATATACAAACCAAACAAAAATTGCGCAGAAAGTTTTTTCTAGACAATTTTTTTAGCCTATTTTCATTCCACATTGTATACCATCGAATAGTAATCATGTGTACTTAAATTATTCCCACAAAGTTCCTTGAAGTACGTACGATAGTCTGTCTCAACAATTCTTATCATCTCTTTTATTGGTATGATGTTATAGTCATAACTAATCAGTTCTGCCAGTAGTGTTAGTTTCGCATCGATCCCTAGAATTCTAGGGAGATTTTCCCAAAAATTATCTGGCGAAACCGTACATGTCAAATGATCAAGTTGCTCGAACTGTTGTGCCAGGTACGCATTCAGTTCTTCTGATTTTCTTTTATCTTGTGGTATACTTTCTTGAAATTGACGCATATATTCATTCTTCGTTAGGGGTGGTTTCATATGGTGTGCTCCTTTTTCTTTTTCTTCATTTCTGATTATCAGGAACACTACTTAACTCCCAAATCAACGTGGTTTGATAGGTCGAGGCTCGTGGGGCAGCGCTTGGTGGAACCTCTAGCACAACACTTTTGTCGGCACTGGCTGCATCGCCAAACCGATAGACCCAAGTTCCTACCCCCTGCTCATCTTTTGCGGTCATCAGTTCTGTCTTTTCTCCCGGAATCAGTTTGATTCCATCAGGCTGACTCAGGTCAGGCTCGCCGATGTTTTGGACAGACGCCACCTGTTGATTGGTCAACTGTAAACGGGAACCTTTTAGTTCATGCTTCTGCGGATTTATGAACTGTCCGTTTTGAGTCACAGAAAGGGTCCAGCCATGGCGGTCACTTTCATCCCGACGATCACTGATTTGCACATAGTTCGGACGTTCTTCCGTTTCATTGACGGTCCCATCCGGATTCAATAAGCGTTGCGGTTGTGCATAATAGTTCGTTGTTTGGGTAGAAATACCTTGTTTTCCAAAAGAAAAACGGGAAACAAAATCAATACTTAAAGCACCTTGTTCTTCGGATAGTTCAGGTGGATTTTCTGGATCGACTTCTGTTTCAGGCGCTAATGGATCCACAGGTGAAACAGGATCAAGGACATCTTTTGTATATAGATAAGTTACGGTCTGTTCCTCCTTTGTAAATTTCCCCTTCGCATTTTCAGGCATTTCTTTTAACGTGTATCCTTCAATCTCTATAGGTTCTGTTTCATAGTCTTCCTCCAGCAAGCCTCTGAGTACTCTTGGTTCAGCGAGTTGTACTAATGATTCATCTAAATATTTTACTAACACGTCGCCCCCTTGTTTTTTCTGATAGACAGCACGGACGGTAGTATCTGATGTTCCCATCGTAAAAGTAGTCACTTCACTTGTTTCAGCTGCAATCATACTATCAGTTCCGGATACAATTTCCCACCGAAGAAAATCAAATGTTTCCGTTGGGTTTGCGTGAAGTGTAGTGGTCTCACCTTGAGTAATCGTTGTTATTTCTGCCGTAGGGTTTCCCCCATCCAGAGGACTCGCTTCTAATAAAAGTTCATAGGAAGGGCGTGGGGGAGGGACAAATCCATCAGAAGCTGTTGCTCCTACAGTTATTGAACGATAATCAACTAAATTATGATTAGCCAAATATCTTTCAGAGAAGTCATTCGGGTCACTAGTACTGCTAGTTACTATTGAACCGTTTACTCCAGTTATTTCGGCAACAACTGAATTCCAAGGAACCCTATAGGTTGTTAAATGTGTAAGATTTGGAATAGTAGGAACTGTTACATTGATACGGCCACCCATCATAACATTGTTATCATGGTTATTGATACGAGAAAAGGTGATAGTAGAATTAGCATCTGAAGATATTGGAGGAACCCAAGTATTCGAAACACTATTGCTTCCAACGACTACTCCACCCTCGTGAAATGCGAACATAGAATTATTGCTTAGCCTAACAGGCGATACTGCCGCCTGGTTAAAGATAAATTTTCTTGAGTCTCTATTATGAATAGACGCAAGCGATCTATCATTGAGCGATAATGCAGGAGAGTTTCTTCTATTTAAAATTGTTGTTCTAGTATCTATCTCAAAAGTAGAAGAAATATTTAAATCTATTAAAGGTTGACTTCCAGAATTTTCGGATTCAATTGTCGTCCTTCTAATAACCAAGGAACTGTTTTCTAGTTGTAAACTGTTTCCCGAAGTTCCCATGTTAATCCAAGCATTCCGGTCAAATCCAAGATCAGAGCTTATAATTCTGTAAGAATTATTAAGTTTATTCAATGAACTTCCAAGTACAGAAGAAGAAAAATTAATATTATTTTGAAGTCTGATATCGCCTATGTTATTACTACTATTCCAAGCAGAACGAAATTGTGACCAATTAGTGACCAAGCTCATATTTCTAGAATTAGTTATTTCTTTTAAAATACGTGCTTCTTCCAACGCAATGACTTCATCAGGGATGGACAAATTTTTTTCACGTGCAATCACAGGTTGAATTGCAATAGGGCGCTTATTCACCTCATTTTCTTTTGAATCAGTAAGGTCTGGCTCATTCTGTGACTCTGAATCAATAAACCCGTTTTCTGAGTTACTCTCCTCTACCTCCAAATAGAAATGGTCTGCATCATTATCGACGGTAATAAAATTCTGTCCAGCTGTCTCAAAGACGACAGGTAACTCAAAGAATTTCTGTTTTTGATTGGTTTTAACAAGCCAATATTCACCTTGTGAATGCGTAACGGAATAATCGCTGGATAATTGCGTATCTACAATTTTTCCATTTTCCGGAATCCTTACCAGAACCTCATTTGCTTCTAGCGTACTCGTGAACTGTAAAAGTACCGGCTGACCAACAAAAGTACGGAATGTTTTTTCAACAAAAGAAAATTCTTGCACTGCTTCATGGGGAACTTGAGGTTCTATTGGTAAATAATTAGGTTTATTGGCCTGAAAAGAAGCAAGAGTCGCTTCATCTACCGACTCAGTCATCTCTGAAGCAAATACAGGGGGGATAGATAGTGTCGCAACTTGCGCTAGTAATAAAAAGAGGCTTCCTAGCCTCAGGTACCTACGAAAACGTGCCATACTCACCATTCACTCCTTTGTCGGTTGTTTTTTATCTTTGTTCCTACGTTTCAAAAATAAATATACAAGTAATACAAGTACTGTAAGCAGTAGAACAATCGTACCAACCATCCACCAATTTATACTTGAATCCAGCATCACATCTTCTCGGTTGAACTTGCGAGCTTCATCAGCTTCAATGGTAAACTCACGCGTCCAAGACCATTCATTTTCACCAGAAGTAGCTATTAATTCCAAGACATAGTTTCCACTGCGAAAACGGTCTCCCTCTAGAGAAATCGGAAAGTTAAAGTTTGAATTTGGCGCCATCTGCATCATTTCTTTCTTTGCCTCATAGAGAACGTCGTTCTCCCCTGCTCGTTTTACGGTGGCTTCTACCGCCAATTGATTGACAAAAGTTGGCGTAAAGTTTTGTAAAGTAGCGCTAATCACATTGCGGTAGTTTAATTGATCCGCAAATACATCTAGCAGTTCCAACTCCGGTTGCACCGAATCACGATTGTTACTGACAACCACACCAACCACATAGGCGAATTCATTCTTTATGGCTACGCCTTCTCCTTCGTCGGTTTCTGCCGTTTCATCTTTTTGTTCGGCAATACGTAAACCACCCGCTAAAAATCCTTCAAATGCTTCTTCTGGCATCTGTAAGGGAATCTCCACAGTTTTCGTTTCATTTCCTGCTAACTCAATCACCTCAGAAGGCTCCATCAGGTCAGCTAAGGAATGAACCAACGTAGGGTCTGCTTCTTGTGCATCTTTGCCATATTCGACATTTCCTAGCACATTGGTATACGCCGTATGGGGCGTCACCTGAATCCGTATGGGTTCTGCACTCGTGTTCCCAACCTCCAAGCGTAAAGTTTCCTTTTGATTCGGGGCTAGATTCAAATCATAGTAACCTTTTCCTTCGTCTACTTGGCTATCCGGAAAAAGCGGCGTGGCATAGATGTTTAGTGCCGTTTCATCTGCTTGAACCGAAATCGGTAAGAAAAAGAAGAAAATGGCGACCAGCCAAAGGTATCTGACGTTCTTTTTTGTAAGTTTCATTTAAATTAATCCTTTCTAAAAAAAAGCAGCGTTACAAGGTTCTGCAACGCTGCCGATACTACAATGTCATAGTAAAAAATGTTTCTCCCTATTCCTCAGTATCAGGAGTTGAGTTGTCAGGAGTTGAGTTTAACTCCCAAGTCAATGTAGACTGATACGTCACGGCATCTTTTGCGGTAGATCCTGGAACAAATAGTTTAATCGCATCATTTTCTACTACGTCTGCCCCTTCTGCGACTTGTTTCGCAATGGCATCATGGTCGCCCCAAACAACTGAAGAAGTTCCTGCCCCTTTTTTCGCTGCCGCTGTCATTACTGGCACTGCAGCTTCGCTTGGTAGAAGCTCTAAACCACTTGCGTGCGTTTCAGGTCTTTGTTCAAGATCATCAATGCTATAAAGTAGTGCTGGATCAAGTAAGGTGATCTTTGCGCCTCTTAATACGGCATTTTGTGTTTCTTTTGTTGCTTGGAATTCACTTAGACTCACATTCAGTTTCCAGCCTTCATTTGTCCCACGTGTATCTTGAACTTGTGCCATACTCACATAAGGGACCTTATTTTCATCACCAGTCGTTCCTGTTAATTGTTGTCTTTCAGCAACCATATTGTAATTTTCATTTGTGGTCGAAATAATTTGTGAACCGAAGTTCATCGTTGGCACCGTCGCAATTGTTAATGGCCCTTTGTTTTGACCATCAGGATCTAAAACTGGTGGAATCGTTACATCTGGTCCATCTGGTCCAGGATCAACGACAGTATCATCATTCCCTGGGGTAAATGTGATTTGACCCTCGGTTGTTGTTTTACGAACTTCGTTTGTTTTTTCTCCTTCGGTTGGTTCATCAGCAAAAGCTTGAACGCCTCCGGCAAAAATAGTAGCAGATAATGCAGCAATAGTTGTTAATCGAATAAATTTCATGTATGATTCCCTCTTTGATTTTCTTTATTTTTTTTGTTCTGGGTGTTTCGTTTTACACCAAGGATGACAACTAGACCTACGAATAGCCAACCTAGCCATATCCAGTGATATTGGATCATCGTATTGGTCTGGGGCAGGTACCCCTCAGTAGGTGGCTTGACTATATTTTCCGGTGGTGGATCCGGTGTGCCAATTGGTTCATAACGTCCCGTAAACTGAATCGAACTTTCTGTTTCGGTCACTTGGACCGAAGATGCGTACACAGGATACGAAGTATTCTGTGTGAAGAGCACAAACAAGTAGCTCACAACGAGCCATTCCCTACATTTCATTTCCCTCCTCCTTTTATGAATTGACTCAAAAACCTTCGTTTTTAAGGGGACAACAAAAAAGACATCCGATTCAATCGAATGTCTTGAAAAAAGTTGTTAGATTAGGTTTTCTATTTCAGAGAATAAATAACGAATATCAATTCTTAAAAACGAAGGTTTTTGAGAATATTTCTATAAGCATATGCCTATATTCTCCCCCCAATAAAATTAATGTTAGCATAATACTGACTTTTAAAAAAACAATTATTTCATAGATACATGAAATAATTGTTTTTCTCCTTTTTTGATCGTCTTATTAAAAAATCAATGGTATACCCTGTTGGACTCTAAAAAAGTAACTTTCTGATCTAACTAATTGAGCCACTAAAAGAGCTATGGAATGAGGAATACAAAAAGTATCAAAAACTTTTTAAGTTTCTGACACCTTACATAAAATATTCAAAAACTCATTGTCTCCTTTTTTAGCTGAACATAGATTTTGTTACAGGTTTCTGTACAAGATATACAATAATTTCCATAGAAATCTAATCTAAAAAAGAGCGTCCAGGAATTATTTTTCCGAACACTCTTTCTTATAAATTCATCTCGCATATTCTATGACGAATTTTTTTCTTTCTATATAATTTTATTTTTTTATATATTTTCATATCCAGGTTTCCCTAGCAAGGCAAACATATTACGTTTATAAGACTCTACTCCGGGCTGGTCAAATGGATTAACTCCATTTATATAGCTTGATACACCACATGCATATTCAAAGAAATAAATCATGTATCCCAATGCTTTTTCCTGCATATTTTCAATCTCAATTATAAAATTCGGTACCCCACCTTCTACATGAGCCATTAATGTTCCTTCGAAAGCCTTCCGATTCACATAATCAACTTCTCTATTTTCTAAATATTTCAAGCCATCCAAATCACTTTCTTGGGAAGGAACAGAAAGTGATTTTCGTGGGTGATAAATTGTTATGATCGTCTCAAACATATTTCTCATCCCATCTTGAATAGTTTGGCCAATCGAGTGTAAGTCTGTAGAAAAAGCGGCAGTAGCAGGATAGATTCCTTTCTTGTCTTTTCCTTCGGATTCACCAAACAATTGCTTCCACCATTCTGAAAAATATACCAAGTTAGGTTCATAATTCGCAAGTATCTCAATAGTTTTTCCTTTACGATATAAAATATTTCTTAACGTAGCATACTTAATTCCGTCGTTTTCTTCGAAGGTATCAGTTGAAAGGTCCACCATAGCTTCTCGTGCGCCTTCCATTAAATCATCAATAGATGCACCACTGGCCGCAATTGGTAGTAGTCCAACTGCAGTCAATACTGAGTACCGTCCTCCTATATCAGAAGGAATGACAAAGGTTTCCCATTGTTTATTATCAGCTTCTTTTTTTAAAGCGCCTTCTTTAGCATCAGTAGTAACATATATACGTTCATTTGCACCTTCTTCTCCATATTTTTTTATTAACAGTTCTCGTAAAATTCGAAAAGCAATAGCAGGTTCTGTAGTAGTTCCAGACTTAGAAATTATATTTACTGCAAAGTCACTAATTTCTAAAGTCTCTACTAAATCCATTAAATAGGTTGAACTGATCGAGTTACCTGCAAATAAGACTTGAGGATTATCTCCATCTTCAGATACTACTTTATTTGAAAAATTGTGTTTCAAAAAATCAATAACTGCTTTTGATCCTAAGTACGACCCTCCTATTCCAACCACTACTAATATTTCGGCTTGTTTTCTTATCTTTTTAGCAGTTGCTTTAATCCGTTCAAACTCATCTTCATTGTATTTCTTTGGCAATTCCAACCATCCAATATTTTCACCACCAGGACCTTTTCCACTTCTTAACAATTTGCTGGCATCTTTGGCTATTGACTGCATAAACTCGATTTCGTTCTCATTAATAAATGATAGTACATTCGAATAGTCAAATTTCATCAATTGATTCATTACACCCCTCCTTTTTTGTCATATGATATTTTATTTGTCATATGTTTACAATAATCATATTACTTATTGGGTATCAAGTCAATCTATTTCAATATCTGCACAATGACTATTTTTATATTCCAATGTTTATCATTAAAAATAGATTGATCAGATTTCTTACATCCAATCAATCTTGAAAATCATAGTATTTTGTTTTTATTTGAATACAATTTGATCTCCAGTTCTAAAATCAGGCCATTCGTTTGGTTCAACAACAATTGCTCCTGGTAATACTTCATTTTCTCCGTCACGAAAATAAATAGATACATGACCCAATTCATCAAAATTATCATTTGCTGCCGAGCCCACTTTAGTAATAGTATATTCACTCGTACCAATTATTAATTTTCCATTTTCATTGATGACATGCTTTTTATTATCGTCATGATCATGGATTACACTAATTAAACGTAACTCCGGTGTAGCTTTAGGTCCAAAAAGAATAAGTAAACGCTCTTCCTTAAAATCTTGAACTATCTCACCAATTTCGATAATCTTTGTTTTATACATTGATTACACATCCTTTCTGGTAATATTATAACAAAAAAGACTTTGTTCACAAAATTGAATCGTTCCCTCTATGCCAGTTCTCAAAACCTGAAGATGCAACGTCTGAGTCCAATTATTCCATAATAATTCCATCTGCCTCCAAATTGGCCATTTCTTCTAATTTCGTAACTGTTATTCCCCCTTCTATACCAATTTCATACATATAATTTTCTGTTTTTCTGATTGCAGAGCAAGGGGTAACCTTATACTTCATTTCAAGTAAATATTCCATTGTTTCCATACTTGAGCTGATGTTAAAATAACTACTAAATCTACAATTGGAAGAATCTCTTCAATCATAACCACAGAAGTCTCAGGATCTATAGAGATCCCAACTTTTACTTGCTCTTCCCGAATTCGACTAAAAATCTTATAAAGATTTCGTGTACTTTCTACGCTCAAAATGATGCTATCCACACCAGCTTCAATCAAGACTGAAATGTATTTCTCGGATTCGGTAGTAAGTAAATGGACTTCTACCGGTAATGGAGTGCTATCTATAATTTCTCGAATAACATCTATATCATTATCATCCGTATCTGAAGAGTATAGTTTCATAAGGTTCATTATAAAAATTTTTTTTAATAGACTTTGAATAGTACATATCTGTTTATCTCCTTTGAAAAAAGACCTTGAAATTGTCATAAACAACACCTTCCAAGATCTTTACTTCTTCGTGTACTTATTTCAAGGGTTTCCATTTCCAGTTGACAACTTCCGGAATATCTATACCATTTGTCCGAATATAATCGTGGTGGAAGTTGATTGTGTCATCCATTTTTTTTGCAAATTGATTAGCTTTCGAATCAAAACATGCAACAGCTGCATCTTTCGCGAGATGGAAACGATCCATTTCAGAAAACACACGCATATCAAAAGGTGTAGTTATATCTCCGTTTTCTCGGTATCCATGCACATGTAAGTTATGATTATTCCGTTTGAAGAAAATATCTCGAACTAATCCTTCATATCCATGAAACGCAAAGACAATTGGTTTGTCAGCAGTAAAGTATGCATCAAATTCTTCATCTGTCAGACCACGCGGATCTTGACTTGGATGACGTAATTTTAGTAAATCTACGATGTTTATAAAACGTATTTTTAATTTTGGAAACTCTTTATTCAAAATAGATACCGCAGCTAAAGCTTCTAAGTTAGGTTCAGTCCCCACAGCAGCAATAACGACATCAGGTTCTTCATCGCCTTGCGTTGAAGCCCAATCAATAATCTTCAACCCATCTTTAACTAATGTCTTAGCTTCATCAACAGAATAAAATTGTGGTCTTGGATGCTTAGAAGATACAATCAAATTGATTTTCCCCTCAGAACTTAGTGCTTCTGCCATAACAGCCATCAAGCTATTAGCATCTGCTGGTAAATACTCTCGAATAAATTCAGGCTTTTTCTCTGACAAATGCGTCAGCAACCCCGGATCTTGGTGCGTATATCCATTATGATCTTGTTGGAAAACAGTAGAGGTAGCAATCAAATTCAAAGATGGATATTGTTTTCTCCATTTTTGATCAGCAGCTTTACGCAACCATTTGAAATGTTGAGTAATCATTGAATCAACTACACGTAAAAATGCTTCGTAAGAGGCAAAGAAACCATGTCTACCAGTCAATACGTACCCTTCCAAGAAGCCTTCGCATTGGTGCTCAGATAATTGAGAGTCGATAACCCGACCTGCTGGAGAAATCCATTCATCATAGGTTAGTTTCTTGGTCTCTATCCATTGACGATTGGTCACTTTAAATACTTCCGCCATTCGGTTGGACTTAGTTTCATCTGGCCCAAAAATACGGAAATTATTAGGGTTTTCAATAATTAAGTCTTTTGCAAATTTTGCGAATTCGGTCATATCTTGTGCTTCAATAGTTCCTGGCATAGATATACCGATCGCGTGTTTTTTCCAATCAGTAATAGTCAATGGCTTTGGATCAAGCCCGCCATTTGTGATCGGATTAGTTGACATACGACGATTACCTTTGGGAGAGATTTCCCGAATTTCTTCCTTAATAGTTCCATTTTCATCAAATAACTCTTCAGGACGGTATGATTTTAGCCATTCGACTAATGCGTCTATATGATCCATATGATGAGCATCTACTGGGATAGGAACTTGGTGGGCTCGGAAACCACCCTCTATGGGTTCCCCGTCCCAAGACTTAGGTCCAGTCCAGCCTTTTGGTGTGCGACAAACGATTACCGGCCATTGAGGCATATATACATCTTCAGCTTTTCCTTTACGTGCTTCAGATTGTATTGACTTAATTTTTTCAATCGCTTTATCCAATGTTTTTGCCATTTCAGGATGAATTTTTTCGGGATCTGTTCCGCCAACAAAAAGAGGTTCCCAACCAAATCCTTCGAAATATTTTCTTAAGTCTGAATCAGATTTCCGTTCCAAAATTGTCGGATTAGAAATTTTACCTCCATTAAGATATAGAATCGGTAAAACCGCACCGTCATTCACTGGATTTATAAATGAATTCGAAAACCATCCAGCAGCTAAGGGGCCGGTTTCTGCTTCGCCATCACCAATAACTGCAGCAGCTATAACATCCGGATTATCTAAAATTGCTCCAGTTGCATGAGATAATGTATACCCCAACTCTCCACCCTCATGAATTGATCCTGGAGTTTCAGGTGCTGCGTGAGAAGCTATACCACCCGGAAAAGAAAAAATCTTACATAGCTTTTTAAATCCTTCTTCGTCTTGGGTGATTTCTGGATAGATTTCAGTATAACTTCCATCCACATATGAATTTGAAACCATTACCTGTCCACCATGACCAGGCCCCTCCAAATACAACATATTTAAATCATATTTGTTGATTACCCGATTTAAATGAGCATAAATAAAATTCTGCCCCGCTATAGTTCCCCAGTGACCGATTGGGTGAATTTTCACATCGTTTTCTTCAATGTCGCGTTTCAATAACGGATTGTCTTTCAAATACATTTGTGCGACAGAAATATAATTACAGGCACGCCACCAGGCATCAGTTTTTTCTAGATACTCTTTTGAATCAAAATTGTGTGTCATAAAAAAACGCTCCTTCTAAAAGTTTTTTATACTTAAATTATATCATTATCCTCCTATTAGCCAAATGACAATATAATTATCATTTAACAAATAGATTTTTATTATAAATTTTTTATTGAGAAGTTGCTCACCCCACTCTCTATGGTGTTTTAAGTGAAGCTTATAGTATTACAAAATATACCGCATGATATTTTGTATTGAGGTTATATAAATTTACTTCTTCCAATGTTAGTGAATTTTTTCACATGAATATTTGGGAAAAAGGTTATTATTTCAGAGAATCGACGATACTCACTTGTTATTTTCTCTAAAATAATAACCAGTATGGCTTGTATTAGCTTTCATATTTTGAAATAAGATCAATGCGTTTCTGGTGTCTTCCTCCCTCAAACTCAGTTGACAACCACATGTCGACTATCATAAGAGCTACCTCTTCGCCAATTACACGTTGACCTATACATAAAATATTGCTATCATTGTGTTCCCTTGTCGCTTTAGCGGAAAAAACATCATGGACCAGAGCCGCTCTGATACCTTTAAATTTATTTGCAGCAATACTCATCCCAATTCCCGTACCACAAACTAGTATTCCTTTGTCAGCTTTGTTTGTAGAAATTTCTTCTGCAACATAGGCTGCGTATAAAGGATAATCTGCACTTTCCCATTTATTATGAATCCCAACGTCAATAAAAGAAAGTTTTTTCGAAGTAAAATGATCTATAATAGGTCGTTTCAGCTCATGTCCACCATGATCAGATCCGATTGTCACTTTCATCTACATCCTCTATTCCTTTAACAACTCGCTTGCAACTTTATCAGTTGTAACTAGTACATTTATTAATTTATTTTCCAGTGATAGTTTAATAGATTCTATTTTTTCTTGTCCATAAGCTATGCCGATAACCAGCGGAATTTTTTTTATGTCATCAAGATTAACCCCTATGACATTTTTATTTAACTCACATTCAGCCTCATTTCCGTTTTCATCAAAAAATCGAGAGTTGATATCACCTTTTATACCACTTCTTTTGAGATCAGCAATATCATTTTCATCAATATATCCAATCTCAACCATAGTACTTTTTTCAAACGGACTCGCAACCCCAACTAAAGCAATATCAACATCCCTACCCTCTTCAATAACGCTGTGTATAGTTGTATTTTCAGCCAAATCTTTTTTGATACGAGGGTTAGATACTAATGCAGGAGCATACAAGTATTTTGCTTTCCCGCGCATTTTTCTTGCCAGATCAGATGATAGTTGGTTTGAATGAATATCAACATGTTCATCACCCATACCACCAATCAAAGGGTATACAATAACCTCGGGCTGATTAGTAAATGGATAGTTATCTACTAATCTACGCAATGATTTTCCCCAAGACATCCCAATTTTCGAATCTCTTTTCGATTTCTTTTGCAAATATAAAGCAGCTTGGCGTCCAATCATTTTATCTACTTCAGACCCATCCAAATCCATAGTATCCACAACTATAGCATTATTGAGATTAAACTTCTGTTCCAGTCCTCTTTCAAGTTTTGCTGAATATACGCTATTACTGTTAATAAATATTTCAACAAGCTTCGCCTCTTTTGCGTCGATTAAATTTTTTGAAACTAGTGATCGTGAAACTCCAATAATCTTAGCAATTTCAGCTTGTGTCTTGCCTTCTTCATAATACATTGAAGCAATTTTAACTAATTCCTTTTCATCTGCGCGTTCCATATTATTTCTCTCCTATTTCACTATTTTAGTAAAATATACCATATTAATTGGCATTTGACACAGATGAACTAGTTTTTTAATAAAAATTGATGACTTCGCCTTCCTGAAATGTGGGGAAAACTTCTGGTTCAACAATAATCGCACCGGGAAGAACTTCATTTTCTCCTGTTCTAAAATAGATAGAAATGTGCCCTAATTCTTCAAAATTTTTGTTTGCAGCATCACCCACATGGGTGATTTTATATTCAATATCACCAATCTTCATTTTTCCGCCATTTTTCAGAAGATTGTCTGGTGTTTCAGCAAACTCGTGAATAACACAAATTTGTTTTAATTCATTTGTAGCAGTAGGACCAAATAAAACTAACAACATTTCTTCTTCGAATGCAGGGACCATTTCCCCTATATTCAATATTTTACTTCGAACCAAAATCATATCCTCCTCTTAATACATTCCAATACTAAATACCCAAGCAATTACGACAGCTAATACACCAGTTATCACACGGCTATAAAGAATAGCGGGTACTCCGATTTGTACAGTTTCAGGTTTTGCTTCTCCTAAAGATAATCCTACTGGAATAAAGTCACATCCTGCTTGTGCATTAATAGCAAATAAAGCAGGCAATGCATATATTACTGGAATAGTTCCTGCACCAATCTGAGTGCCAATTAATACACCAACTACTTGTGCAATAACTCCACCCGGTCCTAAGATAGGAGATAAGAACGGCATGCTACAAATAAAGGCAATACCAATCATTCCTACGATTGAACCAGAGAATGGTGCTAAGAATTTTGCAATTAAGTCTCCAATGCCTGTATAGTTAATGATCCCGATAATCATACTGATAAATGCCATGAATGGGATAATATTTTTCAGTAGCATATCTACAGCATCACGACCTGCTTGATAGAATATACCCATGATCTTACCAATTCCTCGAGAAAACTTCACTAGAACACTGTCTTTCTTTGCATTATTGGCTTTATGATCTGCTTTCGCTTCTGCATATTTTTCATCAAAATTTTCACCTACCGGTGACGCTGCTTCAACAACAGATTCTTTTTGAACACTATCATTTATATTAGCTTCTCCAACTACTTCGATATCTTCGGGCCTTACTCCGGAAACAAATATATTTTCAGTAATATGTTTTGAAAGTGGACCAGAAGGAGAAGAAGGCAAAACATCCACTGTGGGAATGCGTTTCATTGGATAAACGCCAATTCTTGCCGTACCACCACAATCAATTACAGCAGCCATAATTTCATCTTCGGGTACTGAATTTGAAAAACCATCGACTACTTCCGCACCACTCAATTCTGCCATTCTTTGTGCGACAGGGTGTATTCCTCCACCAGTTACAGAAATAATTTTTGTTTTCTTCCCTTGGGGCTCAATTTCTAATCCACGTCCCCAACCACTACTTCCTTTTTTTACAAATATCTTTTTATACATTTTCCTTCCTCCTATGTGTATATCTCTTAATTTTTAAGCTGTTTTTTCATTCGCTGTTTCACGTTTCATAAGAAACTTCGTGATTCTTTCGGTAATAACTCCACGAACAAAAACCACTACAATACCACATAAGAAATATCTCACAGCCAAGCTCCCTTGATCGTATCCGGCTTGCATAACACCATTTGCGATACCTAAATATACAAATAACTCACCAGCATTTGCATAAGGAAAGAGACCAGTTACAGGGTGTAAAAAGGAAACAACTGCATCATAAAATGCAGGTTTTTCATCTTCTTCGACAAATTTACCAAACGTATAAGCCATAGGATTTGTCAACAATAGAACGGACAATACTGGCATTACTGTGTACCGCAAAACCATATATTTTGCACTAGAACGAATCACTCTGTTTACTCGGTCTTCACCAATTATTGCTATTAGCGAGTAGGTAAAAGTTAGCAATACAATTAGTAAAGGAATAATTCCTGTCATAAAACTCATAAATTGCTCTCCACCTGCTTCAAAGAGACCAATAAAATTGGTACCAAACCATTCAATGTATTTCATTTTTTTCCTCCTAATCAATAAGTGTTAAATCATTCCTAAGTAACCGGTTTCATTTTTTGCTTAAAAAAGAATAGACTACTCTTTGTTTCAAAGAAGATTTTTTATAATGAAATTCTTCTTTTAAATCTTTAGAAATAGTTCTTCCTTTCAATGATTCATATGCTTTAAAACGAGAAAAGACAGTCAGCCCCGAGTAAACATATGCTTCTATAATGACATCATGACTATCTGTTATAACCGCTAATACTACAGAAGAATACCAATTTTTTCCAATTTCTGTATTTAAAGTATAACCAGAACAATTATCAAAACGGTTAACTAAGTTCTTCATAAAATGATTGTAATACCGAATTTGATACCAGCTCAAAAATGCCTGACAGGCAATTATTAAGGTGGCTAGTATTATTAATCCTTGCATAAAACTTCCTCCTTTAGCCACCGCTCACCTCGCAATGAGCGGCAGTAATGTCTTCAATTTTAAAGGAATTGTTGCATGGATACAAGACGAATAGGAGCCATTTTGTACCTTTAAAAATTACTATGAATCAAACATTGCCAAAGGATAAATATATTACTAATTACGCAAATGTTTCATCTTGCAATTTACGTAATTTGTAAACTGTAGTAGACTCATCCAACTCTACATCATCTATAGTCAACATAGCACCATCTTTAATGTCTCGTTTAGCAACTGCGCCGGCAATCAATCCAATCGGAATGTTTGCGTTTGTGACCATGTCTTCGTGAGTTTCTAACACGCCTCGAACACAGAAGCCACCGATACCATCGATTCTTTCACCTGCTTTAATATCTTTTTTAGCAAAGCAGACTGTTTCAGAAATCGGTGCACCCATAGGCACGATTGCAGTATCTTGTTCCAATACAGCACGAGCAATTGTAATTGGTGTTTCCAATGAGCATAAGTGGAAAGGACGATACAAGATATGGTGATCACGATCACCCTTCTTCATTAGGTAATTCATCTCATGAGCTACGCCTTTGTTTTGACCTTTGACAATACAGAAAATGCCAGGAGCAATACCGTCAACATATTCAACTACGCCAAATTTATTCAAAACACCACCATTTTCTTTTAAATCGAGGTTTTTAACGGTGCCATCTAAATCTGCTGAGATACCATGCATACCGACTACATCAGGAACAAATCCCATTGCGTTTGATAGTAAGTTCATTTCACCCATTGTTTTAGTACCATCTTGGAATGAAGCTAAAATTTTAGGGCTCATTACTTGTTTTTTCGCTTGTGCTGCAGCCGTATCAGGATTGGCATGAACCATTAATTTGTTATTCTTGCCTTTCCCAGCTACTAGCACTTCCATACCCATACTTTTAGCAAATTCGTACATTTGCATAGTTGCTGCTGGTTCATCACCATCAGAACCGGTGTAGATTAAGTCTGTTGCATCATATAATTTTTTCATCAATGGACCAATTGTGATATCGATTTCAACATTTAGAAGAACAATGTGTTTTTTCGCCATTAATGATTCTAACGAAATTTGAGCCCCAGCTTCTGGAACCCCAGTAGCATCGACTATGATTTCCACTTTTTCTGAATTGATCACATCTTTAAAATCTGGACTAATTAAAATTTCGTGCTTCAAAGTCGAACTTGCTTTGTAAGCTTCAGCTGCACGATTTGCAGCATCAAGATTAATATCACTGATCCCGGCGACAATCATGCCTGGAATAGTCGAGATTTGAGAAATCATCCCAAAACCCATTTGTCCTGCACCGATAACTCCGACTTTGATTGGGTTACCTTCTTTTTCACGTTGTAACAATTTTGTGTAAAGTGTCATTAGTTCTTCCTCCTCTTTTTTGTCAAACGACAAGAGCTTTGTCGCTTGACATTACAAATGTATTTTGCCACACCTTTTGTCACTTGTCAACGGCGATGTCAAACATTCATTTCTTTTTCGAATCGACTTTAGAAGTTGTTCAGCATAGGGATAATTGGTTTTGAAACTAGTATATTTTAGTTGACTAATCTTTTTGTTCTAAATATTGTTATTAGATTAAGATTATCAGATACGGGTTAACTCAAATCTAACATTTCGCCTACTGCAATTTTAGAGGTTAAATAATGAACTGAGTAAAAAAAATGCCAGAAACTTTTAAGTTTCTGACACCTTCAAAGAATATCATCCTTATAAAACTTTTTTTTTTGAACAATAATTTGTTTACGAGTTTATAACACAAAAGATCCTCAACATTGCTTAGTATGCAAAAACATTGTTGAGGATCTAAATAGTTTTTTTAATGATAACTTTGTAGTTTACAAGTGAATAATCATGTGACGGAGATTCCCGAATTATGCATTCCTTTCTCCTTGCTATTCAATGCTTCAATTAACATAGAAAGGTTTAAATTTTCTGTGAATTAGCATTTTTGTAGCGTACTAAATAAAAATTCTTTACTTTTGGAGACATATATTCGATTAATCCTATTATTAATAGCAGAGATATCATTATAATTGCTAGCTTCATTCGATCATCCATTCCGAATGAGGTTACTAAGTTATTTATAAAGTGAACGGTCATTGGAACAATGATACGTCCAGACAATAAATAAAGGACAGCTAAAATCAATCCTGATAAAGCGAAGACGACGAATGTTAAAAAATTATCAGATAAGTGGGCCAATCCGAATAAAATAGATGTCAATGACAAAAACGCTAGTAATAAGTATTTTTTCTGAAAATTACACTTCAATCCGAAAAACATTATGGCATTCAGTAGCAATCCTCTATAAATAATTTCCTCTACAATGGGCGCAAAAATGATTGAATGAACAGTCAGTGGAATTTGCAAAGCTTTGTTATCTAAATACCTTAAATCTACCATTTTCTGGTTTAATATATCATTATGTCCATAAAATGACTGCATTAACATATTGATTATCGACCACAGTCCAATAATGGCTAGATAACCTCCTAGAACAAAGACGAAGAGTGGCACTCTATTATTCCTTTCCAAGTCCTTGATCTCTTTGCAGCTGAGCAAGTATTTAAGTAGGTAGTTAATGGTAAGTATAAAAAAAAAGGAATACAAATAAGGATTAATGGTTACAGTCGTCTCAGACATCGTTATTAAGGAAATAACCAAACTAAACATTACAGAATGATACAAAATCAGTTCAGAAAACGCATTTAAAAATTTTGTAAAATTTTTTATGAAGGCAATTTTTTTAAGTTTACTAATCATGGGAAATATTCTAATCCTTTCATAAAGTGATAATTAATTTTCTCTTTAAATCTAGAATACGAAGGTTTCTATTTTATTTTTAAAACTCAATTGGCATAAGTTTTCTAGAACAACATCAGATTTTTCGTGGTAAGATATTTCCCACAAATAGGGATTTAGTAAAGAATCAATTTTTTCAAAATATATCTTATCAACTTTCCCTATCGAATGTCCATAAACAGTTATTTCTTTAAAATATGATTCACTAATCGCGTGATCTTCAATCCACTTATACAAATGATTTAATTGTGGCTTTTTGACCATTGAACAGCTTAAATTAGAGATACTGGTTCCTATTCTTCTTAAGTCGTCATCACTAAAAGCTGAATTGTCATAATAAGACATGTAGCTTTCATCTTCTGAAACTTCTTCATAATATACAATGGCCTCGGCAGCTTCACTGTGGCGGAGTTTACCATTATTTGCCTGTGATCTTATATGATCTAGAATATTGTGCTTAAAAGGGTCATCTGTATTATTGATATCAATTTTGGAAATATCTTGTTTAATAATATCATTTAAGTCATCTATTACATTCTGTTCATTCCCCCAAATTAATTGTTTATTTCTATTACCATGAATATAAAGAATATTTTTTGAATCAATTCCGTATAAAGATTCCAAGGTGTTCGTGTAATTAAAATTGATAAATAAATCATCAGAATTAAAATCTATACTTTCTTTTTTTTGTAGTTCTCCTGAGTTCAAATATTCATTTGCCTGATCAATCATTATATTAAAACCAATAGAAATAAAGTCTTTAATTTTATTAATATTATTTAAGAAAACATGATCGAAAGATGGTGATAGTTCTTCCACTTCGGATATAGCATATTGCCTTGCTGTAAAACTATCGCCAAATTTATCATCATCACTTGGAAAAGAATGCTCGTCTATACTTGGCAATTCATGAAAGTAAAGTTCGATTTGATTTTCAAAAAATTGTATTAATTCCTTTCTTTCTTCTTCAGATATCTTTCCTAGATACTTCTCAAATTCCGACCAATAGTCTTGTTCGTTTTTATCAAAAACAAAGTATAGTTTATTTATCAAATTAAATAACTTGGGATTTTCTTCTTGTAAAATTGGTTTAAGGTTGTCTTTGTAACTAGTCGGTAAGCCATGCGCCATATCAAATCCGTTACCAATAATAAATAATCTTGTCAAATATTTTCACCTCCTCTGAACGATTCTATTGATATAATTTTAAACACAATTCTGACTTTTTAATAAATAGAATTATTAATAATACTAGCCAGACTGACAATTTATTCATTTTTATAACTTAATTGATCGCTTATTACTCCCAATTTTAGCATAACAAATAAAAAAGCCAAATAGTACATAGTCTATTGGACTCTAAATTTACGTCTTACTGAACTCTATTAGATTAGCTACTGAAAGAATTAAGCAATGAGCATTTAAAAATAGGTCAAAAACTTTTTTAAGTTTCTGACCTCATACACTCCATTATTATTTTTTATTCCTCTCAACCATATTTTCCATGGCAGTTACTTTGATACTTTGTTTGAATATCTTCAAACAGTTAGTCTCTCTTTGTCAGTAAAGCGAACCCCATCTGCATATCCTGAATAAAATGCTTCTCTATTTTTTACGTTATGAGACGTGTCTTTTCCAGGGCCAAGCCCAATCTTTTCAACTACGGTTTCTACAACTTCCGGTACTTGTAAGGCAAGTTCATAGCCGTTTGTTAGCACCTGCTTCTTGAAAGTTTCATTCAACCCACGTAAATAGCCTTCAAGATAATCTTGCTTCAGCTGCCATTTCCGCTTGTATTTCCGACGTACCTCCGGTAATTGCAAAAATTGTCTAGCACAATAGCTGGCACTTCCACGAGCATATTCAAATGTAATCTGAGCGATTTGAACATCTGATTCGATTCCAACGAAATGGAGTTCAATTGGCGGTCCTGATACATAGTAATAACGAACTCGAAAGTTCTTAGCAATGATCAAAGCAAGTCGATAGAGCCATTTTTGAGGACGTCCCTCATATATGATCGTATTAATCACTGTTTCCGTTTTTTGTTCTTGCTTATAGCTAAAGACATCTTCTTCATCTATATTATGCTGAAGCATCAACTCTTGTGCTTTTGCTAGTGCTGACATTGATTCCTCATCGTTTGCATCATTTGCTAAAGCAAGTAACTTAACAATTTTTTGTTTTGCTTTTTCATCCATATAATTTCACCTTTTATATATTTTCTAGTTTAATATCGCGAAAACAGAAATATTAAATACCTTCTCAACTTAATTTATACTCGCTTTGCCTGTACTGTAATCAATAGATAACCCATCTTGCACGTTGTGGATTAACACATTGAATTGAATATCATTGGTTTCAACGCTGCGTGCTTCCATTTGAATCGCCCTGGGCAATAATTCTCGCTCTCTGAATATCGGAGTGACTCGATAACGGACGTGGTTATTGGTTTTTCTTAAATAGTTGGCCACTTCATTTTCAAATTGCACCATGTGGATCTGGTTCAGTTGTTGTGTGCCGGTAAACAAGTTTTTCCAGTTATCATTCTCACCGGTCATCTGAAATCCAATTAAATGGCTTCTATTATAGAGCCAAACATTATTTTCAAGCTTTTTTTGATTCCAACCAGTAGGGTATACGTTTGAGATATCCCCTCGTTCTTCTGTTGGCATCATCGATCGATGTAAAAGTGCATCTGCAACACCGACACGATTTAGTGAATCGAGATCCGAAAATGTTTGCCAGGTCCCAGCATCCATCGACATCTCTTCAGCTGTAAAACTCGGATAATTTCCGTTTACTTGAATGACAACATTCTGCCCATCAAAATCGGGTAGATTCTTAACCTCTTCAGCTGAGATTTCTTCCTGATAGGCCCAATCACCGAAAAAGCCAGGCAACTGAACATCGAATTCAGATAAGTCCACTAAAGAAGCAGTAAACCCAAACAAACTGAACAATGCTGCGAGTATGAATTTTGATTTACGTTTCATATCAATCCCCTTTTATTTCATATAATTATGGATTTCTCCATTCTCCTAAAAATGAATATTTCCATGCTCTTTTAGTAGCCGATCAATTCTTTTTCTTTTATAAATCAAGAGTGACAGGTCTCTAACTCTTTTCCTCACTCTCTTCAGCTATCAGCTTCTCTGCTAGTTTAGTAAGCAAATAAGCATTATCAAAGCGCATTCTATCAATCGACGACTTTCCATGTTTAAGATCCGAGATTGTCATCTTTGCAACACCGGATCTTTTACTTATTTCAGCTATTGATTTCCCACTTTTCGTCAGTAACCATTGGATTTTTTCTTTGTTCGCATACATAGTTATTCCTCCAGAGTTGGAGTGTAGCTATTATTATTTGCTACTACTCACTTTTATGATATATTTTGAGTAGTAGCAAATCCGGTCTATGGTTTTGTTACTTTGTGCTTATTCTGTGTCCGCAGGGTAAGCATTTTTTACTGCCATAGTTATCCTTGTAATAATAAGCCACCTCCTACCTCGTTGAAGCAACACCAGCTAAACTCAGAATATTCCTCATAATCGACGTTTACAGTGAAACACAGCATCATTTTTTGTTCCTGTAATTCTTCTCTATCATTTTCCCACTCAAACTCATGTGGACTGACCTGAAGTAAAGTCAATAGCAATCCATGCTTAGTACTTGTTTCTATTATATGAAACACAATGAACCCATATTTTTTCTCGTATTTATCAATTATTTTCTTTTGTTGATCTGTCACGCTATAGATAACTGGTAGTACAAACTTCTTGCGATTAACCACTATTGCAGTTCGCCTAGAACAATAGATCTCTCCTTTCCCGAATCCTGCTTTAACGTGGTCCTCGATCGATAATATATCCAAACGTTTCTTTGCTTCTTCCACTAATCTACTTTTTGCTTCATCTAACAATTAACGTAACCTCCCAAAACAATTTATAGACGGTTTACCGTCTATAAATATTATAGCACGGTAAACCGTCTTTATCAATTGATTTATTCTCTTTTTTAGGAGGTATCAGTAGTTGAAAAGATCCATCTGCGTGACATTATTCTGAATTCTTTCTATAGACCTAGTATAGTAATCCAAGTTAGTTTCAAAACCAATGTAGTGTCGCTCAGTATTGATACAAGCAATCGCAGTTGTCCCACTCCCCATACAATTATCTAATACAATATCTCCTTTTTGTGTGTAAGTTTGTATCAGATATTCAAGTAAACGTACCGGTTTTTGCGTAGGGTGGAACGTGTTCATTGACTCTTTGTCAAATCGCAAAACATTATTCGGATATCCTGTATACTCTTGGCAATATTCTTTGCCTGAAAGAGAACTCGTATTATAAATCCCTTCAGTCTCATTTTTCTTCTTTATAAGTGGTTGTTTCATCCTCTCTAACCCTTGAGGATAATAAATAGGTGACCCTTTTGAAAAAACAGAGATTGTCTCAATTGAACGCATTGGCTGTTTTTTGGCAAAGGCAAAGCCAGTTACGGTATTTTTAACCCAGTACCAATCATATTTATATTGTTTAAAGTTACTCATACGTAACTGTGTAGAAAATGGTTCCGCTCCAAACAAAACGATCGCACTATTCTCTTTGACTACACGCAAGTATTGTGACCACAATTCTTCCCAGGGCAAAATAGTATCCCAGGAACAAGCAGTAGTTCCATATGGCAAGTCGCAAATGATCGTATCGATCGATCCATCCGGAATTTTTTTCATTCCTTCTAAGCAATCTTCAAAGTAAATCGTATCTTTTTGAATCATAGGTTTCTCCTCTATGATTCAGGCCTGAATCCAATGGTTTAGTCAAGTCTTGATACATTTACTATACAGGGTAGCTATTCCCTGTTGAGTCTGCTTAAACGCCTATGAAAGGTGGAAATGCTTCGCAATAAAGTAGATCACATCTACTGTCACACTATTTCCTGCTTGTTTATATAGTTGGCTGTCAGAAACCTTCTGCTCAAAGTGAGAGTTATAATGATCCATACGTTCAACCAAAATTCTTTGTGCGACTTGTTTGCTGCCGAATTTGGCTGCTAGAAATGCCCAATCCGGAAACGATTGTAGCCTCCAGCACTCTAAAGGTGTTAATTTACGAACCTGAAAATCTCTCTGTGCTAAATTATTTGGGTCCTCATCCGCATTATTGCGTATTTCATTCACAACAATTTTCGGCTGTTGCCCACCTCCTTGCATGGTATTTAACGTTGGACAAATCCCTTCAGGAGAATAGACACTGACCGCTGATCGATAACGTCCATCAATCTTTCCTTCTACTATGATTCCGTGGCGATCTTGTGCGGTAAGTGTGAACATTTCTTCTCCATTATTTTTTATTCTTCGACCATTCTGTCGAACTTCATCTTTATCTGGAGATATTATAGGAATCGCTATCTTATTTCCTTCTCCTTTGTTTGTCGTAAGAGTTGGAGCGATCCCCTCTATACTACTAACCTGACCATTCATACCATCCCCACTAGGATTTACATTTCCGACTACAATTTGTTTTGGCATTTTATAATCAGTAGCCGTTAAAGTTCCCATTAATCCGTTAGTATAATAGGTTCGTTCTCGAAAATTTGTATTTAAGTTATTGCGTTTATTTGTCGTCCCAGCTATATTGATTTTTGCTGATTTTTGATCAACTGATTTTTCTTCTCCTGTGAGAGGTAAAACTTTCTGGCACCTGACTCTCTAAAATGTCCGACAATAAAGACACGTTCTCGATTTTGCGGGACAAAATCCTTGCTGTTAAGCACTTGCCATGCCACGTCATACCCCAGTTCATCCAGTGTTCTGAGTATTGTTTCAAACGTAGCTCCGCCATTGTGGTTGAGCAATCCTTTGACGTTTTCAAGGAATAAAATGCTAGGTCGCAAAATATGTGCGAAGCGTGCAATCTCAAAAAAGAGAGTTCCTCTAGTATCTGCGAAACCTCGTCTTTTTCCTGCAGAACTGAAAGCCTGGCAAGGAAATCCTCCTGTGATAATGTCCACACGTCCGAATCCTCGAATAGTGTCGTCTGAGATCCTCGTAATATCATGCATTTCCACCTCATTTTCAGTATTAAAGATCGCTTTATAACTCTGTCTAGCATATTTATCAATTTCACAAAAGCCGACACATTTATGTCCTGCTTTTTCCATTCCCATCCGAAAACCGCCTACACCCGCAAATAAATCAATAAAAGTTAGTTGTTTCGATTGTTTCATTCAATATTCTTTCCCACAGCTGTGTTCTCGTATTCAAGCTTGTAAGATAAGAATAATAAAAGAGCGGGTGAAAGAAGGGCATTCAAAAGTCTCAGAAATGTTTAGATTTTTGTTTCTGCTTTAGGACTACCCTCGCTTTTGATCCAGTAATTGAATTGCAGACGTAAACTGAATGAGCGATTTTTTTGAGTCAATCAAAATAATATTCTTCTGATAATGAACTCGCTCGCTGACTAATGATATTGATAAGCCATAAAAATATCGAAGTAAAAATATTTTCCTTCTTCGGTCAGTAATTTCAGGCTTATAAGGGTGATTGATTGAGAGATACCCTTTTATAAATAGTCTGTGTAAATACTCAAACTCTTTATACATTGGATCATTAATTACTTCTGGTGAAACATTTTCTCTGTGTATCATCGAATATGTTTCTTGAATCCTCGGAGTAGCTGGAATCCCAACTTTTTCTCGTAAATTTTTATACTCTGATAGAAATATACTGAATTTTTCTTTGGTGGTTTCCCATTCTATATCCACATCCTTGGGCAATTGATATTTGGCCACATCAAAAAGTTCCATTCGTCCCTCCATAATACAAAAAGCATTACCTCTCAAAAATGAGTAGGCAATGCTTTTATGTCATCATTATTTTTATTATCAGTTGTACCATGATTTTTCCTTCACAACTCTGGCTCATTGTCTTTTTCCATTGATCGAAGTTCAGATTTTACTCGAAAAGTAGAAAGATCTTGCCCCACATTGCGCTCTTCAATCGGTTGACGCAAATACAACTCACGTTCTTTTTTCGAAGGTAATGTACGATACAATCCCTCAAATGCTTGCTCTTCTTCTAAATGATCCTTTGCTCGATAGAATGACATCAGATTAAAAGTAAACTCTAAACGTTTTATATCATGAAAAGGAACCATCAAATAGTTTTCGCTGTCCAATGTGCCGTATGCAGCATTGGCTGAAATTAACGCTGTGCGCTTGTTGCCATCTTGAAAAGCCTGTAATTTAGCCAGTCTAGCGAAAACCCACCAGGCATCTTTTTCTGTTCGTTCAGATTGTTCAAACTGATCCACGATTTCTTGTAAATCGTCCCTAGAAATAATCTCTTTAGGGAAATAGTGTTCTTGACTAGCTTGATCAAGAACAATAGCTATCCGATCATCTTCATTGTAATATGAATTTCGCAAATGACCAGGTAATTTGGGCTGTTCTTCAGACGGTGAATCAAATTGCTTGTTCACTTCGATAATACCATCTACAGAAAAACCTTTTTCTTTTATCGCATTGATCCCTTTTAAACTATCCACAAAAATAGCTATATCATCTCTATTTTGACGGAGTGGTTTCGTAGATTTCAAATCTAACGCTTTTTTCGTTTGATAAACAGAGCTGCCGTAATTATTCAAACTACCCAACGATTGAATGAATTTTGCGAGTGCCGTAGTATCCATATGTTGACCACCTCCATTATCAGACATTTAATTTTTGAGCTAATGCTTCAGTCATCGTTTTAGAAAAATTAATTCCTTCATTCGTCGCACGCACGTTCAACCAATGTGGAATTTTGATTGTTTTTTTATCAAGTTGGACATCTTTTAAATAGTCATTTAAGTCGACAGAAATCAATGTCGCAAATTCTGTTTCAGGGTTTACAGAAAGGGCATTGATAGCCGTAGGTGTTGGCAAAGGCATGTTTTTTTCAACTAGGTCTCCAAGCATAATACCTAACGCATCTGCCGCAAGTTCTAATCCTTGGGCGATATCTTCCGATTGCGTGACCGCTCCTTCAACATCAGGAAAATAAATTCCGTATCCAACAGGATCTTTTTCAAATATAGCTGGATAAACTTTTTTCATTTCTATCCCTCTCTTTCTTATAGACGCAGTGGGCTTATTTGCCCACTGCTTTTCGAACAGAATCCTCTACTCTTCTAGATAACTCTTTTGAATGACTGGTAAGAATAACTGGTCTAGGAAAATTTTTCTTTATAAATTTCCTGTGTGACCCCTTTCCACCCTTCACTTCAACAAAGCCAGCATCTTTGAGTAATTTCTCTGCTTCTCTAATTGTCATGGGCATTTCAAGCTACCTCCTGACAATAATATTATAGCACGTACAGGGCGTACTGTAAAGTTTTTTCGTGTCTATTTATTAAGATCAACCGAATCGGATACTGCCTTTTCTGTCAAAATACTCAATGCGGCATCGTAAGTTTTTAATTGTTTCTCAAGCAACTTTACTTGTTTTTCAAGTTCTTTTTTCTCACCATGTAAGGATTTTACTTTTTCTATTTGTTCAAGATTGGACGGATCATACTTTAGTTTTTCGTTCGCTCTAAATAACTTGTCGTCCAAAGTTGCTCTTGCCTCTTGCACAATTTCATAATTATCATAAAAGTCCTTCCCTAAAACATGTGGTAGTTGATCGCTGCTTACTTGACTAGTTGACAAAATATTTAAAGCTGTAACCATTTCTCGGACATTTTGAATAGCAGAATTTTTTCGTTTTGGAAACAGTCCGCTTTCTCCAGAAAGATAATTTGCTAAAGACGCTCCCTTTACAAATTTATTTTTTTGTCCTTTTTCATCACTCCAAAAATAAAAAATATCTTTATAATTAAAATGCGCCTCGTAACGTCCGTCTTCCAATTTCTCTAACATGTAATCAGGAACTCTGACCACACCTGTTTCATACCGGCCATAGGCAATCTCCACATAGATCCCTGTCATCGTGTCTCTTTGTATTTGCCAGGGTTCAATGACAAAGGTTAGATCGGGGAAAGATTCTTTTTCTGCTTTTTGTTCTACATATTTTTTTGCAATATCCATTGCATTGAAAACCGCTTCCGGTTTATTTTTACTTACCCGCTCGATAATATTTTCTTCATTGTAGATTCGTTGTTTTTTATTTATCGTATAATCACGAGCTGGACGTTGTTGTGGCAGATCCAATAATTTGTAGTTGATCACTTTCCCATATTCTTCTGAATTATGATTAGGATCAACATCAATATTTAGAAGCCTTGCCTTCACTAAAAAATCATCCCAGCTTGTACTATGGGTAAGCAAAAAATTTAACCGTTCTTTTAATTCAACTCGATACGCATTCTTTCTTCGATATTCTTGATACTTTTTATGTGAGTTTCTTTTAGGCGTATCGAGGATCATTGCGCCGTGATAGTCCGCTACCTTATCGGAGTAATTTCTTAAATGAGCCGCTGTTCCTCGTTGCCAGCGGAACTTCGTTAAATCGACACTTGAGGTTGTATTAAAAATAATATGGTTATGCAAATGTTCTTTATCTACATGGGTCGCAATGACAAATTCATAATCTTCACCTAAGAAGTCGAGCGCAGTTTGTCTCCCAATTTCATGAACTTCTTCAGGTGTGAGATTGTCTTCAGGATCGAACGATTGAACAATATGTCTTGCAATTACTTCCTCAGTCTTTTTTTTATTCATTTTTCCACGGACTCTTTGAGCCAATGTTCTTGTTAAGTTCATTTCAAAAAAAGCATTGTTCACGGCATTAACTTTATGACCACTCGTTAAAGTTTGGTTTTTTGTTTTCTCTGGATCTAGAATGTATCTTATCGCTTCTTTTAGATATCTTTCTTGCTTAATCGTGAGCGTTTTAGTCGTTGGCACTTCACTCACTCCTCGTTAGCTTCTGAATTTCTTGTAGCAAAATGTCTTGCGAACGTACGTAGTTGTTTTGCATTTTCGCGAACTCAGAAACAAGATACTGGATATCTTCTGTTTCAACAATATCTGTCTGATTTAATTTATGAGCAATCTGGTTGATATTATTGCCAATCATATTTAACTCAGAAACATATTGCCCTGTTTCAGCCAATGATTCTCTCAAAGTAGTAAAGTCTATTTTGACCACTAGTCCATTAAGCGCCATTATGCGGACATAATTGGTCATCGTCTTCAGGCCAGAGGTCTCCATATTCTCTTTTATCCGCTTCTTTTCTTCCTTCGTCAAATAAACTTGAACAAATTCGCTTCTAAACAATTCCTTTTTCCTCATATTTCTCCCGCTTCCTAACATGAAAATCAGCCAGCAAGGCTGTGCCTTGCCCACTCCCGAACCAAAATCTTCCGCCCAGGAGGGGCGGAGTTTCGACAGTGGCAAGCATAGCGAGGTGGTACCACCTCACGAAAAACCAAAAAAGAAGGGAATCCCGAAAATCTACGATTTACGAGTTTCCTCTTTTTTGGTTTTAAACTTGGGGCATGCCCCAAACCCCATTTTCTTTCATTACATCATTGACCTTTTACGAATTCTTCGAGATCCGAAATGAGCTTTCTGAATGATTGTTCAGATTCATTTTTTAGTATTTCCTCTAACAAAGCAAGACTAGAAATGTGAATAGCGATTGATTCTTTCTCAACTTTTTCTAAGTTTCGTCTTTCTGATTGCAACTGACCAATCACTGCTTTTAATGGTGGAAGAATAAGTTCTTGAGATTCGTCTCGTTCAAATCGCTGACAAACTTTCCAAAGATAATACAGACACAAAGGTCGCTTTTTAATCAGTTTTATCATCTTCGCTACTTTCTGAATTACCTTTTAATTTTTCTAAAGTATCCGCTAAACTATAATCTTCCTCAGGTCGTTCTTCTTTTTTATTCGCCTTGTCTGTTGCGACATTGTCCATTGCTCGACTTTGGAGTTCTCGCGCACGTTTGATTTCTTCTTCCAATGTTGGTCGAACTTGCTCTGTTTCCTTTTCATACATATGCGCAGCAATCTTTTGTAAAAAGTTATCGCTTCGAACAATCAAATCAGTAAACAATTGTTTTAATTTCACTTTTCCGTTATTCATCGATCGTAACTGAGTTAACAAACTTAAATTAAGAGGCACGGGATTAAATCCAAAAACAATCATTACAATAGACGCAATACTTTCATTTTCAAATCGAATGATATCGTCCGCCGATCGTTTCTCTTTTTCCAAAAGGCAAATAATCAAATCAGCAAGTGTTTGTTCTTCTCCCTGATTCGCTTTTATTCGAATGGTATTCTCTTCAAGAACTGATTCTTCTCTTTCTTCAAAAACAATTGTACGATTCGCAATCTTTTCTAAGATAGCGAAAACTTCTTTCGGACTCGTTTCTATTTTTTTAGTTTCTTCTTTTCCTTGCGTTTCCGTTTTTTCAAAATATGGAACGATTGGGGCATGAGTGATTTGTGTAAGCTGCGTTTGTTTTTCTTTCAGGATCTCCCCAGTTTCACTATTCACTTTTTGTTGGTTTCCTCCAAATAGAAAGACAGGTTCCGCATTATTCTTCAATGTCCTATTTTCTCGAATCCAATCATGGACTTCTTTTGATTCAACTGCTTCTGCACGTTGATAAAGAAGCAACAACTGATTCATTAACGATAAGTTTTTTGTCTTAGGTATACTTCTTAAAAAGCGTAGATAATTTTTTTCATCTGTCCAGTCAGTTAAGTGATCCATAACATAGGAACAGATGCTATTTGAATCTCCTTCATCTAACAATTTTTGAAAGTGATCATCAATAACAAAAGCTTCTTCTACTTGTTCCGCTATTTTATTTTCTAACAAACCAAGCAACATATCCTGCGTTTCTTTTCGATAAAACTTTTGATCATTTCGATAAAAATATGCCAAAAACATTTGACGTGCTTTTTCAATTTCATTCCCTTCAGGTTTTCCTATGCTTTCTTTTGTCTTCAACCATACTTGTTGGACAAAAGCTTGCAAGAGCTTTTCAAGATCATAAGCATCCAATTTTGTTTCAGGCAGTATTGCCTCTGCCTTTACGTATTCCTTCCAAAATGAAGCGGGAAGTTCTTCAAACAGGGCAAGGCACATCGAATAAAAATCGATAGTTATTGGAACAATTGGTAAATCTTGTTTGTCAATAATTTTTGCGTTTGGATTGAACAAATAAGAAACAGCGAATAACTCTTCTTCTGAAAGAGGCGTTTGTGTAAAAAACGCCTCTTCAATTGTTTCATATGGTACGCCTAACGCCTCTGCCGCATATTGAAACAATGAAACAAATGCACTATTCAGCCTTTCTACTCCGTGTCCCGTTAGATAATCGAAAATATCATGGGCATGTAAAGCAATGTCTAAAGCTGACAATTCATTCTTGAGTTTTAAATTTCTGGCCAACTTTTTTCTTTTCGCTATATTCGCTATTTCGTAATTGTCAGGAAACAATGTTGGCATTCTTTTTGTCCTCCTTTATCCCACTTCAAGTTCCGTCTCTGTCTCTTTAACGGAAACAGATTTGTTTTTTTCTTCAACAGCTACTTCCATTGATCGAATCAACTCTGATTTTTGTGTCTGTGTTAAATCTTTAATCGTTTCCGTTTGTTTTTCGCTCGCCTTAAATCCCAACTGATTGCTTAAATCTTCGATTCGTTTTAATTGTTGTAACTCGATATTATTCATTTTCTTATCTGCTTGATTCTTTTCAGCTTCTGTTACTGTACTTTCAGCTGTTGATTGTTCAGCTTCTTCAGCAATTACCGGAGCATTTCCCTCATCTGATAGTTTAGGCTCATTCTGTAGAGTAGGTTCTTCCGAATGCTGTTTATTTTGATCACTCACTGATTCAGCTGTATTTATAGTGGGCTGTGTTTCAGGTTCAGTAGCTGGCGATTGATTTTCAGATACGACAGGACTCTCTGAAACCTTCTCCTGTTCTTTTTTAGCTAGTTCTTGCGAATCCTCTTCCTGTACCTCTTGCATTTTCTCAGCTAAAGGCGCTTGATCTCTTTTTTCCTCTATAGTTATATTGGGCTGTGTTTCAGGTTCAGCAGCTGCTGATTGCTTTTCAGATACGATAGGACCCTCTGAAACCTTCTCCTGTTCTTTTTGAGCTGCTTCTTGTGAATCGTTTTCCTGTACCTCTTTTGTTTTCTCAGCTAAAGGTGCTTGATTTCTTTTTTCCTCAATGACAAATTTTTGATCAATTGTATTTGTAAATTGTTTTAACAAGTCGTTGATTGATAAAAGTTTGCGATTAAATGAATTTTTCAAACCTAAACGAATATCATCCATTGTGTTCGTCACTTGATACACTGTATTATTCTTTTGTGTTCTAACATACTGTTTTAAGTTCTCTTTGAAATCAGACAAAATTTGACCGATTGTTCGTTTTACTTTGGTTGTTTCTTCTTTTATCTGATTCTCAGTCGGCACGCTCAAAGAATCCACTGCCTCTATTGACTGTTTAACAATGGTTTCCACTTGTTTTAAATGTGTGGCTAGAATGTTTTCTATATCAGCCATGCTACCGAATTGCTCTCCTTTATATCCCACTTGCTTAAGAAAGGCATCGACTTCCTGCTTCGTTTCATCAAAAGAAACATTGATCTCCTGGATAAAAGAGTGATTAGAAGGTTGAAGTTGTTCGTTCGAAGAAACAATACTGCTCGACTGATCTTGTTCTTGCTGTTCTTCTTTTGGTAAACTATTTGAGTCTTGTGGTGAAGATTTGATCTCTTCCCCAAGTCCTTGTTGATAAAAGTTAGAATAATCGTCCTTCATTTCTTTTAGCTCTTCAATATAACCCTTTGAACGATTAATTCTTTCCAATATAGAGTTGGACTGTTCTAAATTAACATTGGATCTATCGATACTTTCCAATCCAGCAATGTCTATTTCAAATTCAGCTATTTCACTTGAAATAGGCTCGATAGTATTCTTGTCCAGTGTTTCCACTGCTAAATTTAACTTCCGTAGTTCCCAATCGGTTTCAGAAACTTTTTCCCAATTTGATTGATCTCTAAAATCAATACGTTCTTTCTTCAATGTCTCAATTTTATTGTCTAACTCAATATACTTCTTACTTTTTCTCTCTTCTAAAACTTGTACTTCTGCCATATTATTCACTCCTTGTATTCGTTCGACTGGTTGATTGCCTATTTTATTATTATGGTTTCGTCTAACTTTAATATCCCCTACTTCATTTTTTCGTAGTAAAGCCCCTACTACTTCTTTTTCTGTCTCTGTTTGAGGTTTATATTTCTCAGATGGAAGAAAATCGCCAGTTTCTTGTAGCTCTAAGGCCACTTTATTCAATCCTTTAACAAAATAAAGTGTTGGATTTTTCTCCCCTGGCGTAACTGCTTTACTGTCGATGAGCGCTTGTGCATGTGCGCTAATGTTTTGGTGCGATTGTTCAGCTTGCCCCTTTACTTCTAACAATACTTCCTGCAACGAATTTCCATAAACATCATTAAATACTGCCCTTTCTGTAATCATTGTCAGCATTTCATTCAAATCTGTTGAATAGTCAGCAAGTTCAGATCCATCAAATAAAAAAAGCGTCTCTTCAGACTGCTCCTTCATTTCTTCCAAGGAATCCTTGAGAATCGCTGTAATTTGTTCCATCGTGTCCGTTTGAGGAATAGCGTTCATATATAAATGAATAGCTTCCTCTTGCTTCTGAATAGCTGAAGCTTGATCTATTAAAGAAAGTTCGCAAGTTTCCAAAGCGTCTCCAACATTCAGTTCTTCGTTCTCATGAATAAATTTGACCGATTTGATACTTTCTATTTTTGTATCAACTTGTGTCTTAAGTAACTCTTGATCAAACCTTGTTCCTTGTTCTACATCAATTTGTTCTTTATTTGATTCTAAGACTGCCGTTTTCAAATTCGGAAAGGCACGGTCAAAAAAAGTTGTGAGCTTATCACGCATATTCTGATCAAATAAAGCATATTCAATTTTTGTTGCATAAGTCTCTTTTGATTTAAGAAAAATACTATTCAATCCAGCTTCGTTCATATATAACTCAAAAGCTCTGGCGAATACTTCTGTAGAAGCCGTGTAATATCCTGCCTTCTCGGCTACATAGCTGCCTTTGCCGTTAAGTGAAAGGTTTTCTCTATATCTTTTAACAATTGGCTTAAAATCGTCTCTCATGCTCAATAAACGACCATTGTCTGTACCATAATCTAATGCATGCCCATATTCGTGAACAAATGATTGTATACCCACTCCACCAATTTCATCGTTTGTATCTCTAAAGTCTATAGCAATTGTATTCTTGTTAGGTACATACAGTCCAAGAGCTTTATGATTCCCAAGCTTCCTCAAACGCAACTCTGGTAGTTTATCACCAGTTTTCGGTAGAATGTCGTGCATACGTTCCATTTCCTTCTCAAACTGTGAAAACAGCGTTAGATCCACATCGTTATCTATTTCAACAAATTGGAAATACTTATTTAACGACGTTGATTCCATTATTTTACGCGTATCTTTATTGATATTCTTTTTTGTCTGCCATGCAGAAGCCCTGGTTTGCTTATCAATATCTTTTTCATACTCTCGTTGAAGAAAAATATCGTAGGTAGTTTGAATATATTCTTCTACAAAACTGATTAACTGGTTTTGTTTCCGAGCGTTCTGAATCGTTTTCGGATAGAGATAGGTTGTTCGGTTTCCCTCTTTGAGCAGATACGGAGACTTATCTAGATTTAGTTTTACTGGATTTGTCGGATCATTTGATAAATCTCCCCAATTGCCAGCAACCTGTTCCTCTAGCCATTGACGTTCTTCACCTTGTACCTCATTATTTTCTAGCATTGATTTCATTTTTGAGGGATTATCAAGATACTTTTCTCTTTCATCTCTAGGAAGTGTGGCCAAAAAAGTATTCGTCAATTCTCCATGAGGATTCTTTCGGAATAAATGAGCATTCTTTTTTCCGGTATAACTTGCAATTGATAGCCTCTCCAGTAATCGTTCTAAGTCCCGTCTATCAAACTTAAGCTCCTGGACAGTATCATCAAATTCTTTTAAAATATCTCGCTGTAATTTATCGTATCCAATCGCTCGATTCATATTCCCTAATGCGTAATAACTTGGATCTTTAGAATTGCTAGACGAAAAATAATAGAATTCACCGTGTTTTGTGCCACTCTTGTTCTTTGGATCTAAAAGTACATCAACACTTTTGACGTGTTCCTCAGATCCATTGATTTTTCTTCTGATAGCAGTAGCTGAGTAAATTTTCTTTCCCTCGGCTTCACTTCTAAGAAAAGAACTTTCAACTACATCAATCGGTCTTACCTTAACTTCCGTTGACCAGGGTTGGCCATTCCAGTCATGAAACGTCGCGTCTTCTTTGCCCACCGGATAACCATCTCTATTCCGAATAAACGTGTCTACTGCTCTCAGCTCATCTTCTTGCGTCCACGTGCCATTCTTATAAATATTATCGGCCAGCTTTCGAAATGCGGTATATAAAGTATCCTTTTCAGTAAACACCAGCGGAGACGAAGTGGTTGTCCCATATTTCTTTTTAAGTAACGAAGTTAATTGATTTTCCACTTAACATAGCTCCCTTCCTTAGTCTCTATCAAAAGCTTGCTCGGTATCTTGATATTCATCCTTTCTTAAGTCGATTAAATTCTCAATAGAGGACGTTTCTATCACCATTTTTTGGAATTGATCTGAAACTTGTAAAAGAGCTGAAACCGCTCCTCTTTTGTATTCAGTCAGTTCTCCTTCTTGATAATCCTTGATCAACCGAAGAATAAAGTTACTGAACTGCGTTTCATTGAATGTATTTTCTTCCATAATTTCCTCCTATAGCTGGATTGCTGCCAGATCTTTCGTCGCAACATCTTGTTGAACATTGTTAATCATTTGTTGTAGAGAAGCTGTTGCTTCTATTCCCTTCAGTAAGCCTTTTTGGAACTTCAACTCATCGTTCCAATCATTTTTCTTCATTCCTTCGTGGCATTTTGGAAAGTGTGGGATTACATCGATGTTGTTTATACCAAAACTGTTATAAAAGTCTTTCGCCGGCCTCTCGATTTTCCCTCTTTCTGGATTAAATTTTGCTTCGTCATTATCCAAAGCGAGAACAATTTTCAACTTTTCATGTCTTACGCCTGCAGATCCTGCTAAATCATCAATTTTTTGTAACCAGCGATCGGCACTCACTTTTTCTTCGATTTTCTGTACATAACTTTTATCTGCACAAAGTGCCTCAACGACTGCACGTGAAATAATTCCTTTGTTTAAGCCGTTCATTGCGACCAATCGACAGTTGGTTAATTGGTTTTTGTGCAATTCGTAGTAACTCATCATATCGATAGGGGCTTCAAAAGCGTAAACTGTGAAGGGATTTTCTGGTGTAGCTTTACTAAATTCTGCCTTATCACCAATATCCACAATCACGCCACTGGTCCCCTCACTATTGTATAGAGTCTTTTTTAATCGACCTTTTTCCGGATAAAGCTGCTTGTTATACCAGATTCCTTGTCTAGCGCCTCCAACAATCTTTCCTTCGATATCTACGTGCTTAAATATAATCATTGGTTCGGTTTTACCTGTATCGAAATCTTTATGAATTCCTTGTACCATGATCTCTTTATTCAGAAAAAAATCGATTGTTTCATCCGATAAGCCACGTTCTTCTCGTAAATACTTCCTGGCGTAATCAAATGTATTCGCTTCTCTGACTCGATAAACAAATGGTTCTTTCTTTGGAATTTTCGCTCCATCAAAGACGCCAGCTTCTGTTTCAAGGAGATAATGTAGCGCTTCTTTGAACGATATATTATTGATCACCTCAACCATCTTGATCACGTCTTGTTGTCGAAACTCATCCCCTTTTGAATACCAAGAAAAGGTGTTTTTTCTCGGATCAATTTTAAAACTTGGATGTTCAATCCATGCATACTGATGCCCTACACGTTTTAACTCTAATCCTAAAGAACTAGCCACATCCAAAATATTCTTTTGCTTGGCCATTTCCTTCAATCGATTGGGATTGTAGTTAGCCATAAATATGCTCCTTCCATAATGAAAATAATTGTTTTTTCTGAAGTAATATTAGATCCAAACAAAAAGAAGTCAGATTCATTCCTTGAAAGTTAAGGAGTGGATCTGACTTCTTGAACAATAATTTACTCATATTAATCGATACTAGATTCTTTCTCTTTTAACGGCACACGTTTCCATTTCCAACCAATTGATCCGTCTTCTCGAACTGTTTCATAGTATGTTGTTGCGCCATACTTGTTTAAATACTGTGTGCGTAAGGTACGATATTCCTGGACTAATTCTTGTAAATCTTCAATTTTTCTCGTTTTACTTGTTACGTAAGTAAAAAGATTTGACGTTGAGGTAACTGTATAATTCGAGTCCGTAAACAAATTAGTTAGGTACGCACGTTCTTCCATTGATTGTGGTGAAAAAGGTAACGCTTCATTATAAATTTCTATGAGACCGTCTCTGTACACACAAATATCTACACTATCGTCACTGACATCCTCGTACTTATTCTCAAAGAGTGTAAATAATTTTAGCGCTTCAACGTTTATTAGTTCTTCACTTCGATCTTCGAAAATTCCAAGTTGCTCTAATTCTCCTTTAACTTGTTCTACAAAATTTTTGGCCATTTTCATTCTCCGCTTCTTATTGAATTTTAGCTTGCTCGTTTCTCAGAAATCTATTCTAAGTTTTCTAGGCTGATATCCTTGGAGAGTCCTAGAGACTTTATGTCACTAGAATCTACTGAAAGAACGCTACATAAATGCGGTTTAAGCTGTTCACACTGTTTTTTGGCAATCACTTCAGCATCCTCCTTTGAATCAAAATAATTCGTTTCACGGATATCATCTGTCCAAACAAAATCTAAAGATAGTTGTCCGTCCTTTTCAACTACTTGGCTCTTTACCTAAAAACTATTAGTACGAAGTCCATCTACTAATAATGGAATTGCTAAAATAATATATTTTCTTTCTTCAACCATCTATTTCCCTCCTATAAGAGAATCAAACACTACTCTTGCTTCTCTAGTTGAATCTATTTTATTTTACTTTTCTCAAAATGATCCACGCTTAAACGAGAGAAATAAAAAAGCCAGCCCAAATACCTAAAAACAAGGATTTGAGACTGGTGCTTATGATATAATGCGAATTAGATAGTAAAGTTTATGCGGTGGCTAATCCCAAAAGAAATGGGGTGACGCCTATGTTGTTTTTCGGCTTTATCCCTAGAAAGGAATAAGCGTGTCTGTTTACGAAGCACTAATGTTTGCGTTAGCTTTCGCAACATTGGTCCTTGCAATCAGCAACAACAAAAACGACAAAAAATAACCGTATCATAAACTTTGGCCAGTTTAACGGTTATTCTTTGTAACTGATTCAACTATGCCACCGACTTAAACGGTGCTATCCTAAGGGGAGTTGTTTGCGCAACTCCTCTTTTCATTTGCATTATAACACGATATCCAAAAAAAAACTATATGGACACTACCTCACCTCTATAAATAAACGTTTGTTCCAGATAATATTTCTCCAGCGATTTTCTTCGTTTTTCGTCAAAAACCTAAGGTGAAATTCCCCTTCTTTCTCCGTTTAAGCCTGTAATCTCAATCGCCTTTCTTCTAAACTGATTGGAGACTGTTGCTTTTTTTGCTCCACCTCATGAATCACTTGTGTATGCTCACGGTTGAATGTTTCCAAAATCTCCTTAAAATTCGCTTCTAAACCTGTATTCACCGTATGTTGCCGAAGTTTTAGTTCATCCATTTTCCCTTGTAATACACGAGACAGCTGCTCCGTTTGTTGTTCATACTCTTTTTTGATTGTCTGATCAACCGTTTCTTTATAGCTATTTTGAATTGCTGCAGTTTCTCCTTCAAGCTGTGTTGTAAAGGACTTTTCTATATTCTGTAACGCTTGCTGGTGTCGCAATTTTTCTTCTTGGATTTGTTGCTGCTTTTGATTGATCAACTGACTTTCTAAATTAGCTAATATCAGCTCAATTGATTGTCAATATTTACACGTACTTCCTGCGGCACTCTCTAACATAACCGATTCATTTATCGATCATGCAGTTTTAGATCCAAATAATATTGATTTTGATCTATTAGCTAAAGCAGAAGAATCCTGCAACAAGCTTGGTGAAATATTAGACTCTCGGCCAATATTTAATTTCAACTTATTATTCACCTTGTTCAGAATTAGAATTGAATATTACAAATCATTAACTCCAGCGGACAAGGAAGTAGCCCTACAAAAAGCCAAAAATTACAAAAAAGAAGTAGAATTTATTGTTAACATGACAGACTATCATGGGAATAAAATTAAAACTACTGCTGATATTACTTTGTACAGTCTGAATAATTTAATCACTTCTGGAACACCTGGTGAAGTAGCCTATTTTATAGATTAGACAAATAGGTTTTTAATTGATCATCAGTCAGAACAGAAACTACAGCTTCGCGGAGACATTCCTAAATCTAAAACATACAAATTTATCTAGTCAATTCCTTCAACCCAATTATGCATTGGTACTTCTGGTAATTCTTCAGTTGATTCTACAAATTTCTTAACTGCGATCGGATATTCAATAAACCAGTTCTTAACATAGACAAAAATAAGGTTGTGAATATTATCAACTTTTTCTGTTTTTGCTTTTGGTATGCTTTTAGGATTGTTTTATATAATTCATTAGCTGCGTCGATTCCGTAATTCCCTATATCTTCAAAAATAACTACCGTACTAGTTTCCTTTGCTGCTTTGGCTTTTGATAGTATTTTTCCCTATATATTTCTTTTAGCTTATAATAAACTCTGACATTTGATACCTCAACATACTTGGATCACTTTTGTATTTTTAAGAAATACAAAAGTGATCCAAGTTATTCACCTAATTTATAAATAATACATAGCAAGAAAAGAAAAAAGAGAGTTTCCTCCTTTTTCTTCAAAATCAAACAAAAATTAATCGATATTTTCCTTTTTCTTTTTTGGATTTAATCCTTTTAAAAACTTATCCTCCAAGGCTAATAGTTCATCATAAACACACCCCATAGACTGCCCCGATGATAAACTTAAACAGTACAAAAAATCGCAAGGTAACGTTGCTACAGAACGATTTCGGGTCACCCAACTTGCCACAGTAGACTGTCTATAATCATGAATCTCACAAAATTGTTCTACAGTCATCCCTAAGACACCGATAATAAAAACATTGATAGGATAAGGATAAACATAAGTATTGACACTCATGGTCAGTAAGTCCTCCTTCAAGATATATTATTGCATATGCAATAATAGTATCCCTCTTCGTAAAACAAAGCAAGCAGCGGACAACTAAAAAACTCCAAGAAGAAAAGGAACAGTATCAAAGATATATTGTAAAAGGCAATTTGCACCTTTTATTTTTACCCTGTATCTAATTCAAAAAGATTCACTTCTTTAAGGGGGTTCAAGGTAGCTGATAATTGTTTAAATGTCTCTTCTACCAAGCTCCCGTTTAATTCAAATACCTCTGTGATCCTTGTTGAATAAGCTAATCTGTTTTCTTTTCTTAATTGGAGGATCCTCATGAACAACATTTTGACTGAAGCAATGATCATTCCACCATTTCTTCCTCGTGTTACCTTGTAGAAAACCTTATTCTCCTCCCTTAACTCGGTTAAGATCTTATCAAGTGTTCGCTTGGGCATCGTGAGTTCTGAAGCCAACTCTTTTTTTGACATATTCAAATAAGGCTCACTAGCATGACTTTTTTCGCTTAGATAAGCCAATAGATCTTCTTTCCATTCTTTTTTATGACTATATTTTCTTTGTTCTCTTGGCTTTTTAAATTTCCACCAACCAC
>Ga0302349_1000464_pt1 | contig 48132 bp, 46 predicted proteins | sample PhyAR1_FD_202176 | JGI IMG/M metagenome (GOLD analysis project Ga0302349, IMG submission 202176) | Leaf surface microbial communities from alfalfa plants in UC Gill Tract Community Farm, Albany, California, United States - DLSL A.R1... | ecosystem: Host-associated > Plants > Phyllosphere >... | reverse complement strand
AATCTGGTAGCGTCTCACTGAATACTTATTTTTTAATTAAAAAAATGGCCCTTACATCGGCCATTATGAGGTATAACCATATGCTTCAAATGCTGACTTTAGAAGAGTGACTGCGGATAAATACCGCAGTAATTCTCTAAGTTGAAATAGTTTACGCCGATACGTTAAAGAGAACATGTTCACTCTCCCTGCCCCCAAAGAAGCAAAGTTCTGGCGGGTAAGAAAAAATCCCGGGGTCTTATAAACGAGTCACTCTCAAAGTTGAGACTTATTTTCTTTAATTATTCAATTTAGAAATATAGCTTTTTACAGATCTTTTTATAATCTTCAGCATTTCAATATGAACCAGCAGAACAAACCCACCACGAAAGAGATAATTTATAACAGTAAGAGAGAAGAGCTCTGTCAGAACAATTGCAAATGCTGCTCCAACCAAATTGAATCTCATAGACAATATGTATGATAAAATCAAACTTAAGACAAGAATAAACATTGTTTTATACAAAAGAAATTTATAGCCAGACAACCTGATTATTATCTTTGTAGACGCAGTTCCCAATACCGATAACAAAGTAGCAATACATAATATAATACATGGGGTGATTGCGCCTGTGTACGCCACTCCATACATACGAATTATCACATAATTAATTACAAGTGACATGATTAAAATCACTGGAATTGCAAGCGCGATTATTTGCAAATGTAATTTAGCGCCAGTATTAATAATACAAATATTGCTCCTCTCTTTAAACAAAGAGGGAAGGCATGAAGTTAACAATGATAACAATATAAAACTCCAACTTGTGGCAATCATCTGCGATACTGAATAAATTCCTACATACTTATCACCATAAATATAAGAGATAATCAGTATGTTCAACCTGGGATATATAGCAGAAATGATAGTTGGAAAAACAAGAACAGAACCAGTTTGAAAAAGACACAAAAAGCGTTTCTTAAATTTTTTTTGCGCAAGACATGTATAATCTCTTTTTTTAAAATTAAATAGATATAACTTCAATAAATAAGGAAGCCCGCTTATTACTATGAGTGGAACACCAAAATACAGAGGCGACACTCTATAATGAACCATTATTGATCTTAATATCAATCCAATCAGCAGACCAATGACGTTTGCTATAGCATTTAATCGAGAGTTAAGCGTTAGGTCATTCAAAGATGAGTACGAATCTATCGTGTAAAAATAATATGCCACACATACATAAATTGATAATACAAAGCCAGTATGATCCATTTTTAAATTTAAAAAAATGATACCTACAAATGAAAATATGAAGTATAAAATATTTCTTAACGCAAAAATAGGATTAAGCAACTGTAGGCCGCAATCGAAATTAGTGCTTGCTCTCTTGTAGAGAATATTATCGCTACCAAAAACCCCTATCACTTGTATTATCTGAAAAATTGCGGTCGCAAAAGCTATTTGCCCAAGAATTAATGGACCAACATACTTTGCTACCAAAGCATTTATGAAAAATAACCCTACAATCCCGATAATTTTTTCAAGTACAAGCCAAAAATAGTTTGTTTGAATTTTCGTAAACAATTATAAAACCTCGTTTTGCAGCATTATTTTTCTTCGTCTTTATAAAGCAGATCAATGAATTGATTTACATCCATTCCCACTTTTCTTTCCATCATGAAATATCTCCATATAACGTAAACGATTAAAACAATCACAAAAATTATTGCGATTTTCATAGCACAACCTCATTATTTGTCACAATGATAAAAATTAAGAAGCTTTGATTTTTAAGTTGCAGTGTATCGGACAACTTTTTCAGCTGTCCTCTGCTTAAGGTTAAATTCACATTATCTACAGATACCTTAAGAGGTCCTTCAGAAGTCATTGAAGCGTACGAGGCATGATCCCATATCACATAATGCTAAAAAATTCAGCCTATCAATAATCATTGCTTGATCATCAGCGAAGCCTTCTCTGGCGCAAGCCATCAACTATTTATAAAATTCAAATTTATACATAAATACACGATTACTTACTTAACTTTAAGCTTGCCATCTTCTGGAAAACTCATATGATTACTTTACAGCAAACTTTAAGATTAAAATTTTGTATGGAGTAATAATTTAATATGTTTAACCATGTCTTAGAGGTTGTAGAGGCTTCTAATAAGTATATGCGAATTTTGGCATCTGATGGCCAACGCATAAACTTCATGTTCAACAATAAGCCATATGTATACTTCCTTACACAAGGAAAAGTAGACATATATAGAAAAAGTGATGACATTTTAGTTCATACTGTCTATGCCCCCTACATACTAGGTGTCATATTTTTATATGGAAATGATGATTACCATTATTTTAAAGCATCAACAGATGCAACACTAACAGCTATTCCCGCTTGTGAACTTGATAATCTTGCTGATCTCAATAACTTATGGAAGCATTTTTTTTGCCTTGCCTGTGAGATAACTTTAAATCTTTTTAGAAGAGAAAATAGATTCTCATCTAAAAATGCTTATGACATTATTAAAAACAACCTGGAAATTATATGGGAACTTCCTGAAGATGAAAGATCTAAAATTTCAGTATTCAAATTCATTCTATCCAGGAGTCGTATTTCCAGAAGTTCTTTAAATAAGGTTTTAAAAGATCTTCATAATGGTGGTTATATCAATATTTGTCGTGGAAAACTCTTAAACGTAAAAGCACTTCCTAATAAGTACTGATTACTTTGGTGGGAGAAAAATTTTTTGCCATACTGAAGATGTAGTTAATCCAATGTCGTTTTTATCATTGATGCAGTAATTAATAAAGAAACAATATAAAGCGAATAAAATTAGTGCCAATACTGATATTAAACTCAAAAAACTAGATGCATTCATAGTAGCCTTCTTTAGATGCTAGTGCATACATATAAAGCTCATGTCTGTTTTTAAGATTGAGCTTTTGTAGAATATTTCGCCGATGAGAGCTAATAGTTTTTTTTGATATATTCAACATGATTGAAATTTTATCATCTGTTGCTCCTTCAGATAAAAGAGATAGCAGTATAGTTTCTTTAGAAGACAATCTTTTTAGGACATATTGATGAATATTATTACCCAAATTGGACATTTCATTAAAACATTTTAAATATGTATCTAAATCATAGTCAGCTGGTAATACCAACGTATTTTCAGGTCTATATTTTGAAATGGCATGGCAATGCAAATAATTATCAGTAATAATAATATCATGAGTGTGATATTTATGATAAAACACTAATGATGGTAGCCTCGACGTCTTCTCAACTTTGTATGTGTACTGTTCAAAAACTCTTGATTCTTCTATTAGTTCCCTGATGCCGACGTATAAATATTCATTATCCGTGATAACATAAATTCTTATGATTTTTTTCTGAAGCATTATATATTCCTTCAAAGGGACTTTTAAAACACATACCCCACCCCTGTAGTGAAGGTGTTAATTTCTTTACCGCTTACAAGACCTAACTCATATCCAATATTTAATTGGACATTGTGACTAACATTGATAAGCACTCCAGTACCAAAAGCTGCACCATATATCTCATTGTTTTGTTTCACCTGTACATTAGAACCACACGATATTCCTGCCAGGCCATAAATGCTTGTATCATTTGTGAAATTATAAGCAACACCAGGCATGAAAGATGCGTACTTATTTTTAATATATACGTTTTGCTTTTCTTTAGTATTATCTATATAAGTACCCGAAAGCATTAAACCAAAATCATTAAAATCATGCTTTATCAATACATTGTAACCATGCATAGATTCGGCCCCTCTTTCCTTACCATATGCGTAATTCAATGAAACTGAATTACTGGCCTGAACTGAGAAAGAATAAAAACCAAAAAATAACAACATAGAAGAAACTTTGTATTTCTGCATATAAACCCCCATTGATTTTTATTACAATATACTGGGTTGGAATTTCATTACCATAATACTAATACACATGGCGAAATTTTTTTTGTACATTGAATTGTTCTTTTTTGAACAAAAAGTTATTTTTTAAGACATGATGTTATTTTTCTATGGGGTACAATAATCACCATCCCGGAGGTATTTATTTTAGTAAAAGATGTATGTTTTTTTACTTATTCTTTAAATTACCCCAGCACATTAAAATGCTCATGACTTGCCTCTATAATTACCCAGTCAGACATTGTCAGTTACAGGAGTAAAATTGTTTATTTTCAATAGGTTGGAACCACTTTCACAATCTTGAATCGGCAGGCACCCAATGGTTCTGTCGTGCTTAGCATTCGATGAATTTATCTGCAGCCTATTTAGAAGAAAAAATATCTTCTGTCTTAAAAAATAATGACATATAGATAAATATATAATTGATTAAAACGGACTCTAATAACTGGTCAATATATTAGATTTCAGGACGATATGAGCGGCGTGGAAGTTTCTTCACCATTGTACAAAGAAATATGAAGCAAAAGTGGGTAGAGGGTGGTGGAGGGATGATGGGTGATGGGTCATTATAACGATGCTATTTTGATAAATAGTTTTAATAAACTTTTGATAACCCTCTGAAAATTAGTAATAAAAACGGGAACCATCTGGTTCCCGTTCTTGTTTAACCCGCATGGCGAATTACATGTGGCTGATAATAGCGTCACCAAACTCTGAACATTTCAGCAGCTTAGCGCCTTCCATCAGACGTTCGAAGTCATAGGTTACGGTCTTCGCGGCAATCGCGCCTTCCATACCTTTAACGATCAGGTCTGCGGCTTCGAACCATTCCATGTGGCGCAGCATCATTTCAGCAGAGAGGATCACGGAACCTGGGTTCACTTTGTCCTGACCTGCGTATTTCGGTGCGGTGCCGTGGGTAGCTTCGAACAGAGCGCATTCGTCACCGATGTTCGCGCCTGGGGCAATACCGATACCGCCTACCTGGGCTGCCAGCGCATCAGAGATGTAGTCGCCGTTCAGGTTCATACAGGCGATCACGTCGTATTCAGCCGGACGCAGCAGGATCTGTTGCAGGAACGCATCGGCAATCACATCTTTAATGATGATCTCTTTGCCGGTGTTCGGGTTCTTGATTTTCTGCCACGGGCCGCCATCGATCAGCTCGCCGCCGAATTCTTCTTTCGCCAGCTGGTAGCCCCAGTCTTTGAAAGCGCCTTCGGTGAACTTCATGATGTTGCCTTTGTGAACCAGGGTCACAGAGTCGCGATCGTTGGTGATGGCGTACTGGATCGCTGCACGCACCAGACGCTTGGTCCCTTCTTCAGAACACGGCTTCACGCCAATACCACAATGTTCCGGGAAGCGGATTTTCTTCACGCCCATTTCGTCGCGCAGGAATTTGATCACTTTTTCAGCTTCGGCGCTGTCCGCTTTCCATTCGATACCGGCATAAATGTCTTCGGCGTTTTCGCGGAAGATCACCATATCGGTCAGGTCAGGACGTTTAACCGGGCTTGGTACGCCTTCATAGTAACGTACCGGGCGCAGACAGACGTACAGATCCAGCTCCTGGCGCAGGGCCACGTTCAGGGAGCGAATGCCACCGCCTACCGGGGTAGTCAGCGGGCCTTTGATCGCCACGCGGTAGTCGCGGATCAGATCAAGGGTCTCTTTTGGCAGCCAGACGTCCTGGCCATAAATCTGGGTGGATTTTTCACCGGTGTAAATTTCCATCCAGGAAATCTTACGCTCACCTTTGTAGGCTTTTTCCACGGCGGCATTCACCACCTTCAGCATAGGCGGGGTCACGTCCACACCGATCCCATCGCCTTCGATGAATGGGATAATCGGATTATTAGGAACATTGAGTTTGCCGTTTTGCAGGGTGATCTTCTGACCTTCCGTCGGAACAACTACTTTGCTTTCCATTCACCTCTCCTTCGAGCGCTTCTGGTTATGACTGATTTTTTGTTAATGAATTGTAATGAGCCTGTCAATACTAACTGATTGTTGGGTTTCATGAAAGGCACTCGTTATTCGGTTATAATGCGGCAATTGATAACTTCTGAAAATACCATGCTGAAAACTTCTAATAGAAATCACCGGGTTAAGCGATTCAGCTCACGACTTACTGCTAAGCGCCCCACGGAAAGCGGGCCGAAACGGGTCATCCTGTTCAATAAACCCTACGATGTGTTGCCACAGTTCACCGACGAAGCCGGACGGCGAACGCTGAAGGATTTTATTCCGGTAGCGGGCGTGTACGCTGCCGGTCGTTTAGATCGCGACAGCGAAGGATTACTGGTGCTGACAAACGACGGCGCGCTCCAGGCGCAGTTGACGCAGCCCGGTAAACGCACCGGCAAAATCTATTATGTGCAGATTGAAGGCGAGCCGAACGACGAGGCGCTGGCCGCGCTGCGTAACGGCGTGACCCTCAACGATGGCCCGACGCTGCCGGCGGGTATCGAGCGGGTTGACGAGCCGGACTGGCTGTGGCCGCGCAATCCGCCGATCCGTGAGCGTAAAGCGATCCCCACCTGCTGGCTGAAAGTCACCCTTTATGAAGGCCGTAATCGCCAGGTTCGCCGCATGACGGCCCACGTGGGTCATCCTACGCTGCGGCTGATCCGCTATGCGATGGGCGGGTATACGCTGGATTCACTTGCTAACGGTGAGTGGCGTGACGCCACCGATAATGCCACTGAATAAGGATAAGAATATGTTTAAACCCCACGTTACGGTCGCCTGTGTCGTTCATGCGCAGGGCAAATTTTTAGTGGTGGAAGAGAGGGTTAACGGCAAGGCCACCTGGAACCAGCCTGCCGGGCATCTGGAAGCGGATGAAACGCTGGTGCAGGCGGCACAACGCGAGCTTTATGAAGAAACCGGCATCGTTGCCTGCCCGCAGCACTTTATCCGCATGCATCAGTGGATCGCCCCTGACCGTACGCCGTTCCTGCGTTTTCTGTTTGCCATTGAACTTGACACTCTGTGCGCTACTGAACCCCATGACAGCGATATTGACCGCTGCCTGTGGGTCAGCGCCGAGGAGATCCTCACCGCCGACAACCTGCGCTCCCCGCTGGTTGCGGAAAGTATTCGTAGCTGGCAGACCGGGCAGCGACACCCGCTGGCGCTGATCGGTGAATTTAACTGGCCGTTTACAGGGGATGCCTGAGTCGCTAACGCGTGATAGAATACGCCGCCTTGAAGTTCAATGTCGTGAGTATTCTATGTCTGATAGCCCAAAAAAAGTGATCGTCGGCATGTCCGGCGGTGTCGATTCTTCCGTCTCTGCTTACCTGTTACAACAACAGGGGTACCAGGTTGAAGGCCTGTTCATGAAGAACTGGGAAGAAGATGACGGCGAAGAATACTGCACTGCTGCCGCCGATCTTGCCGATGCGCAGGCGGTGTGCGACAAACTTGGCATCGAGCTGCACACCGTAAACTTTGCCGCAGAATACTGGGATAACGTGTTCGAGCATTTCCTGGCGGAATATAAAGCCGGGCGCACCCCGAACCCGGATATTCTGTGCAACAAAGAGATTAAATTTAAAGCCTTCCTCGAATTTGCCGCTGAAGACCTGGGCGCGGACTATATCGCGACCGGCCACTACGTGCGTCGCGCGGATGTCGATGGCAAAAGCCGTCTCTTGCGCGGTCTGGATGGCAACAAAGATCAGAGCTACTTCCTCTATACCCTCGGTCATGAACAGATTGCGCAAAGCCTGTTCCCGGTGGGTGAGCTGGAAAAACCGCAGGTACGTCAGATTGCTGAAGAGCTGGGTCTGATTACCGCGAAGAAAAAAGACTCCACCGGTATCTGCTTTATCGGTGAGCGCAAGTTCCGCGAATTCCTCGGTCGTTATCTGCCTGCCCAGCCGGGCAAAATCGTCACCGTTGACGGTGACACCATTGGCGAGCACCAGGGTCTGATGTACCACACGCTGGGTCAGCGTAAAGGTCTCGGCATCGGCGGCACCAAAGAAGGCAGCGAAGACCCGTGGTATGTGGTGGATAAAGACGTTGAAAACAACGTGCTGATTGTCGCCCAGGGCCATGACCATCCGCGCCTGATGTCGGTGGGTCTGATTGCCCAACAGCTGCACTGGGTGGATCGTCAACCGCTGACCGGCACGCTGCAATGCACCGTTAAAACGCGTTACCGTCAGACGGATATTCCCTGCACGGTGACCGCGCTTGATGAAGACAGGATTGACGTTCGCTTTGACGAACCGGTTGCTGCCGTTACCCCTGGCCAGTCCGCAGTATTTTACCTGGGTGACGTGTGCCTCGGCGGCGGCATCATTGAGCAGCGCCTGCCGCTGCCGATTTAACGCCTGATACAAAGCGAAAGTAAGGAGACAACGTGGCAAAAAATTATTATGACATCACAATTGCGCTGGCGGGAATTTGCCAGTCAGCCCGTCTGGTGCAGGAGCTTGCACATCACGGGCATTGCGATGCCGACGCGCTGCATGTATCACTTAACAGCGTGATTGATTTAAGCCCGGACTCCACGCTCGGTGTGTTTGGCGGCAGCGAAGCCAACCTGCGCATCGGCCTTGAAACCCTGCTCGGCGTGCTGAATGCCAGCAGCCGTCAGGGACTGAATGCGGAACTGACGCGCTATACGCTGAGCCTGATGGTGCTGGAACGTAAACTGTCGGCCAATAAAGGCGCGATGAATACGCTGGGCAGCCGCATCGACGGCTTGCAGCGCCAGCTCGATCATTTCGATTTGCAGTCCGATACGCTGCTGAGCGCTATGGCGGCCATTTATGTGGATGTGATCAGTCCTCTCGGACCGCGCATTCAGGTCACCGGCTCCCCGGCGGTGCTGCAAAGTTCGCAGGTGCAGGCCAAAGTGCGCGCCGCTCTGCTGGCTGGCATCCGGGCCGCAGTGCTGTGGCACCAGGTTGGCGGTGGCCGTCTGCAATTAATGTTTTCCCGTAATCGCCTGTCCACACAGGCCAAACAAATTCTTGCTCATTGTTAACTCCCGGAGTTGTGACCTATGGAATTATCCTCACTGACCGCTGTATCCCCTGTCGATGGACGCTACGGCGATAAAGTCAGCGCGCTGCGCGGGATTTTCAGCGAATACGGTTTGCTGAAGTTTCGTGTACAGGTAGAAGTTCGCTGGCTGCAAAAGCTGGCCGCGCATGCAGCTGTCAAGGAAGTTCCTGCTTTTGCTGCGCACGCAAACGGTTACCTTGATAAAATCGTCGCTGAATTTAATGAAGCTGACGCTGCGCGCATTAAAACCATCGAACGCACCACCAATCACGACGTGAAAGCGGTGGAGTATTTTCTGAAAGAGAAAGTGGCGGATATCCCTGAACTGCATGCCGTGTCAGAGTTCATCCACTTCGCCTGTACCTCAGAAGATATTAATAACCTGTCTCACGCCCTGATGCTGCAAACCGCCCGTGAAGAGGTGATCCTGCCTTACTGGCGTAAAGTGATCGACGCGGTGAAAGATCTGGCGGTGCAGTACCGCGACATCCCGCTGCTGTCACGTACCCACGGCCAGCCGGCAACGCCGTCCACCATGGGTAAAGAGATGGCGAACGTCGCCTACCGTATGGAGCGTCAGTACCGCCAGCTCACGCAGGTGGAGATCCTGGGTAAAATCAACGGCGCCGTGGGCAACTATAACGCGCATATTGCCGCGTATCCGGAAGTTGACTGGCACCAGTTCAGCGAAGAGTTTGTGACCTCCCTCGGTATCCAGTGGAACCCGTACACCACGCAGATCGAGCCACACGACTATATTGCCGAGCTGTTTGACTGCATCGCGCGCTTTAACACCATCCTGATCGATTTCGACCGTGATGTGTGGGGCTACGTGGCGCTGAACCACTTCAAGCAGAAAACCATCGCCGGTGAAATCGGCTCGTCCACCATGCCGCACAAAGTAAACCCAATTGACTTCGAAAACTCCGAAGGCAACCTGGGCCTGTCGAATGCGCTGTTGCAGCATCTGGCGAGCAAACTGCCGGTCTCCCGCTGGCAGCGCGACCTGACCGACTCCACCGTGCTGCGTAACCTTGGCGTTGGCATCGGTTATGCGCTGATCGCCTATCAGTCGACGCTGAAAGGCGTGAGCAAACTGGAAGTGAACCGCGAGCGTCTGCTGGACGAGCTGGATCATAACTGGGAAGTGCTGGCCGAGCCGATCCAGACGGTTATGCGTCGTTACGGCATCGAGAAGCCGTATGAGAAGCTCAAAGAGCTGACTCGCGGCAAGCGCGTTGACGCGGAAGGCATGAAGCAGTTCATCGACAGCCTCGAACTGCCGGAAGAAGAGAAAACGCGTCTGAAGGCCATGACCCCGGCGAATTACCTTGGCCGCGCCATCACCATGGTTGACGAACTGAAGTAATTTTCCCCGCCCTTCGCCCCCTTCCCGCCCGGAAAGGGGGCTGTTTAGTAAATGTTTATGCCTTACGTAACATAATCCGCGTTAAACTCATCACATCAAAGACAACAGCGAGGCCAGACAATGCGCGTACTCGTAGTGGAAGACAATGCCCTTCTGCGTCACCATCTTAAAGTACAGCTACAGGAGCTGGGCCATCAGGTAGACGATGCGGAAGATGCGAAAGAAGCCGATTACTACTTAAACGAGCATATTCCCGATATTGCGCTGGTGGATCTGGGCCTGCCGGATGAAGACGGGCTGTCGCTGATCCGCCGCTGGCGCAGCAATGAAGTCTCGCTGCCGGTGCTGGTGCTGACCGCCCGCGAAGGCTGGCAGGATAAAGTCGAAGTGCTGAGCGCCGGTGCGGATGATTATGTCACCAAGCCGTTTCATATCGAAGAAGTGGTGGCGCGGATGCAGGCGCTGATGCGCCGCAACAGCGGGCTGGCGTCGCAGGTAATTTCCATGCCGCCGTTCCAGGTCGATCTTTCCCGCCGGGAGCTGTCGGTAAATGGCGAAGTGATCAAACTCACGGCCTTCGAGTACACCATTATGGAAACGCTGATCCGCAACAGCGGCAAAGTGGTCAGCAAAGATTCGCTGATGTTGCAGCTTTATCCGGATGCCGAGCTGCGCGAAAGCCATACCATCGACGTGCTGATGGGGCGTCTGCGCAAGAAAATTCAGGCGCAGCACCCGGATGATGTGATCACTACCGTGCGCGGTCAGGGCTATCTTTTCGAACTGCGCGAATGAGAAAACTGCTGCGTCGCCTTTTACCGCTCTCGCTGCGGGTACGCTTTTTACTGGCCACCGCTGGCGTGGTAATGGTGCTGTCGCTGGCCTACGGTATGGTGGCGCTGGTGGGTTACAGCGTCAGCTTCGATAAAACTACCTTCCGTCTGCTGCGCGGCGAGAGCAACCTGTTTTATACCCTCTCCCGCTGGGAAAATAATCACTTCAGTATTGAGATCCCCGAAAACCTGAATCTGCAAAGCCCGTCGATGGCGCTGATCTATGATCGGCACGGCAAGCTGCTGTGGGCGCAGCGCGACGTGCCGTGGCTCATCAAACGTATTCGTCCGGAATGGTTACAGGCTAACGGCTTTCATGAAATCGAAGCCGATGTGAATGCCTCAAGCCTGCTGCTGAGCAGCGATCATAATGCCCAACAGCAGTTGCAGGCGATCCGCGACGATGACAGCGACAGTGAAATGACGCACTCGGTGGCGATTAACGTCTATCCCGCCACGGCGCGTATGCCGCAGCTTTCTATTGTGGTGATCGACACCATCCCCATTGAACTGAAGCGCTCTTACATGGTGTGGAGCTGGTTTATTTATGTGCTGGCCGCCAATCTGCTGCTGGTGATCCCGCTGCTGTGGATCGCGGCCTGGTGGAGCCTGCGCCCCATCGAAGCCCTGGCGGGCGAGGTGCGCGAACTGGAAGAGCATCATCGCGAGCGGCTGAACCCGGAAACGACCCGCGAACTGACCAGCCTGGTGAGCAATCTTAACCGCCTGCTGAAAAGCGAACGCGATCGCTATGATAAATACCGCACCACCCTGACTGACCTCACCCACAGCCTGAAAACGCCGCTGGCGGTGCTGCAAAGCACCCTGCGCTCGTTACGCAGCGAAAAGCTGACGGTCAGCGACGCCGAGCCGGTGATGCTCGAGCAGATCAGCCGCATTTCACAACAGATCGGCTATTACCTGCACCGCGCCAGTATGCGCAGCGGCAGTATGTTGTTGAGCCGCGAACTGCACCCGGTCGCACCGCTGCTGGATAATCTGACCTCGGCGTTGAATAAGGTTTACCAGCGTAAAGGGGTGGATATCAGCCTCGATATCTCACCGGAAATCACTTTTGTCGGCGAGCAGACGGATTTTATGGAAGTGATGGGCAACGTGCTGGATAACGCCTGCAAATACTGCCTGGAGTTCGTGGAAGTCTCCGCGCATCTGCATGAAGACCAGCTGCATATTATTGTCGAAGATGACGGTCCTGGTATTCCCGCCAGTAAGCGCGATCTGGTGTTTGACCGTGGTCAGCGCGCAGATACGCTGCGGCCAGGCCAGGGGGTAGGCTTGTCGGTAGCGCGGGAGATTGTCGAGCAGTATGACGGCAGGATCCTGGCGGGTGAAAGCCTGCTCGGTGGCGCACGTATGGAAGTGATTTTTGCCCGCCAGCATCTCATCTCCGCTGATAATTAGCGCATCCAGATAAAATAAGCGCGCCCGCTGCACGCAGCCTGTCATCCTTCCGTTATAATCCGTTTCAGGTACGTAAGCCCTGGAAAATGATATGGACTACCATTTAACGTTAGACTGGCCCGACTTCATCGCACGCTACTGGCAGAAACGCCCTGTCGTGCTGAAACGGGGTTTTGCAAATTTTGTCGATCCACTGTCGCCGGATGAACTGGCGGGACTGGCGATGGAAAGTGAAGTGGACAGCCGCCTGGTGAGCCATCAGGAAGGCAAATGGCAGGTCAGCCATGGGCCGTTTGAGAGCTACGATCACCTCGGCGAAACCAACTGGTCGCTGCTGGTCCAGGCGGTGGATCACTGGCATCAGCCAACCGCCGCGCTGATGCGCCCTTTCCGCATGCTCCCCGACTGGCGCATTGATGATTTAATGATCTCCTTCTCCGTGCCCGGTGGCGGCGTGGGTCCGCATTTCGATCAGTACGACGTGTTTATCATTCAGGGTACCGGCCGCCGACGCTGGCGCGTGGGCGAGAAAGTGGCGATGAAACAGCACTGTCCGCACCCGGATCTGCTCCAGGTCGATCCCTTCGACGCCATCATCGATGAAGAGATGGAGCCAGGCGATATTCTCTATATCCCGCCAGGATTCCCGCATGAAGGCTATTCGCTGGAAAACTCGATGAACTATTCGGTGGGCTTCCGCGCGCCGAGTGGCCGCGAGCTGATCAGCGGTTTTGCCGACTATGTATTACAGCGTGAACTGGGCAGCCAGCGTTATACCGATCCGGACGTGCCGCCGCGCGAACATCCGGCAGACATTCTGCCACAGGAACTGGATCGTCTGCGGGCCACCATGCTCGATCTGATCAATCAGCCGGAGCATTTCCAGCAGTGGTTTGGCGAGTTTGTCTCCCTGTCGCGTCACGAGCTGGATGTCGCTCCGCCGGAACCGCCGTATCAGCCGGATGAGATCTACGATTCACTGCAACAGGGCGATAAACTGGTGCGTCTGGGCGGGCTACGCGTGTTGCGGATTGGCGATGATGTCTTCGCCAACGGTGAGAAGATTGAGTCACCGCACCGCCCTGCACTGGCAGCACTTGCCAGCCATATGGTGATCACCGCCGACACGCTTGGCGATGCGCTGGAAGATCCTTCTTTCCTTGCTATGCTCGCCGCGCTGGTCAACAGCGGTTACTGGTTCTTTGAAGATTAAGATGTGAACAGGCCCGGTGGCGCTACGCTTACCGGGCCTGTGGGTTACGTGGATGTTATTGCCCGGTGGCGCTGCGCTTACCGGGCCTACGACGGTATGGTCGAACCCAAAACGTAGGCCGGGCAAGCGCAGCGCCGCCCGGCGATACTACTCTTCCCGCCGCTCCCCTACGGGCCACTCCCCTACCTCACCCGCCCAGTCAGGCGGATAAATACCGTCCCGCACATCACGATGAAAAGTTGAATAAGGCCAGTCGCGCACCCGAGTCACCCAGCCATGCTTTACCGGATTAATATTGATGTAATCCCGATGGCGGCGCATATCCTCCTCGTCACGTAAGGTATGCTCCCAGAACCTGGGCTGCCAGACTTCACCTCTGTTCAGCGAGCGGGTGAACATTTTCTTCAGATCCCGCCAGCGACCGGAAAAATCGCTGTCATTCGCGGGTAGTGTCCAGATGCAGTGCATGTGATCGGGAAGAATAACCCAGGCATCAATATGGAAGGGTTTACGTTGTTTAACAAAGGATGTGGCCTTGCGAAGCAGATCAACGTGGCGGATCAACACGTCACTTTGCCGGTTTTTCAGGTTAACCGTAAAAAACCAGCTGCCACCGGGGATGTAGTGCCGACGATAATTTGACATGCGGTAATCCTTTACCTGGGGGAATTGTGACGCCCGGTGGCGCTGCGCTTACCGGGCCTACAACGGTATGGTCGAACCCAAAACGTAGGCCGGGAAAGCGCAGCGCCGCCCGGCGTTAATGGCTTTTTGCCGTTAACTCTGCGATACGCACGATCACTTTTACCGCTTTTTCCATGCCTTCGAGCGTCACGAACTCATGCTTACCGTGATAGTTATAGCCACCGGTAAAGATGTTCGGGCAGGGCAATCCCATAAAGGATAACTGTGCGCCGTCGGTGCCGCCGCGGATGGGTTTCATGATCGGTTCAATGTCGCAGTCGCGCATCGCCTGTTGGGCAATGTCGATGATGTGCGGAAACTCAGCGACTTTATCGCGCATATTGTAGTAGCTGTCCTCGATCACCAGTTCTATATAGCAGTCCGGATGCAGCCCCTTGCCGACCTTTTTGGCGATCTCCATCATTTTACGTTTGCGCGCCTCAAAAGCCTGGCGGTCAAAATCGCGGATGATGTAGTGCATCTCGGCGCGATCTACGGTTCCTTTAATGCTGGTCAGATGATAAAAACCTTCATACCCTTCCGTCTGCTCCGGGCTTTCCTCTGGCGGTACTTCAGCATGGATGCGGCTGGCAAGGGACAATGCATTGACCATGACGCCTTTCGCGGTGCCGGGATGGACGTTGTTGCCAACAATTTTGATGGTCACCGATGCGGCGTTGAAGTTTTCAAATTCCAGCTCGCCTACGCCGCCGCCGTCAATGGTATAAGCCCAGCGCGCATCGAAGGCTTCGACGTCAAAATGTTTCGCGCCTTTGCCCACCTCTTCATCCGGCGTAAAGGCCACGCGAATATCGCCATGGGGGATATTTTGCTGGATCAGCACCGACAGTGCCGTCATGATTTCCGCCACGCCTGCTTTGTCGTCGGCGCCGAGCAGCGTTTTGCCGTCGGTGGTGATCAGCGTCTGGCCGAGCAGCTGGTGCAGCACCGGGAACATGACCGGGGATAACACTTCATCACCCACGCCAAGCGCAATATCGCCGCCGCGATAGTTCTCGACAATCTGCGGATTGACGTTCTTGCCGGTAAAGTCAGGTGAGGTGTCAACATGCGAAATAAAGCCGATAGCCGGAATGTCGCCCGGTACGTTGGCTGGCAGGGTAGCCATCACCGTGCCTTTTTCGCTCAGGGTGACGTTAATAAGCCCCATCTCTTCCAGCTGTTCTTTTAGCAACTCCAACAGCTTCCATTGCCCTTCGGTACTCGGAACCTGTCTGACGCCCGGTTTTGATTGTGTATCCAGCGAAACGTAGTGCAAAAAACGCTCTAGTAATTTATCCATGCGGGCCACCCTCACTATTTGAGACAACATTATTGATAAGCGTGAAAACAGAAATATTGCGTCAGGTCACTTTTACCCGTGCAAACGAGAATTTTTTAGCTTACGCGACCCCAGACTTAAGCATGGTTGAGAAAATCCGCCTCTGAAAGGGAATATCTCACAAGGATTGGCGATTTCAGTGCTTTGCCGTAGAATGCCAGGCCTTATTAATGTGTCAAACCCTAAGGTGGTTAATCACAAACCCCGCAATGGTAAGCCGTCCGTTGCGTCTACATGGGACAGAGTAAAAAATTGAATACACACACGCGTTCGCTTTCGCCGTTGGTGCATCTGGCGGGAATCCGGAAAAGCTTTGATGGAAAAAATGTTATTTCCGATCTTAACCTGACCATCAATAATGGCGAATTCCTGACACTGCTTGGCCCCTCTGGCTGTGGTAAAACCACGGTTCTGCGCCTGATTGCCGGGCTGGAAAACGTGGATGCCGGCCATATCCATCTCGAAGACCAGGACATCACCCAGGTTCCGGCTGAACACCGCCACGTCAATACGGTTTTTCAAAGCTATGCGCTTTTCCCGCACATGACCGTTTTTGAAAACGTGGCCTTTGGCCTGCGAATGCAAAAAACGCCAGCCGATCAAATTACCCCGCGCGTGACCGAAGCCCTGCGCATGGTGCAGCTGGATACCTTCGCCGAACGTAAACCGCATCAGCTGTCCGGCGGACAACAGCAGCGCGTCGCCATCGCCCGAGCGGTGGTCAACAAGCCGCGCCTGTTACTGCTCGATGAATCCCTCTCTGCACTCGATTACAAACTGCGCAAACAGATGCAGAACGAACTCAAGGCCCTGCAACGTAAGCTCGGCATCACCTTTGTGTTCGTAACTCACGATCAGGAAGAAGCGCTGACCATGTCCGACCGTATCGTGGTGATGCGCGACGGTAAGATCGAGCAGGACGGCACACCGCGTGAAATTTACGAAGAGCCGAAGAATCTGTTCGTCGCCAGCTTTATCGGTGAGATCAACCTGTTCAATGCCACGGTCATTGAACGCCTGGACGAGCAGCGCGTGCGTGCCAGCGTCGAAGGCCGCGAATGTAATATCCACGTCAATTTCCCTGTGGTTAAAGGCCAGCGTCTGAACGTTATGCTGCGCCCGGAAGATCTGCGCGTTGAGGAGATCAACGACAGCCGCGAGGTGGAAGGTCTGATTGGCTTTGTGCGCGAGCGCAACTATAAAGGCATGACGCTGGAATCGGTGGTGGAGCTGGAAAACGGCAAGATGGTGATGGTCAGCGAATTCTTTAACGAAGACGACCCGGATTTTGACCACTCGCTGGATCAAAAGATGGCCATCAACTGGGTAGAAAGCTGGGAGGTCGTACTGCCTGATGAAGAACACAAGTAAATTCCAGAATGTGGTGATCGCGACCGTCGTCGGCTGGCTTGTGCTGTTTGTCTTTCTGCCCAACCTGATGATCATTGTCACCAGCTTCTTAACCCGTGACGATGCCTCGTTTGTCAGCATGGTGTTTACGCTGGACAACTATTCGCGTCTGCTCGATCCGCTCTATTTCGATGTGCTGCTGCACTCGCTGAATATGGCGCTGATCGCCACCCTCGCCTGCCTGGCGCTCGGCTATCCTTTTGCATGGTTTCTGGCGAAGCTGCCGCAGAAGGTGCGCCCGTTGCTGCTGTTTTTACTGATCGTCCCCTTCTGGACCAACTCCCTGATCCGCATTTACGGCCTGAAGCTGTTTCTCAGCACCAAAGGCTATCTGAATGCGTTTCTGCTGTGGCTGGGGGTGATTGATACGCCGCTGCGCATTATGTTCACGCCGGGCGCGGTGATCATCGGGCTGGTCTATATCCTGCTGCCGTTTATGGTGATGCCGCTGTGGTCGAGCATCGAAAAACTCGATAAACCGCTGCTGGAGGCCGCCCGCGACCTGGGTGCCAGCAAGCTGCAAACCTTTATCCGCATTATTATTCCGCTGACCATGCCGGGCATTATCGCGGGCTGTCTGCTGGTGATGCTGCCGGCGATGGGGCTGTTCTACGTCTCGGATCTGATGGGCGGCGCGAAAAACCTGCTGATTGGTAACGTCATTAAAAGCCAGTTCCTGAATATTCGCGACTGGCCGTTCGGCTCCGCCACCAGCATTACGCTGACGGTGGTCATGGGCCTGATGCTGCTGGTCTACTGGCGGGCAATGCGTTTTCTGAATAAAAAGGTGGAACTGGAATGATCGGTCGCCTGCTGCGCGGCGGTTTTATGGCCGCCATTTACGCTTTTCTTTATATTCCGATCATCATTCTGATCGTGAACTCCTTTAATCAGGCCCGTTTTGGCATTAACTGGCACGGTTTTACCACCGACTGGTATAGCCTGCTGATGAATAACGACAGCCTGTTACAGGCCGCCCGTCACTCGCTGACCATGGCGGTGCTGTCGGCGACCTTTGCCACGCTGATTGGCTCGCTGACGGCAGTGGCGCTTTACCGTTACCGTTTTCGCGGCAAACCTTTCGTCAGCGGCATGCTGTTTGTGGTGATGATGTCCCCGGACATCGTCATGGCTATTTCGCTGCTGGTGCTGTTTATGCTGATTGGCATTCAACTGGGCTTCTGGTCGCTGCTGTTTTCGCACATCACCTTCTGCCTGCCGTTTGTAGTGGTCACCGTCTATTCACGGCTGAAAGGATTTGATGTGCGGATGCTGGAAGCGGCGAAAGATCTGGGTGCCAGCGAAGTGACCATTTTGCGCAAAATCATTCTGCCGCTGGCGATGCCTGCCGTGGCTGCCGGCTGGGTGCTGAGCTTTACCCTGTCGATGGATGATGTAGTGGTCTCTTCTTTTGTTACCGGACCGGGCTATGAAATTCTGCCATTGAAAATCTATTCAATGGTGAAAGTCGGCGTGTCACCGGAGGTGAACGCGCTGGCGACTATTCTGTTAGTACTCTCGCTGGTTCTGGTGATCGCCAGTCAGCTTATTGCACGTGATAAAACCAAATCTCAGGGGACGTTAAAATGATCAAATGGTCACGCCACCTGCTCGCAGCGGGCGCTCTGGCAATGGGTATGAGCGCTGCGCACGCGGACAACAACACGCTCTATTTCTATAACTGGACCGAGTATGTGCCGCCTGGCCTGCTGGAACAGTTCACCAAAGAGACAGGGATCAAGGTGATCTATTCGACCTACGAGTCGAATGAAACCATGTACGCCAAGCTTAAAACCTACAAGGACGGTGCGTACGATCTGGTGGTGCCCTCCACCTATTTCGTCGATAAAATGCGCAAAGAGGGCATAATCCAGAAGATCGATAAAACGAAGCTCACCAACTTCGGTAACCTCGATCCGGATATGCTCAACAAGCCATTCGATCCGCAGAACGACTATTCCATTCCCTATATCTGGGGCGCGACCGCCATCGGTGTGAACAGCGAAGCTATCGATCCGTCCACCATTACTGGCTGGGGCGACTTGTGGAAACCGGAATACAAAAGCAGCCTGCTGCTGACCGACGATGCGCGGGAAGTGTTCCAGGTGGCGCTGCGTAAGCTGGGTATGTCCGGCAATACCACCGATCCGAAAGAGATCGAAGCGGCCTATCAGGAGCTGAAAAAACTGATGCCAAACGTGGCCGCGTTTAACTCGGATAATCCGGCGAACCCGTACATGGAAGGCGAAGTCAATCTGGGGATGGTGTGGAACGGCTCGGCGTATGTGGCGCGTCAGTCAGGTACGCCGTTGCAGATCGTTTGGCCGAAAGAAGGCGGTATTTTCTGGATGGACAGCCTGGCGATCCCGGCCAACGCGAAAAACGTCGACGGCGCGCTAAAGTTAATTAACTTCCTGCTGCGTCCGGACGTGGCGAAACAGGTGGCGGAAACCATCGGCTATCCGACGCCAAACCTGGCGGCACGTAAACTGCTGGCCCCGGACGTGGCGAATGACAAATCGCTGTATCCGGATGCGGACACCATCAGCAAAGGCGAATGGCAGAACGATGTCGGCGCAGCAAGCGCGCTTTATGAAGAGTATTATCAGAAGCTGAAAGCCGGACGGTAAATCTTTCCCCTCACCTTTCTCCTGGGGTGAGGGGTTATCTCACAATCCTTTCAGCAATCTCTCTACAAACTCCGGCACCACCACACTCGCCAGCCCATAATGCTTCTCTTCAAATTCGCTGCCGACCTGACTTGGCTCGAGGTTGAGTTCAACCGTATGGGCGCCCTGTAAACGCGCTTCATGCACAAAGCCCGCCGCGGGATAGACGTGCCCGGAGGTGCCGATGGCGATGAATACGTCGGCCATCGCCAGCGCGCTGTATATCTCATCCATCCCCAGCGGCATTTCGCCGAACCACACCACGTGCGGGCGCAGCGTCGAGGGGAACTGGCAGCAGTGGCATTTGTCTTCCGGCGTAATATCTCCGGTCCACTCCAGCACCTGGCCACTTTGGGTACAGCGTACTTTCAGCAGTTCACCATGCATATGCAGGACGTTTTTATTGCCGGCGCGTTCATGCAGGTTGTCGATATTCTGCGTCACCAGCAGAAAACGATCGCCAAGGGCGGCTTCCAGTTGCGCGAGCGCCAGGTGCGCGGCGTTCGGCGCGATCTCTGGCTGCTGCAACTGGCGACGGCGGGCGTTATAAAATGACTGCACCAGCGCCGGATCGCGGGCGAACCCTTCCGGCGTGGCAACGTCTTCGACATGATGTTCTTCCCACAGGCCATCGGCCGCGCGGAAAGTGCGAATCCCTGACTCGGCGGAGATCCCCGCCCCGGTCAGTACCACCACTCTCGGTTTTTCCATCACTTCAGGCACCACTCTGTCTCTGAAAAAAATTCGCTGACGTAAACGCTCATGCAGACGGCGTTTGTTACGGCGAAAACGGCTTAGACGATGTAACCGGCGCGACTGCATATCAACCTCTTTAGGCTAGTCGGTGAGGTGAAGGAAGGCCGCCCCGCGCATACCACCTGCATCGCCATGGCGTGCGCGTTCAATACGCGGCAGGCGGGCAACAGGCAGCAAATGCGGCGGTAAGCGGTCGGCGATAAGCGTGGTCAGCGCGGAGAAATTTGATAATCCTCCGCCGATGACCAGCAAATCGGGGTCCACAATCGTCAGTATATTGCCCAGGCACACCGCGAGCAGATCCGCGTAGCGCGCCACATGGGCGCGGGCCTGGGCATCTCCCTGCTCATAGAGCGCGATAATTTCCGGGGAGGATAAAGCTTGATCGTAGAAGTGTTGGTACAGCCATGCAAAGCCGCGACCAGAAAGATAGTTCTCAATACAGCCGAGTTTGCCGCAGCCGCAACGGGTCAGCGGGAAGTCGAAGCCGACCACATCAAAGGCATCGACCGGCAGACGGATATGCCCGAACTCACCGGTGATATAGCTGCGTCCGGTAATGGATTTGCCGTTCAGCACCAGACCACCACCTACGCCAGTGCCGAGGATCAGCCCCATCACCAGCGGGTATTGCTTAAATTCATCGTCCCAGGCTTCCGACAGCGCAAAGCAGTTGGCGTCGTTGTCCAGTCGGACATCCCGCGCCAGCAGCGCCGAGAGATCCGCACGCAGCGGTTTACCACTGGCCGCCGGCACGTTTGCGGCATACAGCGTGCCGTCTGCGGTTTCCGGCATACCGGGGATACCGATGCCAACCGAGCCTTTCACGCCATAGCGTGCATCGGCCTCATGCACCAGAGACGCGACCGCGTTAAGAAACGCGTCATAACTTTCACGGGGCGTGGCGACACGGGTTTCATGGCATAACCGCCGGTCAGCGTCGAAAACGCCCATCGCAATTTTTGTACCACCAATATCAAATCCGTAATACATCGCCACTCCTTGTCGGTTATTGGCCGCTCAGTACCCTCGCCGGATCAATGTTGCTGGCGCGGCGGGCTGGATACCAGCTGGCCAACAGGCTCAGCACCAGCGCCGTAACCAGCACGTAGACCACATCCAGCGCATGCAGTTCTGACGGCAGGAAATCAATAAAATAGATATCGCCGGAGAGGAACTGATGACCAATAAGACGCTCGAGGCCATTCATGATCGGCGTGAGATTCAGCGACACCAGCACGCCGATGAGCACGCCACACAGGCTTCCGAACAGCCCGGCCAACAGACCATACCAGACAAAAATCGCGCGGATGAGGCCGTCTTTCGCCCCCAGCGTACGCAGCACCGCGATATCACCGCTCTTGTCTTTCACCGCCATCACCAGCGTGGAGACGATGTTAAAACAGGCGACGCCGATCACCAGCACCATCGCCAGATACATACTGGCGCGGATCATCTGGATGTCCCGGTACATATAGCCATAGGTGCTGATCCAGCTTTTGATGTAGACATAGCTGTTGGTCACTTCGCCTGCGTCCCGCACCAGTTTTTGCGCGTTAAAGACGTCATTCACTTTCAGCGCGATACCCGTGACACTGTCACCCATGTCCAGATACTGCTGGGCATCCTGCATCGGGATCATCGCGAAGCTGTGATCCAGCTGACCGCTTAGCTGCAAAATACCACTGACGTGCAGGCGAACGCGTTTTGGCTGTTGCAGTTTGTGATCGGCACTGGCGTTGGGGATCATGATCGATACCCAGTCGCCCTGCTTGACCTTCAGCGCGTCGGCGACGCCCTTGCCGATGATCACCTGCTGTTCACCCGCTTTAAAGCCGGGCCAGGCGTTGTTCTGCACAAAGCGCGGCAAGGCGCTGAGTCGCGTCTCCTGCTGCGGATCGACACCTTTCACCTGGATGGCGCGCAGGTTGGCCCCGCTCTCCACCAGCCCGGTAAAGTTAATGTAGGGAGCGGCGGCCACGATGCCAGGTACTTTTGCGACTTTCGTCAGCGCCTCGGTCCAGTTATTCCACGGCTGGTTAACCGCTTCGATTTCACCGTGCGGCACAACGGCCAGAATACGGTTGTTCAGCTCACGCTCGAAGCCGTTCATCGCGCTGAGGCCGACGATGAGCACTGCCACGCCCAGCGCAATACCGACGGTGGAGATCACTGAAATCAGCGACACCATGCCGCTGCGACGTCGACCACGGCTGAACCGCAGCCCAATCAGAAGAGATAAAGGCGAGGCCATTACTGCGCTCCCATCAGCGTCAGATCGGCGGTCAGGCGACCATCGCGCATTTCGAGCTGGCGGGTCATGCGGCGCGCCATTTGCAGATCGTGCGTCACCACCAGAAAGGCGGTGCCCTGCATCTTATTCAGCTCACCGAGCAGGGCAAAAATACTGTCGGCGTTGCGCGCGTCCAGGTTACCGGTCGGCTCATCCGCCAGCACCAGACGCGGGTTATTCACCAGCGCACGGGCGATAGCCACGCGCTGACGCTCGCCGCCGGACAGCTCTGACGGGCGGTGTTTTGCGCGGTGCTCAAGCCCTACCGCCGCCAGCATTTCCCGCGCGCGTCGTTCGATGTCTGCCGGTTTGTGTTTCCCAATCAACAGCGGCATCGCCACGTTTTCCTGGGCGGTAAAATCCGGCAGCAGGTGGTGAAACTGGTAGATAAAGCCCAGTTCACGGTTACGCAGTTCGGCTTTGGCGGTGGACGACAGTTTGCTCATGCGCTGATCGTCAAAGATCACATCGCCGGAGGTGGGCGTATCCAGCCCGCCTAACAGATGCAGCAAGGTACTTTTGCCGGAGCCGGAGCTGCCGACAATCGCCATCATTTCACCCTGACCCACGCTGAAGCTGACATCGTGCAGCACATCCGTTTGCACGTTCCCTTCCTGATAGCGTTTGCACAGGTTGTCGCATTGCAACAGGATCTTATTCATAACGTAAAGCCTCAGCGGGTTGGGTGGCGGCGGCGCGCCATGAAGGGTAAAGCGTGGACAGCAGCGCGATGGCCATCGCCACCAGCGCAATTACGATCACCTGTAGCGGTTCAATCACCACCGGCAGCGCAGCACCGTCCAGCAGGGCGCCAATGATCGGCATTAAATTGTTAAGCTGGCTGGCGAGCAGCGCGCCCAGTAGCGCACCGAGCAGCGCGCCGATGATCCCGGCGCTGGCTCCCTGCACCATAAACACCGCCATGATCTGGCGTGGCGTCAGTCCCTGGGTTTGCAGAATAGCCACTTCGCCCTGCTTCTCCATTACCATCAGGCCAAGAGAGGTAATGATGTTAAAGGCGGCCACGGCGACGATCAGGCTCAGCAGCAGCCCCATCATATTTTTTTCCATACGCACCGCCTGGAACAGCTCGCCTTTGCGATCGCGCCAGTCGTGCCATACCGTGCCCTGCGGCAGGGTCTGCTGGCTGAGCTGATCGACTTTCAGCGGCTCGTCGAGCCACAGCCGCCAGCCGGTGATATTTCCCGCCGGATAACGCATCAGGCGCGAGGCGTCCTGGATGTTGACCAGCATCTGATAGCCATCCACTTCACTGTTAGCGGCAAAAGTGCCAATCACGGTAAACAGGCGCTGGCTGGGCAGACGGCCCATCGGCGTGAACTGGCTGGCAGAGGGCACCATCACGCGCAGCTGATCGCCGCGGTTAACGCCCAGTTGCCCGGCCAGCTGTTCGCCAAGGATCACGTTGTACTTGCCCGGCTGCAAATCGCTTTGTTGCACGTTGACCAGAAACGGTGACAGAGGATCTTTCTGCGCCGGATCGATACCGAGCATCACGCCCACCGACACGCTGCGCGCGCTTTGCAGCACCACATCCCCGGTAGTCAGCGGCGCGATGCGGTTGACGCCTGGCAGGCGGGCGGCGCTTTCCGGCACTTTTTGCGGATCAAGGGAACCGCGATCGGCACTCAGTACGGCCTGCGGCATCAGCCCCAGAATGTTATTTTGCAGTTCCCGTTCAAAGCCGTTCATCACCGATAACACCGTTACCAGCGCCATCACGCCGAGCGTAATGCCAATGGTGGAAAGCCAGGAGACAAAGCGACCGAAGCGGTCGACTGCACGCCCGCGCATGTAGCGCAGGCCTATGAATAGTGCGACAGGTTGATACATGAAATCCGTCTGGTTGCAATGAGCAGACTTGGGAGTATATAAGCGAAACCAGGGATGGTAAATCGGTTAAACGAGAAGAATTATCGGGAATAGGCCTAAAAAGTTCTGAAAAATCAAACCGCTATTTCATCATTTGTACGGTATGCCTGCATTGTCGCGTCTGATCTTTTTCCGAAAAATCCCTCCCCCCGTCCAAATCCAGACCTTTACGCATTACAGCCTTGCGCGGCATCACCACAATTAACGCCTGAATTTTGGCAAAACAGGTTCGCGGTAACAATGAAACAAAAAGCATTATGGATTAATCAGATCAAAGGGTTGTGTATCTGTCTGGTGGTGATTTACCACTCGGTGATTACCTTCTACCCGCACCTGGAAGGTCTGCAACATCCGCTGTCGGAAACGCTGTCGAAGTGCTGGATCTACTTTAATTTGTACCTCGCCCCCTTCCGTATGCCGGTGTTCTTCTTCATTTCCGGCTATCTGATCCGCCGGTATGTGGAAGAGGTTAAATGGGAAGGCTGCGTGGATAAACGCCTGTGGAGTATTTTTTATGTACTGGCGCTGTGGGGCGTATTGCAGTGGCTGGCGATCGGTGCGTTGAACGACTGGCTGGCCCCGGAACGGGATTTGAGCACCACCGCTAACGCCGCCTATGCCGGATCATTTACCGGTTTCCTGCACGGTATGCTCACCGCGAGCACCAGCCTGTGGTATCTGTATGCGCTGCTGGTCTATTTCGTGCTGTGTAAGATGCTGCAACGCTGGAAAGCTCCGGTGATGGTGCTGCTGGCGGTGTTGTCCGTCGCTATTAATTTCCTGCCGCTGCCATGGTGGGGGCTGAACAGCGTGGTGCGCAATATGATCTATTACAGTCTGGGTGCCTGGTATGGCGTCGCGGTGATGGAGGTGATCAAAACCGTGCCGCTGCGTCGTTATGGTCTGTGGCTGGCGGCGGCGTTTGTCGCGGCGGTGCTGTTGTGGTTTAAGAACGTGCCGCTGCTGCTGTCGCTGTTCTCGATTGTGCTGATCATGAAGTTGTTTTTGCAGCTTGAGCTGCGCTTCCCGCCCGGCGAAAACAATCTGCTTAATGTGGTGGGTTCTAATACCATCGCGATTTACACCACTCACCGTATTCTGATTGAAGGCTTTAGCCTGGCGCTGATCCCGCTGCTTAATCAGGCGCAGTTGCCGCCGATGGTTGAACTGGCGCTGCTGCTGGTCTATCCGTTTATCAGTCTGCTGATTTGTACCGCCGTGGGACTGATGGTGCGCACGCTCTCAACGCGTCTGTTTGGCGATCTGTTCTTCTCGCCACCGGTAGATTTACGTCCGGCGATGGCCGCCCGTTGACGGTTGCCTTTGCTAAAATGGCATGATCGAGGATAATAAACTGCATTGTGTTTCAGTGGCATGCCCCCATATCGGGGGCGTACCCTTAAGAGATCATGACATCCGCTATGCCTGAACAATTCCGTTACTCCCTGCCCTCCAGAGCGGGCGACCAGCGTCAGCTGGGCGAACTTACTGGCAGCGCCTGCGCCACCGAAGTGGCCGAAATCGTTGAACGCCATAGCGGTCCGGTAGTACTGATCGCGCCCGATATGCAAAACGCGCTGCGTCTGCACGACGAAATCAGGCAGTTTACCGATCATCTGGTGATGAATCTGGCCGACTGGGAAACGCTGCCCTACGACAGCTTCTCGCCGCATCAGGAAATTATCTCCTCCCGCCTGTCGACGCTCTATCAGTTGCCCGCCATGCAGCGCGGCGTGCTGATCATGCCCGTGAACACACTGATGCAGCGTGTCTGCCCGCACAGCTTCCTGCATGGTCATGCGCTGGTGATGAAAAAAGGCCAGCGGCTGTCCCGTGATGCGCTGCGCGCGCAGCTGGATAACGCCGGTTATCGGCATGTCGATCAGGTGATGGCGCACGGTGAATATGCCACGCGTGGCGCGTTGCTGGATCTCTACCCGATGGGCAGCGAACAGCCCTACCGTATTGATTTCTTTGATGATGAAATCGACAGCCTGCGCCTGTTCGATGCCGACACGCAACGCACGCTGGAAGAAGTGGAGGCCATTAATCTGCTGCCTGCCCACGAATTCCCGACGGATAAAGCCGCCATCGAACTGTTCCGCAGCCAGTGGCGTGACAATTTTGATGTGAAGCGCGATGCAGAGCACATCTATCAGCAGGTGAGCAAAGGCACCCTGCCGACCGGCATCGAATACTGGCAGCCGCTGTTTTTCAGCGAGCCGCTGCCCGCGCTGTTCAGCTATTTCCCGACCAACACGCTGATTGTGAATACCGGCGATCTGGAAACCAGCGCAGAACGCTTCCAGAACGACACCCAGGCGCGCTATGAAAATCGCGGCGTCGATCCGATGCGACCGCTGCTACCGCCGTCCCGCCTGTGGCTGCGTACAGACGAACTGTTCGGCGAGCTAAAAGGCTGGCCGCGTATTCAGCTGAAAACCGACAAGCTGGCCGACAAAGCTGCCAACACCAATCTGGGCTATCAGACGCTGCCGGATCTGGCGGTGCAGGCGCAGCAAAAAGCGCCGCTCGACGCGCTGCGTAAATTTATCGAATCCTTCAGCGGTCCGGTGGTGTTCTCGGTGGAAAGCGAGGGCCGCCGGGAGGCGTTAGGCGAACTGCTGGCGCGTATTAAAATTGCGCCTAAGCGTATTCAGCGTCTGGTTGAGGCCAGCGGCAACGGACGTTATCTGATTATTGGTGCGGCGGAACGCGGCTTTATCGATACCCTACGTAACCGGGCGCTGATCTGCGAAAGCGATTTACTGGGTGAGCGCGTCTCTCGCCGCCGCCAGGACAATCGCCGCACCATCAACCCGGATACGCTGATCCGTAACCTTGCGGAGCTGCATCCTGGTCAGCCGGTGGTGCATCTGGAGCACGGCGTCGGACGCTATGCGGGGATGACCACGCTGGAAGCAGGCGGCATCAAAGGCGAATACCTGATGCTCACCTACGCCGGGGATGCCAAACTTTATGTGCCGGTCTCCTCCCTGCATCTGATCAGCCGCTACGCCGGGGGGGCGGAAGAAAATGCGCCACTGCATAAGCTGGGCAGCGATGCCTGGTCACGGGCGCGGCAGAAAGCCGCGGAAAAAGTCCGCGATGTGGCGGCGGAGCTGCTGGATATTTACGCCCAGCGCGCCGCGAAAAGCGGTTTTGCGTTTAAGCATGACCGTGAGCAATACCAACTGTTCTGCGAAGGCTTCCCGTTTGAAACCACGCCCGATCAGGCGCAAGCCATCAACGCGGTGCTCAGCGATATGTGTCAGCCGTTGGCCATGGATCGCCTGGTGTGCGGCGACGTGGGCTTCGGGAAAACCGAAGTAGCGATGCGCGCGGCCTTCCTGGCGGTGGAAAACCACAAGCAGGTGGCGGTGCTGGTACCGACCACCCTGCTGGCGCAGCAGCACTATGATAACTTCCGCGACCGCTTCGCCAACTGGCCGGTGCGTATCGAGATGCTCTCCCGCTTCCGCAGCGCTAAAGAGCAGGCGCAGATCCTCGAGCAGGCCGCCGAGGGCAAAATTGATATTCTGGTCGGCACGCACAAGCTGCTGCAAAGCGATGTGAAGATGCGCGATCTGGGATTACTGATCGTCGATGAAGAGCACCGCTTCGGCGTGCGCCATAAAGAACGCATCAAAGCGATGCGCGCCGACGTGGATATTCTGACGCTGACCGCCACGCCGATCCCGCGTACGCTGAATATGGCCATGAGCGGTATGCGCGATCTGTCGATTATCGCCACTCCGCCCGCCCGTCGTCTGGCGGTAAAGACCTTTGTGCGCGAGTACGACGATCTGGTGGTGCGCGAAGCCATGCTGCGTGAAATCCTGCGTGGCGGCCAGGTGTACTATCTCTATAACGACGTGGAGAACATTCAGAAAGCTGCACAGCGGCTGGCTGAACTGGTGCCGGAAGCCCGTATCGCCATCGGCCACGGTCAGATGCGCGAGCGCGAACTGGAGCGGGTGATGAATGATTTCCATCATCAGCGCTTTAACGTGCTGGTGTGCACCACCATCATCGAAACCGGGATCGACATTCCCACCGCCAACACCATTATCATTGAGCGGGCCGATCACTTTGGTCTGGCGCAGTTGCACCAGCTGCGTGGCCGCGTCGGGCGTTCGCATCATCAGGCCTACGCCTGGCTGTTGACGCCGCATCCGAAAGCGATGACCAGTGATGCGAAAAAACGCCTCGAAGCCATTGCCTCGCTGGAAGATCTGGGGGCGGGCTTTGCGCTGGCCACGCACGATCTGGAGATCCGTGGGGCCGGGGAACTGCTCGGGGAAGATCAGAGCGGCCAGATGGAGACGATTGGTTTCTCGCTGTACATGGAGATGCTGGAAAATGCCGTTGATGCGTTGAAAGCCGGGCGCGAGCCGTCCCTTGAGGATCTCACCAGTCAGCAGACTGAAGTGGAACTGCGTATGCCCGCGCTGATCCCGGATGACTATATTCCTGACGTCAATACGCGTCTGTCGTTCTATAAACGGATCGCCAGTGCGAAAAGTGAGAACGAGCTGGATGAGATCAAGGTGGAGCTGATCGACCGCTTCGGCCTGCTGCCGGATCCGGCACGCACCCTGCTTGAGGTGGCACTGCTGCGTCAACAGGCGCAACGGCTGGGCATTCGCAAGCTGGAGGGCAATGACAAAGGCGGTACCATTGAGTTCGCCGAGAAGAACCATGTTGATCCGGTGTGGCTGATTGGTCTGCTGCAGAAGCAGCCGCAGCATTTCCGCCTCGACGGGCCGACGCGCCTTAAGTTCTTCCAGGATCTGGGCGAGCGAAAAAACCGTATCGAATGGGTGCGTCAGTTTATGCAGAAACTGGCGGAAAACGCCGTCGCCTGATGTCACTGGCGCACCGTGCTGCGGCGGTGCGCCAGCCTTTACAAACTCTTTGCACTTCCCCTGGATTTCCCGACACGTTCGCCATCCATAATTAAGGTTTATGTTGAAATAACAATAACCTGAAAATACCTGTGGGTGATGATACTAATGATAACCTCGCGTTTTACCCGTTGGCTGGCGTACGTTGGCGTCGCCTCGATGCTGGCCCTTGCCCTTCCCGCCCAGGCGAACACCTGGCCGCTGCCCGCGGCGGGCAGCCGTGTGGTGGGAGAAAACCGCTTCCACCTCGTTGAAAACGACGGCGGCTCGCTGGAAGCAATCGCTAAAAAATACAACGTCGGTTTCCTGGCGCTGCTACAGGCGAATCCCGGTGTTGATCCTTATGTGCCCCGTGCGGGTAGCGTGCTGACCATTCCCCTGCAAACGCTGCTGCCGGATGTACCGCGCGAAGGAATGGTTATTAACCTCGCTGAACTGCGTCTTTATTATTATCCGCCAGGAAAAAACGAGGTGACCATCTACCCTATCGGCATTGGCCAGCTGGGTGGCGACACGTTAACGCCTACCATGGTGACCACGGTGTCGGACAAACGCGCGAACCCGACCTGGACCCCTACCGCGAATATTCGCGCTCGCTATAAAGCCCAGGGCATCGATCTACCCGCCGTCGTCCCTGCCGGCCCGGATAACCCCATGGGGCATCACGCCATTCGTCTGGCGGCCTACGGCGGCGTGTATCTGCTGCACGGGACCAATGCGGATTTCGGCATTGGTATGCGCGTCAGCTCCGGTTGCATCCGTCTGCGTGATGGCGATATCGCCACGCTGTTTAAAAAGGTCACGCCGGGCACCAAAGTGAATATCATTAACACGCCTATCAAAGCCTCGGTGGAGCCTGACGGCAGGCGTCTCGTCGAAGTGCATCAGCCGCTATCCAAATCCATTAATGACGATCCGAAAACACAGCCGATCGTATTAAACAGCGCAATGGAAGCGTTCAAAGCCGATGGACAAACGAATACCGCGCTGATGGATGAAGTGATGCAGGTTCGTTCTGGTATGCCGGTAGATGTCACGGAACATCAAGGGGTTGTGCAAAGTTTGTAAAGGTCGCCGGTTATTTTTATAATGATCGTTCAACAAACATCATTATTCAGGCGGCGCTATGACCAACGATGTGACCTGCTGTACCAAAAAAAGCCGTGGCCGACCGAAAACCTTTGATCGGGACGCCGCGCTTGATAAAGCCATGACGCTGTTCTGGCAGCACGGGTATGAGGCGACCTCTTTAGCGGATCTGGTAGAAGCCACTGGCGCAAAAGCGCCGACGCTGTACGCGGAATTCACCAATAAAGAGGGGCTGTTCCGCGCCGTGCTGGATCGCTATATCGCCCGCTTTGCGGCAAAGCATGACGCGCAGCTATTGTGCGAGGACAAACCCCTTGAGCAGGCGCTGCGAGATTACTTCACTTCTGTCGCCACCTGCTTTACCAGCAAGGACACACCGGCGGGCTGTTTTTTAATTAATACCTCGGCCACCCTGGCCGCGTCGTCGGACGACATTGCGCAGACGATCAAATCCCGTCACGCGCTGCAGGAAAAAACGCTGGTGCAGTTCTTACAGCAGCGTCAGGCGCGGGGCGAGATCCCTGCCAACCGCGATGTCGCGGCTCTGGCGCAGTATCTGAGCTGCATTTTGCAGGGCATGTCCGTAAGCGCTCGGGAAGGCGCATGTATTGAGAAACTGCTGCAAGTCACCAATACCACCCTCCGGCTGTGGCCTGAGCTGCTAAAATCCTGATCCCCGCATATTTTTCTTTTGATAGGTCTGGCCTGTTTCAGTAATAGGTCAGACCTTTCAGCATTCCGTCTCGCTTTGCTATCCTTAGTGGTGATTATTTTTATGATAATGATTAGCAGACGTAATACAGGAGACAATTGCAGGTCATGAAGACACGTTCGATGGCTGTTCACATGCAGAAGGAAAATGAAATGGTTTTGCTATTACCATTACTCAAAGTGCTAATAGTAATAACATTGTTGTTTAGTCTGTGGGTGTTGTGCGGCAATTCAGTACTTTTCGCTTTTGTAGCGGTATTTATCACGGCGGGTCTGCTGGTGAAGCAGAGCAAAGATACGGCGGTGTAGGCGACGGCATGCGTACCAATAAAAAGGACTCCCCAGCCTGAGCGATTGGGGAGTCAATTATAATGGAACTTCTTTTTTACGCTTTGTTGTTCAGGATCAGCTGACCATTGCCATCCAGCGGGATCTGCGTGCCGGGATCGTTATCCATACGGATTTTGCCCTGCTGGTCGCCAATTTTATAGGTTACGTCATAACCGAGCATTTTTTCCGATTTCTCATACACGGTTTTGCAGCGCTGCTGCGTGCTGGTGTAAGTATCGTTATCCTGTAATGAGCCCTGGATCTGGTTGCCGGCATAACCGCCACCCAGCGCACCCACTACCGTTGCCACGTCTTTACCGCGACCGCCGCCAAACTGGTGACCAATCACGCCGCCTGCAACCGCGCCCAGCACAGAACCTGTCAGGCGATTCTCATCCTGCACGGGTCGGCGATGGGTTACCGTCACGTTACGGCACTCTTTACGCGGCGTTTTAATCGTTTCTTTAATTGGTGTGGCTGATACAACCTGCGCATACTGTGGGCCGCTTTTGAAGACATCAAGTCCAGCAACTGCCGCCACACCCAGAGCAGCGGCCACACCAATTCCTATACCCGCTAACATTGATTTATTCACAGGAATATCTCCCTTCTTTGCTATTGGTAACAATTTTGCAATCAAAGCCGAAGTGCGCCAATCAGAATTCAGGAAGATTGAGAGGTATTGTGCGGGGAAATACGCTGATTCAGAGAAGTCTGAGCCAATAGCCCTGTCAGGCAGAAGGATATGCTGATTGCCCCGCCGTGTGGCGGGGCATGATGCTTAGTGCAGCTTCAGGCGCGGGCGGATCACCCGGTTGATACTGCCGACCACCATCATCAGGCCGGTTTTGAAATAACCATGCAGCGCCACCTGGTGCATACGGTACAGGGAGATATACACAAAGCGCGCCATACGCCCTTCAATCATCATTGAACCGCGCATCAGGTTGCCCATCAGGCTCCCGACGGTGGAGAAGTTAGACAGCGACACCAGCGAGCCGTGATCTTTATAGACATACGCTTTCAGCGGCTTGCCTTTCATCTGCGCGAGAATGTTATGCAGCGCGCAGGTTGCCATCTGGTGTGCGGCCTGTGCACGGGGCGGTACGAAGCCGCCTTCCGGACGAGGACAGGATGCACAGTCGCCGATGGCAAAAATATCGGCATCGCGGGTGGTCTGCAACGTCGGCTCGACAACCAGCTGGTTGATACGGTTGGTTTCCAGCCCGCCGATCTCTTTCATAAAGTCCGGCGCTTTAATACCTGCCGCCCAGACCATCAGATCGGCTTTAATATGCTCGCCATCTTTGGTGTGCAGCCCTTCACTGTCGGCGCTGGTTACCATAGTCTGCGTCAGAACACGCACGCCCATTTTGGTCAGCTCATTATGCGCCGCACCGGAAATGCGTGGCGGCAGCGCAGGCAGAATACGCTCACCCGCTTCTACCAGCGTCACATTCAGCGCTTCGTTGCTCAGCCCTTTGTAACCGTAGCTGTGCAGCTGTTTGACCGCATTATGCAGCTCTGCTGACAGTTCAACGCCAGTCGCGCCACCGCCGACAATGGCGATGTTCACCTTGCCGCTGGCACCGAGGTTGGCGGAGTATTTCAGGAACAGGTTAAGCATTTCCTGATGGAAACGACGCGCCTGATGCGGGTTGTCGAGGAAGATGCAGTGCTCTTTCACGCCCGGCGTGTTGAAATCGTTGGAGGTACTGCCCAGCGCCATAACCAGCGTGTCATACGCGATTTTACGCTCCGGCACCAGCAGTTCGCCTTTCTCATCGCGCAGCTCGGCCAGCGTCAGGGTTTTGCTTTCACGATTGATGTCCATTACCGACCCAAGCTGGAACTGGAAATGGTGATTACGCGCATGCGCCAGGTAGCTCAGCGCATCCACGCCTTCATCCAGCGAACCGGTCGCCACTTCGTGCAGCAACGGTTTCCACAGATGGCTATGGTTGCGGTCGATCAGCGTGATTTTCGCTTTTTTACCGCGCCCCAGCTTCTTTCCCAGCTGCGTCGCCAGTTCAAGGCCGCCTGCACCGCCGCCCACAATCACGATCTTTTTCAATGGTGTAGTCAACGTGACCCCCTTAAAATTATTAACCAATTGTTAAGTAAAAGTTATCGAAATAAGTTTTAATTAACAACAAGTTACCAGCATGAAAACAGGCTGCTGATAACGAGAATAGCATGTTCGGTGCATTGGTCATACCAAAATTGATGTACATCAAGTTTTGCTGCTTAAAAGATAAGCGTGATCCGCACGAAAGCAAAAAAAGTCAGCGATTACGCTGACTTTTAAGAATGTGCGGCGGGTTAACCGAGGGTTTTAAAGGCTTTGATACGCTGCAAATGCGGGGAGATATTCTTGAATTTGTGGGTCTGCTCTTCATCCCAGACAATTTCATAAAAGGGCTGAAGCTGCGCCGCCGTACGCTGGCTGTCCAGCGCCTCGTCCCGTCGCGAAAGGATCACAAGGCAACGGTCGCGGTTTTTCTCGCGAAAGTTGGACACGCATTTGGTGGCAATATCGGCGTACTCTTCAGGACGGTCGATTTTGCCTTCCATGTTCTCCTGCGGGAAAAGGTTCGGATTAAATATCACCTGGCGGATATCGCACAGAAAACCAATGCGCTCCGCCCAGAAGCCACCGAGTCCGACGCCGCAGATTAGCGGACGTTCATCAACATTCAACTGCAACATTTTATCCACTTCTTTCAGCAGATGTTGCATGTCATGCCGGGGATGACGGGTGCTGTAGCTCAGCAGCCGCACATCCGGATCGATAAACTGCATCTGCAACACTTTCTCGTGATTACCCGGACTGTTCGAGTCAAAACCGTGTAAATAGATGATCATTGTGTCCTCACCACACTGCAACGCGCCGATGACGGCGGGTTAATGAGCCGTTTTATGTTCCTGCCAGCGTTCATGCAGCTGTTCAAGCGCCGCACTGACCGTTTTCCACTTCGCGGATGACATCAATTCCTGACGCGTAAATGAACCTTTATGATACAACTCTGTAACACGCTGTGCATTGATCGGCGACAGGTTATCCAGCACACTTACCGCGCCTTTACGATTATTACACACCAGGATCATATCGCAGCCAGCATCCAGCGATGCCTGACCACGCTCCGCATAGCTGCCCATGATCGCCGCCCCTTCCATCGACAGATCGTCAGAGAAAATCACGCCGTTAAAGCCCAGCTCGCCGCGAAGCACGGTTTTCAGCCAGTACGGTGATCCGCTTGCCGGACGCGGATCCGCCTCGCTGTAAATCACATGCGCCGGCATAATGGCGTCAAGCTTGTTATCCGTAATCAGCGAACGGAACACGGAAATATCTTTGGCACGGATCTCCGCTTCGTCACGGGGATCGCGCGGCGTCTCTTTGTGGGAGTCCGCGCTCACCGCGCCGTGTCCCGGAAAATGTTTGCCGGTAGTTTTCATCCCGGCGCTGTGCATCCCGTCGATAAAGCGGGTCGCCATCGCCAGCGCGGTGGCCGGATCGGCATGGTAAGACCGCTCACCAATGGCCGCGCTGATGTGTCCCACATCCAGCACCGGCGCAAAGCTGATGTCGATGTCCATGGCGATCATCTCGCTTGCCATCAGCCAGCCGGCGTCTTCCGCCAGCCTGCCGCCCTCTTTTGTGCCAAGCAGTGCGGCGAATGACTGGGCCGCAGGCAACCGCGTGAAGCCCTCTTTAAAACGCTGCACGCGCCCGCCTTCCTGATCCACTGCCACCACCAGCCGGTGATGTGACGCCTCGCGGATCTGCCGCACCAGCTCGCGCAATTGGGCGGGATCGTGATAGTTGCGGGTAAACAGGATCAAGCCGCCCACCAGCGGATGCGCCAGTATTTCGCGCTCCTCTGCATCCAGCTCATAGCCTTCGACATCTAACATTACCGGACCCACATTCACCTTCCTTATCCTTTCGTCGGCAACTGGCCCCATATTTCATCGGCCAGCGTGATAAATTGTTGTTCGCCAGTTTGCTGCCAGCGGCACTCGTACCAGCCCGCCATCAGCATCATCACCCAGGGCCGCCAGCGCTGTACCTGCCGCTCAAGCGTAACGGGATCGATATTGGCCCGGCGGGCATACTCTTCCACCAGCCTCTGACGCGCGGCATCGTCCATCCATACAGCGGCCAGCTCAAGCGCAATATCACCATCACCGGCATATTCCCAGTCAATCAGCCGCAACCCGTGCTCGCTGTGTACCAGATTGCCCGCATGGACATCCATATGCAGCGGCGCGAGGCGCAATACGCCCGGCTCTTTGTGCTGTCGTCGCTTTTTCAGCTGACGCAGCCAGAACGGCGTGCGGCGCGACGGTGCGGCCTGTTGCCAGTAGCCTTCAAGCAGCGGCAGCAGTGTAATGCGCCAGCCAAAACAAGGCTGCTGGTGCAGATGATACAACACCTCTGCCAGCGCATCGGTAGCCGGTAGCGCAGTTTTTACTTCTCCGCGCAGATAATCGACAGCCATCCAGCCTGCGCCGTAGCGCTGCGGCTTCGGAGCCAGGGACGCAGGCAAACGCTTCAGAACGTGATACTGACGTAAAAATGGCGCAGAGGCCGTTGCCGGATGCTGCCAGCGCAGCACCAGCCGCTGCTGCCCGCGTGCAATAATGACACTCCCGCCAGACAGCCCTGACGTTGTCTGGTCTGCGGCGGGAGTAAACTGCGGAAAATAGCGTGACAGGATAGCGTCACGCTCAGGTTTATTGTTGTGCAACGCTGCCTTTACCTGACCAGACGATCTCGCCAGTCTGTACCAGCATCAGCTGCATTTGCAGTGTCGGGGCGTTGACGTTACCGCTGGCGCTGGAATAGAGCACATACTGCGCGCCAACGTTACGGGCAATGCCGATGGCTTTGCTGCGGGTGCCCAGGCTGTCCTGCGGGGAAAGCCCCAGCTGCTGCTTGGCGACGCCCAGCTGTTGCGCGGAAACCAGCGTGAATTTGCCGTTGTTCGCCAGCGCAGTGCGTAGCGCCTCGGTACCTTCAGCGGTATTGAGCGAGCCATTGGTGCGGTTATTCACGCTGTCGACCAGCAGCACGCTGCCCCCCTCTGCGCCGCTTGCCTGCAACATTTTGCTGACCATTGGCGAAATCGCGCCGCTCCAGTCATAGTGACGGACGCGCGGCGTAGGCTGCACGGTTTCATCCTGATGCTCAATTGGCCCTGGCTGTGACGGGATAGTCGGTACCGACGGCACGGTTGGCAGCGGTTGCTGCGGTGTGGTCGGTTGTTCTGGTGTCGGCGTCGCCTGGTCAACCGGTGCGGGCTGTTCCTTGTTAATCTGACACCCTGAAAGGATCAATGCCACCGTCACAAGCAGGGCGTAGCGTCCCATAATTCTCATTCAAATCACCCCTTATAAATAGAGATAGAGCCGCACTTTATGTGCGCCCAGATAGTTGGCGCTGCCATAAATCGTCACCGATGCATTTGCCGGCACCGTTACGGTGCGCGGCGCTTCCAGCGGATGCATTTCCAGGCCTCTGGCGTCGTACCAGTAAAAACGGTAATTAATGGTTACCGGCACATTTCTTTCATTGTAGAGAGTTGAGGACGCAGAAGACTGAATTTCCGAGCGGGATAATTCCGGTTTTTCTGCCGAGATCCCCGCCGCCAGCACGGTGGACTCCAGTACCAGCGTTTGCTCATCGCTGACCGGGATCGCCGGCTTTGCGCTACATCCGGCAAGCAGGATCGCCGCCAGTACTATGGCTGTACGCCCTCTGCTCATCTTAGTGGCCTTTGTGCGACAGCATAGGTCCAAGGGCGTGCCCCCCAACCAGGTGCAGGTGGATATGATAGACCTCCTGGCCGCCATGACGATTGCAGTTCATGATCAGGCGGTAACCATCTTCGGCAATACCTTCCTGTTTGGCGATTTTAGCCGCGACGGTCATCATCCGGCCCAGCGCCTGTTCATGCGCTTCGGTGGCGTCGTTGATGGTCGGGATCAGAATATTAGGCACGATCAGAATATGCGTCGGGGCCTGAGGGGAAATATCGCGGAACGCGGTGACCAGCTCATCCTGCCAGACAATGTCCGACGGAATTTCGCGCCGGATAATTTTACTGAAAATGGTTTCTTCTGCCATGTCGTCTTCCTTCTTTATGACTGCATAATATTGCCAGAGAGTATGAGTGACAATCTCCTGATGTTTCAACTATAAACCTCATTTTCTTACCCTGCCGAAAGGTTGCGTTGCCTGCCCCCTCGCAAAGCCGGGTAAAACCACGTTTCAGTAATAAAAATTACATCTGTTTACACCGCGAACCCTAATGCGTATATTTCGCATTTGCATTTCCATGCGTTTTTCACACCTGAATAATTAACTGTCCTGCAGCGCACCGACAACGTATTGGCGCGCTGCATAATGACCAACACACAGAAGGGTTAATGATGTCTTTCACCGTTCACGCCAGGGACGGACAACGTCCGCCTGCTACTTCTCCGTCACTGCTGGCGGTTTGTATTGCTTTTGCACTGACGCCAGCGGCGGGCTTTGCTGCCACTACGGCAACACCAGAGGATACGCTGGTGGTCGACGGATCGTCCTCAGGCGCTGTGGCTGCTGCGCAAAATGAAGATTACAGCGTCAAGACCACCACCTCCGGCACAAAAATGCTGCTGGTTCAGCGTGATATTCCGCAGTCGGTTACGCTGGTCAGTGAACAGCGGATGAAAGATCAGAAGCTGGAGTCGCTGGGCGATGTGCTGAAAAACACCATCGGCATTTCGGAGAGCGTGGCGGATTCAGACCGCAGCACCTTCTACTCCCGCGGTTTTATGATCGACAACTATATGGTCGATGGTATTCCGACGCTGTTTGAGTCCCGCTGGAACCTGGGCGATGCGCTGGCGGATACCGCGATGTATGAGCGAATCGAAGTGGTGCGCGGCGCAAATGGTCTGACGACCGGCTCGGGTAATCCTTCTGCGGCGATTAATATGGTGCGTAAACATGCCGACAGCCGTGAATTCACCACTAACGTCAGCGCGGAGTATGGCAGCTGGAACAAGCAACGTTACGTGGCGGACCTCTCAACGCCGTTGACCGAAAACGGCAATATCCGTGGTCGTATGGTGGCGGGCTATCAGGATAAGGACAGCTGGCTGGATCATTACGGTCAGAAGAAAAAATTCTTCTATGGTGTGCTGGATGCTGATCTGACCGAGGCCACGGCGTTCTCTGTAGGGTACGATTATCAGGAAAACAACTCTGACCGTCAGACCTGGGGCGGCCTGCCACGCTGGTATACCGACGGCAGTAAAATAAAAGCCGATCGCAGCGACAGCACCTCGCCTGACTGGGCCTACAGCGATACCGAAACCCAGCGTACTTTCGTCACCCTTAAGCAAAAGCTGAGCGATAACTGGCAGCTTACGGTAAACGGTACCCACACCGAGACAGAGCTCGACAGCAAGGCGCTGTATCTGGACGGACAGGTGGATAAAACCACCGGCCTGATGGTCAGCCCTTATGGCGCGTCTTATCCGTTTGTCGGCGGCACGGGCTATAACACCGGCAAGCGTAAAGTCGATGCGATCGATACCTTTGCAAATGGTAATTACGAACTCTTTGGTCGTCAGCATGAACTGATGGTAGGCACCAACTACACCAAACAGCACAATATCTATTACAGCTCATGGGAAAACATTGGCGATACGCAGTTGGGTAACTACAGCGATTATCGCGCTAATTTCCCGGAAACGGACTGGGCGCCATTGAGCCTCGCGCAGGAAGACACGGTACGTCAGAAATCCGCGTACCTGGCGACGCGCATTTCTCTGGCAGATCCGCTGCACCTTATTCTGGGCGCGCGCTATACCAATTACACGTTGCATACCCTGACGCAGGATCTGGAGAAGAACAACACCTCGCCCTATGCGGGCGTGGTGTTTGACATCGATGATACCTGGTCAACCTATGCCAGCTATACTTCGATTTTCCAGCCGCAGACCCAGCGTGATGGTCAGGGTAAATACCTGTCGCCTATCACCGGTAATAACTACGAAGCGGGTGTGAAGGCTGACTGGATGAACAGCCGCCTGACGACCTCGCTGGCGGTATTCCGTATTGAGCAGGATCATCTGGCGCAGTCTACCGGCGGCGTGGTTTCCGGCAGCAATGGCGAAACCGCCTACCGTGAAGCGGATGGTACGGTCAGCCGCGGCGTTGAATTTGAGGTGAATGGTGCACTGACGGACAACTGGCAGATGTCCTTCGGCGCAACGCGCTATGTGGCTGAAGACAGCGACGGTGCAGCGGTAAACTCAGATCTGCCACGTACCTCAGTGAAAATGTTTACCAGCTATCGTCTGCCGATGCTGCCAGACCTGACGGTCGGCGGTGGCGTGAACTGGCAAAATCATACCTGGGCTGATGTGCCGGTTGCCAGCGGGACGCTGCGTTCAGAGCAAGGCAGCTACGCGCTGGTGGATCTGTTTGCCCGTTATCACGTAACCAAAGCGCTTTCAGTGCAGGCAAACCTGGATAACCTGTTCGATAAATCCTACGAAACCGACGTGAACAGCCGTACCTATGTGTTTGGCGAGCCGCGTAATTTCTCGGTGAGTGCGAATTACAGCTTCTGATAAACCCAGGTGAAATGCCCGGCGGCGCAAGCTTGCCGGGCCTACAATAACCCAATCGCCTATGGTGTAGTATGTAGGCCGGTGTAAGCGAAGCGCCACCCGGCACAGTCGCCATCCGCAGGCCAGCGTAAGCGAAGCGCCACCCGGCATTACATTCTCCAGACGTAAAAAAGGGAGCCATTCGGCTCCCTCAGTCTCCCCAGACTATTTGTTAGTTGTTGCGGATGTATTCATCCATTTCGGTTTTCAGGTTATCGGATTTAGTACCGAAAATCGCCTGAACACCAGAACCTGCAACAACCACACCTGCCGCGCCCAGTTTCTTCAGGCCAGCCTGATCCACTTTAGCAACGTCAGCCACGCTCACACGCAGACGTGTGATACAGGCATCCAGGTTAGTGATGTTATCTTTACCACCGAACGCGGAAACCAGAGCCGGAGCCATTTCGCTGGTGCCGGTTGTTTTTGCGTCTTCGGTTGCGTCTTCACGACCCGGGGTTTTCAGATCCAGTGCTTTGATCAGCACGCGGAACACGGTGTAGTACACCGCCGCGTAGCACAGACCCACAACCGGGAACAGCCACAGGTTGCTGCCGTTACCGCTCAGTACCACAAAGTCGATCAGGCCGTGGGAGAAGGACGTACCGTCACGCATACCCAGCAGGATACAGATCGGGAAGGCCAGACCAGCCAGTACCGCATGGATTCCGTACAGGATCGGAGCCACGAACATGAAGGAGAATTCGATGGGTTCGGTGATACCGGTCAGGAACGAGGTCAGCGCAGCGGAGATCATGATACCGCCCACTTTCGCGCGGTTCTCAGGTTTCGCTGAATGCCAGATGGCGATTGCCGCAGCCGGCAGACCGTACATTTTGAACAGGAAGCCGCCGGACAGTTTGCCCGCAGTCGGGTCACCTGCCATATAACGTGGGATGTCACCGTGGAACACCTGACCTGCCGCGTTGGTGTATTCACCAATCTGCATCTGGAAAGGAACGTTCCAGATGTGGTGCAGACCAAACGGCACCAGGCAGCGCTCAATGAAGCCGTAGATACCGAACGCCACTACCGGGTTCTGATATGCCGCCCACTGAGAGAAGGTCTGAATAGCGGTACCAATTGGTGGCCAGATGAAGGACAGCACGATACCCATTACGATCGCAGCCAGACCAGAAATGATCGGCACGAAGCGCTTGCCCGCGAAGAAGCCCAGATATTCAGGGAGCTTGATACGGTAGAAGCGGTTAAACATATAGGCCGCTATCGCACCGGAGATGATCCCGCCCAGAACCCCGGTATCCGCCAGGTGTTTCGCCGCGATTTCTTCAGCAGGTAAATGCAGCACCAGCGGTGCAACCACCGCCATGGTTTTCACCATGATGCCGTAAGCGACCACAGAGGCCAGCGCAGAAACGCCGTCGTTATTGGTGAAGCCCAGCGCAACACCGATAGCGAAGATCAGCGGCATGTTAGCAAAAACGGAACCGCCCGCTTCGGCCATGACATGGGAAACAACTTCTGGCAGCCAGCTGAAGTTTGCCGAACCGACGCCCAGCAGGATACCTGCGATAGGCAGTACGGATACTGGCAGCATCAGTGATTTACCGACCTTCTGCAGGTTAGCAAATGCATTCTTAAACATAATTGAGAGTGCTCCTGAGTATTTGTGCTTTTTTTTACGTTTTCACGCATTGGCGCGGGGGGAGAACCGCGCCGTGGACGGGACATCTAAGCGCCCTTTATTTATTACGCAGAGTAAAATAAATCGACGTAACATTGTTTGACGGCTATCACGTTTCAGCCAGGACCGTTCTTAAAACTTTCACTATTTTACAAAAGTTGTGTCCGGATGTGTCAAAAGCGTCTGTCACCGCCCCGTTTGAGGCGGTGAACTTTACTCGTAAAGGCTATTAATTACGAGCTTTAAAAAAACTGATGGGTCAGGAAAATTGCAGGCGAGCGGGGTCGATATGGAAGAGTCTGGCAAAGTTTTGTGTCGTTTGTTGCGCCAGTTCTTCAACCGGAACACCTTTCACTACCGCCATGTACTCCGCTACGTCGCGGGTCATTGCAGGCTGGTTTTCTTTACCACGATGGGGAACCGGGGCGAGGTACGGCGAATCCGTTTCCACCAGCAGCCTGTCGAGCGGGATATAACGCGCAGCCTCTCTGAGTTGCTCCGCGTTACGGAAAGTGACAATCCCGGAAAATGAGATATAGAAGCCCATGTCCAACAATTTACCGGCTGTTTCTTTGTCTTCAGTGAAGCAGTGTAGTACACCCCCGCAATCCGTCACCTTTTCTTCGCGCAGAATGGCGAGCGTATCGTCGCGGGCATCACGCGTATGGACAATCACCGGCTTATTCAGCTCGCGGCCAATACGGATGTGGTTGCGGAAAGATTCCTGCTGCTGCGCTTTGGTTTCCGGCGTGTAGAAATAGTCGAGACCGGTCTCGCCCATCGCCACCACGCCCTCTTCTGCCGCCCACTGGCGCAGGGTCTCCACGTCATACGCTTCATCCTGATTTAGCGGATGCACGCCGCAGGAGAAGACCACGTTATCGCGCTCGCCTACCAGCTCACGCATGGCACGGTAACCCGGCAGCGTGGTGGCAACGGCCAGGCAAAATTTGACGTCGCGTGCGGCCGCTTTCGCCAGCACATCATCAACGTCTTTATGAAGGGATTGATAATCCAGGCCATCAAGATGGCAATGTGAGTCAACTAAAAACATAAGATCTCTTTCAGAAGTGGGACACAGGAAGCACGGTGCCCGGTTGCAGGTAGTGCTCCCAGCATAAGAGTAGATCGGTTAACAGCAGTTCGCGATTCACGCCGGTCACATTCAGCAGTTGCTCGCGGCACTGAAACACCGCCGTAAGAATAGCCTGTAAGCGCGGCGTTGGCAGATGCTGTGCCAGACGGCTGACCAGCGGCTGCGCATCAACGTTGGTGAGCAAGGTCGCGCCCTGCTGCATTTTCAGCGCGTCCATCAGCAACGACGCCAGCCATTGCAGGCGTTCGGCGACCTGATCATGGTTGAGCACGCCCAGCATTGAAAGCCAGTCGGCGCTGTCCAGCGCGGCATTGACCGCCGTACACAAGGTTTGCCGCTGAGTGGCGCTGTCAGTCTGTAACAGCTGTGCCGCCGCCCCCGGCGCTCCCCCGCATAAACGCAGCGCCGCAAGGCTCGACTCCGGGCTGGCGGTAGTTTCCCGCGCCAGCCAGGCGATAGCGTAGCTCTCGGTCGGGGGGGATAAGTGATGGATCCGGCACCGACTGCGCAGCGTAGCGAGCAGCCGCGCCGGTTCACGACAGGCAAGGAAAAACCATGTATTCGCCGGCGGCTCTTCCAGCGTTTTCAGCAGGGCATTGGCGGCGGCGTCGGTTAACAGCGCGGCATCGCTGACCCACACCACTTTCGCGCCACCCAGCCGGGCGTGCTCATACAGCTTTTCTGTGACGTCGCGTACCGCATCAATACCCAGCGACGCCTTGCCCTTTTCCGGCGTCAGCGCGTAATAGTCCGGGTGGGTGCCCGCCTGCATCAGCTGGCAGCCGCGACACTGGCCACAGCTTTTGTGCTCTACCGGCTGCTGACACATCAGATAGCGGGTGATGGCGTAGATCAGCGCATCCTCCCCCATACCAGGCAGCGCGTGGATCAATAACGCATGGTGTCCGCGTCCGGCCTGATAGCTGGCAATCAGTTGCTCAAAGTCCGGGCGTAACCATGGATACCATTTCATGCGTTTTGCTCCCGTACCCAACGGGTCACGGTATGACGGATATCGCGGATCACATCGTCAAGGGGCTGGGTGGCATCGATTGTTTCAATGCTCGTATCCTGCGCGGCCAGTTCAAGATAACGCGCACGGGTGCGGTTAAAGAAGTCCAGCGATTCCTGCTCAATGCGATCCAGTTCGCCACGAGCGCGGGCGCGTTTCAGGCCCACTTCCGGCGTCACGTCGAGATAAAGCGTTAAATCCGGGCGGAAACTCCCCAGCACCGCGTCACGCAGTGTGGCAAGCATCGTGTTATCAATGCCGCGTCCACCGCCCTGATAAGCCTGCGTTGAGAGATCGTGACGGTCGCCGATGACCCAGCAGCCACGCGCCAGCGCGGGTTTAATCACCGTTTCCACCAGTTGTACTCTGGCGGCGTAAAACATCAGCACTTCGGCTTTATCGTTAATGATCTCATCGCCCACCGATTTGATGTCCAGCACCAGGCTGCGCAGTTTTTCTGCCAGCTGCGTGCCGCCCGGCTCGCGGGTGAAGATCATCTCGCCGATGCCAAGCTGCTCCAGCGTTTCCACCACGATGTTACGCGCCGTGGTTTTACCGGCACCTTCGAGACCTTCAATAACGATGTATTTACTGCCCATTTTTTTCCTTTAAAACTTTCAGATAGTCCTGCACTGACCTGTTGTGGCTGGCGAGATTAGTGTTGAAGGTATGCCCGCCTTTTCCGTCGGCCACAAAATAGAGATACGGCGTTTTGGCCGGATGCGCGGCGGCCTTCAGTGAGGCTTCGCCTGGCGTGGCGATCGGGCCTGGCGGCAATCCGGTGATGGTATAGGTATTGTACGCGGTTGGCGTCTCAAGATCGCTGCGCGACAGTTTACCGTTATATTTTTCACCCATACCGTAAATCACCGTCGGATCCGTTTGCAAGCGCATACCGATGCGCAGTCGGTTGATAAACACCGATGCGACCCGATCGCGCTCGCTGGCAACCGCTGTCTCTTTTTCGATGATCGAGGCCATGGTGACCAGCTGGTTTTTGTCAGCATACGGCAGGCCTTCCATGCGCCCTTCCCAGGCACTGTCCACTGCGGCGACCATTTTTTGATGGGCGCGTTTTAACAGCGCAATATCCGTGGTGTTGGCGGTGTACATCCAGGTATCCGGCCAGAACCAGCCCTCCACCCATTCCGGGTTATCAAACTGCAATGCGGCGGCGACGGTCTGATAGCTGTCATCTTTCAGCGTGTGCTTGATATAAGGCGCGTTACGCAGCTGACGGAGGTAATCGCTCAGGCGCATCCCTTCCACCAGCCGCAGCGGGAACTGCGCTTCTTTACCGCTTTCCAGCAGCAACAGCATGTCGCGCACGGTCATTTTTGGCGTCAGGCGATAGGTTCCGGCTTTAAAATGCGACAGATCCGGCTCCACGCGTAGCAGCCACTGGAAGACGCGCGGGCGGTTGATGATCTTCTCCGCATGCAGTTGCTCCCCCAGCGCGACGCGACCGGTTCCCGCTTTTAGCGTAAAAATGGTGTCTTCTTTAATCAGGATCTGGCTGTTCGCCATCTGCCGAACTTTCCACAGACCCGCACCCGCAGCGATAACCAGTATCACTGCCAGTACCAGCACGAACCGAAACAGTTTCTTCATGACGAAATCGAATGCTCACAAAGTGGGGCTAAAAATTGATACAGCGTCCGTGACGTCCACGTCCGTTCGCCATATGCACGAACCGCAATAACCGGCATTAATGCATTACAGATGAGCACTTCGTCGGCGTTTGCCAGGGCATCTTCTGTGGCATGCACTTCAGCGACGCGAAAGGGTGACCCGGCCAGCTGCGTGATGCAGTGCTGGCGCATAATACCCTTCACGCCGGCGTGATCCAGAATCGGCGTAAAGACGTCATTGCCTTTACGCCAGAACAGATTCGCGGCACAGCATTCCGTAATGAACCCATCGCTGTCAAGAACCAGCGCCTCGTCAGCGGTCGTCTGCTCAAGATGAGTACGGATCAGCACCTGCTCCAGCCGGTTCAGATGTTTGATGCCTGCCAGCAAGGGGTTGCGCCCAAGGCGCACCGGGCTTAAGGCGAGCGTGACGCCCTCTTCCCGCCAGCGCGCGTAATGCGCCGGAAAAGCGGAGACGGAGAGGATGCGCGTCGGGGTATGACAGGCGGCAGCGCTGTATCCACGCCCGCCCGTACCGCGTGTCAGAATCACTTTCAGCACGCCGTGCTGATGGCCGTGCGCCAGCCGGATCATCTCCCGCTCCAGCGTCTGCCAGTCAGCAAAAGGCAGCAGCAGGCGGTCACAGGCCTCACGCAGCCGCCGCAGGTGCGCCGGCAGAAGCTGTATCTCGCCCTGCTGAATGCGGGCAGTTGTAAAGCAGCCGTCACCAAACTGAATGGCACGATCACTCGCCGCAAGCGAGTCCTGTTCACGTCCATTTATCAAGAACATAGAGGCCCCTGTTTGCATGGCACGCCAGTCTGGCAGGATGAAAGAAGAAGGACAAGCGGAGAAAGCTGAAACAGAAACAACAAAGGCCCGCATAGCGGGCCTTTCAGACGAACGAACTCAGACTCTTTTGAAGATCAACGAGCCGTTAGTCCCGCCGAAGCCGAATGAGTTACACAGCGTGTACTCAAGGCCGCTGACCTGACGTGCGGTATGCGGCACGAAGTCCAGATCACAACCTTCATCCGGGTTATCCAGGTTGATGGTTGGCGGAATAGCCTGATCGCGCAGCGCAAGGATGGAGTAGATTGACTCTACCGCCCCTGCGGCACCCAACAGGTGTCCGGTCATCGATTTGGTCGAGCTGACCATCACGGTACGCGCGGCATCACCAAAGATCGTTTTAACGGCCTGGGTTTCTGCTTTATCGCCCGCAGGCGTTGACGTGCCGTGCGCGTTGACGTAACCGATTTTCGCCGGGTCAAGCTGCGCATCACGCAGGGCATTGGCCATAGCCATTGCCGCGCCCGCACCATCTTCCGGCGGGGAGGTCATGTGGTAAGCATCGCTGCTCATACCAAAGCCAACCAGTTCCGCGTAGATTTTCGCGCCGCGTTTTTTCGCGTGTTCGTACTCTTCCAGCACAATAATGCCTGCGCCGTCACCCAGCACAAAACCATCACGCTCTTTATCCCACGGGCGGCTAGCCGCTTGCGGGTTATCGTTACGCGTCGACAGAGCACGAGCTGCACCAAAACCACCCACGCCGAGCGGCGTACTGGCTTTCTCAGCACCACCAGCCAGCATCACGTCAGCATCGCCATAAGCGATGATACGCGCCGCATGACCAATGTTATGCACGCCAGACGTACAGGCCGTGGCGATAGAGATGCTCGGGCCTTGCATGCCAAGCATGATGGTCAAATGACCGGCCACCATGTTCACAATCGTAGACGGCACGAAGAACGGGCTGATTTTGCGTGGACCACCATTCACCAGGGAAGTGTGGTTCTCTTCGATTAAGCCAAGACCGCCAATACCAGAGCCAATCGCGGCGCCGATGCGCCCTGCGTTCTCCGGAGTGACTTCCAGGCCAGAATCCTGCATGGCCTGCCAGCCTGCAACAATTCCATATTGAATGAAGGCATCCATCTTGCGCTGTTCTTTGCGCGAGATAATGTCTTCACAGTTAAAATCCTTTACTAAGCCAGCAAATTTCGTTGCATAGGCGCTAGTATCGAAATGGTCGATCAGGCTGATGCCACTCTGACCGGCAAGGAGAGATTTCCAGTTGGACTCTACGGTATTGCCGACAGGAGATAACATGCCAAGTCCGGTCACAACTACACGACGCTTAGACACGCTTGTCCTCCAGGGAGGGAAAAAAAGATTCTGTGGG
>Ga0302349_1000462_pt1 | contig 48342 bp, 41 predicted proteins | sample PhyAR1_FD_202176 | JGI IMG/M metagenome (GOLD analysis project Ga0302349, IMG submission 202176) | Leaf surface microbial communities from alfalfa plants in UC Gill Tract Community Farm, Albany, California, United States - DLSL A.R1... | ecosystem: Host-associated > Plants > Phyllosphere >... | reverse complement strand
TCACGGCTGCCGCCGCACAGCAGGCCGCTGATCAGGCCGTGCATTTCTGCCGCGGTCAGCGCCACCGACTGCTGGTTGAGGGCCACGGTCAAAGATTGGTAACTTGGAAATGTATTCTGTATAGACATGCGCATTCGTCATCGTTGGCAGGATAAGTTCGTGTTATGCTACCACCAAGGTCCGTCGCTATACCAGATAAGCGCGACACCTCAGTGGCTAGTTATAATCGCGATGTGGCAGGTTTCACACTGCGCCGGCGGGTGACGAAAGTGCGGTAAATACGCATTTTGAAACCCTTTTTTGACTGGCAATGTCCGCCACAGTAGATTACAACCAGGTACTGAAAAAGGGGTTGTATCTTGGTACCGAGGTATATATAGTGGCGCCCGCTTTGACGGCCCGGCCCGGGCGGACAAGGCTGGCGCGAAATTTAGGCAGGAAGGTGGCATGTCTGCACAACCGGTAGATATTCAAATTTTTGGCCGCTCGTTAAGAGTCAATTGCCCGCCAGAACAACAAGATGCGTTGAATATGGCGGCGGACGATCTTAACCAACGGTTGCAAGATCTTAAAGTTCGCACTAGAGTCTCCAATACTGAGCAACTGGTTTTCATCGCGGCATTGAACGTCTGTCACGAACTTGCTCAAGAACGGTTGAAAACCCGTGACTATGCGTCCAATATGGAACAACGCATACGGATGCTGCAGCAGACCATTGAACAAGCGCTGCTTGAACAAGGTCGCATCTCTGAACGTCAGGATGCACAATTCGAATAACTTAAGTTGTTGAAAGCCAAGTTTTCGGCAACGAGTACAAAATTTCTCTGAGATGTTCGCCAGCGGGCCAGTCCCCTGAGCCGATATTTAGTACAAACAGAATGTGTTGCTCCGCGATCGGTGAGCACGCTCGGTGCGCCGAGAAGCCTTAAGATTGCGACGGCACGTTCACCTTGAACCATGGGTTCAAGGGTTACAGCCTGCGACGGCATCTCGGAGATTCCCCTTCTCAGCGGTTTTGTGTGCTGAACGCCACACTGAGCAAGCCTGATACGATGTCTTTTCAATCCCAATTCGCGCAGCAGCGCCAAGCCATTCGTCAACTCATTCGCCAACGTCGGCGCGAGCTTACGCCCGAGCAGCAACGCTTTGCCGCAGAAAAGATAACCGAACGCCTCACCGCACACGCGCGCATTCAAGCGGCGCACAACATCGCGGTCTTCCTGTCGTTTGACGGCGAACTCGATACCGGGCCGCTGATCGAGCGTCTGTGGACGCTCGGCAAACGGGTTTACCTGCCGGTGCTGCACCCGTTCAGCCCGGGTCACCTGCTGTTCCTGCGCTATGCGCCGGAAACGCCGCTGGTACGCAATCGCTTCAATATTCTCGAGCCCCGCCTCGATGTGCGCCAGGTGTTGCCGCTGGGCGAACTGGAGGTGGTGCTGACGCCGCTGGTAGCATTCGATCATACCGGACAACGTCTGGGCATGGGCGGCGGCTTTTACGATCGCACCCTGCAAAACTGGCGCAGCGGCGGCCCCTATCCCATCGGCCTGGCCCATGATTGCCAGCAGGTGGAGCACCTGCCGACCGAACACTGGGATATCCCGCTGCCGGAAATCCTCACCCCGCTCTGCAGCTGGGCGTGGCGGGAGCCCAAATAGCAAAAGGCCGGTTCGCTCCGGCCTTTTTCGTTGCGGCGAGCCGCCGAATCAGAACAGCAGACGGGCGCGAATGGTGCCGTCGATGGCCTTCATGCGCTGCAGCGCGGCGTCGGCACGCGCGGTTTCCGCTTCGATGTCGATCACCACATAGCCGATTTCCGGCCCGGTTTGCAGATACTGCGCGGCGATGTTAACCCCCTCTTCGGCGAAGATCTGGTTAATCTGCGTCAGCACGCCCGGACGGTTTTCATGGATGTGCAGCAGACGGCTGGCGTTCGGGCCATGCGCCGGCAACGACACTTCCGGGAAGTTGACCGCCGACAGGGTCGAACCGTTATCGGAATATTTCGCCAGCTTGCCGGCCACTTCGTCGCCGATGTTTTCCTGCGCTTCCTGAGTGGAACCGCCGATGTGCGGCGTCAACAGCACGTTATCGAACTCACACAGCGGCGAGTTGAACGGATCGCTGTTGGTCGCCGGCTCTTCCGGGAAGACGTCGATCGCCGCCCCCGCCAGGTGATTGCTGGCCAGCGCGTCGCACAGCGCGGGGATATCCACCACGGTGCCGCGCGAGGCGTTGATCAGAATAGCGCCCGGTTTCATCAGCGCCAGCTCTTCCGCCCCCATCATGTTCTTGGTCGCCAGCGTTTCCGGCACGTGCAGCGTCACCACGTCGCTCATATTGAGCAGATCGGACAGATGACGCACCTGTTGCGCGTTGCCCAACGGCAGCTTGTTCTCGATATCGTAGAAGAACACCTTCATGCCCAGCCCTTCGGCCAGAATGCCCAGCTGGGTGCCGATATGGCCGTAGCCGATGATGCCCAGTTTTTTGCCGCGCGCTTCATAGGAGCCCACGGCCAGTTTGTGCCATACGCCGCGGTGCGCCTTGGCGTTGGCGGCCGGAATGCCGCGCAGCATCAACAGCAGCTCGCCCAGCACCATTTCGGCCACGGATCGGGTATTGGAGAACGGGGCGTTGAAGACCGGAATGCCGCGTTTGGTCGCCGCTTTCAGGTCAACCTGGTTGGTGCCGATGCAGAAGCAGCCCACCGCCACCAGTTTTTCTGCGGCGGCGAACACCTCTTCGGTCAGATGCGTGCGCGATCGGATGCCGACGAAGTGCGCATCGCGGATGGAGGCCTTCAGCGATTCGGTGTCTAACGCACCCTTGTGGTATTCGATGTTGGTATAACCGGCGGCACGCAAATTATCGACCGTGCTCTGATGAACCCCTTCCACCAACAGGAATTTAATCCTGTCTTTCTCCAATGATACTTTTGCCATTTACCCGACCCTATGTTCAGACTTCAGAAGCGGCTGTGACGACACAGCTCCCATCCAACATAACAAAAATAACGCGGGCGGCAATACAAACGATTGCCTGCCCGGCAGGACAAGGCGCAGCGTTGATGGCGGTTTACGGCAGAAAATGCCATAGGGAAAGTTTTCGGCAGAAGCTTTGGGGAGTCAGTTTTCACAATGTGACATAAGTCACCAAATTTGCCGCTTTTTAGAAAAGATGTTTTAACCGAAGAAATATGCGGCCCGGCACTGCCGGGCCACAGGCCGCAGAGGCTTATTTGACCACTTTCACGCCTTCCGGGGTGCCGACCAGCGCCACGTCCGCGCCGCGGTTGGCGAACAGCCCCACGGTCACCACGCCGGCGATGCCGTTGATCTTGTTCTCCAGCGCGATGGCATCAGTGATGCTCAGGTTATGCACATCGAGGATCACGTTGCCGTTGTCGGTCACTACGTTCTGGCGATACTCCGGCAGGCCGCCCAGTTTCACCAGCTCGCGCGCCACATAGGAGCGGGCCATCGGGATCACTTCCACCGGCAGCGGGAATTTGCCCAGCACGTCCACCTGCTTGCTGGCGTCAACGATGCAGATGAATTTCTTGGCGATGGCGGCGATGATCTTCTCGCGCGTCAGCGCCGCGCCGCCGCCTTTGATCATCTGCATGTGGCCGTTGATTTCGTCCGCGCCGTCCACGTAGATATCGAGCGAGTCCACTTCGTTGCTGTCGAACACATGGATGCCGAGGCTTTTCAGCTTGGCGGTGGAGGCGTCTGAGCTGGACACCGCGCCTTCAATCTGGTGCTTGATGGAGCCCAGCGCGTCAATAAAGTGGGCGGCGGTAGAGCCGGTGCCCACCCCGACGATGGTGCCCGGCGTCACGTATTCCAGCGCCGCCCAGCCCACCGCTTTTTTCAGTTCATCCTGCGTCATAATATGTCCCTTGCCTCTGTACGAAAACGTGTGCGTATTATAGGGTAAAACGCTGTTTTTCACGCCGGCAGGATCACACTTATTTACCGCAGCCCGCATTTTTACCCGCTTGGCGGCGAGCTGGGGGCGTGATTTTTCCACCTGCGCCGCACGCAAAATGTGGCATAGTGCCGGTATCATTCTAATTTAAGGGATATCTTTCCGATGAAACGCCCAGACTATCGTACGCTGCAAGCGCTGGACGCGGTGATCCGTGAGCGCGGCTTCGAGCGCGCCGCGCAAAAACTCTGCATCACGCAATCGGCGGTATCCCAACGCATCAAACAGCTGGAAAACCTGTTCGGCCAACCGCTGCTGGTCCGCACCGTGCCGCCGCGCCCGACCGAACAGGGGCAAAAGCTGCTGGCGCTGCTGCATCAGGTGGAGCTGCTGGAAGAAGAGTGGCTGGGCAACGACACCGGCGTCGATACGCCGCTGCTGCTGTCGCTGGCGGTCAACGCCGACAGTCTGGCGACCTGGCTGCTGCCGGCGCTGAAGCCGGTGCTGGCGGACTCCCCCATTCGTCTGAATCTGCAGGTGGAAGATGAAACCCGCACCCAGGAGCGGCTGCGCCGTGGTGAGGTGGTGGGCGCGGTGAGTATTCAGCCGCAGCCGCTGCCGAGCTGCCTGGTGGATCGGCTGGGGGCGCTGGACTACCTGTTCGTGGCCTCCAGCGGCTTCGCCGAGCGCTATTTCCCGAACGGCGTCACCCGCTCCGCGCTGTTGAAAGCGCCGGCGGTGGCCTTCGATCATCTCGACGACATGCACCAGGCATTTCTGCAGCAGAACTTCGATCTGTCGCCGGGCAGCGTGCCCTGCCACATCGTGAACTCATCGGAAGCCTTCGTGCAGCTGGCCCGTCAGGGCACCACCTGCTGTATGATCCCGCATCTGCAGATCGAAAAAGAGCTGGCATCCGGCGAACTGATCGATCTGACGCCGGGGCTGTACCAGCGCCGCATGCTGTACTGGCACCGCTTCGCGCCGGAGAGCCGCATGATGCGTAAAGTGACCGACGCGTTGCTGGAGCACGGTCACCAGGTGCTGCGCCAGGATTAAAACGAAAAAAGGTTCGCCGCAGCGAACCTTTTCTTCATGACAACACCCTTACTGCGCGGCGTTGCGCTGCAGCTCGAACACCACATCCACCTGATCGTCGAAGTGAATGCTTTGCTGTTCATAGGTTTGCGCCGCGTCGTTTTCCGCCGCCGCGCCGGCCGCCTTATACATCCGCGCCACCGGCATCGGCTGGTAGTTGGCGACCCGGTAGCGAATGCTGTACACCGGCCCCAGCTTGGCGTGGAAGCCCTTGGCCAGGGATTCGGCCTGCTGAGTCGCGTTCTCGATCGCTTTTTGCCGCGCCTGCTCGCGATACACATCCGGCTTGGCGACGCCCAGCTCCACCGCGCGGATCTCGTTCAGGCCGGATTTCAGCGCGCCGTCCAGCAGCTCGTTCAGCTTGTCCAACTGGCGCAGGGTAACCTGCACCTGACGCACCGCCCGGTAGCCCTTCAGCACCGACTCGCCGGTTTTCAGGTAATCGTATTCCGGCTGGGTGCGTAGGTTGGCGGCGCTGATGTCTTTCTTCTCGATGTTGTTTTTCTGCAGGAAATCAAAGTACTGCGCCACGCGCTCGTCCACCTGCTTCTTCGCCTGGGCGGCGTCTTTGGAGGAAACGCTCACTTCGATCGCCAGGGTGGCGATATCCGGCGTGGCGTCCACGCTGGCGGTGCCGGAGGTGACGACGTGCGGCCCTTCAGGCAATTCAGCCGCCTGCAGCGCCATCGGTAGCGTCCCTAATCCGACCATTGCGGCCATAGCCAATGCTTTTAGCTTCACAGTGTCTCCTTAATGACAGGCTGTTTCTGATCGCCGGCTTTTCCCTGCGAGAACCGCCGGTTTCCTGGCATCAAACGTAGCATATCGCACGGCGTTTTGAATTCGGATTAGTGACAAATTCTTATAAATTTGCCCCCTGCCAGGCCAGCTGCAGCGCGATGCCCCACATCACCAGACCGACCAGCGCATTGATGATGCGCTGCGCCCGCTGGGTGTTCAGCCACGGCGCCAGCCAGGAGGCCAGCAGCGCCAGACCAAAGAACCACACCGCCGACGCGCTGACCGCGCCAAGCGCGAACCAGGAACGCACGTCCGCCGTCAGCTGTCCGCCCAGGCTGCCGAGCACCACGAAGGTATCCAGATAGACGTGCGGATTCAGCCAGGTGACCGCCAGCATGGTGACCACGATGCGCCAGCGGCTCTGCGCCAGCTCCTGCGCCGCGGCCTGCGCCGGTTGCGGGCTGAAGGCGGAACGGAACGCGCCCCAGCCGTACCACAGCAGAAACGCCACCCCGCCCCAGGTCACCAACGCCAGCAGCAGCGGCGAGCGGGTCAGCAACGCGCTGCCGCCGAAAATACCGGCGCAGATCAGCACGATATCGCTCAGCGCGCACAATGAGGCGATCATCAGATGATACTGACGGCGAATGCCCTGATTCATCACGAATACGTTCTGCGGGCCCAGCGGCAGGATCATGGCGGCGCTCAGGGCAAAGCCCTGCAGGAAGACGGCTAGCATGGGAAATTCCTCGAATGATAAAAGGCGCCGGACGTGGGCGCGTATCGGTCAACACGCGCATCATACGAGGAAGCGATCATTAGGTGAAATTGATGTTTCTAATCAAGTATCAGAGATGCTAATACCCTGTGGGCGCCAGGCCAGCGCCGCCAGATTCGCCCATCGGCGAAAAATTCGCTATCATCCGCCCCTCTCCCCTCCAGCCGGCCGACCGATGTCTACGATTACCGATACCTTCATCGCCCCGCCCTGTCATGACCAGATAGAGATCCTCTATCAGGACGATCATCTGGCGCTGATCAATAAACCCGCCGGGTTGCTCAGCCTTTCGGGCAAAAATCCGCAAAATCTCGACTCGGTGCACTACCGACTGGTGCAGATCTTCCCCGGCTGCACGCTGGCACACCGCCTGGATTTCGGCACGTCCGGGTTGATGGTGGTAGCCCGCAATAAGGCCGTCAATGCCGCGCTCTGCCGGCAGTTCAGCGAGCGCACCGTCGGTAAAGTCTACAGCGCGCTGCTCTGCGGCCATCTGGCGGATGACGAAGGGGTAATAGACGCGGCGATCGCCAACGATCCGGCGCTGTTCCCGCTGATGTCGATTTGCGCCCTTCACGGCAAGCCCGCTCGCTCCCGCTATCGGGTCGTCGAGCGTTTTTATCGTGAAACGGAAGGAGGGATCTCGCTGCCGCTGACGCGGGTGCAGCTTACCCCAGAGACTGGGCGCACCCACCAGCTGCGTATTCACAGCCGGCAATTGGGCCATCCTATTTTAGGCTGCGATCTGTATGGCGGGCGCCTGCTGCCGGGTACCGAGCAGACGCCGCGGCTGATGCTGCACGCCAGCGAACTGGACTTTGTGCACCCCATCCGCGGAGAGCGGATAACCGCTCGTCACGCCGCGCCGTTCTGAACGCGGCTTACCACATCAAATCGTCAGGCACTTTAAAGTCGGCGTACGGATCGTCTTCATCCTGCTCTTCCTGACTCAGCGCGCTGTGCAACACAATGCTGCCCGCATCGCGCTGCGCGATTTTATCGGCGACGCTCGCGGGGATAATCGCGTATTCACACTCTTCCCGGTTCTCGACCACCAAGCGGGCAATGGCGAGGCGGCCATTGATCAGTTGGGTCTGCGTCGCCTTATCCACCAGGATTTTTTTGATCAGGTTGCCGTCGGTGAAGTTAAAACCGATATCGCCTTTCGCCAGCACGATGCGATTCATCTCGATCAGTTGCTTCACCTGCGCCTTGTATTCTTTGGACAGCGCGGCTTGCTTTTGCTGCTCGTTCAACTGCTTATCGCGCTCAAGCTGCGCCTTTTTATTCTCTTCCACCGCCTCTCTGGCCTCGCGGGCCTGAACGCGTGATTTTTTAGCCGTTCTTTGGACTTTGGCCATTTTCTTGCTGGTTACCAAGCCCGCTTTGAGCATCTGCTCTTGTAAGGTGAGTTTTGTCATGTTCGTGTCTGAAGCCGTGGGATCATGGAGGGATTATACCCGTAATTTTTCAGGCTGCACCAGGTTGCCGGCCCAACCCACCGGCGGTTTGCGCCGCAGAGCAACGGCGGTAAAACGGCCCGAACGCCCGATCATGAATACCGCTCATGTGGTAATGAAATTAAGTCTCTTTCACTCCCTCCGGGACTCTGGCAAAAATAGACCTCATTAACGACAGACAATATGAAATCGGCTGAATAAAAAAATAGAAAAACAAGCCATTGAAAGAAATGGATAAATCCAGCCTTCATATCATATAACAGGATGCTATAAGACGATGAATACAGACTTTACCTTTACGATTAAGAGCAGTTTCTTCGACGAAGATTATAACCCTTCTGAAAATACGCGTATCACCACCAACTTTGCCAATTTGGCCAGAGGGAAAAACCGCCGGGAGAACCTGCGCAACACGTTGGTGATGATCGACAATCGCTTTAATGCATTAGCCTATTGGGATAACCCCAAGGCCGATCGCTACTCTGTCGAGCTGGAAATCATCTCGGTTGAGATGCGCATCGAAGATCAGGGCGCCAGCTTTCCGGTTATCGAAATCCTGAAAACCAACATCATCGATAAAAAAACGCAAAAGCGTATCGAGGGCATCGTCGGGAACAATTTCTCGTCTTACGTGCGCGATTACGACTTTAGCGTCTTGCTGCCGGCGCACAATAAAAACGCGGCGGAATTTACCATTCCGGATGATTTCGGCGATTTGCACGGCAATATCTTTAAGCACTTCGTCAATTCAAACGAATACCATGAAAATTTCAGCAAACCGCCGGTGATCTGCCTCAGCGTATCCAGCAAAGACACCTACCATCGGACGGGCAATCAACACCCGGTCTTGGGCGACGAGTATCGGCAAGACGGCGCTTCATTGACCGACCGGTATTTTAAAAAAATGGGCCTGCAGGTGCGCTATTTCATGCCGAAAAATAGCGTTGCGCCCCTGGCCTTTTATTTCCCCGGGGATTTGCTGAGCGATTACACCGACCTGGAACTGATCGGCACCATCAGCACGATGGAGACCTTCCAGAAAATCTATCGGCCTGAAATTTACAATGCCAATTCGGCGGCGGGGCAATGCTATCAGCCAAGCCTGAATAACCAGGATCATTCATTAACCAAGATTGTTTACGATCGCGAAGAGCGTAGCCAGTTAGCGATTGAGCAGGGGAAATTTACGGAAGAGCAATTTATCAAACCCTACAAGCCTATTCTTGAGCAATGGTCTGCTCACTACGCGCTTTGATTCACTTAAATACAGGTCACCTATCATGAAAATATTGCTCCCCACATCGACCGCCGGCAGCTTGCCCAAACCGGTCTGGCTGGCCCAACCGGAAACCCTGTGGTCGCCCTGGAAATTGCAGAATGAAGAACTCATCGAAGGGAAACAGGACGCTCTGCGTTTGTCACTGGCAGAGCAACAACAGGCCGGCATCGATATCGTCAGCGATGGCGAACAAACCCGTCAGCACTTCGTCACGACGTTTATCGAGCATCTCAGCGGCGTCGATTTCGAAAAACGCGAAGTGGTTAAAATCCGCAATCGCTATGAGGCGAGCGTGCCGACGGTCGTGGGGGCGGTCTCGCGTCAAAAACCCGTTTTCGTTGAAGACGCCAAATTTTTACGCCAGCTGACCACACAGCCGATTAAATGGGCCCTGCCGGGGCCGATGACCATGATCGACACACTCTATGACAACCACTATAAAAGCCGCGAGAAATTAGCCTGGGAGTTCGCGAAGATCCTCAATCAGGAAGCCAAAGAGCTCGAGGCCGCAGGCGTCGACATTATTCAGTTTGATGAGCCCGCATTTAACGTGTTCTTTGACGAGGTGAATGACTGGGGCATCGCCGCCCTGGAAAGAGCCATTGAAGGGCTTAAGTGTGAAACCGCCGTACATATCTGCTATGGATATGGGATTAAAGCCAATACCGACTGGAAAAAGACGCTGGGCTCGGAATGGCGACAATATGAAGAGGCGTTTCCGAAACTGCAAACGTCCAACATCGATATCATCTCGCTGGAGTGCCATAACTCGCACGTGCCCATGGATCTGCTTGAACTGATCCGCGGCAAAAAGGTGATGGTCGGCGCCATCGACGTAGCGAATCATGCCGTTGAGACGCCGGAGGAAGTGGCCGACACGCTGCGCAAAGCGCTGCAGTTTGTTGATGCCGACAAACTCTATCCGTCGACCAACTGCGGCATGGCCCCCCTGCCCCGTCAGGTCGCCCGCGGCAAGCTGAATGCGTTAAGCGCAGGCGCCGAGATCGTGCGCCGAGAGCTGTTAGCCAAATAACCTTGCCAGCGCCCGCCACAGACACCTCCTGCGGCGGGCGATTATCATCAATTTCCCCTCCCCGCAACGCCCCCGCTCTGGTGTATACTCGGATTTCTACGCGATGCCAGCCACAGCGGTTTTGGTTCAGGCCTGGCCTGAACAGCCCTCAGCCAGCCCACACAAGCCGAATAACAGTGGAATAACCATGAGCCCAAATACCGCTCGCATCAGCGAAATCATCGATCGCGCCAGGATCTCCCCCTACCAAATCCTGATCCTGACCCTGTGTTTCCTCATTGCCCTTCTGGACGGTTTCGATACCGCCATCATCGGCTATATCGCGCCGGCGCTGCGCGAAGAGTGGGATCTGCTGCCCGCTCAGCTCTCCCCCGCCTTCGGCGCGGGGCTGTTCGGCCTGCTGATCGGCAGCCTGCTGTTCGGGCCGATCGCCGACGCCATTGGCCGCAAACGCGTGCTGCTCGTCGCGGTGCTGGTGTTTGGCGGCTGTACTCTGGCTTCGGCCTATACGCATTCGATCGAATCCCTGACCCTGATGCGCTTCATCACCGGCATTGGCCTCGGAGGCGCGATACCGACCTGCATCACCCTCAGCTCGGAGTACTCGCCGGCGCGCCGCCGCATGCTGATGGTCACCTTGAGCTGGAGCGGCTTTACCGCCGGGTTGGCCCTGGGCGGCCTGCTGGCCGGGCAGATCATCCCGGCGTTCGGCTGGCGCGGCCTGCTGCTGGTCGGTGGCATCGCGCCGTTGGCGCTGCTGCCGTTGTTGGCCTGGCAGATGCCCGAATCAGTACGCTTTATGGCCGCCAGCGCCAAACATGCCGATCGGCTGCGCCGGGTGGTCGAACGCATCACCGGCCAGCGTTGGACGGGGATAACCATCGTCGATGACGAGCGCCCGGCGCAGGCCAGGTCGCCGATATCACACCTGTTTATCGAAGGCCGCGCCGTACGCACCCTGCTGCTGTGGGTGGCGTTCTTCTGTTCGCTGTTCGTGTTCTACCTGCTCACCAGCTGGCTGCCGACCCTGCTCAAAGACGCCGGTTACGATATCGCCCACGCCTCGCGCATCGGCGCGATGGTGCCGCTCGGCGGCACCCTGGGCGCCATCCTGATGGCGCTGCTGATGGATCGGATCGGGCCATACCGCGTACTGGCTGTCTCCTACCTGGGCGCCGCACTGGTAATTGGCGCGACCGGGTATCTGATGGGCGACGTCTACACGCTGGCCGCCGTCGTGTTCCTTATCGGCTTCGGCGTGGCCGGCGCGCAAAACGGCCTGAACCTGGTCTCCGCCACCCTTTATCCGACCGCAGCCCGCGTCACCGGCGTCAGCTGGGCCATGGCCAATGGCCGCTTCGGCTCAATTGTCGGCTCGATGCTCGGCGCCTGGATGATGGCCGCCGCCGGCTCGACGGAAGTGTTCTTCCTCTGGCTGGCGCTGCCGGCGCTGCTGGGCGCCGCCGCCATCTTCCTGCTCTATCGCCTCAGCCTGCGCCGCCGCACGCCGCTCACGGAACCGGCTGCGGGCATCTGACCTCGCGGAAAATAAAAGGCCGAGACGCCATCGGTAGCATCTCGGCCTCTCATGAGAAACCCTTAACCTATCGGTTATTTTTCAAAAGCGCTTGCCGCTATAGTGCACTGTTTTCCTTGTCATTGGCTTCCTTTATGCACTCATCGACATTTTTAAAATCATATTGCAGATAAACGCTCCCAACCCCACTATTGACGGCGGTCGCTTCAAGCATAATCCCCTGCAAATCGTTCTTGAACGGTTTATCTTTTTTCTCTTCCCAGTCAATACCGAAATAGCGTTCTTTTTTAAGCAGCCCCATCATCCAATCACCAGGTTCTTTCCATAACGACCCCGGCAACAGCAAATCAGTAGCATTTCCTTTGCCATAATTAGCGGTCAATGATTTAGCAATGTCCTTCACCCTGGACTTTAACTCCACCCCATAACTGTCTGTATTGATATCACCGCTAAGCGCGCGAATTCGGCATAAACCAACCTTGGGAGAGATGAGCAAAATGTAGGTTTCAAAGGCGTAATACGTTTTGGGGACGACCTCCGTAGTATAAATATTAAGACGATTCGGTATTGCCGTTAAGGTAACGCCTGTCATGTCCTCGACGTTCTTTTTCGTCAACCCCATTTGCAGTCCAAACGGCCCAATGCCGGGCGGAAGCAACGCGTCTTTCGCCACCGGTTCTTCCCGCTGATTGGATTTTGAAGCGGTTGATGTTGCATGATGGGCTATCGTCGGAACGGCCAGGCCATATTTCGCCGACAGCAATTTTTGCTGCAACATCGCCAGACTTTGCTCTTGAGTGGCTATCGTTGCCTTTTTTATCGACCCCACCAGACCACCATCGTATTGTGCAGCCTCTTGTTTAGCGGTCGATATTTCCCGAGTCAGCATTGCCAATTCGGCGGTGAGCTTTTCCGCCAGCTTCAGATCCGGCGCGGTCTGGTTCGTGACAATCTCAACCTTTGATCCAGACTCGATCGCATTGATTCGTTGCTGAATAAGCGCCTTGTTCGTTTTCAGAATTTCCAGTCGCGCCATCACCAGAGATTTAATCAAGCCGCCGTTTAACGTGTCCTGCTGTTTAGCTGCGTTTTCAATCTCGGCATCCGTACTCACCAGCTCTGACTTTAAATCGTCTACTTGCTGTATTTGTTCAGGCGACAATGCTTTTGGCCCACATCCAGAGATCAAGACGCTCAATAATGCGGCAATAACAGCCCTTTTCATTTCATCCCTTTCCTATCGACAATCCACAAGAAAGCTATGGTATCAGAGAAGGAAACAGTAACAACGAAAAGTCGTTTTTACCGCGACTTATTGAGCTTCTCGTTATTACGCCCGCATCTACTTGTCATAGGCCGCAATTTCCGAAGGCGCATATCGGCTTGGCGCCAATATCGATACAGCGGAGACAGATTGAATGGCTGCCTGGCTAATACGGGGAAAATGGCAAAAAAAAGGGGGCAAGGCCCCCTTCTCTGTTATTCCGCCTTGGCGGAAGCGTCTTCGGTGCGATACAGGTGCACATCCATCTGCGGGAACGGAATGCCGATGTTGTGGGCATCCAGCGCGCGCTTGAAGTTTTCCATCAGATCGAAGTACACGTTCCAGTATTCCGCATTGGTGGTCCAGGAACGGGTCACGAAGTTCAGCGAGGACGGCGCCATCTCGTTCAGACGCACGGTCACGCCTTTGGCGTGCATGATGCGTTTGTCGGCGGCGATCACGTCGCCCAGCACCTTCTTCACCACGTCGATATCGGCGTTGTAGGCCACGCCCACCACGATATCCACGCGGCGGTTCGGTTCGCGGGAGTAGTTGATGATGTTGCCGGCGATGATTTTACCGTTCGGCACCACGATGGTTTTGTTGTCGGCGGTGCGCAGGGTGGTGGAGAAAATCTGCACCTGATCGACGGTACCGGCCACGCCGCCCAGATCGACATATTCACCCACGCGCAGCGGACGGAAGATCACCAGCAGCACGCCGGCGGCGAAGTTGGACAGCGAGCCTTGCAGCGCCAGGCCGACGGCCAAACCGGCGGCACCCAGCACCGCGATCACCGAGGTTGTCTGCACGCCGACGCGCCCCAGCACGGCGATGAAGGTGAACGCCAGCACGCCGTAACGCACGATCGCCGACAGGAAGTCGGCCACCGTGGCGTCGATGCCGCGCAGCTTCATCACGCGGTTCAGCGCATTGCCGACCACGCGGGCCACAATCGAACCGATGATCAGGATAACGATGGCGGCGACGATATTCACCGCGTACTGGATCAACAGATCCTGATTCTTCACCAACCAGTCGCCGGCACCGTTGATGCCGTCTACTACATTCAAATCTTTCATTCGTGTCGTCCTAACTCAGTCCCTAACGGGAGAAACTCGCAAAAATACACTGGCCTCGGCGGCCAGTAGGAAACCACGCCTAAGGGTAACCAACATTAAAGGCTCATGCCAACCATCAGCATTAAAAATAGCCGAAACCGCCCGCCGCTTCTTCTATGCTGAGAACAGCGCGTTGGCCATTTCACGACAAGGGATCCGTTCTTCATGCACATTCGCTCTTCGCTCAAACACTATTGGCAAGTGCGGCCCAGGCTGCTGTTTTCCGTCGGCGCCGGGCTGCTGTGCTTTCTGCTGCTGCCCGCCCAGCTCTCGCTGCTGCAACGCTTGATGATCGGCTGGAATACGCTGGCCTGGCTCTACCTGCTGTTTCTCTGGCGGCTGATGCTGGTCAGCACGCCGCAGCACATTCGCCAAATCGCCCGGCGGCAGGACGAAAGCGCCAGCATGGTGCTGGCGTTAGTCAGCCTCGGCTGCCTGGTCAGCTTACTGGCGATCCTGTTTGAATTGAGCAGCGCCAAACAGGTGGCCGGCTCTCTGAAAACGCTGCATTTGCTCCTGACCGGCGCCACGCTGGCGGTCTCCTGGCTGCTTCTGCCGACCGCCTTCACCATGCACTATGCTCATCAGTTTTATCGCCAGGGCGCACAGCAGGATCCTTTGCCGCTGCTGTTCCCCGGCAATCTCGCCGATCCCACCTATCTGGATTTCGCCTACTTCTCCTTCACCATCGCGGTCGCGTCGCAAACCGCCGATGTGGCGGTCGGCGCGGCAGAGGTGCGCAAGATCACCCTTCTGCAGTCGGTGATCTCCTTCGCGTTCAACATGCTGATCCTGGGCCTGTCCATCAACGTCGGCGCCGGCCTGTTGGGCTGAAAACGAAAAAGGCTCCCCGCAGGGAGCCTTGTACATCATGCAACAGGTGCCGAAGATTACAGAACGTCTACCGCGTTCAGATCTTTGAAGGCCTGCTCCAGACGCGTCACCATGCTGGTTTGCGCTGCGCGCAGCCATACGCGTGGATCGTAGTATTTCTTGTTAGGCTGATCGGCGCCTTTCGGGTTGCCCAACTGGCCCTGCAGGTAAGCTTCGTTAGCTTTGTAGTACTGCAGGATGCCGTCCCAGGTCGCCCATTGGGTGTCGGTGTCGATGTTCATCTTGATCACGCCGTAACCCACAGACTCTTTGATCTCTGCGTCGGTAGAACCGGAACCACCGTGGAACACGAAGTTCAGGCTGTTGTGCGGCAGGTTGAATTTCTTGGACACATAATCCTGAGAATCGCGCAGGATGGTTGGAGTCAGCTTAACGTTACCTGGCTTGTACACGCCGTGCACGTTACCGAACGATGCAGCGATGGTGAAGCGCGGGCTGATGGCGTTCAGTTTTTCGTACGCGTAAGCCACGTCTTCCGGCTGGGTGTACAGAGCGGAAGCGTCCATATGGCTGTTGTCCACGCCATCTTCTTCACCGCCGGTGCAGCCCAGTTCGATTTCCAGCGTCATGCCGATTTTGGCCATGCGCTTCAGGTAGGCGCTGCAGATCTCGATGTTTTCTTCCAGAGACTCTTCAGACAGATCGATCATGTGGGAAGAGAACAGCGGTTTGCCGGTAGCGGCGAAGTGTTTCTCGCCGGCGTCCAGCAGGCCGTCCAGCCATGGCAGCAGTTTCTTCGCGCAGTGGTCGGTGTGCAGGATCACCGGCACGCCGTAGTGTTCAGCCATCTGGTGAACGTGGTGTGCGCCGGAGATAGCGCCCAGAATCGCTGCGCCCTGAGGCACATCGGTCTTCACGCCTTTGCCGGCGATGAATGCGGCGCCGCCGTTGGAGAACTGAACGATGACCGGCGCGCGCACTTTAGCCGCGGCTTCCAGCACTGCGTTGATGGAGTCGGTACCCACGCAGTTTACCGCTGGCAGCGCAAAGTTGTTCTCTTTAGCAACTGCGAAGACTTTCTGAACGTCATCACCCGTGATGACACCCGGTTTTACGAAATCAAAAATTTTAGACATGTTACTTTGTCCTGTTTCGTCGGCCGTAGATGGATGTAAATCGATGTTTTCACGCCGCGCAGCATTTGCCGCGCGGTATAAAACAAACGGGCGGCTTTCGCCTCCCGTTGTCTGAATTACTGCTTAGCGCGCTCTTCCAGCATCACGACTGCAGGCAGCGGTTTCCCTTCAACGAATTCCAGGAATGCGCCACCGCCGGTGGAGATGTAGGAGATTTTGTCAGCGATACCGAACAGATCGATGGCTGCCAGAGTGTCGCCGCCGCCAGCGATAGAGAAAGCGTCGCTATCGGCGATCGCGCGGGCGACAATTTCGGTGCCCTTACGGAAGTTAGGGAACTCGAATACGCCAACCGGGCCATTCCACAGAATGGTTTTGGCGTTCTTCAGGATAACGGCCAGACGCTCGGCAGAGACGTCGCCCATATCCAGAATTTGCTCGTTGTCCTGGATCTCGTTGGCCTGCTTCACGGTCGCGGTCGCGGTCTCAGAGAACTCGGTCGCCACGCGCACGTCGGTCGGCACCGGAATGTCGCAGGTTTCCAGCAGTTTCTGCGCGTTCGGGATCAGATCCGGTTCGTACAGGGACTGGCCCACGTTGTTGCCCTGCGCCGCCACGAAGGTGTTGGCAATGCCGCCGCCGACGATCAGCTGATCGGCGATTTTGGACAGGGAATCCAGCACGGTCAGTTTGGTGGAGACTTTAGAACCGCCCACGATGGCGACCATCGGACGGGCCGGGTTACCCAGGGCTTTGCCCAGCGCTTCCAGCTCGGCGGACAGCAGCGGGCCGGCACAGGCGACAGGCGCGAACTTGCCCACGCCGTGGGTGGAAGCCTGCGCGCGGTGCGCGGTGCCGAACGCGTCCATCACGTACACGTCGCACAGCGCCGCGTATTTCTTGGACAGGGTTTCGTCGTCTTTCTTCTCGCCCTTGTTGAAACGGACGTTTTCCAGCACCACCAGTTCACCTTCGGCGACGTCGACGCCATCCAGATAATCCTTCGCCAGACGCACTGGGGATTTCAGGTGATCTTTCAGGTAGTTGACCACAGGCAGCAGGGAGAATTCTTCGTTGTACTCGCCTTCGGTAGGACGACCCAGGTGGGAGGTTACCATCACGCGGGCGCCTTGCTTCAGCGCAGCTTCGATAGTCGGCAGGGAAGCGCGGATACGCGCGTCGGAAGTCACTTTACCGTCTTTTACCGGCACGTTCAGATCGGAGCGGATCAGTACGCGTTTACCCGCCAGATCCAGATCGGTCATCTTAATTACAGACATGGTGAACCCTCTTTATTGAATCTCTATAAAATTGCCTGAGCAGCGCGCCAATCACGCCGGCGCCGCCGTACTAGAAACCGCTGGCGGCCATTGCCCGTGTTGTATCCAACATCCGATTGGCAAAGCCCCATTCATTGTCGCACCAGACCAAGGTCTTTATCAGGTGCTGCCCGCTGACCCGGGTCTGCGTACCGTCGACGATAGCGCTGTGCGGGTCATGGTTAAAATCGATCGAGACCAATGGTAATTCCGTGTAGTCAACTATACCACGAAATGATTCCCGTGCGGCCTTTTGCAACAGCTGGTTGACCTCCGCCACCTTCACTGCGGCGCTCACGCTGACGCTAAGATCGATAGCCGTCACGTTGATGGTCGGCACGCGCACCGAGATAGCCTCGAAGCGATCGCAAAACTGCGGGAAGATGCGGGTGATGCCCGCGGCCAGCTTGGTATCGACCGGAATGATCGACTGGCTCGCCGCGCGGGTGCGCCGCAAATCCGCGTGATACGCGTCGATCACCGGCTGATCGTTCATCGCCGAGTGAATGGTGGTCACGGTGCCGGACTCGATGCTGTAGGCGTCGTCCAGCAGCTTGATCACCGGAATAATGCAGTTGGTGGTGCACGAGGCGTTGGACACGATGCGATGTTCCGCCAGCAGCGTCTGATGGTTGACGCCGAACACGATGGTGGCGTCCAGATCGTTGCCGCCCGGATGGGCGAACAGCACTTTCTTCGCCCCCGCCGCCAGATGGGCCTCGCCATCCGCCCGGCTGCCGTACACGCCGCTGCAGTCCAGCACCACGTCGACGCCCAGTTCGCCCCAGGGCAACTGCTCCACCGCCGGTTGGTGCAACAGGCGAATCGCGTCGTCTCCGACGCTCAGCGTGTCGCACTCTTGCCGCACATCCCAGGCGAAGCGGCCATGGCTGGAGTCGTACTTCAGCAGATGGGCCATGCCTTCGGCGTTCGCCAGCTCATTGATCGCCACCACGGAGATTTCCGCCCGTCGGCCCGATTCGTACAGTGCGCGCAATACGCTGCGGCCGATGCGGCCAAAGCCGTTTATCGCTATGCGGATGGTCATGCTGCTCCTGAAAAAGGGCCGTCCACGCCGGGTTGACTCACCGGCGCCGCCCGGCGCTGACTGGTTGTCTCACTAACCCGCATAGAGTAGTGGATCGTACCGCCCGCTGTGAATCGCCGAGTTTGCATTATTCCCGCGCTTCAGCGGTTTTTCACCGCCGTCACATCGGCATTTCTGTCGAAGAGTGCTTCAACTGAAACGCTTCAGCTGAGCATAAACCAAAGTTTTGGCAAAAGGAACACGTGCGACAGTTCCTCAGGTAACGGATGGGAATTTTACGAGCATAAGATGATCTGGCGCACATTTTTGGCCTTAAGACCGCGACGGATTTTCACTCGCCGGCACCGTTTCGCCGTAGTGCTCACAAAAATAGTCGCGCAGAAATTCGACGGTCACCCGCACTTTCGCCGACGTTGCCAGCCGGGAAACGTACACCGCCCAGATATTGGCCGGCTGATAATACTCCGGCAGGATGTGCACCAGTCGGCCGCTGTCGATGTTCTCTTTCACGTCCCAGGCGGAACGCAGCGCGACGCCCTGCCCGTCCAGGCACCACTGATGCACGATTTCGCCGTGGTTCGACGCCAGCGCGCCCGTCACCTTTACCGTTTCTTCACCGCTCGGCCCCTGCAGCCGCCACAGCCCGAACGGATGATCGCGTTCTTTGATCACCAGACAGGAACGGCCCGCCAGCTCCGCCGGGTTTTTCGGCGCCCCGTGGCGCTGCAGGTACGCCGGCGAAGCGCACAGTATGCGCTGGTTGTCCGCCAGCTTGCGCGCAATAAGATTGGGGGCGATATCGTCGCCGATGCGGATATCCAGATCGAAACCTTCGCTGACCAGATCCACCAGCCGATCGGAAACGTCGAGCCGCAGTTCCAGCTGCGGATACTGCCGCGCCAGCGCCGACAGCGCCGGCGCGACGAAACGCCGGCCAAAGCCGAAGCTGCTGACCACTCGCAGCATGCCCTGCGGCGCCTGGCGCACTTCGGACAGCTCGTCCATCATCTGATCGACATCGTTGAGAATGCGCTGCGCCCATTCGTAGATGCGCTCGCCGTCTTCGGTGATCGCCACCCGCCGCGTGGTGCGGTGCAGCAACGACACGTCCAGCGTCTTCTCCAACAGCGCGATGCGCTTGCTGATAAAGGCCGGCGAAACGCCCAACTCTTCGGCGGCGGCGGCAAACCCGGCGCGGCGCGCCACCAGCACGAACACCCGCAGGTCACTCAGGATCGGCATATTGTTCATGATTCGTGTTTTATGTTTCACCGTTTTCAGGATTGATTAACAGTTAGTCAATTATAGGATAACAGTGTTGTCAATCTCCCCTACCTACAAATGAGACCTCTGTATGAGCAAAACTTACAAGATTGCCGCCATCCCCGGGGACGGGATCGGGCGGGAAGTGTTGCCGGAAGGCATACGAGTATTGCAGGCGGCGGCGGTGCGCTGGGATCTGTCGCTGGAATTCGCCACCTTCGAGTGGGCCAGCTGCGACTACTACCAGCACCACGGCCAGATGATGCCGGACGACTGGTTCGAGCAACTGAAAGGCTTCGACGCCATCTATTTCGGCGCCGTCGGTTGGCCGGACACGGTGCCCGATCATATCTCGCTGTGGGGTTCTCTGCTGAAATTCCGGCGCGACTTCGAACAGTACGTCAACCTGCGTCCGGTGCGGCTGTTTCCCGGTGTGCCCTGCCCGCTGGCGAACAAGCAGCCGGGCGATATCGATTTCTACGTGGTGCGCGAAAATACCGAAGGGGAATACTCCTCGCTCGGCGGACGGATGTTCGAAGGCACCGAACGCGAGATGGTGATCCAGGAATCGGTCTTCACCCGTCAGGGCGTGGACCGCATCCTGAAGTACGCCTTTGAGCTGGCGCAACAGCGCCCGCGCAAACGCCTGACCGCCGCCACCAAGTCCAACGGCATGGCCATCAGCATGCCGTACTGGGATGAGCGCGTGGCGGAGATGGCGCGCCAATACCCTGATATCGCCTGGGACAAACAGCACATCGATATTCTGTGCGCGCGTTTCGTGCTGAACCCCGAACGCTTCGACGTGGTGGTCGCCTCCAACCTGTTCGGCGATATTTTGTCGGATCTCGGCCCGGCCTGCACCGGCACCATCGGCATCGCCCCCTCGGCCAACCTGAACCCGGAGCGCAACTTCCCGTCGCTGTTCGAGCCGGTGCACGGCTCGGCGCCGGACATTTTCGGCAAAAACATCGCCAACCCGATCGCCATGATCTGGAGCGGCGCGATGATGCTGGACTTCCTCGGCGACGGCGATGCCCGCTACCGCCAGGCGCACGACGGCATCCTGCAGGCGATTGAGCGCATTATCGCCGACGGGCCGCGCACGCCGGACATGCGCGGCGACGCCTCCACCCAGCAAGTCGGCCAGGCGATCGCCGCCCTGCTGCAACGCTGAACGCCGCAGATTTTCCCGCGCAGGGCGCCCTTCCGCGCCCTGCTTTGCCACGTCCGTTTTTCCGCTTCGATCGCTGCCGCAAATCCGTTGAAAACCACCGCAGAAGGCACGCCAATACCCCGGTCAAGATCACAACAAATTGTTTACATACTGTGTTTTATCCTTTTACAGATGCCCCAATTGTGGCCCTCCTGTAATTTGTGCACACTCGAAAATGTTAATGAAGAGTGAATATTCCCGGTAGCGACCCACCGGGCGGTTTGCTCCTCGCGGTGTAACAAAACAAATGGTTCAAGCCAATAAGGCCCGGGCGCACCCTACGCTTTGCGCACCGGCCCACCACCGATAACAGGAGTTCACTCCCATGCAGAGCAATCCCAAAAAGGATGTCACGCTCATCGCCATCAGCCTGTGCAGCATTGCGCTGATCGCCCTTTGCCTGATGCTCTTTCCGGCTCAATCCGCGCTTATCGCCAACACCATTTTCAACGGCGTCACCCGGCTGTTCGGTTCAACCATTCAAATCCTGGTGCTGATCGCCCTGCTGGTGGTGCTGTATCTGGCGTTGAGCAAATACGGCAATATCCGCCTCGGCGAAGGCAAACCGCAATACTCCACGCTGGCCTGGCTGTTCATGTTCATCTGCGCCGGCCTGGGCTCGTCTACCCTGTACTGGGGGGTGATGGAATGGGCGTATTACTACCAGACGCCGGGGCTGAACATCGCGCCGCGCACCCCGAAGGCGCTGGAATACAGCATCAGCTACTCCTTCTTCCACTGGGGCCTGAGCGCCTGGGCGACCTACGCCCTCGCCTCGCTGATCATGGCCTATCACTTCCACGTGCGTAAGAACAAAGGCCTCAGCCTGTCGGGGATCATTTCCGCCATCACCGGCGTGCGCGCCAACGGCCCGGTCGGGCGGGCGGTGGATCTGATCTTCCTGGTCGCCACCGTCGGCGCCCTCACCATTTCACTGGTGCTGACCGCCTCCACCTTTACCCGCGGGCTGACGGCGCTGACCGGCATCCCGGACAACTTCGCGGTGCAGGCGACGGTGATCCTGCTGGCAGCGGTGATCTTCTGTCTCAGCTCTTACATCGGCATCGACGGCGGCATGCAGCGCCTGAGTAAAATGGTCGGCTGGGGCGCATTCGCTTTCGCCGGGCTGGTGCTGCTGGTCGGCCCGACCGAATTCACCATCAACAACACCATCAACGCCATCGGCCTGACGGCGCAAAACTTTCTGCAGATGAGCCTGTTCACCGATCCGATGGGCGACGGCAGCTTCAGCCGCAGCTGGACGGTGTTCTACTGGCTGTGGTGGATCTCCTATACTCCGGGCGTGGCGATGTTCGTCACCCGCGTCTCGCGCGGCCGCAAGATTAAAGAAGTGATCTGGGCGTTGCTGCTCGGCAGCACCCTCGGCTGCTGGTTCTTCTTCGGCTCGCTGGAAAGCTACGCCATGCACCAGTTCATCAGCGGGCAGCTCAACGTGCCGGAGATCCTCAGCACCCAGGGCGGCGAAACCGCCGTGCAGATGCTGCTGACGGCGCTGCCGCTCGGCAAGCTGTTCCTCGCTGCCTATCTGTTCATCATGATCATTTTCCTGGCCTCGCACATGGACGCCGTGGCCTACACCATGGCCGCCACCAGCACCCGCAACCTGCAGGAGGGGCAAGATCCCAGCCCGATGCTGCGGCTGTTCTGGTGCGTGGTGATCACCCTGATCCCGCTGTCGATCCTGTTTACCGGCGCCTCGCTGGACACCATGAAAACCACGGTGATCCTGACCGCACTGCCGTTCCTGCTGGTGCTGCTGGTGAAAACCTACGGTTTCGCCCGCTGGCTGAAGCAGGACTACGCGGCCATCCCGGCGCACCTGATCGAAAGCAGCCCGCCAACGCTGCCCGAAGCGCCGCCGGCCGGCGAACTCTCCGCTCCATCGTCGTATCAACCGCGCCCTATGGCGAAATGACAATAAGAAAAGAGGAAGGTTAACTTATGAGCACTCTGATCCCTGAATTTACCTTACCGAAAGATTTCTGCGCCGACGCACGCGAGGCCTACACCATACCGGCCCGGTTCTACACCCACCAGGCGGCGTTCGAGCACGAAAAAGAGCAGGTGTTCGCCACCAGTTGGATCTGCGTGGCGCACCGCAGCGAGCTTGCCCAACCGAACGACTACATCACCCGCGAGATCATCGGTGAAAACATTCTGGTGGTGCGCGGCCGCGATAACGTGCTGCGCGCCTTTTACAACGTCTGCCCGCACCGCGGCCACCAACTGCTGGCGGGCGACGGCCGGGCGAAGAACGTCATCACCTGCCCTTATCACGCCTGGGCGTTCAAGCTGGACGGCGAGCTGGCGCACGCGCGCAACTGTGAAAACGTGCAGAACTTCGATAAAGAAAACTCGCACCTGGTGCCGGTGCGGGTCGAAGAGTACGCCGGGTTTATTTACGTCAATCTGGACTCGCAGGCCGGCACGGTGGAAGACCAACTGCCGGGCCTCGGCGCCAAAGTGCGCGAAGCCTGCCCGCAGGTCGACGATCTCAAGCTGGCGGCGCGTTTCGTCACCCGCACCCCGGCCAACTGGAAGAACATCGTCGACAACTACCTCGAGTGCTATCACTGCGGCCCGGCGCATCCCGGTTTCGCCGACTCGGTGCAGGTCGATCGCTACTGGCACACCCTGCACGGCAACTGGACGCTGCAGTTCGGCTACGCCCGTCCCTCCGAGCAGTCGTTCAAGTTTGAAGAGGGCAAAGAATCCAGCTTCCACGGCATCTGGCTGTGGCCGTGCACCATGTTCAACATGCCGCCGCTGGAAGGCATGATGACGGTGATCTATGAGTTCCCGGTCGATGCGGAAACCACCCTGCAGCACTACGACATCTACTTCACCAATACCGATTTGAGCGACGAGCAGCTCAAACTGATCGACTGGTACCGCGACGTGTTCCGCCCGGAAGATTTGCGGCTGGTGGAAAGCGTGCAAAAAGGCCTGAAGTCGCGCGGCTATCGCGGCCAGGGGCGCATCATGGCCGACGGCGCCGGCAGCGGCGTCAGCGAACACGGCATCGCCCACTTCCACAACCTGCTGGCGCAGGTTTATCAACCTTGATGCGACGGGGCCCGCGGGCCCCTTTCCCCTGACTTGTGAGGTTCTTGTGAATATTTCCGATCGGGCGCTATTCCGCCAACAGGCATATATCAACGGCCAATGGCGCGACGCCGACAACCAGGAAACCCTGCCGGTGAGCGATCCCGCCACCGGCCGGCCAATCGGCAGCGTGCCCAACATGGCGACGGCCGAAACCCAACGGGCGATCGACGCCGCCCAGCAGGCGCTGGAAGGCTGGCGCGCGCTGCCGGCGCAACAGCGCGCGCAGCTGCTGCGGCGCTGGTTCGAACTGATGCTGGAACACCAGCAGGATCTGGCCAACCTGATGACGCTGGAGCAAGGCAAACCGCTGGCGGAATCGCTGGGTGAGATCCGCTACGCCGCCTCCTTTATCGAATGGTTCGCCGAACAGGCCAAGCGCGCCAACGGCGACATCATTCCTTCGCCGAGCAGCGATAAACGCCTGATGGTGCTGAAACAGGGCATCGGCGTGTGCGCGGCGATCACGCCCTGGAACTTTCCGGCGGCGATGATCACCCGCAAGGCCGCGCCGGCGCTGGCGGCCGGCTGTACGCTGGTGGTCAAACCCGCCAACGAAACCCCTTATTCGGCGCTGGCGATGGCCGAGCTGGCCGAACGCGCCGGCATTCCCGCCGGGGTATTCAATGTGGTGACCGGCAATTCGCAGGCGATCGGCGCCGAGCTGACTCGCCACCCGCAGGTGCGCAAACTCAGCTTTACCGGCTCCACACCGGTGGGCAGGCTGCTGATGCGCCAGAGCGCGGACACCATCAAGAAAGTGTCGCTGGAGCTGGGCGGCAACGCGCCGTTCATCGTGTTTGACGATGCGGACATCGATGCCGCAGTGGAAGGCGCGCTGATCGCCAAATACCGCAACGCCGGGCAGACCTGCGTCTGCGTCAACCGGTTCTACGTGCAGCGCGGCGTTTACCCGCAGTTCGCCGAGAAGTTTGTCGCCCGCGTGGCGGCACTGCAGGTCGGCAACGGCTTCGAAGCCGGCGTACAGATTGGCCCTCTGATCAATCGCAAGGCGCGCGATAAGGTGTTGGAGCTGCTCGATGACGCACTGAGCAAAGGCGCTCAGGTGCTGACCGGCGCCACGCCGCACGCGCTGGGCGGCAATTTCTTCACCCCGACGGTGCTGGGCGACGTGCAGCCCGGCTCGCTGCTGCTGGAAGAAGAGATCTTCGGCCCGGTCGCGCCGCTGGTGATATTCGATGACGAAGCCGAGGCGATCCGCCAGGCCAACGACACCATTTACGGCTTGGCCGCTTACTTCTACACCCGTGATGCGGCGCGCATCTGGCGTGTTTCGGAACGGCTGGAGTACGGCATGGTCGGCATCAATACCGGGCTTATCTCCAACGAGGTGGCGCCGTTCGGCGGGGTGAAACAGTCGGGGCTGGGGCGTGAAGGCTCCGAATACGGCATCGAAGACTATCTGGAGCTCAAATACCTGTGCCAGGCGGTATAACTTTTTCATGCGCGGGGACGCCCGCGCTTTGGAGCCAATGAATGACCAGCTATCAGATGCTTGATGTCCGCGTCGTCGACATCGAAACCGTCACCGCACGGGTCAAGCGCTTTACCCTGGCGGATCCGCAAGGCCGGCCGCTGCCCGCCTTCAGCGGCGGCAGCCACATCATCGTGCAAATGCAGGACGGCGAGCAGCGCTACAGCAACGCCTATTCGCTGCTCAGCTCACCGTTCGAACTCGAGCATTACCAGATCGCCGTTCGGCGCGAGTCTCCTTCCAAAGGCGGTTCCGACTTCATGCATGACCGGCTGGCGGTCGGCGATACGCTGACCATCAGCACCCCGAATAACCTGTTCGCGCTGGCGCCGGAAGCGCAACATCACGTGCTGATCGCCGGCGGCATCGGCATCACGCCGTTTATGGCCCATCTGCATGAGCTGCAACGCAGCGGCCAACGCTACCATCTGCACTACTGCTTCCACAGTGAAGAGCACAACGCCTTCCAGCAGCAGCTGATGCAAGCGCCGTTCGCAGACAACGTCAGTTGCCATGTCTCCAGCCTTGGCGGCCGGTTGGATCTGGCGCGCACGCTGGCCGATGTGGAACCCGGCGCCCATATCTACGTCTGCGGCCCGGCGGCGCTGAACGAAGCAGTCTACCGGATCGCCGCCGAACGGGGTATCGATGCCGGTCGCTTGCACAGCGAAGCCTTTGCCGCCGAAGACACGGCGGGCGGCGCCTTTACACTGGTGCTGGCTCGATCGGGTATTGAGCTTGAAGTGGCGCAAGACATGACCATCCTGCAGGCGCTGGAAAACAGCAAGGCGGCCAAGGTCGAGTGCCTGTGCCGCGAAGGCATTTGCGGCACCTGCGAAACCCGCATCGTCGAAGGGGAAGCCGATCACCGCGATCAATATCTCAGCGAGGAAGAACGCGCGGCGCAGCAGACCCTGTTGATCTGCTGCTCGCGCGCCAAAGGCAGCCGGCTGGTGCTGGATTTGTAAAGGGAGCGCCCGCAACGGCGGGCGTCCTGGTTAAGCTTTCGGGAATATCCACAGATGCTCGGCCGGCAGGGAGAGCCGGCACAGCGCCCGATCGCGCGCCTCGTGGCCATAGGCGCGCACCACGAAATCTTCGGCCACGGTGCGGAACAGGTATTCCCAGCGATCGCCGAGATACATGCTGGTCAGCAACGGCAGCTCAAGCTGATTACCCTGCGGATCTTCACCCAACCGCACGCGCTCCACGCGGATCACCGCCGTGCCCTCCTGCCCGACCTGCACGCCTTCGCCCGCTTTGCCCCACAGCGCCCAATCCTTACCTTCGATGCGCGCCCGATCACCTTCCAGCGCCACGACCTTGCCCGGCAACCGGTTGTTGCTGCCCATGAACTCGGCGGTGAACAGCGTGGCGGGCGAACCGTACATCTCCTGCGGCGTGCCCTGCTGTTCGATTTTGCCGTTATTGAGCAGCAGGATGCGATCGGAAATGGCCATCGCCTCGTTCTGATCGTGAGTCACCATCAGCGCCGACAGACCGAGCTTGATGATCAGCTCGCGCAGAAATACCCGCGCTTCTTCGCGCAGCTTGGCGTCGAGGTTGGACAGCGGCTCATCCAGCAGGATCACCGGCGGGTTGTAGACCAGCGCACGGCCGATCGCCACGCGCTGCTGCTGGCCGCCGGAGAGCTGGTGCGGATGGCGCTTGGCCAAATGCCCCAGCCCGAGCTGATCCAGCACCGCCTGTACCCGTTGGGCGATTTCCGCCGAGGCGGTCTTACGCAGCTTCAGCGGATAAGCCACGTTCTCAAACACCGTTTTGTGCGGCCACAGGGCGTAGGACTGAAACACCAGCCCCAGGTTGCGCTCTTCGGCGGGAATTTCGCTGCGCGCGCTGCCGTTGTAAACCGCGCTGTCGCCGATGACGATCCGCCCCTGGCTCGGCTTCTCCAGCCCGGCCACCGCCCGCAGCAGCGTGGTTTTGCCGCTGCCCGACGGGCCCAGCAGCGAGACCACTTCGCCCCGTTTCAGATCCATCGACACCCCTTTCAGCACCGGGTTGTCGCCATAGGTCAAATGCAGGTTCTCTACCGAAAGTTCAATCATGTAATTTCACTCCAAAGCGCAAGGCGATCCCCAGCCCCAGCACCACCAGCAGGATATTGATGAACGACAGCGCGGCGACGATATCGATGGCGCCCGCGGCCCACAGGGAAACCAGCATCGAGCCGATGGTTTCCGTGCCCGGAGACAGCAGATAAACCCCGGTGGAATATTCGCGTTCAAAGATCAGGAACATCAGCAGCCAGGAGCCGATCAGGCCGTAGCGCGACAGCGGAATGGTAACGTGTCGGGTGATCTGGCCGCGGCTGGCGCCGGCGCTGCGCGCGGCTTCCTCCAGTTCCGGCCCCACCTGCAGCAGCGTGGAAGAGATCAGCCGCAGGCCATAGGCCATCCACACCACGGTGTAGGCCAGCCAGACGCTGAAGATGGTGCTGCGCAGCGAACGCAGCCAGACGATCACGTTCTCGCGCAGCCATTCGGCCATCGGCAGCACGGACAGCCAGCCTTCCTTGAGCGATTTATCCAGCCACATCGGCAGGAACAGGAACACCCACAGGAACGCCAAACCGGCCAACAGCCCCGGCACCGCGCGCGGCACCAGCACGCTGTAGTCGAGGAAGCGCGTGGCGCCGTCCGGCTTGCGGTGCATCGCGATGCCGATAAACAGATAGCACGCGACCGCCAGCGCCCCGCCGATCACCCCGATCGCCATCGAGTTGACGATGGCGCGCAGCAGGTTGGGCTGCGCCCAGATGGTGCGGAAGGTGTTGATCGACAGTTCGTCCCAGACAGACACGCCCACGCCCCAGTTGGAGATAAAGGCGCGCAGCACCACGCCGATCAGCGGCACGCCGATGGTCACGGTCAGCCAGAACATCACCACCGCGCCGGCCACCCAGCGCCATTTGCCCAGCGGCAACGCGCGCGCCTGCGAGGCTTTGCCCTTGACGGTGACGAAACGGTTGGCGGTACGCATCAGCCTGCGCTGCAGCATCACCAACGGAATGGTGATGCAGATCAGCACCACCGCTACCGCCGCCATCAGGTGGTAAGACGGCGTACCCAGCTTGTTGGTCAACTGATACAGGTAGGTCGCCAGCACCAGGTTGCCTTCCGGATCGCCCAGCACCAGCATCAGGCCGAACACCTCCAGCCCGAGGAAAAACAGCAGCACCCCGGCGTACAAGATAGACGGCCGCACCATCGGCAGGCTGACGGCGGTCATCACCTGCAGCGGCGTAGCGCCGGCGGTGCGCGCCGCTTCTTCAACGTCTGAGCCCACGCTGCGCAGCGCCGAGGAGATGTACAGGTAGGCGTGGGGCACGTGCGTCAACCCGGCGATAACCACGATGCTGGCCATCGAATAGATGTTCCACGGCACGAAGCCCAGCAGCGCCTCCGCCCACAGCGAGAAGAAGCCCACCGGCCCCGCCGCCACCACGTAACCGAAGCCCAGTACCATCGGCGACACGAAGATCGGCACCAAAATCAGCGGTTCGATGATCCGCCGCCCCGGCAGATCGGTGCGCACCATCAGGAAGGCCAAAATGCCGCCGAGCGGGATAGCGATGATCACCAGGCCGAATGCCAGAATAAAGCCGCTTCTCAGCGCCTTGTAGAAATCCGGATCGGTAAAGATGAACTCGAAGGCCTCCAGGCTGAAGACCTTGGAGGGAGAGAAAAACGGAGCCGAGAGGAAGCTTTGAATGATGATAAACGACAGGGGGACATAGATAACCAGCGCGGTTATCAACACCACCAGGCCGCGCGGCAGGCTCTGCCACTTTCTGCGCCATGCTTGCATAAATGCTCCCTATGGTTGTAAACGACGACCAAAGGGCGCGCGCCTGTACGTCAGGCGCGCGTCCGAATGCAGTCCCTGTTATTTCGCCGCGGCGGCGCGCCATTGTTTGATGTAGTCGAGACGCTTGGCCGGCTGCAGATACTCCAGCAGGCTGTCGTCGACCGGGATCGGCTTGAGCGCGTTGCCCAGCAGCTTGGTCATGCCGTCGATGTCGTTCTTGCCTTCGACATCGTTGCGGATCGAAGGGATATCAGCCTGATTAGCGAGAATATTTTGCCCTTTCTCCGACAGCACGTAGTCGAACCACAGCTTGGCGGCGTTAGGGTGACCGGCTTCTTTGCTGATGAAGCTCACGCGCGACAGCACCAGGGTATAGTCTTTCGGATAGACGATGCCGAGCGACGGATCGCTCTTGGCGCGGGCCTCGGCGTACGAACCGAGGATGTTGAAGCCGATCAGGTTTTCACCGGAGGAAACGCGTTCCATCATGGTGCCGGTTGAGGATTGCACCGCCAGCCCGCCCTTGGCCACGTCGGCCAGCGTTTTGAAGTAGTTGGGATCGGCCTTGAAGTCCTGCACCGACAGCATGAAGCCAACGCCGGATTTTTCGATGTCGTAAGTGGTGACTTTCTTCTTGAATTTGTCCGTCTGGCTGGCGATCAGCTTGGCCAACGCCGCGTGCGAATCCGGCACATCGCCCTGCGGGATCAGGCGTTTGTTATAGATGAACACCACCGGCTCATAGGTGGTGCCATACACTTTATCTTGCCATACCGCCCATTTTGGCAGCTGAGCCCGCTCCGGAGAGGCATACTCCTGCGCGTAATCGCCCGCCAGTTTCAAAATGGTGTCCATCGACGAACTCCACACCAGGTCGCCGCTGGTGCCGCCGGCCGCCTGCTCGCTGATGAAGCGGTTATACAGTTCGGTGCTGTTCATGTCGTTGTATTCGACCTTGATGCCCGGATACAACGCCTCAAATCCCTGGATCAGCGGCGCCGCCGCTTTGGTGTCAGTGGTCGAGTAAATCACCACCTTGCCTTCTTTCTTCGCGCCGTCGACCAGTTTCTGATAGTCGGCGGGGTAGCCCGCCGGGAAGGCCGCATAGGCGGAAACGGAGCCCAGTAAGGTGATTGCAGCCACGGTAGCGCTGATTTTTTTCATCATCATCCATCCCCAGATCACATTTAATAAACCAAAAATTAACATACAGTTAATAATTGCGACGAGGCAACGGCGTTGCTTGTTATCTTTCGGTTTTGTGAGGTTGGACGTTTTTCAGTCAATACCCACGCCCGGCGGCGCGGGCTTGGCGGTCATCCGTGTCGCAGACTATTCTGCCAGGCGTGAGCGCCGCAGCAGGCGAATTCGCTGTACGATGGCGCCCCGGCAACGTCAGAACAAAGCCGGCATTCGACCCGCGATATGCCGATCTTTTTCCCCTGTAAACCGGTCGAAGACGGCCACGTCTCTTTCAAGCCGCACATCGAAATTCCGCTGTCGATAGACAGGGTGGCGCGCTAACGCGCTACCGGGCCGGCCGCCATGATCCCTCTGTGCGGCCGGTTCACGCCAGGATAAACAGCGCTGGATTAATCAGGTTTTTGTCGCCGAATTATTATATCCTGCCGGACGAAAATTTTTGCGGGCGTACGCAGCCCCACGCGCCTCCTTCTGCAGCGCTTCATTTCGCAGCCAGGCCGTTTATTTCATGAATACAGGCAGTGCCATACCGTTATGACCAAGAGTTTATCCCCGAAAGACATTATCGCCCTGGGCTTTATGACCTTCGCCCTGTTTGTCGGCGCCGGCAACATCATTTTCCCCCCTCTGGTGGGGCTGCAGTCCGGTGAACATCTGTGGCCGGCCGCCCTCGGGTTTATGGTGACCGCCGTCGCTCTGCCGGTGATCGCCGTGATCGCGCTGGCGCGCGTCGGCGGCAGCATCAGCCTGCTGACCGGCCCCATCGGCCGCACCGCCGGCCTGCTGTTGGCGACCGTCTGCTATCTGGCGCTCGGCCCGCTGTTCGCCACCCCGCGAACCGCCAATGTTTCTTTCGCCCTCGGCATCGCGCCCTTCACCGGCGACGGCGCCCTGCCGCAGTTCATCTACAGCCTGCTGTTCTTTACCCTGGCGATGGTTGTGTCGCTGTATCCCGGCCGCTTGCTCGATAACGTCGGCCATATTCTGGCGCCGCTGAAAATTCTGGCGCTGGCCGCGCTCGGCATCGCCGCCCTGGTGTGGCCCGCCGGTGCGCCGGTCTCCGCCGTCGGCAGCTATCAGGCAGCGGCGTTTTCCACCGGCTTCGTGCAGGGTTATCAAACCATGGACACGCTGTCGGCGCTGATGTTCGGCTCGATTATCGTCACCGCCGCCCGCTCACGCGGCGTCAGCGACAGCGGCCTGCTGCTGCGCTACACCCTGTGGGCCAGCCTGATCGCCGGCGTCGGCCTGACGCTGGTCTATATCTGCATGTTCAAGCTCGGCGCCGGCAGCGGCAGCCTGGTCGGCAGCGGTGCTCAGGATGGCGCGGCAATCCTGCACGCCTATGTGCAGCACACCTTCGGCGATCTGGGCAGCGTCTTTATGGCGGTGCTGATGTTCATCGCTTGCCTGGTGACGGCGGTCGGCATGACCTGTGCCTGCGCGGACTTCTTCTCTCGCTACCTGCCGCTTTCTTATCGCGCGCTGGTGGTCATCCTCGCCCTCTTCGCCATGCTGGTTTCCAACATGGGGCTGGCCAATCTGATCCGCGTCTCACTGCCTGTACTGACGGCGATCTACCCGCCTTGCATCGCGCTGGTGTTGCTCAGCTTCAGCCAGAACCGCTGGCGCAGCGCCAGACGCGTCTTCGCGCCGGTGATCGCTACCAGCCTGGTGTTCGGCCTGGCCGATGGCCTGAAGGCTTCAAGCTTCAGCGGCCTGCTGCCCGCCTGGTTCGATAAGCTGCCGCTGGCCGAGCAGGGTCTGGTCTGGCTGCAGCCTACGCTGTTGGTGCTGTTGCTGGCGGCGGCTTACGACCGGTTGCGCAGCGCCGAAAGCGTCAAGGCCGCGTCGTAATCGCGATTTCCGCCCATAAAAAAAGCCGGTCATGATGACCGGCTTTTTTATCGGCTTGCACCCGGCGGCTTACTTCAGCAGCGCCTGCGCCTTGGCCACCACGTTGTCCACGGTGAAGCCGAACTCGGCGAACAGCTGCTCCGCCGGCGCCGACTCACCGAAGGTGGTCATGCCCACGATAGCGCCGTTCAGGCCCACGTACTTGTACCAGTAGTCCGCGATACCCGCTTCCACCGCCACGCGCGCCGTTACCGCCGCCGGCAGCACCGACTCGCGGTACGCCGCATCCTGCTTGTCGAACGCGTCGGTCGACGGCATCGACACCACGCGCACCTTGCGGCCCGCCGCGGTCAGTTTGTCCGCCGCCTCCACCGTGATGCCCACTTCGGAGCCGGTGGCAATCAGGATAACGTCCGGCGTGCCCGCGCAGTCTTTCAGCACGTAGCCGCCGCGGTACACGTTCGCCAGCTGCTCTGCGGTGCGCGGCTGCTGGGTCAGGTTCTGGCGCGAGAACACCAGCGTGGTCGGGCCGTCGTTGCGCTCGATGCCGTACTGCCACGCCACCGCCGATTCCACCTGGTCACACGGGCGCCAGGTGCTCATGTTCGGGGTCACGCGCAGGCTCGCCAGCTGCTCCACCGGCTGGTGGGTCGGGCCGTCTTCGCCCAGACCGATGGAGTCGTGGGTGTAGACGAACACGTTGCGCAGCTTCATCAGCGCCGCCATGCGCACCGCGTTGCGGGCGTATTCCACGAACATCAGGAAGGTCGCCGAGTACGGCAGGAAGCCGCCGTGCAGCGCGATGCCGTTGGTGATGGCGGTCATGCCGAACTCGCGCACGCCGTAATGAATGTAGTTGCCCGCCGGGTCAACGTTCAGCGCTTTCGAACCGGACCACATGGTCAGGTTGCTCGGCGCCAGGTCGGCGGAGCCGCCCAGGAACTCCGGCAGCACCTTGCCGAACGCTTCCAGCGCGTTCTGCGACGCCTTGCGGCTGGCGATGTTGGCCGGGTTGGCCTGCAGTTTTTCCACGAACGCCTTGGCGTCGGCTTTCCAGTCGGCCGGCAGCTCGCCGTTCATGCGGCGCTTGAACTCGGCAGCCAGTTCCGGGAAGGCCTTGGCGTAGGCGGCGAACTTGTCGTTCCAGGCCGCTTCTTTGGCCTGACCGGCTTCCTTGGCGTCCCACTGGGCGTAGATGTCCTGCGGGATTTCAAAGGCGGCGTATTTCCAGCCCAGCGCTTCGCGGGTGGCGGCCACTTCGGCGGCGCCCAGCGCGGCACCGTGCACGTCATGGGTGCCGGCCTTGTTCGGCGAACCGAAGCCGATAACGGTCTTGCACATCAGCAGCGACGGCTTGTCGGTCACCTTGCGGGCTTCTTCAATCGCGGCCTTGATGGCGTCCGGGTTGTGGCCGTCGACGTTGCGCACCACGTGCCAGCCGTAGGCTTCGAAACGCAGGGCGGTGTCGTCGGTGAACCAGCCGTCGACGTGGCCGTCGATGGAGATGCCGTTGTCATCGTAGAAGGCGGTCAGCTTGCCGAGCTTGAGGGTGCCGGCCAGGGAGCAGACTTCGTGCGAGATGCCTTCCATCATGCAGCCGTCGCCCATGAAGGCGTAGGTGTGGTGGTCGACGATGTCGTGACCAGGGCGGTTGAACTGCGCCGCCAGGGTGCGTTCGGCGATGGCGAAGCCGACGGCGTTGGCGATACCCTGGCCCAGCGGGCCGGTGGTGGTCTCAACGCCCGGGGTGTAACCGTACTCCGGGTGGCCTGGGGTTTTGGAGTGCAGCTGACGGAAGTTTTCCAGCTCGCGCATCGGCAGGTCGTAGCCGGTGAGGTGCAGGAGGCTGTAAATCAACATGGAGCCGTGGCCGTTGGAGAGCACGAAACGGTCGCGGTCAGCCCAGTGCGGGTTAGTCGGGTTGTGGTTGAGGTAGTCACGCCACAGGACTTCGGCGATGTCCGCCATGCCCATAGGGGCCCCCGGGTGGCCGGAATTTGCTTTTTGTACGGCGTCCATGCTGAGTGCGCGGATGGCGTTGGCAAGCTCTTTACGAGAGGACATGTTTTACTCCAGGTCGGATAAAAAAAGCAGTCAAGTTCCCTATTTTCTCAGACTCCACATCACAACGGCAATCCCTAATGCCAAATGAGAGCGAGTTCACCACTTATTAGCACGATTGGACGCTTTTTCGGAATAACACTATTCTCGCCCCGTCTGGCGTACACTAGGCTCTTGCGGCAAGATAGCCTCAAAGCAAAATGACTCTTTTACCTTGTTACCTTCACAGGAAGATGGCGTTATGAAGATCCGTACCTCTTTGATTGCGTTGGGCATTGCCACCTTGGCAACCGGCTGTCAAAACCTGAATACCGAAACCCTGATGCAGTCCGGCGCGCAGGCGTTCCAGGCGGCGACCCTGAGCAACAACGACGTTAAGGCCCTGAGTGATAAATCCTGCGCCGAGATGGACAGCAAGGCACAAATCGCGCCGGCCGACAGCACCTATGCCAAGCGTCTCAACAAAATCGCTGCGGCGCTGGGCGACAACATCAACGGCACCCCGGCCAACTACAAGGTCTACGTGACCAAAGACGTCAACGCCTGGGCGATGGCCAACGGCTGTATCCGCGTTTACAGCGGCCTGATGGACATCATGAACGACAACGAAGTGGAAGGCGTGCTGGGCCACGAAATGGGCCACGTGGCGCTGGGCCACACCCGTAAAGCGATGCAGGTGGCTTACGGCACCGTGGCGCTGCGCACCGCGGCGTCCTCCGCCGGCGGCGTTATCGGCTCGCTGTCGCAGTCGCAGCTGGCGGACATCGGCGAAAAGCTGGTCAGCGCCCAGTTCTCGCAGAAGCAGGAAAGCGAAGCGGATGATTACTCGTTCGATCTGCTGAAAAAGCGCGGCATCGATCCGAACGGCCTGGCCACCAGCTTCGAAAAACTGGCCCAAATGGAAGCCGGCCGTCAGAGCAGCATGTTCGACGATCACCCGTCTTCCCAAGCGCGCGCGCAGCACATTCGCGATCGCATCGCGGCAGAGAAGTAACAACGAGAACGCCCGGCAACCGCCGGGCGTTTTTTATCGTATCAATACAGGGTTTTCTGCGGCGGCCCGGCGAAGGTCAGCGGCCCGACCTGCTTCATGTCCACCTCAACCACCGACGGCCCCGGGTAGTTGATCGCTTCGGCCAGCACGCCGTTGAACTGCGCCGCCGCCTCGACCTTCCAGGCTTTCAGCCCCATCGCTTCGGCTATTTGAGTAAAGGCCGGCGTATGCAGCTCGTTGTAATACTGGCGCCCGGCGAAATACTTGTCCTGAATGCCGCGCATCACGCCATAGCCGCCGTCGTTCATGATCAGCAGGGTGATGTTCACCTGTTCCTGCGCCATGGTCGCCAGTTCCCCAAGGCCCAGCGCCAAACCGCCATCGCCCACCAGCCCCACCACCTTGCGCTGCGGGTTGGCGATCGCGGTGCCGATCGCCATCGGCAGCCCCATGCCGATAGCACCGGCCAGCGAGTGAATGTTGCACAGCGGCGAGATCGCGCGGAACAAACGGCTGCCCCAGACGCTGCCGGATACGGTGATATCGCGCACCAGCAATCCGTCCTGCGGCAGCGCGGCGTCGATGGCGTCGTTGAGTTTGGCGTATTCACCGGACTGCTGACGCAACGCACTCTCCGCCTGCTGCACCGCCCCCGCGATCTCGGCATCCCACTCGGCGTTGACCTTCTCGCCGGGGCTCAGCCGCGCCGCCAGCGCGGCCAGCAGCGCCGCACAGTCGCCATTGATCTGCTCATCGGCCAGGTAGTTGCGGTTGGCCGCCGCCGGATCGATATCAATCTGCACCAGCGGGCGCGGCAGCGGCAGCGTCCAGGTGCGGGTTTCATTACTGCGCAGCCGTGAACCGGCCACCAGCGTCAGGTCGCACTGCGTCAGGATAGCCTCGATGCTCGGCGAGTTGTGGAACGCCCGCAGGCTGCGCGGATGGCTGTCCGGCAGAATGCCGCGCCCGTGGGTGCTGGAGATCACCGCCACGCCGGCGTCCGCCAGCTTGCGCACCGCATCGCCGCAGGCCAACGCGCCGCCGCCCAGCCACAGCAACGGGCGCTTGGCCTGTTTCAGCCGCTGATGCAGCCGCTCCACCGCCGCATCGTCCGCCTTCGGCAGCGGCGCCGGCGCCAATGCTTCGGTCAGCACCGAGCGGGAAACCAGGCTGCTTTGGATATCGATCGGGATCTCGACCGCCACCGGGCCGCAGGGCACGGTTTGCGCATCCAGGATCGCTCGCTGGATCACCGCCACCGCCTGTTCCGGCGAATTGACCCGGTAGGCGCGCTTGGAGCAGGCGCGCAGAAAACCGAGCTGATCCCGGGTTTCATGAATAAACCCGGCGTCGGCGTCCAGATAGGCTTTTTCCACCTGGCCGGTGATATGCAACAGCGGCGTGTTGGCGTTAAGCGCTTCAATCATCGCCCCCACCGCGTTGCCCGCGCCGGCGCCGGTGCTGGTCAACGCCACGCCCAGGCCGGAGAAGCGCCCATGCGCATCGGCCATGGTGACCGCGCCCGCTTCGCCGCGCGCCGGCACGAAACGAATTTTATCGCGCTGCCCCACCGCATCGGCGATCGGCAGATTATGAATCGAAATGATGCCGTACATCGCCGACACCGCGTACTGTTCCAGAGTCCGGGCTATCGCCTCGCCAACCGTGATTTTATCGCTCATCATCTGCCTTCTTAGGGTAGTCGTTATTAGGGTTATGCGTAGAGGTGTTGGCCTAGTCGCTCCAGCGGTTCACCTGATGGCTCAGCGCCAGATACACGCTTTTCTGCTGCATGTAGGCCTTGATGCCGTTCAGGCCCTTTTCGCGGCCCAGCCCGCTTTCTTTGAAACCGCCGAACGGCGTGGAAATCGAGAACGTTTTGTAGGTGTTGACCCAGACGGTGCCGGTTTCCAGCCGCTCCGCCAGCGCCATCGCCCGCGGGAAATCGCGGCTCCAGATGCCGGCCGCCAGGCCGTACACCGAGTCGTTGGCCTGTTCGATCAGCTGTCGCTCGTCGTCGAACGGCAGCGCCACCAGCACCGGCCCGAAGATCTCCTCCTGGCAGACGCGGGCGTCGTTGTTTAAACCTTCAATAATGGTCGGCAGGTAATAGCTGCCGCTCGCCAGTTGCGGATCGGCCGGCGCTTCACCGCCGATGACCACCCGGCCGCCCTCCTGCCGCGCCAGCGCCACGTAGTCCGCCACGCTTTGCCGGTGTTTGGCGCTGATCAGCGGGCCGAGATGCACGCCCGGCACCAGCGGGTTGCCGATGCGCAGCCCCGCCGTCAGTTCGGTCAAGCGCGCCAGCAGCGGCTGATACAGCGAACGATGCACGAACAACCGCGAGCCGGCGATGCAGGCCTGCCCGGCGGAGCTGAAAATGCCGTAGCAGATGCCGCGCGCCGCCTGCTCAAGATCGGCGTCCTCCAGCACGATGGTCGGCGATTTGCCCCCCAATTCCAGCGAGGTGGAGATCAGCTTGTCGGCGGCGATGTGCGCCAAATGGCGCCCGGTGCTGGTCCCGCCGGTAAAGGCGATCTTTTTCACCAGCGGATGGCGCGCCAACGCCTCGCCGATCACCGAACCTTTGCCCGGCAGCACGCTGAGCAGCCCGGCAGGAAGCCCCGCCTGTTCGAACAGCTCGGCCAGCTTTAGCGCCATCAGCGGCGTGGCTTCGGCCGGTTTGAGCACCACGGCGTTGCCCGCCGCCAGCGCCGGCGCCACCTTCTGCATTTCGCTGGCGATCGGTGAGTTCCACGGCGTAATGGCGGCGATCACCCCCATCGGTTGATACTGACTGAGCGTCATCACTTCGGCGCTGCGCGGGGTCGGCAGCTCGCCTTCCAACACCTCGCAAGCGGCGGCGAAGTAACGCGCGGTCGCTGCCGCGCTGGCCACCAGGCCGCGGGTTTCCGCCAGCGGTTTGCCGTTGTCGCGCGTCTGCAGCTCGGCCAGCTGTTCCTGCTGCGCCAGAATCAGGTTGCTGACGCGGTAGAGAATTGAGGCGCGTTGGTGCGGCACCAGCCCACGCCATTCCGGCGCGCGCCAGGCCTTTTCCGCCGCCTCAACCGCCTCGTTGACATCCTCGACGTTAGCGGCGCGCAGCCGCGCGTTGACGCTGCCGTCGGCCGGGAATACCGAAGCCATCTCTTCGCCGCGCCCTTCACGCCAGCGCCCGGCGACAAAAATATTCAATCGTTCCATGCTCCGCTCCTGCCGTTCAGGCAATAAAACCGCCGTCCACCAGACGGCGGCAGGCTTGTACCGCGCTCAGCGCCGCCAGGGTTGATGTTTTGGGATTGCTCGCCAGCGGGGTGCCGCTCAGCTCGATGTGAAACTCGCCAAAGTCGCCGCATACCTGCAGCCAATGGGTATTGCGCCGGGTGGCGGGATCGACCTGCAGGCGCACCCGAGTGGCATCCATCCCCAGGCCGTTGAGCGCAATGGTGGCCGCCACGTTGGCGTTGGCCGGGAATAAACGCGCCGCTTCACGCGCCGACCCTTCAAAAAATACCTGCGCTTCGCTCACCGCATCGAGGTCGATCAGCTGCTCCGCCGGGCTGCCGCGCCAGCTGGCCGGACTTTTGCTGGCCTGATAGGTCACGCTCTCCAGCCCGCCTTCGCGCGCCGACGCCAGCCCATCCATCCCCGCCACCGCACCGGACAACACGATCAGCTGCCCGTGATGGCTGCGGCAGGCCTGCTGCAACCGCTGTTGCAATGCGGCGTCCGCCAGCGCGCCGGTCGAGATCAGCGCCAGCGGCCAGCCGCGCTGCAGCACCGCTTCGCCAAACTCCGCCACCGCCTGCTGGCTGGCGCACTCCAGCACCAGATCCGGCCGCTGCGAACACTGCTCCGGATGGGTCAGTGCCTGCACGCGCCCAGCAAAAGCCTCATCGATCGCCACATGATGAGCTGCGCGCGCCAGGATCCAGCCGACCTCCACGCCTTCAGGCAAACGGGCGATCACTTCCTTCGCCATCGCGCCATAGCCAATCATCATGATCTTCTTCATCTTTTTCGGCCCCTGCTACACATGGCGGTTAAAGCCGCCGGAAACGTCCAGCGCCGCGCCGGTGGTAAAGGAAGCCAGCGGCGAAGCGAGGAACAGCAGCGCCTGCGCCGGTTCCTGCGGCTTGCCGAGGCGCTTCATCGGGATGCCGCGGCGTTCGGCGATCGCCGCCGTCCACTGCTCCCAGCTTTGATCTTTATCGCTGCGATCGTCGAAACGGCGGCGCCATTGGCCCGACTCCACCATCCCCAGCAAGATCGAGTTAACCCGAATGCCTTTGCCCACCAGCTCTTTCGACAGCGTCAACGTCATATTGAGCAGCGCGGCGCGCGCCGCCGAGGTGGCGATCATGTGTTCTTCCGGCTGCAGCGCCAGCAGCGAGTTCACGCAGGTGATAGACGCGATGTCCGATCGTTCCAGCGCCGGTAAAAACGCCTGCACCGGGTTGATCACGCCGAACAGCTTCAGCTCTGCCTCATGCAGCCAGGCTTCGCGCGGCGTCTGGTCAAAGTGGGCGACGAAGCCCTGACCGGCGTTGTTGATCAGCAGATCCACGCAGCCGAAACGCGCCGTCACCTGAGCGGCGAACTGCGCCACCTGCTGCGCATCCAGCACGTCGCAGCGCAGCGCCAGGATCTCCGCCTGCGGGAAGTCCGCGCGCAGGCTGGCCTCCGCGCCGGCCAGTTTGTCCGGATCGCGGCCGCAGAACGCCACCTTCGCCCCTTCGGCCAGCAGCAGTTTCAGGGTTTCGAAACCGATGCCCGATGAGCCGCCGGTCACCACCGCCACCCGATCCTCAAGCTGAAAATTCATCGTTGGATTGCTCCCGTAAAATCCCGCAGATAGCGGTTGAAACACGCCGGCGCATCGAGGTAGCTGGCGTGACCGGCGGCGGCAATCAGGCGCAGCGTCGCGTCTTGCTCACGCGCCAGCTCGGCCGCCTTCTCCGGCGGCGTAATGCGATCCTGTTCACCGCACCACACTTCCAGCGGGCCGCGATAGCGCGCCAGATAGCGGCCAATATCATCGTTGGCCAGCATCCAGGCGGCACTCAGAAAACCGTCGGGATCGAGCTGCTGCATGCCGTTGCGCACCCAGGCGATATCCTGCGGATCCGCCCCTTCGCGCAGCAAGGCCGCCGCCCGCTGCTCGCCGTAGCCCACCGGCCCCAGCGTCTCCATCATCTGTTGGCGCTGGCCGTACACCTGTCGGCGTTTTTCCTCCGGCGCCGCGGCATAGCCCTGCGCCGGATCCGCCAACACCAGCCCACATAGCCCGTCCGGATAGCCGGCGGCGTAGGCGCTGCCGATCAGCGCTCCCAGCGAATGGCCGACGATCAGCGGCTGCGCCAGCTGCAGCTCCTCAATCAGCGCCGCCAACGCCGCCGCATAACCGGCGGCGTCAGCCTGCGGATCCGACAACGGCAGGCTGCCGCCGTAACCTGGCGCGTCCCACGCCAACAGACGATGACCGTCCGTCAGGCCGCTGTCGTTAAACTGCTTGATCCACGAGGCGGATCCGGAACTGATGCCATGCAGCAACACCACCGGCCGCCCCTGCCCGGCCTCGCGCCAGCTCAGGGTATACGCCCCGCAGCGCGCCCGTTGGCGTTGCGCCAGGCCGCTCATCAGTTACGCTTCACTTTAGACAGCGGGTGGTCCGCCGGATAAGTCGGGATCTCCGGCTTGGCGGTGCCCAGCATCACGCACATCAGCGCCTCTTCCTCGCCGTGATTGAACAGGCCGCGATACACGCCCGCCGGCACCGAGATCAAATCGCGCTCTTTCAGCCTGGTTTCGTAATACTCTTCGCCATCCTGGATCATCAGCGTGATGCTGCCTTTCAGCATGAAGAACACTTCTTCCACGTCGTCGTGCAGGTGCAACGGGCCCTCGCACTTCGACGGCAACACCATGGTGGAGAAGGTGAAATTGCCCGCCGGAATGGTGTTGGCGTCGCTGGCCACGCCGGTGGCGCCGGTGCCGATGTAGCGCATCTGCGCGCGGCGGTATTTCGGGTCAAAGTCGGCCTGGAATTTCAGCGCGTTCCAGTCGTATTTGCGGCCTTCGAAACGGGCGATGCGCGACTCCACCCAGTTTTCCATCGACAGATCCTGCGGCTTGACGCCGGCTTTGTTCTCAACCTGAGACATGTTGTCACTCCTCTGTTGAAATGATTGATTAATCAGTACTTTCTCAGCAACGGCAGCAGAATGAGGCAGCCGACGAACGCCATCACCACCAGGAACAGCAGGCCGTTATCCATATTGCCGGTGGCGGCGATCAACGCCCCCATCAGCACCGGCGCCAGCGCGCCGGCAAAATTGCCCAGTCCGTTGAAAATGCCACCGGCGGTGGCGCTGACCTTGCTGCTGGTCGCCTTCGCCAACAGCGCGAAAATATTCGGCGCGCCGGCGCCCCACATAAAGGTGCTGAAAGCCATGGCGGCGATCACGCTGTAAGTGCCCTGCAGGTGCAGCACCACCGCCAGGCCAAGGCCGGCGCCGCACAGCGACAGGAAGCAGGCCAGCGCACGCCGATCCAGCTTGTCCGACAGCCAGGCGCCCAGCACTTCACCGAGCAGCATGGCGATGAACGGCAGCGAAGAGAGGTAACCGGCATGTTCCAGATGAATGCCTTTGCCCTTGATCAGATAGCTCGGCAACCAGCCGTTCATGCCCCACAGGTAGGTCAGGAAGGCGATATTGAACAGGCAAATCATCCAGAAATGCGGGCTGCGCAACAGCTCGCGGCGATGCTGTTGGCGTTCGGACACCGCCGGCTTGGCCGCCGCCGCCGGACGCGACACGTTCAGGTGGCGCATGCCGAACAGCACCAGCAACATCACCGGCAGCGTCAGAAACGCCATAAAGAAGAAGGTGGCCTGCCAGTCGAAGGTATTGAGGATGTACAGGGTGACCGGGAAGCCAAGCGCGGCCCCGAGCGGCGTGCCGAGCAGCCACAGCATGGTGGCGCGCGCCTGCAGCTGCGGCGGGAAGGCCTGACGAATAATAGCGTAGGCCATCGGCAGTAGCGGCCCTTCGGCGATGCCGAGCAGAATGCGCAGCGTCATCATGGCGTGATAGGAGCGCACCAGCCCCATCAACACCATCAGCACGCCCCACACCACCATCATGCCAATCAATACTTTGACCGGATTAAGCCGATCGCCGATGCCGCTGAGCAGCATCGAGGAGATGCCGTAGGAGAACAGAAACGCGCTCATCAGCAACCCCAGCCGCGCCGGGTCAAAACCGATGCCCAGCGCCTGCTGAAACTCGGCGTCGGAAAACAGCGCCGCGATGCTGATTTTGTCGAAAAACGCCAGCAGCACGCAGGCGAACAGCGCGATCGGTACCGACCAGCGCACCCGCTGCTGCGGATTTTCGGCAACGGTTTCCCCCGCCCGTCCAGCGCGGGCGTCAATGTCTTGCGTAGTCATAAAACGCTCCCGAGGTTCGGGCGTTATTTCAACGCCATCAAAGAAAACTCCGCATCCGCCAGCTGCTGCGGATCCAGCACCCGGCCGCTCGCCAGCCAACGCTTGCCGAGTTTGATGGTGCGCGCGTCGTTGAACGCCACCATCTGCACCAGTTGCCGATCGGCGTTCAGCGTGAAGAACACCTGCGACTGCGGCGTGCGGCGCACCACATGGTGCACGCCGCCGCTCGGCACGCCGAGGATCTGGATATTGACGTCGTATTGATCCGACCAAAGCCAGGCCACGTCGTCATACGGAGCGGCGAAGGCGTCGAGCATTGCGCAGGCGGTGCTGATGGCCTGATTTTGCGCGTAGGCCCAGGACTGCAGGCACAGGCCGAGCGTCGGGTGGCGCGCCACATCGCCGGCGGCGAAGATCGCCGGATGGCTGGTGCGCCCCTGGCCGTCGACCACGATGCCGGACTCGATAGCCAGCCCGGCGCTGCGCGCCAGTTCGAGATTCAGCTCGACGCCGATCCCCACCACCACCAGATCGAAGGCCTGCGGATCGCTGACTTCGCTGCCGATCCAGGCGACGCCGTCGCGATCTTCCAGCGAGATCTCGCCGCAGCCGCACAACACCGTCACGCCCTGCCGGCGATGCAGTTCGAGCAACGCCTGTGAGACATCGGCGCCGACGCTGCGCATGCACAGCGCAGGCTGGCGCTCAAACACCGTCACCTCGACGCCGAGACGGCGCGCAGAAGCGGCGATCTCCAGCCCGATCCAACCGCCGCCGACGATCGCCAGGCGACGGCAACTCTGCAGGCCCTGCCGCAACCGGGCCGCATCATCCCAGGAACGCAGCGTCATCACGCGCGGGTGCTGCGCCCAGGCGGCGCCCGGCAAACGCGGCCGCCCGCCGGTGGCGATCAGCAATTGCTCGAACTGCAGCCGTTGCCCGTCGCTGAGCGTGACGATTTGCTGTTCGGCATCGATAGACTCGGCGCGCAGCGGGCGACGCCAGTCGATGTTCAGCTCCGCCACCGCCTGTTCGCTGAACAGCCGACTGAGGGGAGCCACGGCATCCAGCAGCGCCGCTTTCGACAGCGGCGGCCGCTCGTAAAAATCGTAGGGTTCGTCGCTTATCACCGTCAGCCGGCCGCTGTATCCCCGGTCACGCAGCGTCTTGGCCGCCCAACCGCCGGCCTGGCCGCCGCCGACGATGACAATACCCGCCTGTTCCGGCCGGTTCATAACGCCTCCGCCTTTTTATGCTGGCGGCGCGTATCGTGATCGATGCCGCCTTCTACCGCCCATTCGGTGAAGGAGACCAGCGAATGTTCCAGCTCGCGCGGCTGCCAGTTTTCCGTCAGATAATCGTCGTTGGTGTAGTACTCGAACGCGCCGCCGGTCGGGCTGTTGACGTACCAGAAATACGCCGAGGAAATCGGGTGGCGGCCAGGGCCGATGAAGGTGCTCCACTGCTCTTTGTTCATGGCGATGCCGCCGCCGATCACTTCATGGATATCGCGCACGGTGAACGCCACATGGTTCAGGCCGCGTGGGCGGTTAGGCAGCTTCAGCAGGAACAGATTATGGTGGCCGCCGCGCGCCTGGGTGCGCAGGAAGACGGCGCGATCGATATAGCGATCGGAAACCTGGAAATCCAACAGCTCGCGGTAGAAACGCTCGGTCGCCGCCAGATCGTCAACGAAGAACACCACGTGGCCGATATTGATCGGCTGCGCCTGCGAGTAGACCGGGCTGGGTTGATCGATGCGGCGCACGTCGCCCCACTGGTTGATCGGCGTGACCGGCACCTCGACCGCCTGCTGGCGGCTGACGACGAAGCGCAGCGTCATGCCGTTGGGATCGCGGCATTCCAGCTCTTCCCCCACCTGACGAAAGCCGGGCATCAACGCCAAACGCGGCTGCAGACGCGCCAGATCCGCGGGCGATGCCACGCCCCAGGTCATGCGGCGCAGGGTGGAACCGCCTTCAAACGCCGCAGGCAGCGCCGCGCTTTGCAACGGGTGCAGAACGACCCGCGCCCCGCTCAGGGTAGTGAATTCGCGCTGCGGTTCGCCCCAATGTTGCGTGGCGGGCTGCAGGCCAAAGTCATGCATGAATTTTTCGCAGGTTGGCAGATCTTCGACGCCAAACTCCAGTTTTTCGATTCCGATTACGCTCATTGCTCAGCCTCACGTTCTCGCTGTATACGGTTTTCAGGCATGACTGAACCCCGGCCCCTGTTTGCTGTGGGCCTTATCCCTGCCTGAGTGAAAGAGTCGGTCCTGTCGGTTAGCCGACGTTGGCCTGCGGCGGCGCGCCGAGGAAGCCGGAAATTTTCTCCGCCGCATCGCGCACTTCCATGCGCAGCCGCTCGCGATCCGCTTTCGGGATCTCATCGGACGGCACCATGATGCTGACCACCGCCTCGACCCGCTGCTCACGGTTGAAGATCGGGTAGACGATCGAGGAGATGCCGTGGCGGAAGAATGATTCGCCGATCACATAGCCGCGCGCCTTGTCTTGCTGCACCATCTGCCACAGCGTTTCGCGATCCGCCGGGGTGCCCGGCGCGTTGCCCGGCAGCTGCTCGTCCGGATAGAGTTGTTCGAACTCGCTGCGGGTGGCGCTGGTCAACAACATGCGGCCAAGCGAGGTTTGGTGCACCGGCAAACGGGTGCCGACGCTGACCTGATTGATCTGAGAACCGGCGGCGCTGACGCGGGCGATATAGATCACGTCGCGCCCGTCGCGGATCGCCAGATGGCTGCTGCACTGGCTGCGATCGCGCAGCTGTTCGATCACCGGCTGGCCGGCCTGCGCGACGTCCAGCGACGCGATGTATTCGAAGCCGAGACGCAGCACCTTGATGCCCAGCGCGAAGGTATTGGTGCGCGGATTGCGCTCCAGAAAACCCAGGTGCTCGAGCGTCTGCACCACGCGGTAGGCGGTGGCCTTCGGCATATCGACCAGGCGATGCAACTCGGCAAAGGTCATTTCCTTATGCTGCTCGCCAAACGCCAGCAGCAACTGCAATCCGCGATCCAGGCCCGGGATCAGATACTTACATGCTTGCTCGTCCGCCATCTCTCGCTCCTGCGCTGTGCGCCTGCCCTGCGGGCCGTCAGTTGAATACGAAGCCGCCGTTGACCGGCAGCAGTTGGCCGGTGACGAAATCCGCCAGCGGCGACAGCAGATAAAGCACCGTGCCGTTCACATCGTCCGGATGCTGCGCCCCGGCCAGCGCGCGCCCCTGCTCATACAGCTGATGGCGCTCGGCGGGCACATACTCGGTGGCTTCCACCCGCGTCAGGCCCGGCGCAATAGCGTTGACGCAGATGCCCTGCGGGCCCAGCTCGCGCGCCATCGATCTCGTCATCGCGATCACCGCGCCTTTGCTGGCGACATAGGCCATCAGGCGCGGCGCGCCCCACAGCGCGGTGTCCGACGCCACGTTGACGATCTTGGCGTGCGGGTTGCGCGCCAGCAGCGGCACTGCCGCCTGGCTCACCAACCAGGTGCCGCGCACGTTGACCTGCATTACCCGATCCCACAGATCGATGTCGTATTCCATCATGGTTTTACCGCCGACGCCGGTCGCCAGCGCCGCGTTGTTCACCAGCCCGTCGATCCCGCCGCCTGTGGCGATCTTCTCGAACGCCGAACGGATCGAATCCGGTGAGGCCAGATCGATGATTTGCGTTTCCACCTGAGCGCCCTGCTCGCGCAACGCGGCGCCGCTCGCCGCCAGCTCATCCGCCAAAATGTCGCACATCACCACCTGCGCGCCGGCAGCGGCAATGGCGGCGGCGAAGCTGTAGCCCAGACCGCGCGCCGCGCCGGTGACCACGATGCGCTTGCCGTTCAGCAGGCCGTTCACTGCGCCGCCTCCCGCTCGCGCAGCGTCGCCAGCTGTTTCTGCGCCTCTTTCTGCATCAGGCGGCGCAGGCGCGACAGACCGACGTCGTGCTGGTACAGGTATTCGCGGCCACGGGCATTAGGCGCCATGTTTTCAAGCACGATGCGATCCTGCTCGAGGACGTCCCAATGCAATGATTCCAGGCGATTGCGATACATGAAGCGCCACATGTCGCGCTGCCAGTCTTTGACCTTACGGATGCGCCAGAAGAATACCCGGCAGTGATCCTTGTCTTCCGGCACCACCATACCGATGATCCAGAAGTGGCCGCCCGGCCCGAAACGTTTCTTGTACGGGATCGACAGACGCATCCAATACGCGCCGCTGTTGCCGAACTCCACCCAGTCGAAGTTGACGCCGATCTGGCCGTTTTTCTTGAAGATAAACCCGCTATCGGTCGGCTCCAGCCCCATGTCCGCCTTGCGATCCCCTTCCGCCATCGAGTGCGAGGAAGAGTGCAGGTAGGTGCCGTGCATCGGATCCATCACGTTTTCCAGGGCGTATTGGTAGTTGCAGTTCCAACTGGCGGTACACAAGAAGTGGCTGTACGACGCTTCGTCCGCCAGCTCTTGCGGGAAAGTCAGCTCCGCCGGCGCTTCATCCGCCGTCACGCCAAAATAGAGGAACACCGCGCCGTAGGCTTCTTTGGCCGGGTAAGACCGCAGGCATTTTTGCCCCACCAGCGGGCAGCGATCCACTGCCGGCACGTCTTTCACCGTACCGTCGCCGCCGACCTCTACCCCGTGATACCAGCAGGCGATGCGATCGCCGAGGTTCCACCCCATGGAAAGCCGCGCGCCGCGGTGCGGGCAGCGGTCTTCCAGCGCGTGGATCTGGCCTTCGCCGTCGCGCCACACCACGATTTGCTGCTCCAGGCGGGTGATGCCGACCGGGTTGTTGCCCACTTCCCAGCTGGCCAGCACCGGATACCACATGCCGCGCAACCCCTGGTCAAGATAGTCCTGCAGGCTCTGTTCGGAGGATGTTGTGTTTGCTGTCATTGTCTTCTCCCGGATGTGGCTCAGAAACCGTTAACGTGAAGGAATTCGCGGAACGTCGCCTCATTCCACGGTTGGCCGCTGCGATCGAACAGGCGGCGCTGATTCAGCGCGCTGACGATCTGTTCCAGTTCTTCCGCGCCCTGATCGAAGATCGTTTCCAGCGCCGCCACCAGGGCGGTTTCGAAACCGTCCGGCACACGGGCGCGGTTTTGCCAGATGACATTGCGGAACTGGCCCGGCTGATGGATTTGACCGTTGCCGCCTTCGCGGGCCGGCGTCACCTGTTGGGTGTCCGGCAGCCAGGGATTGAAATCGGTGATGTGCTGCATGATTACTCCTCCGCGATAAA
>Ga0302349_1000456_pt1 | contig 48929 bp, 51 predicted proteins | sample PhyAR1_FD_202176 | JGI IMG/M metagenome (GOLD analysis project Ga0302349, IMG submission 202176) | Leaf surface microbial communities from alfalfa plants in UC Gill Tract Community Farm, Albany, California, United States - DLSL A.R1... | ecosystem: Host-associated > Plants > Phyllosphere >... | reverse complement strand
TGAATAAATCGAACTTTTGGGTGATTGGCGGATCTTAGCGCTACAGTCGTTTTAGCATCGGATCCCCATGGCAAAGCAAACGTTTAAAATCACCAACAGGGCAGCCAACAACAAAGCTCTCCGCCAGCGCGGTTCGTTGACGGTCTGGCTTGATGAGTCTGCCATTGCTGCATGGACTGACAGCGCACAGCCTGAAGGTCGTGGACGACCCCTTCACTACACCGATAGGGCGATCACCACGGTTCTGATGATGAAGCGCGTGTTTAACCTTTCGTTACGGGCGTTACAGGGCTTCGTTGACTCGATGTTCAAGATGATGGACTGCCGTTGCGCTGCCCGGATTACTCTCTGGTCAGCAAGCGGGCAAAGCGCGTTAGCATCAGCATAAAGACGCCAACCCGGGGTGAAATCTCTCATCTGGTCATCGACGCTACCGGCCTGAAGGTCTTTGGCGAAGGCGAATGGAAAGTCAGACAGCATGGGGCTATCACCGTCGCTCGCTAGCGGAAACGGCCATGTTCCGCATCAAAACATTGCTGGGGGGACATCTGAGCCTGCGGGACTATGACGCGCAGGTGGGTGAAGCGATGGCGATGGTCAAAGCGCTGAACCGGATGACGATGCTGAGTATGCCGGAAAGCATCGGGTCTCATAACAGAGGGTAGCAGCGGGCCCCCTCTTCTCGCTAACTCTGATTTATTCAACAAAGCCCTGGACCACATCAAAAATAAGCAGCATTATTAAATGGTTACGTGAAAATGGTGAGGTTATTGATGATGACGTATTAGCCCATATATCTTTACTACCCTGTAAACACGTATTACCCAATGGAACTTACTTTGTTGATGGAGAACCTTACGGTACTGAGCCTATCGAAAGAGCAAAACCGTAAGTTTCTGTTCAGATGCTCCCGCTGGTCCTACACGTTCACGCTACCGGAAGATATTCTGAAGGGAGAGCTGAGACCATTAAATTTCAATTTAAACAATTAATTATCTCCTTAGCGTGTTTTTTTACACCATTGGCCTTCAAACCCCAAGCACTACTCAACGACGAAACTAAACACAGGTCACTGATACCTGGCCTGACGCAAGATGTTCAGAAACGGATGAATGTTAAGTTAAAAATAATGCAATTTTTTAATAGGTACCATCGTGGCGACTGGTACCGTAATTTTTAATTATAACAAACAGTTATAAGTGTTCCTAGCCTCCTACTTTCCCCATTACGCTCTTTGCGATATCAGCAATTTTTGACAAAAAGCCCATTCCCTCTGAAAGAGCGCTTGTCAAGTTTTTAAAAATATCGCCTGCAGCTTTCATTGCATCTTGGAATCCTGCCTGTGCATTCTTAGCGTCGTCTGCACTCTTACCTTCGTGATTATTCGAACTAATTTTGCTAGACGAAACGCCAGTTACATTAAATGTGTCACTTAATTGAGGGCTTGTACTTTGAACTGAAGCTGAAACATTAATTGAGGATAGTGACATTTTGATATTAACTCCTTTTCAAGATTAAATTGCGCTAGTTTTATAACAAGTGCAGTATATTAGTTGCTCATAAGAAAAAAAGTTCCAAATAATTAGATTTTTGATAATTTTGGATGATATTAAAACCTGATCTTTCTAATGGTGAAGTGAAAGCACACACTGGCGTGTGGTGGTGACACCATCGTGCAATCGCTTACACATACAGGTGGTCTTTGCCTACTGGAGCACATAGTCACGTCGAAGTTAGCCGAACAGACGCCGCGCTATATCCTGTCGAAATATACAGTCGACAGGATATAGTACAGAGACGGGCCATACTCGGGTACAGGCTCGGGGTCCAGCGCGAGGAATCGCTGTATGAGCTGTTGCGGGAGTATGTGCTGATGCAGGGCAAGGTTCACAGGTAGTTCAATTAAAGAACACAACTTAGTCGAATGAACGGAAAAATTTATTGATATATATTTACAACACTAAAATCAGCACTCTCACTCTGCAGCGCAGGGGCCCACCACACAGTTAAATTCTTCGTGGTGGACAGAGGTCTGCACTCAACGCTTCGACAAATTTTTGCCTGATTAGAACAGGCGCTTAATAAGAAAACCATCACTGAGCATAAAATAAAACAAATATATTTCATAGTGTTAACATCCTATCAATTATTTGAAAGCAAAGATTTTCTCGAAGCTTTGGTAACTTCGCTATCATCGTAAGCAACAATAACTTCACTCGACTGATTTGGTTGAATAACAGATGAAGGCCATACAGACACAGCAAGAACCTTTTCACTGCGGCAGACTGATTCATCAAGTCTTTGTGTGGAATTTGATATATTTTTGACGACTGAAATAGAAATGCGAAAATCATTATTAGAGTAACTTTGGAACTTGTTTATATCCACATTTAGCTGTGTTGGTATTGTACACAATACATTGATTCCCAGGCCATTCTTCCCCACTTGCATCCCTCGAGGAACTTTATATTCGGCTAAGTCCTTCATCGCCTGGGAAACCTTTGGTATAAATTGGATCGACTTTCGTCTGTCCGCAATTTCTTTCATTGAATCACGAACGCCTCCCCGATTATCACTGAATACATAACGAGATGGATCAATCTGATCACCGAGTAGATGTGGCGTAATAATAAATATCCTTTCACGCTTTGACTCCTCTGAATAATCTGACTCAAATAGCTTGCCAAGCAATGGAATATTTCTTAAGTATGGTATTCCACTCTGTTTCTTTTCACTTCCTCGAGTATGTATCCCTCCGAGAACAACAGAACCATTCTCAGCGACTAAAGCCTGAGTACTTACATAGCTATTTTTTACCCCGGACGCCTCGCCTGATTCATCCTTATTTAGTTTGCCATCTTCAACATCTACTTTTAGTTGAACCGAGTAGTTATCACCATTTTTTATTGCCCTTGGAGTAACTCGCAACCCTGTACCAGCAGTAACATCTTTTATCATCGCATATCTTTCCGCTGTCGCGGTTTTAAAGGCCGTGTCACTAACATCAAGTACCGCAGGTTGGTTTTCAAGAGTGATCAATGAAGGATTGGCAATAATGCTGGCTGTGCCCTCGCTTTCTAGTGCATTAATACTGGAAATAAATTTGGAATAATCTGATACCAATAACGTCCCAGTTCCGGTAAACGTACTTACTCCAATACCTATACCAACACTGCCTATCTTGCCGAATGAATCAAAAGCCAGTTTTTCTAGCTGACTTTTATCAACATCAACAATCAAGGCATCTATTTCAATTAATTTATTAGGTATATCCAACTTCGCTATTAACGATGAGTACTCTCTGAATCTGCGTTTATCATCATGTACCAGTATTGAATTGGTTCTTACATCATAAGATATTCTCTCTGAACGCCCCCTTACGGGAGGGACACCTACATCGTATTTTTGTCCCAAAACCGCCTGTGAAATCTCATTCTTCATATCAGGGGTCAGTGACAAAGCATGTTCCATGTTTCGATCTGATAAACCGGAACCTGCAGTCTGACTACCTAACATATCATTTAATAGCCGAGCCATACCGGGGATGACTAATTCCTGTCCTCTAAACTTTATCGTCCGATCATCAACTGAACCATATTTTAACGGAAAAACCATAACTGTCATATTATCATCATCGTTATTACTTTCCGGGGTGGTCGATAAATGTTCATTAACTATTTTCACATATTCAGCAGGACCACTTACGATGACGGAATTTTTATTATTAGTTTCACTCCATCCGAAACGAGGATCAATAACTCCCTGACTTAATAATTCGTCTTTGAGTTGAGATGCCTGACCATATGGAGTTGGGATTGACATTCTCTTTCTGTCTGACGCATTACTTATATATAATGTATCATCATAATAAAACCATTGAATGCCATACTTAAGCGCCACTCGATTGAGAAACTCAGTGGAATTATCAGCACGAAAGTCGCCGCTAACCATAGTATCATCTATCGCAGAAAAATGAATCTTCACGCCATGGCTTTTAGAGAATGCAGTTAGCATTTCTTTCAGGCTAACATTATCCGCATTAAAAGCATACTCGCCATAATCCCATTCATGCGGAGGGGCTGCAAAACTACGCACGCATATGAGTGGTAGGAATAAGAAAAGAAAATATAGCATTTTGCCTGATGTGACTCGACTCATTTCCTTTCCCTCAATCAAAAGTTATTAATAAAAGATTTTGCTGTACTTAGGATATTATGCTTATAAGCAACACTTAAATCCACCCCTTGATTATATTTCTCTAAGGCTCTTACAAATGAGAAGTAATCATCATTATAAAGGCCATCATTACTTGTCAAGGTTCTAGTAAAATTATCGGCAAGTTGTGCCAAGTTCATATCAAACTGATGATTTTTAGAATCATTAATAATCATAAACGACCTCAATTTAATTGAAAACATTTACCACTTCATTCCACGACAAACAAAATCCACCTGAACGGTGCAACACTCTAATGCTGCGAACATCGACGGCAGAGCTTTTTATTATAGTGAAAACAGAGTGATTTTTTGATATAAGCTCCTGCAAGTTATCATAATCACTTGCATGGCAGACTAACTTTATATGTTTATCATTAATATTTTTTCTGATGACCTCTCGTAATAAAATTGAAATAACGTCTTTATCACTCAAGTTATCAATTAGCCTCTCCCATGTTTCGGATAGAATATGACTTGCAGTGGACTCTATGTTTTCCTTAAAACAATCGTATTCCCTGATTAGCTCACAGATAAGCCGCTGTAGCTTGCTACCTAACTCAGACATCTCCTGGTTTTTGGCTTCTAGTTTCAAAGTCTCTGCACGAAATTCAGCTTCTTTTATCATAGACTTTGCTTTATCCCGGGCATCCAGAATAATTACTCTGGCTTGAGCGTCTGATTTTCTATTTGCAGTAGCTATCTCCTTTGCGCTAATAATGTTTCCTTCAGATGGAGACCACTCGATATCAATTAATTTTAAATTAGGTAGAACGGATCTTATTGTCATATACTTTCGATACTATAGTTTCCCATATGAATGATACTTTATCCGAAATGGCTTGTGATAAATCAATGCGATCAGAGGCTTCCACCCTTTCGATAATATACCGAGGAAAAAGTAGTCGAAGCCTCGACCAGTATTTATTTTTTCTTAGCCTTAATATATTAATGTATAGATTAGCATTGGTTTTTTCTCTACTGTATTTAAACCAAAGTTGAGGGCGAATAGCTTTTTTTATTTTCCCCCACTCATTTTCATTTTCAGCTATAGAATAAAATTCGTCATAAATCAATATGTTGTGTAGTATTTCCATGGTAGATAATCTTTCTTCAATGCTAAGTTGCGAGAAGTAAAATAATGTTTTCCATGCAATTTCTGGAAATTCAATAATACCAAATGCGTTTAGAAGTAGATCCGGATTAGCTTTAAGTATTTCTACTTCAACCGGAGCTGATATTATGTCATACCAATCCTGAGAAATATTTTCTGTACATCCGTTAATTAAAAAAAAAAGCCAAAACTCTTGATGGTCCCATCTTATATCCATGCTACAGCCCTACTTTGCTATTTACTCGCTTTTTCTTGATGAAGAAAAACAGTATAACTATAATAAATAAAGAACAAAACGCATAAAAAAAACGAACAGACAGTTTATAACTGTACGGTTTCATTTCAAAAGGTCCAACCTTTATTATTTCATCGATAATCTTTATCTCATGATAAGGGAAGAAAACAACCTTAACCCGTTCCGGGTTTTGATCTGATAAGCCAGGTATGCTGGCTTCCACTAGTTTTTTTACCTTAGCTTCAACAGCATCGGGGTCTAATGTGTTGTTATATTTAATAAAAACAGCAGCAGAGGCCGGTATCAGTTTGTTTTTAGGGGGGATGTTCTCTGGCAATACAATATGAACTCTAGCAACAACAACACCATCAATCTGTGCGATTGTATTTTCGACTTCTTGTGATAACGCATAAACATATCGAGCCCGCTCCTCTGTTGGTGTTGAAATAATCCCTTTTTTTGCGAAAACCTCACCAAAAGACTCTTTCGTTTTTTTAGGGAGTCCTGCAATATTTAATATATTAACTGCATTCTCTATGTTATCATTTCCTATACTTATAGTTACACCATCCTTTTCCTGATATTTATCTGTGGATATATCATGTTTTTTGAGCTCCGCAATAATATCATTGGCATCTTTTTCTGATAAATTATTCATCAGAGTTGTTTTTGAATCACAGGAAGAGAGGAATAAAATTATAAAAGCAGAAAAAATAAAATTCCTCATCATGACTGACTCAGTATTTTTTCCAGAGCCTGAGATATCTTCCCGCTGATCTTACCAATTAACAAGCTGTTTAATTGATCTTTCTCAGAGTTGATCAAAAGGTTGGCCAAACCTCTTCTGCTACTACTTTTCATCATGTCATCATAGCCAGAATTTAGAGTGTTACGATTTATAGAAAATTGTCTTGCTTCTGCGTTAATACTTTGCACTATCGAGTGAAAAGTGTTAACGTCAGCTGTATTGCTTTTATTTACAGGAATGTTATCCAGATGAAATTTTTCATTCTGGAAATCATAAGGTTTGTTAGTAATATCAAAAATATTCACTTTTATCTCCATTCAAAAACACAATAGACTAATAGAATATATAGATTCCTGAATTTAATATAACAACTGCTGTTCATGTTTAATAAACCATATTATAACATTATCTTATTTCTCATCAATATTCTGTATCTCTTTATCTTTGGTAAGTCATGCTTATTTTCTCTTCAACTCAAACATGCTTACAGCTGAGGTATTGCTATCAAAAAGATTTATATAAAAGCCTCTGTTTGTATTTTATCCTATCGACAACAGAAAGGTCATAATATTAGTGAACACAACCGCAAAAAAAGTTGCCTTTTAAGCGGATTTGCTGTATGAACGGCTTCCCTTATTCTGGGGGGTGATAGGTTTGGTGATTGCTCAGACTTCACAATCCTGGCAGAGTACCTTCAAAGCGATCTACTATTCGGAACTGCTGTTTAGGTATATTCCAGTACAACTCTTTCTTTACCATCGCTGTCGTTCATCCACCTACGCTTCCTTATCGTCGCTCAGATAGTAATTGATCTCTGCGTAGTTATACCCATAGAACTTTTCAGATCAGTATTGTGTACCACTTAGCGATGGGATGAGTTATTCATAAGCAACTAATAATCCCAGTTGTGGGCACCGTAAGTTCCGTCAACCAAGACTTTCCTAATTTTCAGGTTCGTTTATCAAATCTTCTAGGACCCACTAATCCTTCAGTACCATTGAGCTATACATTAATCTAATGTGTGGCATTGAGTGTTCCTACATGGAATCTTGAACCATACTCCAGGCGCTGGCAGCGCCATGAAGCAAGGTTCCTTCAGCAAAGACTTCATGGCCTCTACGATCAATGACCCGGCGCGGAATTTTCCACGGAATGGTATTTTTAGCGCTTTTGGAATGCGGCTCGGTTGAAAATCTAAACGTTTGCTTTGCAACTGGAAACTGATGTTGAAAAGCCTGTAGAGATTAGAGCGACCGATTAAGTAGAAGTTATATTCATTCAATCAAGTCCATCATTTGTATAAAAAATTTCTCTTTCTGCCAATTCACTTGTGTCTAGTTCTTTAATAAAAACGTAGATTTTTGCGACTGAGATTATTGCTTTACGGGGTATTTCAGCATTGACATTAGACTCAAAATAAATTTGACTCGTCAACTTTGAACAGTTAATTACCGGCTTTCCCTTTTTATGAAATAGCTTTTTGAGTATATCAACTTCTTGCCCTTTATTTTTTGACACGATCACGGGTAATGATTTTTTTTGTTCATCATAATTAAGTGCTACCGCATAATTTTCAGGGTTTACCAACAAGAAATCGGCCACTTCTGCTACATCCATGTTCCTTTGCCTGCTCTCCTTACTTACAGAATCACCTTCTGTAATGCTACCTCTACTAGAACTACATTTACCCTCTGATTGGCCGCGCACAGCTGATAATGCCATAGACCGCAAGTGATGTTTAGCTTCTCCACCTTCACTTTCTTTATATTCATCTTTAACGTCCTGCTTTGACATTTTTTGTTTTTTAATATAAGTATTTCTCTGGATAAAATAATCAACAGCACAATAAAAAACAGTAATACCAATAATGATGTTTAAAAAACGACCTATATTAAAGATAAAAACGGAGAGCTCCGTGCCCATTGAATAAAATATAGATGTTCTTAAATCTTCATAAAGTTTAAATAAGAAAATAAAAAGGCATATAAAGAAGAGCAAAAGTAGGAATAAAACAGAAATTAGAGAATAAAACTTAGCCAATGAAAATATATTTTTAATGTTTTTTGCAGGGCTAAGATTACTTAATTTAAACTGTAATGGTGCCAAGCTAAACAGAGGCCTGAATTGCATCCAACCAGCAAGACATCGTAGTATGATAGCAACAATTAGAATGACAGATGTAATTTCCATACATAACAGGACTGATTCTTTAATTATGTTAACAAACCCGAAATTAAGGTTGTGAAAGTCAGTGATGCGATAAAAAAAATCCTTCAGCCACCCACCGAAATAAAATATGCCAGATATTATAAATTTAAATCCAATAAGGTAAAAAAGTTTATGAATCTCTTGAGACTGAGAAATTGATCCCTCTCTTCTTAATTTATCCAATTTTCTTTGTGTTGGTTTCTCTGTCTTTTCACTACTCATTTCATTACTATTCCAAGTCAAGCAAGCAACATAGTCAAATATCTCTTAACATAATCCAATATGTTTATTTTATAAAAAAATGAATCATTCATATTTAATATGTAGGTTGAAAGAAACAAAAAAGAAACTAGGCATTTTATAGGAATAGACATCTGTGTGGCTTGTAATTGGGAACTAAAGGTATTTAACAACCCTAGACAAACGTCGATAAGTACAAGTATACCAACAATAGGAACCGAGTAAAGAATCATATAATCAAAAGCTAAATTAATCCAGTTTCCGAATGCATAAAATCCTTCCGGAGAAAAATGCCCTACTTTTCCTAGAACAGGTAAAAAATGATAGCTGTTCCAGATAGTAACAATGACTTTGGCAAGGCCAATTTTTGTTAGTATACAAATGAAGCAAAGACTCTTAAGTATAGTTCCTGTTGGTGTCCCTCCCCCCCCGGTTGCAGTTAGTTGTTCCCCCATTAATCGTCCAGATTGATTGTCTATTAATGAGCCAATTCCTTCGTAAATCCAGAAAGGAACTGAAAACAAAAAACCCATCAGAAAACCAATGATAACCTCTTTACACACAGTAGTAATCAGAAAGGTAATGGTCACATCAATACTTGATAGTTGATAATATAAATCCATTGCAGGGCTTAAAGAGAAAGCACAAGAAACAAAATATTTCAACTTCCCCTTCATAACAATAAACGTTAAATTTTGAAATAAAAATAAAACAACTACTATCCTAGTGGTACATAGGATAAAGCTAATTAAATACAAGAATATCTCTTGTGATAAAGATCCGATTGTAATCATGTTCTACTTAGGTAAATAAATATTTTATTTGTGAAGTCAATGAGCTCATTACTCATCCAGCCACCTGTAACAAGTAAAACAAAACTAACAGAAATAAATTTGACACAGAATGGGATGGTCTGATCCTGCAATTGCATAGACGTCTGAATTATTGAAACGAGAACACCGATTATTAGAGCCGCAATTACTGGTGGTGCGGATATAACAACAATTATAACCATGGCTTGTCTTATTAAATCCTGAACGTCCATCTCTCCCCCTATTTATAACTGTTAAAAAGACTAATAAGTAGTTGACCCCAGCCATTAACCAGTGTGAACAGCAGTATTTTGATAGGGATAGTGAAAACCATTGGTGACACCATTTGCATTCCTAGTGCAAGAAGAATATTTGAAACGACTAAGTCTACGATTATAAATGGAACATATATCATAAACCCTATCTTAAAACCGCTTTGTAATTCTGATATAACAAACGCGGGAACTGTCACCAACCAGCCATTGTTGTTTGCATCATTTTCTTTTTTTTGTTCATCTTCTAAAGTAGAACTATATCTATTATTATCAAGCTGTTTAAGTTGATAAAGAATATCATCATCAATATTCCGATCCATAAAATCTTTCAAGGGTTTTGATACCACAGATGCAAAGTCTTGATAATCAAGAGAGTTCTTTAACTTATATTGCTCCTGCTCAATTAACTGTGTTGATTGATTGATTACTGGGGCCATAATAAAAATTGTTGTGGCAAGTGATATTCCATATATCACTATATTTGGTGGGATTTGCTGGACCCCCATTGCATTTCGTGTCAGCAACAGAACAATCGATATTTTGAGGAAACTTGTGCACGTAGTAACTAGCAGCGGTAATGCTGACAAGCCCACAAAAAATATGGCCATGCCAATAGGGTTGTAATTTATTGAATCAAGCATTTTTAACTCAACTTTTAAATAATTGATTGTTAAGTTTAGTTATTTGCATCCCCAGAGATCCATCGACATCTACTAATTCACCTTTGGCCAACATTGTGTCGTGGTGATATAAGAAAACCTGATGGTTTTGATATGAATTAATTTTCACATACGACCCTTTTTTTATCATCTCTAATTCTGAAATAGATAACTTTATATTCCCGCACCTCATATGCAATTCAATCTCAAAATTTTCAATATCACTGGAATTCATTTCGTTACTATCCTCTCCGTTTGTGTTTTTGATATTGCTTGAAGACATCTGTAATATACTTCCAGATCCATTGAGCTCAATGAATTTGACTTCAAAATAAATGCCTTCTTGTGCTATTGATGTGTAAGTCCCTTCTAGTCTTACATTGTTTATTTTTAACTCATGATTATATGCGGTAATAAAAACACTGGCGTTTGGGACGATAACCGCCCCCACTGAAAATTTCTTCAATAACTCTTTTTTATTTGTTTTAATAACAGATATATCCCAAGGAAATGAAAATCTGAAGTCTTTATTTAATTGGCGCCGACTTCTATTCCACTTTACTGCACGCAGTATTTCACTCAATTGTTTCTTTTTTAATAAAACATGGCCTGATATACATTTTCTTTTAGCAATAATATTTAAGTTTAATAGATATGACCCCGAAGGTTTTTCTTCCCTCTCCAATATTGATATATAACCAAATAAATTTCTAACATCCGAAGCTAAATTCCTATTATACAGTTCACTAATCCACGGCTCATCACAGTTTTCTATAACAGGTGATGTGGAAATTTGATTCAGTAATTCAATTGCATTAGTTAAATACACCACACCTAATGCTGTACTTACTGGCCTGAAACCTGTTTTATCTTCAAATTCAACAGAAACCCTTTCCAGTTGGAACTTACACTTTCGGCAGCTAGTAATAACCGTGATGCCATTACATAATTGGTTTTCTATCTCTACGCTCTTCGCATCTATTTTTCTGACATCTAACATTATTACCTTCTCTAATGAATATTCTTAAAAAGTACCAAAGTAATGACGTACGCTCACATGATTTATTAATTTCAACGATTCAAGATAGAGACTATAACGTTGCCAGTTTATTCTTATTCTTTTGTAATAAATTTAATTTTCTCTATTTTTTTGTTAATATTGCAAATTTTTTTAGATAATGCATTGTATTCTTGCTTTTTAAATTTAATCTTATTTATATTATCATCAAGTTGCCGTTTGCTTTCATAAATGTTTTTCTGTGATTTTCTTATTTTATTTTGAATGTTTACTAAATCTTGCGATAAGGAACTACCATTTCGAGTAAATAATAAATGCTTCAGACTCTGTTCATGGGAAACTATCTCTTTGTAAATTAAAATACTTTTTTTTTAGGGCTGATATGTCCGTGTGGATTTTGTTTTTCTCGATGGATATCCTAGTCATTCTCATATTATAAATAGCCACTATCTTATTTATCTCTTTCATGAAATCATTATCGAAATTCATCGCCACCTCAACTTTCACATATTTTTTTCATTTGAAGATTAACCATTTCAATAGAATGAAACTCTCCACTCGACTGCTGGGTGAAAATATTAATATCATGCATTTTTGATACAGCCTCATCTAATAACAAGTCGTTACTTTCCTTATACTCACCTATCTTCAAAAGAAATTCTGATTCTCTATATGATGACATTAACATCTTAATTTTTCTTGCCATTTCTTCATGTTCTGTATCAACAACTTTACTCATCAATCGACTAAGGCTGCTCAGTACATCTATCGCCGGAAAATGGCCTCTCTCAGCCAGTTTACTCGTTAAGACGATATGTCCATCCAAAATAGACTTAATTTCCTCTGCAACTGGATCGCTCTTATCTCGGTCTTCAAACAATACGGTATATATAGCTGTTATCGAACCTGATGAAAAGTTACCTGCTCTCTCTAGTAGGCGAGGTAAGTATGTATATACAGAGGAGGGTAATCCCGTTTTACCTATTGGTTCTCCAATGGCAATTCCGATTTCACGTTGTGCTCTTACAAAACGAGTCAGGGAGTCAATCAGTAATAACACAGAAGCGCCGTTGTTGCAGTAGGCCTCCGCAATCGCTGTCGCTGTAAATGCTGCTCTTGACCTTTCCATAAAACCTTTATCTGATGTAGCACAAACAATAATTATTTTTTTTTCTTTCATTTTTTTTGTTACATCAAAAAATTCATTTAACTCCCTCCCCCTCTCCCCAATAAGACCTACTACGATTATATCGCAGGGAGTTAGTTTTATTATTTCTAATAATAAAGATGTTTTACCACAGCCTGGCCCAGCAAATAAACCTATCCGTTGTCCGCGACCTAATGTCAGTAAACCGTCAATGGCCTTAATCCCCGAGTACAAAGGTTCAGTTATATGTATTCTATCCAGTAAGCCATAGCGTGCTGTTAACACCTCAGTACAATCTTTCTCCAAGTTATTTAACACTAACACTGAAGGTTTGTTTGTATTAACCGCCCGCCCATAACCATCAAAAACAGAACCAATGCTAGTTTCATTTGTTTTTATTCTATGAGGAGTGTTTAATAGATGTATTTCACACCCTTTGACTACGCCATCTAGATGCTCAAGACTAGTTAATAAAGTGTAATTATCGGAGAATCCCACTATTTCTGCTAAGATATCTGTTTCGGATTTTATTATGCACAAGTCGCCAATTCTTGACTCCGGGATGACACCTTTAATAATGATACCGGTAACTTCGTATACCCAGCCAAACGTTCCACTTGTAAATAGTTTCTTTACTAATTTTCTTTTCTCTTGGGACCATATTTTAAATTCCATGCTTACCACTTCACTTTAATTATTTGTTCGCCTGAAAAAACAACTGCTTTATCCTCAATAGATAATAGAGTCATCCCCTGGTATGTTTCTCCAACAAAAATAACAGTGCCATCATTCGTCACTATAAACTTAGGCATCTTATTTACAATTTGTTGTATTTTAAATGGTATTTTATCAATAATTAAATCAGTCTTAACATAAATCGGTATTTTGTTTTCATAACTATCATTTAATTTTTTTATTACATTTATTATCTTATTGTTTTCCTCTTTGCTCACTTTTCCAACAATTACTACCTCACCATTTTTTACAAATGGTTTGATATTACCAAAATGTTCCATCCTTTCCGATAACATTTTTTGAATGATAATTTTTGTTTCATTTGGGCTGTTGAGTATTTCTTTTTCAACTACGTTTTTTTTTTTAATGTCTGGGGACTTAACAGTAGAACAGATATAACCACAAACAACACTACGGCAGGTGAAATGAGTAATGCGTTCCTCTTCTTATCACTGAAATGGTCGCTTCCTTTTTTTTTTCTTTGCCATTCTTTTTTAGAGTCGGTAATAATAAATCTTACCCCATATAATTCAAATATTTCATCAATCTCTATCCTTTTATTTGTTTTTTCGTCATCATTGTTTTTATTGACAAACCATCCATTAACAACATCCCCGACTAACAGGAAGTCTTGTTCATTGTTCATCTCTGGTATAACTATATCATTAAAGCAAGAACCACCAACTCTGTATTCTCCCTCAATAACAGGAAAAGCAGCCCCTTCATTTTGTCCTGTAATTATTCGTAACTCTAGCATGATTCACCTGTAAGTAATTAACCGCCTATGGTTTTAATTATATTGACTCTGCTGTCATCACTCAATTCAGCATATGATATAACTCCCCTTAGCCATGACTTGCCTTTTGTAATTTCAAAAATATCTCTTCGTATTTTTTCGTTAACGATTAAAACCGCTTGAATATCACTATCGTCAATATTGCTCTCATTTTCAAATTTACTTATAATCGCTCCCCAACATCCTTCTTTATCATGAAAATAATTTCGCAAGTCTAACGAGGACAATGAACACAGGTATTCTTCAAGCTCGGCATTAATCAATATAGCTTTTACGACACCTCCACTCCTATATTCATTTAAAATATGATCCTTGATATTAATCCTCACCATGGAAAGAAGTTCGTTGAATCCTTCAGCAGAGTCATTTCCTTTTATAACAGCTTCAGCAATTTGCCTGATCGGCTTTATCGTTATTTTCTCCTCCACCAAAGACTTTATGATTCCACAAAATTTCAACATCGGAACACTGCGTTGTAACTCCTGAACTAGAGCTGTTTCATTTCCGGACAATATTTCTAATATCCTGTTGACCTCTTTAAGACCAATAAACTCACTAGAAATATCAAATAACAAACATTCCATTTCGCCCTTTATTTCTTGGCATATATCGCTTATATCTCCAACCTCATTATCGGAACCTTCACTGCTATCCACATTTTTTATAACCTTATTCATAAAGTGAACATTGTTTACCAGTACTTCCATATGACTTTCTGGTCTTTTACCAGAAAATATCACATTTAACTCTGGAATAGGATAGCCATAATCACAAACAATTTTATTGCGTATACATCTTAAATCAAAAATCAATTTGTTAATTACTTGGTTGTTTTTATACGTACTACTAAGCCTTAACATTAGGGGGAGACAGGGTATAAAATCCGTAAAGTCAGTGTGCCCATTCTCCGATGGGGCCATAAACTCTCGTTCCTCATAATATTTTTTAATCTTTTCTCGTTGCCATATGAAATAGCCTCCAATTAATATAGAAATGACACATAAAACCATAATGATAGTAGTTGGCATACCTGGCATTAGCGCAAATAAAAACATACTTACTGATGCAACAATCCATGCATGTGGTTGTTTAATTATTTGCTCTGTAATTTCAGAGCCAATATTCTCTTCTTCACCATTATCAGCAGATACTTTAGCGACGATAAGACCCGCAGTTAATGATATCAAAAGTGCTGGGATCTGAGCAACAAGACCATCGCCAATACTTAAAATTGCAAATGTATTTAATGACTCACTGATATCCATATCCTTCTGCATTACACCTATAGCAGTACCACCGATCAGGTTGATGGCTAGGATAATTATACTCGCTATCGCATCTCCTTTGATAAACTTCATGGCTCCATCCATCGCGCCAAATAACTTACTTTCTTTTGCCAAGTCATTTCTTTTACACCTTGCTTGTGATACGCTAATTATCCCTGCTCGCAAGTCGCTATCAATTGTCATCTGTTTTCCAGGCATTGCATCCAGGGTAAATCTTGCACCAACTTCAGCGATTCGTTCAGCCCCCTTGGTAATAACCATAAAGTTAACAACTGTAATAACTAAATACATAACCAGGCCGACAACAAGATTACCCCCGACGACAAAATTACCAAATGATTCGACAATCTCTCCTGCATCTTGATGTACAAGAATATTTCTTGTCACTGCGATGGATATTGAAACTCTCAGCAAGGTTGTTAATAAAATAATTGCAGGGAAACTTGATAGACTTACCGGTTTGTCTAAGAATATTGAAATAACGATAAGCAATGAACAGATGCAGATATTTATTGATATTAACACATCAAGTATAATTAAGGGGATGGGTGCAATTAAAACAAATACCATTGCAATTGCCATCATGGATATAAATATCTCAGACCTCTTAGCAACAAAGTTATTTATATTAATCAGTTTTGAAATATCCACTTTTCACTCCTGATTTTTATGTGTTGAAGTTACAATTTTGTCTAAGTTTATTTCTAATTCTAAAAACCCTTGATTTTAATGTTCCGATGGGAATTTTTAATTCCTTTGAAAGATCTGCATAGTCTTGACCATCGTAACAAATAGATGTTAATATATATATTTCATCATGGCGCATTTTATTTATTGCTTTAATCATGCTTTCAGCACGCCTTCCCTGGTCGATTATCATTTCAATCCCCCCCCCATCACCAACAGGGTCAAAAACAATAATATCCTCTCTTTCACTACGAAGCCTTTTTTTTCTGTAATATTCTTTTATTAAATTTTTGGATATGCCGAATAGCCAAGTTTCCATTGCTGATTTCTCTTCATACTTATGTATGTTTTCTATAGCTTTCAAAAAAGTCATCTGTACTATGTCTTCTACAACATCAATGTCGCTTACTTTCCTCAACAGATACTTCTTCAACTTATTTGTGATTTTCAAAACTTGCTGATTTTTTTTATACCGCTCACAGCTATGAGGTTCGTTTTCCCAAAAAATCATATCCATACTTTAATTCCTATAATCATCACATCAATGAGTCTTCAGTTAGCTATATGGAAGAAAATATTTTACCTGCTAGGTATGTTTTTTTATGCATGCTCCGATATTCATAACTAGTGCGATGTGCCCGAACACGTTGCATAAAGTGATAACAGGAAACTCCTACTCGAGACGCTAAAATAATTCGAGTTCTTTTGAGGTTATGACATCACAAGAGCGCCTGTGTTTTCAATATTTGAACGGAACATCTTAAATGCACTGTTTTGCATCTTAATATTTAATTGAACTCTTGCTTTATTTCTATTTGACCAGTCATATTGATTTTCGATGATTTTAACCAGGTAGTCCTTTTTGTTATTACAATCGAATAAGCTATTGGTTATTTCGTTGGCGCCTTTTTGCCATGGGAGCTGTGGCTCAAAAAAACCGGCATACCTATATTTTCCGTGAATTCAGCATGTTTGCTCAATTCTATACCAAGAGCGCAGCTCTATGACCGACTGAGCTTATAGAAATTTCTTTCTCTTTTTATTCATGGGATTATTCATTCATGGTTCCCGGCTTAGAATCCAAGGTTTTAGTAAGTTCAAGAAAGCCGGTGCCGTTCTTCCAAGAATCGAAAATAATCAGTTCTCCACGGCCGCTTTTTATAACATCGCCATTCATCTCACCGTATTAGTTCGCGCGCATTGAGCTATTCTGAAGACGAGCCGTTATCTGTCAACTACTCCATATGGGCTGGCGGCAGGTTTTTCCTAGGCGACGCTCCACGGCGCCTAGCATCACGTCCTCAGCGCTACCACTGTCGAAGCCACCGGCACCAGCGGCCCAGTGCAACGCCTCGTGGTCATAGTAGTCCAGAGCGAAGGTAACGCGGAGTTTCTCACCGTTATCACAGCGGAACTCGAATCCGTCAGAACACCAGCGCCGATTACCTTCATTGACGGCCACTTTTCCGATATGTGCCCCGCCGTCGGCTGTATTCTAGACCGTGTCCCTTTTTTGCATAATCTTTTGTAAAACAGCCGGATGCAATCCAGTTTTACCATCGCCAGATAATTCCTCCCCGTTTTGTCGTAACGTGCGGCAATGAGGCGGTATTCTTTCAGGCCGCCAAAGCACCGTTCAACAACGTTGCGATTACGGTAAGCATTACGATCGAGTTATGCGCGGCCATCCGATGCCATTTTTTCATTTAATTTTTCGTGGGATGAAGGTTTTTATTCTTCTGCTTTTCAGTTCGTTACGTAGTGTATGCCCAGAGTAGGCTCTATCGACCGGTGCTGCATGACCACGGTGCCGTTCTGGCGATGAACTCCAATACCGTCCAAAAGACGCTGTGCAAACTGGTTTTCGTGAGCCTGACCGGGACTCAGCACGGTGTTTAACGATAGACCGCTTCCGTCTGTCGCCAGATGGATTTTAGTACCAAAACCACCGCGAGAGCGACCCAGGCTGTTATCTCCGGTGATATCTAGATGTTTTTTGCGCAACAGTGTCGAGCTTAATTTACTGATATTGCTACCATATGGTGCCGTGACAGGCCAGTCAACAAGGCCGTTCAGGTAATCGCGCCATAGTACGTCGGAACACAGTACCTAGAACATGGCGTTGATGATTTTATGCTGCTCAACCCAAGCTGCCCAACTCCCAGAACGATTTTTTCTGCTGCTGTAAGGGCAGAATGACACCCAAACTTCATAGGTAAGGTCGTAGCGAGTCATGATTCAATGTGTTGTGGAAACAAGCAGTTACTATGGCTAAAACAATTGAGGGATACAGCCTAGCCTGAGTTAGCGGTTATCCTTACAGAAAGCTACCGCCCTTGGTTTGCATCGCTAAACCAATAAAAACAGCAGTAGCATAGTGAATTATGGTTACTATTCACATGTACAAAAATATACAATGGCAATCATTTCGCATAGTTATAACCTCTAAATACTTCATATTTATTACAGTTATTATTGAATAAATAGACTCTGCCGACAGGATGGGTCTAGCCTGCAGACCTGTTATACGATCCGGAGCTGTTCGGTACACCGGACACGCCGGCCTTCAGCCGGGACGTGAACCCCCCGGGTGATTGATGATCCGGTCTGGCTGAAACTGATCTGGAGCAGCCTGAACCTGCGACCGGAGGACAGGCTGACGGAGGTCCATTTTTACCCATTGGTGCGTCTTTTATGGTTTCATCAGGCGGGCTATGCTTGTACTGCTGCCGGTGTGGTGGCGTGATATTCATTGATACGAAGGGATCGTTATGAAAAACCAGCTCTGTTTAGTGTTATTAACCCTGACTGCCGCGGGCTTTACGGCCACGGCAGCGTCCGCTGAGCCTCGTTCAGTCGGCAGCCTGATTAATGAACGTTTATCGTATATGAAAGACGTTGCCGGCAATAAGGCACAACATCATCAGGCGGTCGAAGATCTGGTACAGGAAAAAAAGGTGCTGGAAAAAGCCGTCGCGGATGCTGATGCACTGGGAATAAAAGGTGAAACGGTAAAGCCTTTTATTCAGGCCCAGATGGATGCCGCGAAAGCGATCCAGTACCGGTATCGTGCAGACTGGCTGTCGGTGTCGGAATCCGGCTGGGGCCCCCGCCCGCTCAATGAGGTCAGGGAGAAAACCGGTCAGTTGAATTATTCCATTCTGCAGACAGTGGCTGAAAGGTTAAAGTCAGGTGGGGCGCTGACCGAACAGGAAAAAGAGTGCTTCATGAAGGATATCAGCCAGAAAAATTTAAACAATCAGGACAAACTTTTGATCTGGAATGCGCTGAGAATGGTGTCCCTGTAACAAGGGGGAAGGATGGGGGGCGAAAGTACACCGGAACTCAGCTATGGTATTTAACATGAAAAGGACCACCCTTTCAGCCTGTTTTTCGGCGCTGATGGCCAGTTCTGCAGATGCCGGACGTCCGCCGTCGTCTGCTGTTGTTTCCGTCAGTGATGATGAAAAACAGTTATGCCATGAGTTTATCGCTGGACGCTCCCCACTGAGCTGGGCGGTCAGAATAGCGCAGGCGGAACTCTCAGGCAAGGGAGGGACACCGACTGTGTCACCCGGACAGCGGGGACGCCTGGGGGCTGGCATCGGCTATACGCATGCCTTCTGGGCTATCGCCCTGTTTCGTCTCAGCGAAGCCACTGGTGACACGAGCTGGCAGGAGTACGGGATAAACATTTTTTCGCCATACATTGAGGCATCCGGTGCTGTCCACGATATCAACGGCCGCCCCCTTACTACGTTCACTTTCAACGAGATGCTTACCGGGCGTGCCCTGCTGGATGCCATGCAGTACAGTGCAGAGCCCCGCTTTGTTCACGCCGCCAGCCTGTTCCGGACCTCACTCGGCAGGCTGCCCCGCACGAAAAACGGCGTTTTTGCCTATCACCCTGATAATATCATCTCGGACGGGCTGTATATGACCCTTCCGTTTTATGCGCAATATACCCGTCAGTTTAACCAGCCTGAGGATTACACCGATGTGGTCCGCCAGCTGCAGACCGCTTTTGCTGTGCTGTATGATCCGGCAACACAGTTGTTGCATCATGGCTGGGATGAACAGAAAACGGAGCGCTGGGCCGACAAAATCACCGGACAGTCACACGGTTACTGGGGGCGGGGTGTCGGCTGGTATGCCATGGCGCTGATTGATGTGCTGGATAACATTCCGTTCGGATATGATCAGGCTCGCAGCAGCCTGACTGAGCAGGTGAACAGTTTGGCTGCCGGATTACTGCGTCATCAGGCTCCCCAAACCGGCCTCTGGTACAACGTGCCCAATCAGCCCCAGAAACCGGGTAACTTTGCGGAAACCTCCTCATCGGCCATGTATGTGTATTTTCTGGCAAAGGGAATAAACAAGGGATTCCTGGACGGGCGCTATCTGCAGCCGGCGCTGAGTGCATTTGACGGGATTATAAAACACCGCATTCGTACGGACAAAAACGGGACGCCGCATTTACTGTACAGCAGCAATGTCGCCAGCTTAGGAAAAGTCCCGGGCCAGCCAGACCCCGTCGTTAACCGGGATGGCTCATGGGAATACTATATGAGTGAGGGGATCAGTGCTGACAACCCGCACGCGATACCGGCATTTGTAATGGCGGCCATTGAGATGGACAGATTGCTCCAGTTTGAGGGGGCATGCAGGGTTCAGCCTGATAAATTTTAAGGAGATGAATCGCCCCGGTTTTATGGGAGAGAGTTAAGTTAAGTCCGGGAACTCAGGCTGCCAGAGCTTCATTCCCGATGTGTCAATACCGATCGAATTGTGGGTCTTCCGCAACTTTGTCAACGCCACGTATTAGACGTCAACTAGTTTTGCCGACGTGTTGCCTCACCAGTTAATGTTACTTTCTTGCTTCAGCTAAAATGTTACCATCGGCACGAGTTCCGTAGAGCAGTTCTCTGACCACCTGACCCGCCATTCATGCAACCTGCGTTGCAGTGTTCTGCGATGACCTTCAGTAAATTGACCCGGATGCGCATCTTCAAGTTTGAGAAGTAATTTGGTACTGCCCAGTTGCGGTTCATCTTTAAGCCAGCGTTCTATTTCGTTCCAGACGTCAGCGAAGGGATCTGCACGGGTTCGCCAGTGGCGAGGTTTTGATGGAGAGACGCTTACCGCACAACCGATCTGAGGCTTCCCACAGCACGATCAGAGCCTGCTGAACAGCTGCGCCATAAACTGAACGAGTCGTGGCTGATCGACGCCGTTGGTTATCGCTGGTGACGGCACCATTCAGTAACCGGATTGCTGATTTACGATGGTACCCACTGATCAGTATGAACTCTTCGAGGATCCGGGTTTTCTCGGCTTTACTGGCTGCCTGATAACGTGTTGTCTGCGCCCGCAGAAGCTGACGACGGGTATCCATAGGCAACAATGCATTGCTCATAGGTGCACCTCTGACTGATTGTTTATTACACAGCCAAAGTAACAATTTTGGTGAGGCAACAGTGCGCGTTGGGTAACAAAAATGCTGAGTCAATGCGCAGCACACCGGTTTCGGCGTTGTCGCGTTTGACATAACCGAAGTCATCACCACTATCACCCGATAGCGATCCAGTTTCAGTAACAGCTCATTCAGTTTCCGCTGAGCTCTGGCTTTACGCAGTTCCTGTAACAGCTCTCCCGCACTGTAGAACCGGGCCCGGTAACCCTGATCTACAACGCCATCCACGATCGCTGCCGCCAGATGGCTCTTTCCCTGCCCGCTGGCACCGAACAGCAGGACGTTTTCACCTGCATCAACCCAGTCTGTCGTTTCGCAGAGCTGCCGGAACTGAGCTGCATTCATCTCCGGTACCTGGGCGAAGTCATATTCACCCAGGGTTTTCTCCATCGGCAACCGGGCTTCCTTTTTATCGCGGCGCAGCTTTTCGCTTTCACGCCACAGCAGCTCGTCATTACACAGCGTCAGCAGATAGCGTGACGGGGTCCAGCCCTCTGCCAGTGCTCGTTTTTCCAGCGCATGCCATTCCGCGCCAACGCGTGTCAGGCGCAGCTTTCGCAGGCTGCGTTCCAGGAGATGGATATTGCTCACTGCAGATCTCCTTTTCCTCGCAGCAACTGCTCATAACTGCTTAGGTTATGTTGAACGACACTGACGGGCGGCAGCTCTTTTTCCTTTATGCCCAGGAACCGCATCAGCCGGTTCAGATCCAGTTCACCCGGGGTATTCAGCATCTGGTCGTCAGAATATCTTCCGACTTGCCCTTACCGGTGCTGGTCTTCAGCAGCCACTGAATATATTCACGCTGGCTGCCGGTGATCCCGTCCAGTGTAAAAATATCGGTACGATAGCCAATTTCCTCCATCGTCGGACGAGGCAAGTCATTACGCAGTTTTGAGTGACCGGCCAGCACGACAGACAGCCGACTACCGCCGTCTTCAACCACTTCCATCAGCCGTTAGAGCCCCGTCAGTGTATTCCCGTTCAGGTCATGAGCCTCATCAACAAACAGCGCCACCGGGCGTTTGCTTTTTTAACCAACTCCTGCGGCTGCTCGCCGGCGCTGTAGAACCGGACTCGGTAGCCCTGGCTCACTACGCCGTCCACGATCTCTGCGTGTACACCACCTGCCTAACGTTGATGGTGCTACTGCTACTGACCCGGGCAGACAGCACCTCGTAGTCCGCACATCGCCGCTGAGGAAGTGACTTCAGGTGCGTCAGTTCCTGGCGGACCAGATCCTGATTGCGCTGGCTATGACGCAGTACCTGTTGTGTGACGAACTGGCGGTACTCATTCATGGAACCCCACGCAGAAGCAGGGCCTGTCGGATACGCTGCTTGAGGTGCCCATGGGCCGACTCCACCGCCCCGTTCTTATGGCCCCGCTGCCGCTGTTATTGCGGGATGGCGTCATACAGAGTCTGGCGTGTGATTACTAGCTCCTGGCACAGAGCAATGATTTTGGTTTCTGATTTCACAAATTCGATCGGTATTGACAGATAGCACGAATGCGTTACGTTGATTGATGTAGGAAAGCCGGCATTTAGGAATCTGTGCAAAAAAACTAACGTATTGAAAATCTGTCACCTCTATGCCACCACGCTAGAGAATTATAAGGATTTTAGCCCTACCGTTGACGCTCCAGAGCGGCCTCGGGAAGTTTGAAATTCCTAGACGTCAAGTGAGTTTCGCATGCAAAACCTTATCATTCAGCAACGACGATACAGCTGCAGTATAGCTGGCAGCAGACGATAACCGGGAACTGACCAGGCACCGTTCCGTAAGCTGGACCATGTCGGACTTTCAGATTTTGTATCCCAGTAGAGGATCTCGATTATCCCTTGTTCCGTCAGGCGACGAGCCACTGCCGAAACATTCGTATCGGTGATCCTGACATTTTCCACCACCGTGTGTTTCTCAACGAGATCCGCGCCACGATCGTGAGCATCAAGCAGAAAAGCTAAAATTATGCCGGCATAAGCACGACGCCCGGTGTTGGACAATGCCGCCTCAATGTCAGAAAACGTCATCGCAGCTTTTTCCTCTCATTTTATCTGGCTGCGTCTTCCGATGCTGCGCAGGGCCAGCCGGCCGCCGCATCAACATCCAGCCCTTCCGGCAAAACAACGAGGAGTTGGGTTGAGTGATTCCCCCTTTTCGACTGTACGTGTATAGCCGTATAAGCGGCCCATTCAAGAGTGGGTATTCCCACTCATTGAGTGTGTTACCCAATAAAGGGCGTCCACGGTCTTCCTGAAAGCCCTGTTGAATTCCAGTGGCTAGCAACACATCAACCGCCTCAGCGGCCGTTGCTCCTGAACGCATCCCCCATGTTTTGACGGTGACGGATAAAAACTGCTCCGTCAGGTCAGCAAATAGCGCATTCCCCATCTATACCTCTTTGATCCCCTGGATAGATATTTCTGTGGCATCAATGCACAACTCACCTATCGGCAGCGCAATCCAAACCTGACCATATTCCTCAGGTATCCGGTCAGTCAGTAAATAGCCTTCACCACCTTCAAACTTCACCATGACTCGAGATATTTTGACGTTAGACACTGCCTGTCCCGTCTGAGTCTTATGGGACTGCACATAGCCGGCATTCTGCTGGCCAGAGGTAGAGATGCCGGTTTTAGTTCCCGGCTGTTCCGTCAAGATATCTTTGTTACGGTTCTTTTCCTGAGTTTCTGTCACAGATTTGATTAGTGGCGCCGAAGGCGGCGAGTTCTTTAACGCCTTCCCCTTCAGTACGTTCAGCTCTTTAATCGCCCCCTGGCGTGTCAGCTTTCCATCCCGAACCAGTTTGGTCAGTTTATCAACGCTATCAGGACTGATGTCATTGATTTGGCACAGCGTATAGACTAGGTCGACATCTTTTGTAACCTTGTCTTTCAACAACGCGATGACCGGTGCAGGCGCATCAATCAGCCGCATGTGTTTGCTAATGAACGTTTTGGGTTTGCCCAAAATACGGGACATCGACTCTTGCGTTTCACCATGCTCATCGCGAAGTGCCTGCAGCTGTATTGCTGTGGCTAACGGTTTCAACCCAGACTGGTGAAGGTTTTCGATCAGTTGACCATAGATGCGCTTCTTCTCATTTTCAGGCGGCACGCCGACATAAATGTCGATGAACAAATCCCCTTTTTCCTTTGCGGAACGCCACCGTGTTTCACCCAACCAGATGCGATATCCACGCTTATCGCGAGGGAAACAACGGGGTGGCGATAATATCCCGAAATCGCCGTAGGTTTGTTTCATCCCGTCGATAACTTCATCGTCAAAGTCTTCTTCAGGGCGAACTTGGTCAATAGCGTAAACATCATCGATTGGAACACGAATGATCTGACCTGCAGGGTCCTCATGCTCAGCGCGGTTGACCTTCAGGTCGTTCTGGTTCAGGTCATTACGCGGTAACGCCAGCTCACGTTCGGCCGTCAGGGTTTCAACCTGCGTTTGCGGTGACGCCGCTTTTTTGCGTTTTTCACGCATTGCTTCTTTGAAACTTTTGGCCATCGTATCAGCCCCCAGTCCGTGCAATGATGGTATCAACCAGCGCGTCGTAACGGGCCACCAACGGGCTGTCCGGCGCGTATTCTTTCATAGTGCAGTTCAGTTCAATGGCTTCACGGACTTTGGTTTGAACATAGGGGATGATCTCCAGCAAATGCTCCGGCCCGAAACCATTCTCTTCCAGGATCTCCAGTAGCATCTTGAGATTCTCAGTATCGACGCTCGCATAACGACCACCCAACATATCTTTTTTGTAGTTAGCCACTGTCGCTTGGGTAACCACGATCCCCAGCAGTTTCAGGTCAGGGTTGTAGCGCTCCTTGATTTTCTTCAATGTCCGCAGGTGTTTTTCGGCGCCGAGGCGGGATGTTTTCTCCAGCAGAGTCGGGACCAACAGATAGTCAGCGATCAGGTGATTAGCCATTAACAAGTTTGACCAGACCGGTGATGAGTCAATCAGGATATAGTCGAATTGGTCGCGCAGTTCCGCGAAGCGAGCGCGGAAGTCGTAGATACAATCGGAATTACGGTTGTTGATATCGTTCAGCTGTTCTGTCGCCCCCATAAACCCACGACCATCATGCAGACGCAGTGGCTCAAAGGGTTCTTCACCATAGATACGATTGATGTGTGCGGAGCCTGGCGTAAGAATACGTCCTGAAGGATTGGCATCGATCTCCAGCGGCAGGCCATCGGGGAACTGGCGTGACGTCAGCGCGCTCATCCAGTCTCCATCCACAGCACATGTCCGATAGCTGCGACGCTGCAGCTCTGCCGCTATTTCCGTTGTGGCAAAGGTCTTACCGATGCCTCCTTTTTGTGAACAAATCGTGATTACTTTTGCTCTCACCTCAAAAATCCTCTTCAAAAGTTTCGCATGCGAAACTAAGACTATTTTTTTATGCCTTTCGGCGACGGTCTGAATCTGCTCTGTAAATGCTAGACTTCCTTGGCAGGCCCAATCACCATTAATATTCTGCCAACCGGCGGGGGGGGGGAACTTAAAAGTTCTGTTGTGCTCTGCACTGTGGGCTCATGGGTATTTAATGCCATTGACCACAGACTATAGTCAACATCCGACCAACATTTTGATTCGTTAATTGGTGACTCCCCTCGAAGTTCGCAGCGTAATTTCATATAAATCGACATAGACTCGGCCTCTGGTAGTAAGGTCAGTTTCGCATGCGAAACCGTGAAGTTATCGACCTTGTCCGGTACGTTGATTATCTTGCTCACGGCGCTGTTTGCTTGCTGGCGGTAACGAATTCAATCAACGTCACCTGAAACAGATAGCCAGGATGATTAACACCCATCCGACTAATGCCGACCGGGCACTTGTCGGCAATATGCGAGGCTACGGCAATCTATAGCGTTTTTTATTTGGATACCACGACGCTTTCTAGTTCGGTTACGGGTAAAGCGGCAGAACCACGTGTCGTATTTTACGACAACATTCGGCTGTGTTAGCAGACGACACAACGAGTGCATTGTGTTGCATGACATTCTCATTTGAGTATGGCTTTGCGCCAGAGAGTCGATGGTGACTTTCCACTATCAGTTCGGAGAATATAGCTCACAACAAATATAATATCAATGACGATACTTAAATAACGGGAAATTTTCGCTTGCTAAACTAATTTCCTTGGAAACAATAGTAAGCGTACAGCGAGGACCGTATTGACGAAGAATGTTATTCAACTGGCAGGGAACAGTTCGCTGACCCGGTTGACCGGCCAGTCACCTATGACGTTGAGCACATGACGGAGGTAGCTCTCTGGGTCCACGCCATTCAGTTTACATGTACCGATCAGGCTGTACAGCAGCGCTCCGCGCTCACCTCCGTGGTCAGAGCCGAAGAACAGGAAGTTTTTGCGACCCAGGCTGACCATCCGCAGTGCATTTTCAGCGATATTATTGTCAGCTTCAGCCCAGCCATCGTCTGCATAGTACGTCAGGGCCGGCCACTGATTCAGGGCGTACGCGAACGCTTTTGCCAGCTCTGAGTGTCGCGACAGCGTTTTCATCTTTTCACGCAGCCAGCTTTCCAGGGATTTCAGGAGCGGTTTCGTTTTCCGCTCACGTTCTGCAAGGCGCTGCGACGCCGGTACCCCTCTTATTTCCGCCTCGATGCCATACAACTCGCCGATACGTTTCAGGGCTTCCTCTGTCAGTGCTGACGGTGTGCGTACGTGTACATCGTGGATTTTGCGCCGGGCGTGAGCCCAACAGGCAGCTTCCGTTATCCGGCCATTGCGGTACAACTCGTTGAACCCGGCATACGCATCCGCCTGCAGCACGCCGCTGAAGCTGGCAAGATGGGTCTGCGGATCGTGTCCTTTTCTGTCCGGGCTGTAAGCGAACCACACGGCCGGTGCCAGCGCTGACCCGGCATTGCGGTCATCACGAACGTATGTCCACAGCCGCCCGGTCTTCGTCTTCTTATTACCTGGCAACAACACCGGAACGGGCGTGTCATCGGCGTGGAGCTTGCCGTCAGTCAGCACATAGTCCTGAAGCGCCTCCTCCAGTGGCGACAGCAGCCGGCAACACGCATCCACCCAGCCCGACAGCAGTGAGCGACTCAGCCCCACACCCTGGCGACCATAGATTTCCAACGGTGTGTGCTCTGCATATTTAGCGCTCAGCACGCGGGCCAGCAGCCCCGGCCCTGCGATACCCCGCTCGATGGCCCGCGAAGGCGCGGGGGTCTGCACGATAGCATCACATTTTGTGCAGGTATGTTTTTCACGCACGGTCCGGATAACCCTGAAGGCGCTGCGCATCAGCTCCAGCTGCTCGGCGGTATCTTCACCCAGATAGCTCAACGCACCACCGCAGTCCGGACAGCATGCCTCTGCCGGCAGCAGCCGTTTTTCGTCACGGGGGAGGGATTCGGGGAACGGTTTGCGGGTGCGGGTCTGACGCAACGGTCGTTGCACGGCCGGGTCATCCACCCGACCGGTCAGGGTATCGCTTTCTTTCTGCAGCCGCTTCAGGTCGGCTTCCATCTGTGCGATACGGCGGGACACTTTTTCAGAGCTGCTGCCGAAGTTCATCCGCCGCAGCTTGTCCAGTTGCGCCTGCAGGTGGTCTATTTCGCGTTCACGATCGGCCAGTTTTTCCAGCAGGGCACGGTTCAGCACTTCCTGTTCGGCAAGGCGCTGTTTCAGCAGAAGGATATCGTCAGAAGAGGTGTCGTTCATAAGCCCATATTTTACCAGGCTTATTCGGCGACAACTAGGGTAAAGAGGTCTACAGCATGGTCAGGGAGGCCAGCAACCGCTTCGGCTGTCGCCAGTCGATACCCTCCATCAGCATCGCCAGTTGTGCCGGTGTCAGGAACACTTTGCCATCACGGGCAGAGGGCCATACGAAGCGACCACGCTCCAGCCGTTTGGTCAGCAGGCACAACCCGTCGCCGGTGGACCACAACAGTTTTACCTGGCTGCCGCTGCGACCCCGGAAGATGAAGACATGGCCGGACATCGGATCATCTTTCAGCGCCGTCTGTACCTTTGCGGCAAGGCCGTTGAAGCCGTTGCGCATGTCAGTAATACCGGCAACCAGCCAGATTTTGGTCCCGGAAGGTAACGGGATCATCGCTTCAGTTCCTTTATCAGCAGAGTCAGAAGCTTTTCGCTGACAGCGCCGTTGAGGCGGAGCGTCCCGTGCCGGAAGGTTACCTCACAACTGATACTAAGGGTTTCCGGATCCTCTGCGGGCGGTTCTGGCTGTACGGCAGCGGCATCGAGAGTCACAGGAAGTAGCTGAGGACTCTCTAAAGAAGGTAATAGCAGCTTTCCCTCGCGCCATTGCTGGCGCCATTTGAACAACAGATTGGCGTTAATGCCATTTTCAAGCGCCAGTTTTGAGATGGATATCCCGGGTTCGCAGGAGGCAGCAACGAGCTGCTGTTTAAACTCAGGAGAATAATTAGGGCAGCCCTTACGCCTGCCGGGAGTCACATTTTTCTGCATATCTGACACTTTGGTTCCCACTACTTATTTTGGTGGACACCACTTTGTCGGATACATCAGATTATGACCAGACGGCTCTCGCTGTACGCTTACAAACAATACATAGCAGGCCATGGTTAGAACTCAGCCAGTGAAACTTATGGCAGCAAATACTATCGTTATTAGGGAGGGGGACACAAGAGCATCATCTCAGCAATTATCCAGGCGGTTCCCCACTCCGATTCCGAGTGAGCACCACAGAACAGTAATTTTTAACAACCTTCCGGTTTTGCGCTGATAGACTCCAGCCAATAACCCTGCGGGTAAAAGACCCATAACAACCCGCCCAGATAGCACCAGCGATTTCCTGCCCAGAAATACGTAATATATCCACACCACCCCGGTCGGGTTTCGGTAAAGCGAACTGACGCTCGAGCAAACTCAGCAGACTGGTATGCTCTTGACGGGTGTTTTGTAATAATCTTTTCCGGGGTGACAACAGGTTTTTCATCAAACGCCCCTGGTACGGTAACGGCTTATCGTAACTCAATTTTGGGTCAGAATTTCAACCAGAGTGCGAGCGCCTGCAGAGCCCTGCGATATCGGTGTTTCCCCCGGCTGACGGCTGAGTAAACCACATTCTTGCATCAGTTTTCTGGCCAATCAACGCCCAATGGCGTAACCATTCCTACGCATCAGCAAGCTTAATGTCCTGCTGCCAGCGGCACCGCTGCTAAGTTGGTGTAACACCCGAGCCTGTGAGGCGTTCTGCATTCATACGTTGATACCCTGACGCGTAATAAACGCTGCACGGCATATTCAACAGACGACACAATTAAATTCTGCTACAGGCCATTTCGCTTTTAGCCGTGTGAGCAACTCACAGATTTGACGGGGGATTTTGCTCATCAACACGACTGCCGGCTTTAAAATTTCTTTCTCCATCTCCAGGCGCCGAACTTGTTTCTCCAGTTCCTGAATGCGCCGCTGGTCAGGAGTCAACGCCACACTGACTGGCGTAACCCCAGGAGCTCCGCTTCATACAGACGGATCCATTTACGAAGCGAGCTGGGATCCAAATCCAGCGCCAGAGCTACGTCAACAGCACGCTACCGAGACGAGTACGGCAGAAAAACATCCGCTATTTCCGACCTGTCTCAACCCTTGCCATTTCTCGTCGGTTTTATTTTATATCGCATTGGTTATGTATACAGAGCAATTATAATAACGCGTTCTGTTTCCGGACAGAGGGGAACTACTACCAGCACCTGTGATATAAGCGGGTACTTGGTAGCCTGGCTCCGGTTCCATGGGAGCGCTGTGGGGGAAGTTCCCTTGCGCGCCCCGATAATCCCAATTACACCCAAACCTACATTACTCTTGCTTAAAATACATAGTACGGCCATCTGCCAGACTGGCTCTCAGTGTTTTTGCAGCAATACCTTTGAAGGTTCTATCACCAAAATTTGCAGTCAGCACTGAGCCATCACTAAATGTCGTTTGTTGCACCCAACCAACCCGATCGAGCCAGCGGAACCCCGTCAGTGCTTTATCCCACAATGCTTGATGCAAAACGCGGAAACTGGCATCGGCTTTTATGATTTCAGGTAATCTTGCTTTCAGAGTGCTTCGACTGAGATTGAAGAGCGGAGGGGTATTATACAACTGACTAAGCAGTGCGCGTGTTGTTTTGACATCGCTGAATTTGAGGTTGTCAAAAGTCCAGTGGTGTGTGGTTATCACTGCATCATGAAAAACGGCCTGATACAACGGTAATCGATAGCGCGGCTCGAATACGACAGTATGATAGAGGGGTTTTACCTGTGCCGGTTTGAAAAAAGTGGCGGGTTCGGCGCTGGGCCACCAAGCCCCAAGATAATAGGGGGACTTTTTGTTATGCCGCATATTGCCGTCACGCCAGCCAAATCCCCATGTTTCCATACCGTGCGCAAACATGATGTGGCGGGCTGTCACCGCATTTCCGTCTTCTGAGCCCAGCGGTAATTTCATGGTATTGGTAAACCAAGCCATACGTGTGTTACGGTCGGCTGCCATGTGAGCTGCCCCCGTCGGATGTTCGGGACTATAATCGTCGGAAACCATACCCGTTCCGTCTACGTCAAGGAAAAGACTATTTAGCTTAGCCAACCGGATCAGCTCACGCATCCTTACCTGAGAAAAAGGCAAAACACAGCCGGGGTTAAGATAGAATCCTTCCCCCCCGAAACCCGGTTTTTTCGTTCCATCAGCCCTTACGATGGCACATTTTTTTGTTAGTTTCCCGGGCAATTGAGCGGTGAGCCAACTGTCATTAAGGCCCTGAGGGATGCCGGTGTCATAGGAATCGTAGCTGGCAATCAGATAGCCAGCCTCTTTAGCCCGCGTTACTGCCTGCGGATGCAGAAAAGCAGCGGTCCAGTTATCGGTACCCAGCCACAGCCGTGCTAATCCAGCCTGATGCAATGATTTAATGACCGTTTCAGACAGGCCCGGCCCCCATTGTTCAGATGGCACAAGAAAATGTCCCAGCAATTGCTGGGCCAACTGATGCACTTTAGCTGCCTGTTGCTGCTGTGCCTCTAAAAATGATGGCCTGTCGGGAGAAGAGTTCAGGGGGACCATATCCACCAATGCACGATTAATCGTTTCTGTCAGGGATTGTTTCTGCCAACCTTCAGGTTCACGACCCTGTAATTGTAGCATTACTTTTTTGTCTTCCGTACCAATATTCTGCCAGATAGACGCTCCCGCTGCTGATTGCAGGTACCCAATAAGATCGGGCCAGTTCTTTATATCTTCCTGAGCCAACAGCGTGTTACCCCACAAATAGATGTGCGTTGCACCAATCAGTTTTTTTCCTTCAGGTGCCTTTGCAATTTTTTCGCGTAACGAACTGAACTTATCGTTCTGCTGTAGATATTCACGGTAGCGGATCGCGCCAGAAAGCGGCGTCGTTCCTACATGCAACAAAATGTCGACGGGTTGATGCTGATTAAATCGATTGAACACATGGGCACCCTGCATCATTAATCGCTTACCAGCCTCGGTAAAAGAAAGTTGATTGCTGAAAGGGGATAGTAACAGCCAGCTGTAGGTGTTTCCTTTTTGCTCCAGTCCCCACAAAGGCAGTTTCAGATCGAAATTGGTGTCCACCTCGGAAAGTTCGCTAGTCAGATAAGACAACCACGGGTCATTATCAAGCGGTATTCGACTCCCTTCCCCTATTGGTAGCTGCAGCATAGTAAAATGAGGAGGCATACTGAACCAGTTAAGGGTTTGGGGGCGTGTACTACTGATAGTCAGGTGGAGGTCGTTGCCATCAGCTTTTGCCGTAATCTGAGCACTGCGCTCCGGCCATCGCCAGTTTGCCTGTGAGGAGGTGGACCAGAGTTCTTCGACCTTTTGTGCCTGCTGAGGATTGTTCACCACGACAGCATCAGCGCTGATTTGTAATGTGGCTGGGTCAATGCTGAATTGCACTTCGCCTTGTTGCAGCGAGATAGCGCTGACAGGGGATATAGGGAACAGAGTTGCTATAGAAATCAGTATTAACAGATATCTTATCATAAAAAATCACCAGTAAAAAGGAAGGGTACTCATTAACTTCATGAGGAAAAATAATTTAATTACGACAAACCAACAATTAAAAGCCTATGTAAAAATACATGACCGCTAAACTAAATAAACAACCTATCATCACAATATGATTGTTAAATATTTCACCCCTCAAAACTCAGTTGATGGGGGCTTTATCGTTGCAAAAATTATGAATCATACGGTCAACGCCCCATGGACCACATCCCTGTACAACTAATAGCATGCATATGAGAATATAACTGGACTCAGGTAAGTAGAGTAGCCAGCTGTACCACGTCAGGAAGGGCAGTTCAGCCGGGATGTGGTGTAATCCAACGGTGAAAAGTGCCACCAAACTAATAATCATAAGAACAAACGCACTCAGACGAGTCAAAAGACCGATAGTTAACACTAGGCCAAAAAACATTTCACAACAGGCAACAAAAACAGCCATAAGTTCAGGGAATGGGATGCCGGCCTCGGTAATGGTTTCCAGCATCATTGTTTGGACGGAAGGAACAAAGACTTTATTGAATCCCGAGGCGAAGAAGAACACCCCGAGGGCGATTCGCATTATCGCTAACGGAATAAATCTGCGGGTACCCGGCGTCTGAAACAATGCCTGCAAATAGGTCATAAACATTCCTCCTGGATTATGGAATTTATTGTCACTTGCAAGGGCAAGTATTTATCTGCCACCGATGCAGGTCAAGGTCATATAGTCAAAAATTCACAGCTCTATTGGAACATACTCAACACAGCATGCCAGTGCAAGCGTAGTACAAAAAAATACATTCAGGGATTATCCGCTGGAAGCACCGAAATTTCAGCTATCCCAGTCTTAGCCTGGAAACCCGCGCACCCAGATCAATCATTTCATTGCAGCTTTAGAAGGTTATAATGACCATTCAGAAAAATATGCTGCCAGGCAACCGGTGATATCCGGGCCAGAGCCTCAATACCCTTGGCATTGCCTTCCGCTTCCAGTCGTTCCAGTAATCGCGACAGGATCGCCGAGTTGTAATACACGATCGCGTTGGAAATCAGCCGCCCATACTGGTTACTGATATCTGTTTCAATGTCATTTTATCCGCCAACTTTGGCCACTGCGGCAAGCAGTGATAAGATTCAATCCGATTCTGGGAGCGCCAGATATTGCGTTGCAGCTGCGGTTCGCACAGATACTTCAGCATGTAGATGCTGCATACCAGCCGGTCATATTAGAACACCGCCGGCCTAGTTGGGTCGGTCGCGGTGTACATGCACAGTTTACGGATCAACGTCCCCTGCGTCATTTCTTTCAGTCCTAGCGTGGCGTTAATGCGAGCGAAATTGCTTTTTCGCGGATGGTAAGGTCCCGGTCAATCTATCCGGCAGGTTGGGACAGGCATTTTTTATAAGGGGTTCTACGCCGGAACCCCAGATTTTTCCGTCCGCCAAAATTATCCCCGGTTGAGCAGCTTTATGCCGTCAGCGCGCAGTTGACCATCCGGGGATATGTGGCGGTACAGCGTTTGTCGGGTTATCCCCAGCTCCTGGCATAACGTACAGACTTTCGTCTCTGGTCGCCCCATTGATGCCATTGCGAGTCGCAATTTTATTGGCGTCATTTTGTCAGGCCGTCCGCCGTTCCTCCCGCGGGCTCTTGCTTAGGCCAGGCCTGCAGAGGTTCGCTCGGCAATCAGTTCATGCTCAAACTCGGCCAGTGCGGCAAAGATCCCAAAAACAAGCTTGCCTGCAGCTGTCGTGGTATCAATAGTTTCTCCGTGACTGGTCAGTACCTTCAGGCCGATCCCGCGTCCGGTAAGGTCATGCAGCGTATTAATGAGATGACGAAGGTCGCGACCGAGTCGATCCAGTTTCCATACAATCAGGGTGTCATCTGGCCGTAGGGCCTTCAGACAGGCAATAAGTCCAGGGCGATCTTCTCGCTTGCCCGATGCCCGGTCTTCATAAAGATGGGCAGCATCAACGCCGGCAGCGATCAGCGCATCACGCTGTAAATCATTCGCCTGAGAACCATCTGCTTTTTGATACCCGCATATAACCAATTAGGTTTCTACGCCGGAATCCCAGAAATTTCCGCGGTACAAAGGCGACAACATTCGAACCAGTCTGCACAATAACTTACGATCGTTATTAGTGCTGTTGTCCAACTGCTGCCGCGATTTTATCCAGAAAAGACCCTACAACATGATCTCGCGACTATTACCTATTTCTTAGTCAACCAGGGGGACGTCGTGCTCCAGAAGATGATATCTGCACCGAGATAATCTTCTGCGAATTGTACAAACTCATCCTTGCTAAATGGCTTACCGGTATTAGGGTTCCTGTAAGTCAAGGTCGGCTCCTGTACAGCCATAGCAATGAGGGCCAGCTTGCTTTTGTATTTATTGAAGAACGGATATGAGTTCTTCATTTGCTCCTTGCGGTTGGGGACTATATCCGGGCCACCAAGTCCAATATTGTTGGCACTGGCAAACTCAAACATCCGCCCCATGTAATTGTGGTCGTTGTTCCATTCGCACGGCCAAAAATTGACATATTGTACTACGTGTGATTTGACGAACACCCTTCGCGCAAAGGTGAGATTTTCCATTTCTCCTGCGAAATAATTATCGCAGGAGAATCCTTTAGGTAGCTTTTTCTTGTCAAGATCAATAGCTGTTTCGGGTAAGTTCACACCATAGACTTGACCATCGAAACGCTTTGCAATCGCTGCCAACAAAGCCTGATAACGTTGGCGTACAGCAGGATCCCATTGCTGTGCCACCCAACCGGCCCCAATTGGCTTCCCTTCGCCGGGATTATCAAATTGTGGCGATATTCCACCACCATACCGGGCGTCATTCATCAGATAATCAGGAACGTACCGAGCATCTTGTTCGAAAAAACGGTCCTGAATTTGGATGAAGAGTTTTTTATTGGCTACCCTGAGACGAGCCAGATCCTTTTCAATCTGCGAGAAGTCGTATTTGTTCTTCTCAGGTTCGAGTGAACGCCAATTGTAAACGATCTGAGCGCCACCAATGTCGCTACGCCCCATAATGGCAGATGCTGCTTCGAGATCACCAGAGCTGGTATAGATAAAGTTTTCTGGCGTTTTAGCGAATATTGGCAGCGTCACAGCAAGGAGTGTTACTGCAATAGTCAGCCGAATGTTTATGGTCATGAGATTGTCCCTTTTTGACGGTTCAATGAAGGTAAACATGATCTCCAGTCGCCAGTACTGGTGAGTTATCAAAGTGATAGAAGTACATAATCAGACCCGGCCAAGCAGTTTTTTCCCATCAGGGCGCAACTCCCCATTTGGGGAAACATGCCTGTACAGAGTCTGGCGTGTGATTCCTAGCTCCTGGCACAGAGCACTGATTTTGGTTTCTGACTTCCCCATTGAGGCCAACGCCAGGCGCAATTTAGCGGGTGTCATCTTATATGGGCGTCCGCCTTTCCGTCCACGGGCTCTTGCTGATGCCAGACCTGCCGTCGTTCGCTCAGCAATCAGTTCGCGCTCAAACTCGGCCAGTGCTGCAAAGATACCAAAGACAAGCTTGCCAACAGCAGTTGTGGTATCGATAGTCGCACCGTGACCAGTCAACACCCTCAGACCAATATCTCTACTGGTCAGGTTGTGCACTGTATTAATGAGATGACGCAGGTCGCGACCGAGTCGGTCCAGTTTCCATACGATCAATGTGTCGCCGAGCCGTAGTGCTTTCAGAAAGGCGATTAGCCCGGGGCGATCTTCGCGTTTTCCTGATGCCAGGTCCTCATAAAGATGGGCAGCGTCAACGCCGGCAGCGATCAGCGCGTCACGCTGTAAATCATTCGCCTGAGAACCATCTGCTTTTGACACTCGCATATAACCAATTAACATTTCCCACCCGTCACATATACGTTCGATTATGTGACATTCCGATTTTTGTGCCGGAATCTGTCAACGGAAGTCACATTACCCGGTCATTAAAAGTATATAACGCGATGTGTCTGTGTTTCTGTCTTTAATTCTCAGATAGGGATTACCTTCAGGTAGATGCCTTCGGAATAACTTCTTGCCTTGCCCGACCAATCGGTGGAGTATTTTACCGTTGAGTTTTTCATGATTATTTTTACTCTCGGTGACTTACAACACCTCCTATTCATTAGGCTATCGCCACAACAATAGACATTTCCGATTATCACGACGATGTGTCTGTTAAACCAGCGCTGATTCACCAACGACTAGTCTAAAAAACAGTATTATGACTGCCGCTTATTTAAGTGATATCAGCTGACAGGTGGTTCAGAGAGCTAGTCAGTTAATACCACTTCTAAATAGCTGTCAAACTTTTTAATAAGGCTAACATTCCTGTGAATCTTAACTTCGTTAGTGCTGAATGACGATGAGCGTAAACTGTTTTAATACTTACATGCCGATACCGTGCCTGTTGATAAATTGACCAACCTTGGATTGTTTGCAGGAGTGCAAGGCGTTCAAACTGTGATAGGATATATAATTTATCATGAGCATTAACTCTATAAACATCACCTGTCATATTATCACACTGAATTAATGATGATACAATAAAACTCAAACAGTTATTTCTATCATTAACAATGTAAAGATTAGATGGTACATCAATACATGTTAATATCCTTTTCTCAACTTCCATTGAGAAAGGGGTAAGTAACAGTACTTGATCGTAACCTGCTAGTTGATTTTTATACCCCCCCAATAAAAGTAGAGTCACAAGCGCAGACTGAATATTTTTTGACAATCTAATTATTAGACGAAGATTTAAATTATCTTGCATTAATTGTGTGGGTACCCCCCTCGGTGGCCTTTTTGAAAAAAAGGTCTATTAATGTTGATGCCTCACATATTTCCCATGTTATACTTTGGCTATTTTTTGTGAGTGCGTTTCTCAGTAAGGTAGCCAATCCGGTCCTGCCGAAGTTGCATTCATCAACGACATTGACAAGTCCGCGACATGTTTTTTTTTCCATTAATTTTTTTTCAATTCCACATGATTCTATTCTTTTTTGATAGTTACTTCCCATCATCCCGCATCTCTTTGTAATTCGTGGCAACAAGATTTACCCCCCCCCCTAACATTATTTATATTTGTTTGAATTTTAAGAATAATGGATAGCAAATTTCTCTGCTGGGTGGTGTCTATGCGCATGCCTAAAATGGAATAGGTATGAGAATGAAAATTTTCACTAATATGTATGAGTCCTTCCTCTACATTATTTGACATTAGCAATTATCTTATCTATCCGCGATTACAGTGACAAGGTTATTTGCATGACCAAGGCTCAGAAACGGCTAATTGTAAACATCAAAAACAAGAACGATAACTTCATTCCATTAATGAAAAATACAAGCATCACACCGCACGCATTTTAATAAAATTATTTGATAAAAAACAGTAAAAATCAATAGTTATTGAAGTCTTTTTTTGGACTGTAGTGCGTTTATTTATCAAGGGAAATAAATTTTTAGATTTTCACATTGGTATAGCCTTTCAGTCTTATTTAATTAAATTTTTCGAGTCGGAGCTCCGCGTCAGTCCGGCAGAGGAACGACTGGCGACCTGGAAAGAAAAAAGCCGGCTGCTGATGCAGTCTTTGTATGACTGGATACAGGAACAGATGAAAACGCTGTCACGCCACTCAGACACAGCGAAAGTGTTCACATATCTGCTGAAACAATGGGATGCCCTGAACGAATACTACCGCAATGGCTGGGTTGAGATAGACAATAACCTGTGTAAGAAGGCATTGTTGCAAAAATCTGCAGGTGATAAACTCATCTTCAACTTTTGCTGACGGAGCAGTACATGAACCCATTCAAAGGCCGGCATTTTCAGCGTGACATTATCCTGTGGGCGGTACGCTGGTACTGTAAGTAAATACAGCATCAGCTATCGTGAACTGCAGGAGATGCTGGCCGAACGCGGTGTCAACGTTGATCACTCCACGATTTAGCACTGGGTTCAGCGTTATGCACCTGAAATAGAGAAACGACTGCACTGGTACTGGCGTAACCTTTCCGATCTGAACCCATGGTACATTGACGAAACGTACGTGAAGGTGAATGGCCGGTGGGCTTATTTATATCGTGCCGTTGACAACAGGGGGCGCACCGTCGATTTTTATCTCTCCCCACGTCGTAACAACAAAGCGGCATATCGGTTCCTGGGGAAAATCCTCAACAACGTCAAAAAGTGGCAGATCCCGAGATTTATCAACACGGATAAGGCGCCCACCTATGGCCGTGCGCTTGCCCTGCTCAAACGTGAAGGTCGATGCCCGTATGAAGTTGAACACCGACAGATTAAGTACCGAAATAACGTCATTGAATGCGATCACGGTAAGCTGAAAAGGATACTAGGCGCCACGCTGGGATTTAAATCCATGAAAACGGCTTACGCCACAATAAAGGGGATTGAAGTGATGCGGGCACTGCGCAAAGGCCAGGCTTCAGCATTTATTATGGTGTTCCCCTGGGCGAGATGCGCCTGGTGAGCAGAGCCTTTGAAATGTAAGGCCTTTCAAAAAACAGGCTACCTCATAGCGAACTTTGCAACAGTGCCATATTTTGAGTGGGCAGATCTATCATGAATAAGAAATCATTCAAAAAGGCAACTTCTTCATACCTTTGATCACTAAGATCATGACCTCATTTATATCACCAATAAATCATAAACAGAGAAATTGTTATGAGTAGGGGTGACAATGCTACTGCATCAAACCTGAAGAATCTGATAAAGTAACTAAAGATGAAATGCAGCAAAACATTGAGGAGCAAAACAACATCTTATGATGAATACAGTTAAGCACAACCGAAGGCTCCTAGAAAAACCATTCAGTTAAATCAGACAGCATCAGGTATGTGATATTCATACCTGATGTTTATTTAAATGTAGGTTGATGTGAGTAACTTCGATGTTACCCGAAGCTCTTATAATATTTAAAAGGAAATATTTCAAGGGGTTAATCTCGAGGATTATAAAATCAATTTTTCTGATGTAAGTATTTTCCAGTCAATAGTTAAAGGTGTAAACGCGGAGGATAAATGGGAGGCAAATAATAATGCGCCTATATTTCGACTTTTAGACTATTACAACATAGAGACCAATCATATTTTAACTAAGGCGGTGTAACCATGCGAGTCAATTCTTCATTAAATAATAATCCATACTCTTCGACTAAAGAGGTTGAACGTGAATATAGCTCAGATACGTCTATCAAAAAAAGAGAGTCTCTTAGCGATAACTCAACACCCAGAAACGTGGGGCGGGATAATTCTACATCTCAAAAATCTTCTAAGGAACCCGGCCCAATCACAGTCACTACCGGCTCTGATGGGAATCAGAGGGTTCTGGATACTACCAGTGTGCGCGATAAGGAAAATACTGGCTCAGGATTTAACTTTGGCGGAAGAACTATTTCCCAAGGAATCAGCCCTTCTCTGAAAGAACCCGGCCCCATAACTGTCGCAACCGATTCTGATGGCAATCAGAAGCCCATAGAACCAGATAGCATAATTCCAGCCAATATAAGAGCATTAATTTCGAAGAATTTATCTTCACCGTTAGCAGAATCAAAATCAAGCCACGCCACTGATAGTGGTAGACTTTTTTCACAGGAACCCGGTCCCATCACTGTCTCAACCGGGCCTGATGGTGAGCAGACGGCTTCAAGTCTGCCCTATAAAGCCGATACTAAATTGGAAGGTAACTTAAAGAGTAATCCTTACTCACAGGAACCCGGTCCCATCACTGTCTCAACCGGGCCTGATGGTGAGCAGACGGCTTCAAGTCTGCCCTATAAAGCCGATACTAAATTGGAAGGTAATTTAAAGAGTAATCCTTACCCACAGGAACCCGGTCCCATCACTGTCTCAACCGGGCCTGATGGAAATCAGATTCCTATAGATCCATCGTCTATACCAGCAGCTGTTGATCCGCATGCTTTATATGTTGGTCAGTTTGAAGGGAGTGCAGAGGGTACAATATTGCGAGAAAGTACCAGTCTTGCTAGAGCCCTCCAAAACATCATGAAAGACCCATCACAAATATCCGATAGCCTAAGGGATTCGCTAATCAAGCAGGGGCACTCTTTGGATATTAAAACTCAAAAAGCGTTTGGGTCTTCTGCAAGCACCCTTATGTCTTCTAGTTTAGGCATTGCTAAAGAAACTGAATCATTCAGTGATACCAAGGGGAGTTTTTCTTCTCGTGCTTTTAATGGATTAGATGGGATTGGTAAATTTTCAAACGTAGTAATTAAGACTTTAGATACAGTTGATAAATTGAATAATCCAAATATTTCTAAAACTGACAAATATCTTGCCGTTGCTGGTGTTGGAGGAGCATGGGCGAAAGCTTCACTATGGGCGGCGAAAGGAATATTGTCGGAACCAGCTGTAGCAGAGAAATTCAACAATTATTTAAATAGGTCTTATACTGGCCACCTTGCCGGCATGGGAGAATTAGCAGAAAACACAACAAAATTAACAGGATTCAAATCAAGTTATCTTAATGAAGCTATCAAGGCTAAAGCTACTTCAAGTAATCAAAGCGTAACTAAAACAGCAGCAGAAGAAATGGAGTCATTTTCTTCACCAAAAATAGGAAGATTTAATACTGGTTTGGGGATTGCATCTGCCGGGTTAGCTACCATTAATGGTGCGTTATCGGCGAAAGGTGACTATGATTCGTTGACGAGTAAAACCTCATCTCCTCTTGATAAACTTTCGGCTGGCGTCAATCTTGCTACCTATGCTGTGGATGCCGCTACGCTGGGATTTACTGTGGCAGAAGCTGCAGGTATCGGGGGGAAGATAGTATCTACGGCAGCAGCAGGGGCAGGTACAGCAGGGACTCTAATTGCTATTCCCGCAATGATACTAGCAACAACAGCATTAATCAAAAATGAATCAAAAAGTCAAACTGAAGCGGGTCTAGTACGAAATATGCAATTTGATTATTATAATTCTTCTTTAGCAGTCAACAGTCTTCTGGAAAAAACAAAAAAAATTGACAATGAGATTAATGGAAAATATGGCGATAACCCACCTAGGGTTGTGATAACAAATAACAATACTGCTGATTTTTTCCAAATGATGGCGAGTCGAAATGGAGATAAGACTGCTTCGGGCCAGTATCTTATGAATGAGAAAAACCCTGTAGGAAGAAGTAATATTTTAGAGAAATACAGTGATGTTGTGATTAGAAGTAATATGTCAGAGGGTAATCTCATGGCGTATGATCCCAAATCAACAGTCGAAACTGTGCCTAGGCTTTTTCAAAACAATGGCCAGGAGCATATTCTAGAAGATCAAAATGGACCTTATGGAAATAAAGTTAACATGGAAGATCGTCTTTTCGGCACAGGATATGCTAGTGCAGGAGAAGATAGATTCGAGCGATTTTACCAAATTAGAAATTTTAATTTTGGATTTAACGGAGTTACAAAAATTCACAAACCTGACGATCCAAAGTCAGCTTCATTAACGATGTCAGCCGGTTCTGCATATGTAAGTAAAGCCGTTAATCCAGAGGGAAACTGGGACTTAATGCATATAAGTGATCTAGCTGTAGCAAATAAACCTGCTTTCCCTCAAATGACTAAACCGGAGATAGTTCGCACTCCTGGGGAAGTTGCTAGTGAAGCAATGGGGCTTGGAGGAAACTTTATTAAAAAAGATAAAATGGAGGTTTACGAAAAAAAATGAAGGAGTGGAAATCTGCATTTCCAGTTTTTCTGGATGGGACACCAGTTATAAGAACTCCGAATCCGTTATCACGTTCTATCACTACGAGCGGTGAAAGGAAAACTGTCGTTGAAATGAACGATATTACTAACCCCGTAAAAATGAATCTGACCCATCCGGAAGATACAGTGATATTTAATCGACTACCTAATGCTGATATAGGAATTAACCTTAAAAAAGGTCATAATCCAAACATAAAGTACGATTATCTAGCAAGTGGCGAATCACCGCCTGTCCTTCAACAGTCGCGTCCTGACTATGATTGGTATTTATTTAGCAATGGGAAAAAACTTATCATAGCACATGATAGTTAAATGAATTTAGTAAACCAATTCAATAAGCTCTTGATGTAACGCAGATTTCTTCAATACTCCTTCAATCCCATTAAATTATTAAAAATTTAATGGGATTGAATCGTAAAGTGTTTTATTGTTTTTTATGTCGGATTTTTAATTCGCTTAAAACCCTTTTGTTGTAAAACAACACTAGCATATTGCACGGCTTTGTAGATTAAATCGAACTTTTGCTGAGTTCAAGGAACAGATCACGCATCCTCCCGACAACACAGGCCGTTCCATGGCAAAGCCCTTATCAATCGGGGTTCCATGGCTTTCTGGTTAGTGGTTGGATGACGAGGTGATTCAGGCCTGGTATGAGTAAGCAACACCCTCGTCCCGGGGAAGACCTCTGCGTTATTTTGACCTGGCCATCACACATCAACGCAACCGCTTCTCGCTTCAGGTCTGTTGTCAGTACTTTCGCCCAAGGCCACCTGAAGCGCTTCCTTATGACAATGGGCTCGCATTTATTCTGTCCGGATCGCATACCATTGCTCCGGGCTCACAATGACTGCAAATGAAAATTTGACAATCTGAGATCATTAACTTTTATTCTTTACCGAAACACTTTGATGGCTCAATTGTGTTGTGACACATGAGACAAAATGTCTTCTTTGTATGGTTTTTCAACACATTGTTCCACTCCTGTTGATGCCCATGTTGTGGGGGGGGATCTCTTAAAGCTGATAATCTGTCGATTTCGTAATAGGCACTCAGACAACCACAATAAGGGCATAATATCGGTCCGTTTTTAATCTTCATATCTCATCCTGATATTCGGTGTTAATAATAAAATACACAGTTGTAGCGGAGGGCAAACCGCATATGTTCCCGTCCGCGGCGTTCATTCTGTTTGGAGGGTTGCACCTGCTTATCCTGTGCCAGGGGGAATAAAACAGGACTTTAATCAGCGTGGCGAGCCGGACACTCTGTTTGTCCACCGAAAGGGAGCGAGCGACAATAATTTTATTTTCATCCATCAGCTGCTGCTGCAGACGTCGCTGGGTGACCGTTTTACCGCTTCCCACCACTCCACAGACCGCTATCAGTCGTCCTTCGCATATTGCCCCCTAATGTGTTTCACCAGTTGCTTATGGTGTGCGCCCGTCTGTTCAATAAACTGAGTCATTCCATAATGCTCCATCACTTCAACCCGCATGGTCTTCTCCTGATTGTCTGTTACGAAAATAGTCTCTGATGCGGGCAAGTACTTCACTACGGTTAGGCGATCGAACCGTTGCTGTAGTTGTAGCAGGGAGTCAGGCGGAATCGCGCTACGCCGGTTGCTCATAATTTTCCAACGCCCGGTAGACTGACACCCACCCAATCCCGAGCAGGCGGGCAATGGCCGTGGCCCCCATCTTCTCAGTGGTATACAGTCGATATACCTCAGCAGGATCTATGAAAGGTTTCCTTCCCCGTTTACGCCCCGGGCTTTCGCCGCGACAATGGCTGTTTTGCTACCCTGAACGTTACGCCCTGCTGATTCAGGGCAAATATAATGCCCTCCTGGTCCTTAATGCTGCGGATCAGGCGATCCACAAGAGCCACCATCAACGTATCACCGGATTGCAGGAACTCCAGCAGCTGCAATTCGCTCCTTACAGTCCGGCTGTTTCCGCTGACTTTTTCTGCATGAATGATTTCACAACCGGCAGCGCGGAGAATTTGTGTCCGCAGGGTAAGATCCTGGTCGCTGGTTGAAACAAGGGCATAGCCATAGAGTGCCATAATGAAGAAAACTGTCTCGAGTAGTGGTCAAGTAATACTGGCCACGGTTTACAGTAAGAACGGTATCTGTGCTCTGATTCTTCCGGCGTCAACCCCCCGTTGTAATGATGAGGTCTGACGCTATTGTAGTAGTTCAGGATATAACCGCCGATTTGACGCAGGGCCTCATCACTCCCTCCGTAACCATTTGTCGGAACCCATTCCGTTTTCAGACTACGGAAGAAGCGCTCCATTGGGCTGTTATCCCAGCAGTTCCCTCGCCGACTGACGCTTTGCTTTATCCTATAACGCCAGAGAACTTGTTGTAAGCGTCGCATTTGAACCGTCTTGACGCTTATGCAGAGGTGAGGTCGGTTTTCCACGGCAGCAGCTCGCGCACCCGATTCGCCGGCCAGTCCTGGATATGACTGAGCACGTAACGCAGCCACCTCTCCGGCTCCACGCCGTTGAGTTTGCACGTGCCGATCAGCGAGTACAGTATCGCAGCACGTTCTCCGCCTGCATCTGACCCGGCGAACAACCAGTTTTTGCGCCCCAGCGCGACACCGCGCAGGGCGTTCTCTGCGATATTGTTGTCGATTTCCGCCCAGCCGTTCTCGCAGTAGAGGGTCAACGCATTCCACTGTTTCAGCAGATAAGCGAACGCCTTCGCCATCTCCGCGTGGCGCGACAGCGTTTTCATCTGTATCTGGATCCAGTCGTACAGCGATTGCATCCGCGGCACCGTCTTCGCTTTTCTGACCGACAGTCGCTTCTCCGGCGGGCTGCCGCGTATCTCGGCTTCGATGGCGTACAGCTCACCGATGCGTCTCAGCGCTTCCCTGTTTTTCCGGCTCGCGGATACGTTGCTGCTCTGCAGTAATGGGGGGCGCAGAGGGCGTGCTCCCCTGACGCTCTTGCCTGAGCTGGCGTACCCAGCTCTCAAGCGTGGTAGAGCCGACATTCATCGCCTCACTGGCTTGTCTATACGAGTATCCCTTATCAACAATCAGCTGTGCACATCCAGCCTGAGCTCTGGGGTGAAAGTAAGCTTAGTTTTCTTGTTCATTAAGTCACCTGTTTCATGTTGAGGTGAGAATATCACCTTTAATCAGGTTGCCAAATTTACTGTGCCACTACATCGTTTAACTCTAGATGATGAAAACGTAACATCAGATGGGACACAATATAGGAAACATCAGGCATGAAATATGCCTGATGTTTATAAGTTTAACTAAAGAGCTTCTCTAACAACTTCTGATTATGCTTAACAGCATTCATCAGCAGATTCTGCTTCTGTTCCTCAATATTCTGTTTCATTCCATCCTCGGTGAGCTTATCCGACTGCCCCTTCAGACTATTCAAGCTTGAAGCTGAAGCTGAGCTATTGTTATCAATACCATTCATATGAAAGCCTCCGTTTATATTCACTTTATCGACCACAAAAAGGTCATAAGATTAGTGAACATAGTAGTGAAGAAGTTCCCTTACTCCATCTGCTGCTTATCGCTTCGTGTAACAATCAGCGTGCCGTACCGGCGCGTAATGCTGAGTTGATCATCCGGGCTGTTGATAAGGTTCAAAAAAGTCTGCCATTCCCACTTCTCGGCCTTGATGTTGATAACGGGGCCGAATTTATCAACGAAGCCTTGTTTGAATACTGTTCTGTATCGCACTGACCCGCTCCGTAGCCTGGCAGGAAGGCGCAGTGAATCCTTTACATCATCCAACTCCATCCAAACCTCGCCACTGGCGAACCCGTGCAGATCTCTTCGCTGACGTCTGGAACGAAATAGAACGCTGGCTTAAAGATGAACGTAAGCGTCGCATTTGAACCGTCTTGACACTTATGCAGAGGTAAGGTCGGTTTTCCACGGCAGCAGCTCGCGCACCCGATTCGCCGGCCAGTCCTGGATATGACTGAGCACGTAACGCAGCCACCTCTCCGGCTCCACGCCGTTGAGTTTGCACGTGCCGATCAGCGAGTACAGTATCGCAGCACGTTCTCCGCCTGCATCTGACCCGGCGAACAACCAGTTTTTGCGCCCCAGCGCGACACCGCGCAGGGCGTTCTCTGCGATATTGTTGTCGATTTCCGCCCAGCCGTTCTCGCAGTAGAGGGTCAACGCATTCCACTGTTTCAGCAGATAAGCGAACGCCTTCGCCATCTCCGCGTGGCGCGACAGCGTTTTCATCTGTATCTGGATCCAGTCGTACAGCGATTGCATCCGCGGCACCGTCTTCGCTTTTCTGACCGACAGCCGCTTCTCCGCCGGGCTGCCGCGTATCTCGGCTTCGATGGCGTACAGCTCACCGATGCGTCTCAGCGCTTCCGTGGTGATGTCGGTCGGCGTGCGGACATGAACGTCGTGGATTTTTCGCCGCGCATGCGCCATGCAGGCGGCTTCCGTGATGCGCCCGTTCTCATACAGCGCGTTGTAGCCCCCATACGCATCAGCTTGCAGGATACCGCTGTACCCGGCCAGGTGCTGCTGCGGATGGATGCCCTTGCGGTCCGGTGAGTACGCGAACCACACCGCCGGCGGCATCACCGAGCCCGCGTTGCGATCATCACGCACATAGACCCACAGACGGCCGGTGCGGGTCTTGCCACTCCCCGGCGCCTGCACCGGCACCGGGATGTCGTCGGTGTGCACCTTGCCCGGCATCAGCACATACTCCCGCAACAGCTCATACAGCGGCTCCAGCAGTTCGCTGACCGCGCCCGAGCGTGGCCCGACTCAGCTCCACACCCTGTCGACGGTAGATTTCCGACTGGCGGTAGTGCGGCGTGTGTTCGGCGAACTTCGCCGTGACGATGCGCGCCAGCAGGCCGGGACCGGCGTAGCTGCGCTCGAGAGGTTTTGAGGGCATCGGCGATTGCACGATGGTGTCGCACCGGCAACAGCTCAGCTTTGGCCGCTGCGTTTCGATGACCTTGAAGGCGCTGCTGATGAGCTCCAGTTGTTCCGAGATATCGCACCCGAGCAGGCTGAGGCCACCGCCACACGCCGGGCAGGCACTTTCTTGCGGAGGGAGCTCGCGTGTTTCGCGCGGTACGCTGGCTGGCAAGGGCTTGCGAGCAGAGGACTGCCGCAACGGCTGCGGCAACGCCGGATCATGCTGTTCGCCCAGCGTCTCCGCCAGCTCTTCCTGCAGGGCGTTGATGCGTTCTTCCGCTTCGCGTACCTGGCGCTGCGTTTTTTCCCGCAGCTTTTCGGAGCTCTTGCCGAACTGCATACGTTGCAGTTTGGCAACCAGGGCTTTCAGCCGGTTGATTTCGCTGGCATACGCCGCCACCCGTTGCGAGAGCAGGCGATTGTACTCCGCCATTTGGCGAAGCGTGTTTTGCTGCTCCAACAGTTGCGCCCGGAGCCGGGCGTTTTCATCGGGATAGGAGGTAACCATCTCCCTACCTTACAACAGGTTATATCCGCAGGCCAGGCCGTTCCATCCGTTGCGGGTGTTTCCAGTTGATGCCTTCCAGCAGCATCGCCAGCTGGGCCGGCGTCAGATGGATTTTTCCATTTTTCGCCGCCGGCCAGACGAAGCGACCGCGCTCCAGGCGTTTGGTGAACAGGCACAGGCCATCGGCGTCGGCCCACAGCACTTTAATCATGTCGCCACGGCGTCCCCGGAAGATAAAGACCTGGCCAGAGAACGGATTGTCACGCAGCGTATTTTGAACCTGCGAGGCCAGCCCATTGAAGCCGTTGCGCATGTCGGTGATGCCGGCCACGATCCAGATGCGACTGCCCGCCGGCAGCGACATCATCGGCGAGCTCCTTTCAACTCACGGATCAGCATGCTCAGCAAGGCAGGACTGAGCGCGCCCCGGAGCCTTAACGTGCCGCCAGGCAGCACCAGTTCACATTCCGCGGCATCGGAGGGTGGTGTTTTATCTGCTTCAGTTATAGGCGGTGGTGATGACACATCTTCCAGTTCAACCGGCAGCAGGCAGGGCTCGGCAGGGAGGGGCGTGCCGAGGCGTCCCTGTTTGTATAGATTGCGCCAGTTGAACAACAGGTTGTCGTTGATGCCATGCTCGCGCGCCAGCCTGGCGGTACTGACGCCTGGCTGCATCGATTGCTCAACCAGCGCCAGCTTGAACGCCAGCGGGAAGTTGGGTCTGCGCCCCTTTCTTTTGGGTTTCGATGGCACGGCCGTTATCGGTGCTTGTCGCGGTGGTGATGCAGAGGACCGTGACCGTTTTTTACCGGGATAAAGGGTGCGCTCCAGCGTCATTTCGTTGACGGGCCAACGAACACCGGCCTTGATAGCGCGCTGGAAACAGCTGTTGATCGTTGACCTGGGCAGCCCCAGCTGTTTGGCGATGCGGTTCTGAGACAGCCGTTCCTGATAGTGAAGACGAAAGACCTCAAGCAACCATGCCCGTTCACTCATAAAATAATGTCCATTAA
>Ga0302349_1000453_pt1 | contig 49195 bp, 48 predicted proteins | sample PhyAR1_FD_202176 | JGI IMG/M metagenome (GOLD analysis project Ga0302349, IMG submission 202176) | Leaf surface microbial communities from alfalfa plants in UC Gill Tract Community Farm, Albany, California, United States - DLSL A.R1... | ecosystem: Host-associated > Plants > Phyllosphere >... | reverse complement strand
GACCGTTGTCCTGGGCCGCCTTCGGGGGAATTCTGGCTGGTGCATCAGAGCGGCTCGCTCCTGAAGTTCCTTAACAACGGGGAGGTCATGCTGAGTGCAAAAGAGAGGCTCATCTATGACGCACCGGCACATCATTTCACCGGCGGCGACGTCCTGATGGATGGCAATCTTGTCGTGAAGAAACAGATCAGTGACCTCAATGGTAAGTCGGGTACGGTTGATAACATCCGGGTCATCTATAACGGGCACAGACATCTGGAAACTGGCAGGGGAAGTCTGTCCATGACGCCGGACAGAACAATAGGTCAAAAATTATCTCATGTATGACATCTGGCATTTCACCGGTGGTGATCTGAATATTTCACCGGCTGGCGATCTACGACCGGTCAGCAGCACGGAGCGTGGTAAACAGCGCATCCTTCGACGGCTTATGACCAACCCGGGTGAATATCTTTTCCATCCGGAATACGGTGCGGGGCTCGGCGCCAAGGTAGGTGACGTCGTTCTTGTGAATGAATGGAAGGCGCTGATTCGTGGACAACTTCTGCTTGAGGAGGCTGTTGCTCAGCAACCGCCACCGGAAGTTACGCTCAGTCTTATCAGTCAGGGTGTCAGTGTCATCATCCGTTATACCGATGCCATCGCCGGTACCCCGGAAACCCTTATATTTGACGTGTCGGGCTAACTGTATGACTTCTTTGAATCTGAAATCCTTTGCAGAGCTGGTGAGTGATCAGATTGCAGCCCTTCAGGGACGGGTCCGGGGGCTGGTGGATTTGTCTGTCGGCAGTATTCTTCGTTCACTCGCAGAGTCAAATGCCGGTGTAGTGATGTGGATACAGCAGCTTATTGTCAGGCTGCTGGTAACAACCCGTGCGTCTACCTGTACCGGCGAAGACCTTGATAGCTGGATGGCGGACTTCAGCTTTATCCGGCTGTCAGCAGTACAGGCAACCGGAACATTGACATTCAGCCGCTTTACCGCAACGCAGCCGGCACTGATCCCTGTGGGGTCCAGAGTCAGTACAGCAGACGGTACGCAGACCTATACCGTTATCGAGGGCATGTCGCGTTCTGACATGGCTAAAACTGAATCGGGTTACGACCCCGGGCAGGTCGCTTATTTTATGCGTGCCGGTGTGCGCTCTGTTGAGGCAATGGTCAGAGCGGAAAATGCCGGCGCGGCCGGTAATGCACAGATCGGCATGGTGTCCGTCATCATGGGGTCGGTACCTGATGTTGATACCGTTACCAATACGGCTCCTTTTTCTGACGGCAAAGATGCCGAATCAGACGATGATTTCCGGACGCGCTTTGTGGCGTGGATTTCTTCGCTTTCCCGGGCAACGAAATCAGCTATCGGGTATGCATTATCCACGCTGCAAAGTGGTATTACCTACACCCTGACAGAAAATGAAATACCTGATGGCCAGCATAAGCCAGGATATTTCTACGCCATTATTGATGATGGCAGCGGCAAACCAGACGATGAGCTGCTTAATCGCGCCCGGCGCGCCATCGACGACGTGAGGGCCTTTACCGTTGCCTTCGGTGTGTTTGGCCCCAGGGTTATTGAAGCAAGGGTCTTTATGGTCATTACAACTGAAGCTGCAGATAAACATGCTGTGGTCGCTGCAATGGTTCGTGCTGCGATTGAAAATTACATTACAGGCCTCAGACTGGGGCAGCTGCTCTCCTGTTCACGTCTTTCGAGCATTGCATATGATACCAGCCCACTTATCACTAATGTCACATCGGTAACCCTCAACGGCGGAACGTCTGATCTTCCGGCGACGGACAAAGAGGTTATCCGTGTCGGCAGCATCGTGGTGAGTTAAATGGCGAAAGGTGATCAGGACGAAATTAAAGGCAGGCTCCGGGAACTGCTGCCACCCGCATGGTTCAGTTCGGACAGCCCGATTCTGGATGCTATTTTAACGGCAGGTGCACAGGCTCTGGCCTGGTGCCATTCACTCCTTACCCTGGCGGGATTACAAACGAGGATTGGCACGGCTTCAGAGGGATGGCTTGATCTGATAGCACATGATTTCTTCGGAAAAGAAGTGCAGCGGGCTATGGGTGAGCCCGACGAGGTGTTCAGAGATCAAATCAGGAATAGCCTGTTCAGTGAAAAGGGAACGCGGCAGTCCATCACTGACACGCTTAAGAATATGACCGGACACACGCCGGTCATTTTTGAGCCACAACGGCCTATGGATACAGGTGTGTACGGTGGCCCGATGATGGGTTACGGCGCAGCAGGCGGATATGGTTCCTGTGTTCTGCCGTGTCAGGCATTTATCATTGTGCACCGGCCGGCGGGAGCGGGGATCCCCTGCGTCGCCGGGTATGCTTCTGGCACTTCAGGTTACAGCATCGCCTCCCGCGGCGAGTATGCGTCTCAGAAAATGATCTACGGCTTTGTTAAAGACCCGCAGATTTACAGCGCCATAGCAGCAATCAAACCCGAAGGGACCCTTGTCTGGGTGCGCATTATATAAAACTACGTCTTACCGTATTCAGTTCAGGGCTGCCTTAAGGGCGGCCTTTTTTACAGGAGATAGTATGGATCGCCAGATTGTATATCCGGGCGCTATTCCGCTTGAGACTGACCTGCTCAACACAAATAAATACGCGATGACTGGTCTGTCAAAACTCGCGTCAGTCCTGATGGGAACGGCTACTTATCTGCGTGGGCTGGTATGTACGCCCTCTGTTCCTGCTTCGATGACCATCCGTGTCGGACCCGGAGAGATTTACAGTCAGCAGAATATCGATAATACCGCGTATTCTTCACTTGCAGCCGATACGTCAGACACCATCCTGAAGCAAGGGGTTGTGACTACGACCACGGAATTCCCGCTGAAAGCGCCGGAGATGGCAGGATACAGCATTAACTATCTGATTCAGGCTGCTTATGCCGATCAGGATTCTGGTGCGACTTTACTGCCGTACTATAACGCGGCGGAGCCATCCGTTGCGTTCAGCGGCCCCGGCAACTCAGGTACAGCACAGAATACGGTACGCGCAGGTGTCTGTGAGCTGGTACTTAAAGCGGGTATTGCTGCAAAGACCGGCTCACAGTCAACGCCATCCGTCGATGCAGGCTACATTCCGGCGTGGGTTATCACCGTTGCACATGGCACATCAGCTGTCACTGGGGCGAATATCGCTGCAGCAGATAACGCCCCTTTTTTACCGGAAGGGGGGCTGGTTACAGCCATTCAGCAGGGCTCAATGACCTGCGCCACGGACAGTGGAGAATCCAATACTTATGTTGCGCGTATAGTTCCGCCGCCGCCTGCATTCAGCGATGGAATGCGGCTCGCTTTTAAGGCCAGAAAAGCAAATACAGGACCTGGTACGCTCTCCATAAATGGAAGCGCTGCATATCCCATTTTCTCATCTGTAAATACCGAACTGCTTGGGGGTGAAATTGTCAGCAGCGGAAGCGTTGAAGTCCGTTGGGACAGCGCCTTAACCGCCTGGATTATGTGCGGAAGCGCAGGCGGGGCCTTGCCGGTGGCTGAGGCCACCGGGCCCGGTCATGCGATTAATCTGCGTCAGGCGGATGAACGGTATCAGGCTAAAGGCTGCGGGCACTTTCTGCCTCTTACTGGTGGGAAGCTCGACGGGGATCTTCACATTAATGGGAGCCTTGATGTACTCGGGGAAATCCGTCTGGGGGAGGCGAAGCTATCTGACAACGGGGATATTACTGGTAAACGCTGGGGACAAAACCAGAATGACAGCGGGTTGTTATCAGAATGGATCCAGCGTGAAATGAAAAATGCATTGGACTGCGGTGAGGCGGGCGATTACTGGTGGTACAAGAATAAGCTTAGCGGCCTGATTTTTCAGGGTGGGAAATTATCGAGAGAAGATAACAGGACTTCTGTAATGTTTCCGTTGACGTTCCCTTTCGCATGCTGGGGGGTTCAGGTGACGTTAACTAAAACCGGCCATAAAAGCACCTACAACCCCAGCATCCATTCTTATTCAAAACGTGAGTTTACCATCTTCCTTGGTGAACAGGAGAAAGAATGTTTCTGGTGGAGCATAGGGAAGTGATTATGATTTATGGATTTAGTGCAAAGACAAACTCATTCTATCTGATGGACAGTGAGGCCGATTACAGAAAAAATGGAAGCTGGCCGGATGATGTAAAGCCTGTATCAGATGAAGTCTGGGCAAAATATTGCGTGCAGCCACCCTCAGGTAAAGCACGCGGCGCGGATGAGCAAGGCTTGCCTTGCTGGGCAGATGCGCCCGAGCCTGATAAGCACTCGCTTTACGAAATGGCACTGCAAAAAAAGAGTTATTTACTTTCAGAAGCCGATCGTGAAATCCGGATGCTGAATGTTGTATTCGATGTGGGTGAGTTGACCAGAGAAGAAAAAAACAATCTAATGAAGTGGAAAACCTACCTGGCAGCTTTATACCGTATTGATCCTCATGATGCGCCAAATATAAGCTGGCCGGTTGAGGTCACTGAAAATTTGACGGAAGATTAAATGCGAAAAAAATATCCGTCCCACCGATGAAAGGGCAGATTAATATGAGGTGATGCAACATGAATGCTTAACAAGCATTATTTTATTATTTGTCTGGCGAATCAGTAAAACAAGACGACTGATTGTTAATTGATCAGTCAGGATTTTTATTCGACGCTGAAGCTATATGGCTTATCTTAGCAATCTCAATTCGCAGGGCAAGCATAAGCGGTAAAAAAATGATTTTTTATTGTTGAATTCCGGGGTATATAAAAAGATAATAAATTCATAAAGATAGTTGTCATCATGAATTCCTTTTTATTAATCAACCCAGGCGGCCGCTGAGCAAAAAAATATACGTGACGATTAGTGTGCAACACCTCTCTGAGCTAAAGTTTGCGCTTGTCTTTCAGCCGATCTGTCGGAAGAATTCTGCTCAAAAACCTTTCATTTTTCTTCTGCAAAACCTTTGATATCTTTTTGAAAAATCACAGGATTATTTTTTAAAATTTGCAGGTCTTTGTATGTGGAATTATTAATTATATCCTTTTAAATCATATAGATAACTAAGATTGTGGTCGCTATGGCTACGGGATTAAAGCCAACACCGACTGGAAGAAGACGCTCGGCACCGAGTGGCGGCAGTATGAAGAGGTGTTCCCTAAGCTGCAGAAATCGGCCATCGACATTATCTCGCTGGAGTGTCAGAACTCACGCGTGCCGATGGATCTGATTGAGCTGATCCGCGGCAAAAAGGTGATGGTGGGGGCGATTGACGTGGCAACCCACGCCGTTGAAACCGCCGAACAGGTCGCCGACACCCTGCGTAAGGCGCTGCAATTCGTTGATGCCGATAAACTTTATCCGTCGACCAACTGCGGCATGGTGCCGTTATCCCGTCAGGTTGCCAGCGGCAAACTGGCCGCGTTAAGCGCGGGAGCGGATATCGTGCGTCGGGAAATCCTCGGCAAGTAATTCCCCTAAGCCAAAGCAGGCTCATGCGCCAATCCGCGTGAGCCTTTTTGTTTCTGTATTATTTTTATAATCAGAATGGCTACCACTCTTTCCATCCTGAATGACATTGTCGCCAGTTTAATGACAGGACTATAAGCGCTCTACCGGCCAAACCTGCGTTGTCCTTTTTCGGGATTAAAGTAAAGGCCCGCTTTAGCCCTGCAGCTCAGGATCACACCTTGTTTATTCTTTCTCTTGAGCAGGGGGAGTAAACCAATTTGGTTTTGTCACGATAATCGGCTGTTCGGGCTGGCTGATAAAATTCGGTGACATAATCTGAACACCAAATTCGTTAAACACATCCTGTATATGCCCATGGAGAAGACTTCTTACCCCAGCGAGTGACTCTCCCGGCCGGAGCCGGACCTGTAGCTCATACATCACATACCAGTCCTGAAGTGCCAGTTGCCGCACCAGCGGCGTGATATCGTGATTAATACCGGTGGTGCGGCTGGCAGCAAGCTCCAGCATCGCCTCAACCTGCCGCCACGGCGTGTCATAACCAATGGTGACGCTGGTCGTCATGTTGACGCCTTCACCTTTTAGCGTCGCGCTGAGATTGACTATCCTGCCGCTAACCACCACGGCATTGGGAACCGTCACTTCATAATTCTCACGGGTGAGAATTTTGGTGGCCAGCATGCCCACTTCACTGACCACGCCCTCATGATCGGCAATCCTGATCACTTCCCCTTTGCGCAGTGCCCGCGAGTAGGTGAGCACCAGCCCGCTCATGGCATGGTTCATCACCCCAGCCGAGCCCAATGTCAGCATCAGGCCGAAGAATACGCTGATCCCTTTGAAGGCGAGCGAATTGGCACCCGGCAGGAAGGGATACGCCGCTGATAGCGCGAATAACCAGATGACGACGCTGATCAATTTACGCGTCACACCCACCGTATCCGGATGCAGGCCCGGCAGGTTTAAGTGTCCGGTCTCAACCCGCCTCAGCACCAGTCTGAGTAAGCGAGTCACCAGCGCCGTAATAAGGAAGATGACAACGACAATCAGTAAGCCTGGCAATGCGGAAAATATGGCCAGCCCCAGACGCTGTAGCAGACCTGCCGCATAACCTCCCAGCTCCATGCCCCAGATCCGCGTCCAGGGAAACAGCCGTAATACCCAGCTCACCCAGAGGTAAAATGCCATGAGGAAGGCCGCGGTAAGGACTATGGCATAGAGCCGTACCTCAATCGGACCAAGAAAGGCGCGCAGTGCGCCCGGGATGATGCTTTTCTGTTTTGTACGTCGGACAGCATAGCGCTGCTTCAGCCAGCTATGGGAGCGCAGGGCAAACAGGACGAATGCGCACATCATAAGCACGCCCAACAGACTTTTACCCGCTGAGATCAGCAAATAACGCGATGAATACTGCTCAGACAATGATTGCCGAAGTGTGTCGAGTCGCAATCTGACACGTTCCGCCGCCTGCGCAAGCGTCAGGTCATCCCCTTCATCCAGATCGCCCTGCGCCAGCAGCATAAAGGGTTTTCCATTGACAGAAAAAAGCACGGCAGGCTGACCGTATCGAGTTATATCGTGCGTTTCGACCGGTTGGGCCAGATCGTTATCATTCAGTTTGCGCAGGGCTGTCACGATACGCTTAACGCGCTCTTCGGGCGTGGTAAGCCCAAATTTTGCCTGTAACATGACAACCGGCTGGTTAAGCAGCGACAACGTACGCGCGTGTTCCTGTGGGGAGGGCGACTGGCGTGGTTCCGCACCGATCGCATTTTGTAGAGTAAAAAGCATCAGGCAACAGCACAGCCATTTTACCGCATTGATCATTTTGCCTCCGAAAACCCTTCTTTGCCTGGCGGTAAAACAGTCCGTAAGGCAGCCACCAATGGGGATTACTGAAATTGCCAGGTATAGGAAATCAGAAAGCGTGTGTCGGGATCGTCCAGATAGATATTGTTATCCATAATCAAGGTCAGAAGGTTCACTGAACTCTGTTGATCAAAATGGTAACCTGCGCCGAATCCGCCAAAATAGCCCTGGTAATGGGTACCTTCCTCATTTCTGGAGCCGTAAAAGCCGGCGGCAAATCCAATCCGGCTCACGCTTACTGGTTATCCCGGAAGCGTGACTGCCCCGGTCTGTTTCCGTCATTCTGGACACTAAAGCTGGTTCAGGAAAATCTGGTAATGCGGCTGATTATTTTCCCTGAGCGCTTTTACAGCTGACAGTACGGCGGAATGATCATGAGTGCTGTTCAGGAAGCGGGTCCTTAGCTGTTCATCAGATAGAGACACAGGTAGCTGACACTTTTGTCGCAGTTCATCGGTGATCTTCTGCTGCCTCAGCGCAAACGTCAGATTTTCATAAGCGGAGTTAGCCAGTGCTGCCGTTTGCGACAGCAGCACCACCAGAATCGGTATCAGGTCTTTCATTGTTACCTCCCGGCCCGTTTTGGCGTTTAAACCCGGCGAAACCCCTTACTTATGGTTTTGATCCGCAGCACATTGGGCCGGGTCAAACACCGTTTTCCACTCTTTTTTCATATCAACAATCACCCAACCCTTCTGGGGTGCCAGTCTGAGTCCGCTGATCAACTTTCCGCTGGCGGGCGGATGCGCATCATAGGCATATTCGCGCGCGGCATCGGTGTGATGAACCAGTAAACCAAAGGTTTTATAGGCCGGATTAGCTGAGGTGTACTGCAGCATCGGCACATCGCCGTCACTGTTACCAAACGCGCCAACCGGACGCCGCCCCATAAACAGATGAATGGCGACCGGCTTCATCGCTTCGTCATCGTAGAAAGCACCGTTCATGGTTTTCCGCAGTTGCGTGCCATTATCGGTCAGGGAAAACTCACTTAGTGAAAAGGAGCCGATAACCTGTTCGGGTGGAATGCCATACATTTTTTCTGCCAGCACGCGCATAAAATCGATGCCACCGCCTGACACAATCCAGGTTTTGAAGCCGTTACTGCGCAGATAATCCAGCAACTGGCGCATCGGCTGATAGCCAAGCTGGTCATATCGGCAACCGAAACGCACATGCTGATGACTCCCGACCCAGTTGCTGACCCGCTGACGGAATTCTTCGGTTGTCATACCGCTGTGCGTAAGGGTCATCAACTGTATCAGCCCCTTTTTGCCCGACTGCTTCACCGCGTTCAGGTCGTTGTTAATGACCGCCTGCACCAGGGCATCGTTATTCCATTCCGGGTGTTGCGGGGCGAGGCGTTTGATTTCATCCATCACAAACTGCAGCTGAAAGGTCAGCGGCGCTTCTGGCCACAATGTGCCGTCATTATCAAACACCACATAACGCTGACTGACTGGAATGAAATCTTTGCTATCCGACGAGGTGGTTTCCTTTACCCACGTTTCAATAGCCTGCTTTGAGTGACCCTCATTCCATGCGCTAAGCGGGTCCTCTGCCGCGAAAGCCGAACCGAGATGAGCCATCATCAGTAATGCCAGCAAGGGTTTCAATTTCATTATTTTTGCCTTTTGGTGGGAATGAGGTCGGGCAGCGGGACGATCCGCCAGTATTCTTGTGTACGCTGAACCAGCCTTTGCAGGCTCTGGATAATCCTGTGTCGGAAAAAGAAGCCTGCGAGCAGAAGCACCATTACCATCGCCGCGCCGGTCAGCCAGGGCATCCAGTTGATCGGGGCGCGGGCTTTCAACGCCTGTTCACTGCCCGCCGGACGCGCAGCGGCAAAGGTGTAATGGGCGCCAGGCAATTCAGCCAGCCGCCACTGGTGCTGGCGCGTATCCCACCAGCGCAAACGCAGCGGCGGGATCACCAGTTCACCGGCCTGAGATGGCAGATAACGCAAGCGTTCCTCACGCTGTGCGCCGACAATCTCATCCCGTCCCTGCGTCAGGTTGCTGTTTACCGGAGGCAGACGCTGCGCACCGGAGCCGGGAATGGCATACAGCAGTTGCGGAATTTGCACCGCAATCACATCGGTCGCGCGCAATGTCACGACCCGTTCTATCACGTCACCGACGTGTAACTGCTTATCCTCCTTTGCGCGGTAGATGTGCCACTGTTGCGAAAGTTCAAGCGTGCTGGCGGGTAAAAATCGGTCCGGCTGACGCACATCAGCGGGCCAGTTGACCGATTTCTCCAGCACCGGCAACGACACCGTTTTTGGTGGCTGATTCGCGGAGTTCATTACCACATCGGTGGCAGGAAAACGCAGTGTGCCCTGATCCCATGCCATTACCTGGCGTTCCATGCGGATGCCGCTCCAGCTGATACCTTCACTATTACGCGTCACCAGCTGGTTGGGAAGCGGCGTGTTAAGCAGATTGCCGTTTTCAATTACCATCTCCGGCCATTGCGGCGGCGGATTAAACCAGCTGTCGGTCCAGAAGGTCACGGCAAGGGTTACCGGCTGGCCCGGCACCAGTTGCCCGGGCGCCACCAGCTCACGCGTCATGGCCATTTCGGCCCGAACCGGCAGACTGAGCAGCAGTAACAGACAAACGACAAATCTCTTCATGGTGCCTCCGCCGGGGCTGAACGGTAGAGATTTTCCAGTAATCCGCCGGGTGACAGCGTGAGGTTGCTGTACCACTGTTCCGCCGAGGGTGCCGCCCCGGTGATGGGCTTCATATCCAGCTGGTTTACCCCCTGATCGGGTTTAAGATCGTGCTTAATAGCGTCAGGATCTTCATCCTTTTGCTCATGCTGATCGGCCTGACGATCGCGTTCTTTTTGCCGCAGTTGCATGAGGATACGCGCGATTTTTGCCCGGTTTTGCTGAGCCATCTCCCATTCAGGTCGTAAACTCAGCGCCTGATCATAACTGTTCAGTGCCTGCTGCCAGGATTTCTGTTGTGCATAACAGTTACCCATCCACAACAGGCTGTCCGCACTGGCTGGAACCTGTCGGAAAGCACCCAGAGCCTGGACATAATCTTCTGCATAATAAAAGGCGATACCTCGCCGTAACGGGTCCTGAAAGCGCTGGGCAGCGGCCTGATAATCCCCGCGGTCAAACGCGAACTGACCCTGCACATCGGGGCGTATCCAGGCATCCAGCAGTGCCGCTGAACTGCCAGGTGACCAGGCGAGCAGCGGCAGCACCATCACCGTCAGGCAGAATAGCTGCTGTCGCCAGAGCAGCAGAAGCAGCAGCATCGGGATGATCAACAGATAGCCGCTGTTTTTCCACTGCAAGTCCTGTCGGCTATTCTGCTGCGCCGTCACACTCTGCTGGATATGATCGCTGACCGCGCGAAGGTCACCGTCATCGGCAGAGACCAGCGTTACCGGAATACCGCCATCACGGATTTGTTCGAATCGCGCGACATCGAGACGCGTATCAATCCCTTGCGCCGCCTGCGCTTCCGGCAGCCGTCCACCGTTTGCCGTGCCCGCGACCCAGATCTGTAGCGGCAACTTTTGCTGCCGCAGCCAGTCAGCGTCCTGCGCTGTAATATTGTCAGCCACCAGTATCAGCGCGCGCGGGGCTTCGGGCGAAGCCGGCAGGTTTTTCAGCGCCAGCCCTACAGCCTGTCTCAGTCCCGATCCTTCACCTTGTGGCACCAGCGTCGGCTGCTGAGCCGTCAGGAACAGATTATAAAAATCGGCATCACTGGTCAGCGGCGTGGTCAGCCAGGCATTCGCGCTGTAAACCACTAAACCAAAGTGGCTGCCGGGCATGTGTGCCATCAATGCGGCGATCTTCTGCTGCATGCGCTGATGGCGGTCAGGCGGCACATCCTGCGCCAGCATGCTGAGATCCTGCTGCATGATCACCATCACATTATTTTCGGGCGTGAATGCGGCGGGCAGGTCGCGTTGCCAGCTCGGACCGGCTAACGCCAGGATTCCCAAACCAAAAAACCACGGCAACACCTGACGCGCACGCACGCGTTGACCTTTAATCAGCGCCGCGGCAAAAGGTTTTTCCATGACACGATGCCAGGCACTGGCTGAGCGTTGCGCTAAAAAATAGAGTAGCGGACAGAGCAACAAACCCAGTAATCGCCAGGGATAGAGGAAGTGAAGATCACTCATGCGCGTCGCCTCTTCATCATCGTGCTGCCGATGGCAAACAGCAGTAACAGCAGCAGCGCAGCGGTCAACGGCCAGACGAACAGCGGCCGATGCCAGGATAAGCCCAGCGTTTTGACCTGTTCCGGCGTCTGAGCATCAATTTGCTGCCAGACCTGCGCCAGCGCATCGCGGTTCGTCGCTGCACGCCAGGCGTTACCGCCGGTGATACTGGCGATGTTGTCCAGCAGCACCGTATCGACTTTATCTTCGCCGTGACTATTGACGTCACCAAAGGCGATGGTGTGCACCCTAACGTGATGCGTAGCGGCCAGCTGAGCCGCGAGCCTGGGCTCCAGTTGAGAAGCAGTGTCATTGCCATCGGTCAGCAGAATCGCCATTTTGGACGCGTCAGCGTCAAGGCTCTGATCCAGTAGTTTGACCGCCACGCCCAGCGCATCACCCACTGCAGTCTGCTGCCCAATCATGCCCGACGCGAGCTGGCTGATGCGTGCCTGCAGCGCCTGCTTGTCTTCGCTGATCGGCGCAAAAGGCCACGCCTGGCTGGCAAAAATCACCAGACCGATGCGATCGTTTTTGCGCTGGCTGATAAAGGTGCGCACCGTTTGCTGTACTGCCTGTAAACGCGTCTGTCCGTTCTGACCATCGTTCTTCTCCATCGATCCGGAGACATCCAGAATCAGTACGATATTGCGCATCGGTTTTATTATTGTTTTTGGTGGCAACAGATATTCGGGCCGGGCCAGTGCGACAATCATTAAGCACCAGACTGCCCAGAACAGCAGCCGGTGACGCCAGCTGGCCTGCGGTGCCGGGGCTGAAAGCTGCAGGGCTTCAGCCAGTTCGGGTAAAAAGGGCACCCGGACCTGTTCAGTCACCGGTTGCTTTGCTGGCAGCAGATAGTGGGTCAGCAGCGGTAAAAACAGCAGCACACCCGCCCACGGCCAGGCAAAATCGATCCGTGAGAAAAAGTCAGACATGAGGCAGCGTCTCCAGCCAGTGACGTAACTGCGTTGCGATACGCTGATTGATAGGGCTCTCCAGTTCATTGTCAGGCTGACAATAACGGCGACACAGCAGCGTGCGCAGCTCCTCGTCCAGCGGTGTCTGCGCCAGGATCTGTTCCGGCGACTGCCACTGGCTGACCCGGGCGCGCGGATGTTGCACCAGAAGCACCCGTTTAACCCATATTATCCAGCCATCCACCTGTTGCTGGGTCAGTTGCTTACGTGCTTCGCGCCGCCAGCGGTTGCGACGAAAACGCGCCAGCATGTTCAACAGGACAATGAAAATGATCAGCAACACTATTATGCCGAGCACCGTCCAGCCAGCGGGTAGCGGGAACCATGAGGCGGCGGCTGGCAGAGCAGGATGCGCCAGTTCCGGTGTGCTAAATCCTTTTGCCAGCATGCGCATCCTCCTGCTGTAGCTGTGGCAGCACGGCTTGACCCGTCACGATAGTTTTCACCGTGATCCCCACGCGCTGTAACCGGCGCTGCTGCTGCGACAGACGCCCGGTGACGCTTTGCTGAATGCGACGGCTAAGGTGGGGCGTCAGCGTCAGCGCGGTGCTTACGTCATGGTAATAAGCCGCCAGCTGACCGCGCGGCGGCAGACGGCGATGAAGATCGTCCAGGGTGACAAAGGCGGTAATGTCACAGCGGCGGCGCAGGTGAGCCAGCACCGCATCGCAGCGCGCATCCAGATCGTGAAAGTCACTGATGATCCCGAGCCAGCTTCCCGACGGCAGCAGGCGGACAATACGTTGCAGCGCCTCCGACAGCGAAACGGTTTGTTGAGGGTGTTGCGCATAATGGGCAGGAAGCTGCGCATTCAGCCGCTGGATGTCGGTAAGAATCGGCATCAGGCTGCGTTTTGGCGAGCGACAGGGATGCAGGACCAGCTCATCATCACCCAGTATCGCGCAGCCCAGCCGGTCACCATCATGCCAGCTTCGCCATGCCAGTAACCCGGCAATGTTTCCCGCAGCCACCGATTTCATCTGAAAGCGGGTACCGAAGTACATCTCCAGACGCTGATCCACCAGGATGAAGACCGGTCGTTCGCGCTCCTCATTGTAGAGGCGAATCCAGGGTGAGCGCAGGCGTGCGGTGGCTTTCCAGTCAATCAGCCTGACGTCATCACCGGGCTGGTAGCGGCGCAGACTGTCGAAGTTGAGGCCACGGCCTTGCTGGCGGGAGACGCGCTCCCCGGTTAACGCGCCAGGGGGAATTTGTCCCGGCGGATTATTCAGTCGCTGTGCGTCACCCGCCAGCGCCATCAGATCAGCCAGTTCAAGCGTCAGCGGCTGGGACATCACGCCACCACTGCGTCAAGGAGCATCGCGATCGCCTGATCGGCCGTGCAGTTATCAGCATTTGCCTGATAGCTCAGCAGCAGTCGATGGCGCAGCACGGCCGGTGCGATGCGTTGAATATCTTCGGGTAACACCGCATCACGTCCATCCAGCCATGCGCAGGCGCGGCCACAGCGATCCAGTGCCAGCGTACCGCGCGGGCTGATGCCGAGGCTGATATAACTGGCAAAAATGTCACTGACCTGGTCGGGATGACGGGTCATTTCCACCAGATTGACGATGTACTGTTCTACGGTTGGCGCTACGTAAACCGTGGCAATTTCACGCCAGCAGTCAGCGATATCCAGCTGGCTGATCAGTAACAGCTCGGTTTCGGGTGTGGGATTGTCAGGCTGACTTTGCTGGTATTTTGCCTGTTGCTCAGCGCGCACCAGCTGCATCACTAACTGCTCATTTTCTTTCGAGGGATAATCGACAATCACCTTCATCAGAAAGCGATCAAGCTGGGCTTCAGGTAAGGGCCAGGTGCCTTCCTGATCGACCGGGTTTTGTGTCGCCAGCACCATAAATACGCCGGGCAGCGGCCAGGTGTTGCCCGCGACGGTCACGTGACGCTCTTCCATCGCCTCCAGCAGCGCTGACTGCACGCGGGCTGAGGCGCGGTTGATCTCATCGGCGAGGATAATATTGCCGAACACCGGGCCAGGACGAAACCGAAATTGATCTTCTTCGCGCGTGGCATTTTGCTGATAGATTTCGCTGCCGGTAATGTCTGACGGCAGCAGATCAGGGGTGAACTGAATGCGGCGAAATTCGCCTTCGATATGGCGTGCCAGCTCACGCACCGCACGGGTTTTCGCCAGGCCTGGCAACCCTTCCAGCAGCACATGACCGTCACACAACAAGGCGACGATCAGCATTCGTACCAGCTCCTGCTGTCCGATGACCTGTTTATTCATACTGGCTTCCAGCGCCAGCAGCTTTTCACGATTTGTCATTATGCAGGTTCCATCGTCTGACGTTTCAGCAGCGTCGCGATGCCAACCAGCATCGGCTGCGCATAGCTAAAAAAGGCTTTGATGCCGGGACAGAGATAATTCATCCCCAGTTCACCTTCCTCGCTCCTGACGATGCGGTTTTTCGGGCATTCGCCGTAGCAGAGTTTCAGGTAGGGGCAGCGTTTGCAGGCAGCGGGCAGCGTATCGCGTTTACCCAGACCAAAAGCCTTTTGTCGCTCGGAAAAGGCCATGTGCGCCAGCTTCGTATTCTGTACATTGCCTAATTTATATTCGGGATAGACGTAGTGATCGCAGGAAAAGATGTCGCCGTTTTTTTCAATCGCCAGCCCTTTGCCGCAGAACTCTGACGTGATACAAATCTGCGCTGGCATGCCCATGGTCTGCGCCACTGCGGTTTCAAACAGGTTGACCTGAACGCGGCCTAAATCGTTGTTCACCCACTCCTCGAACACCGCAATCAGAAATCGGCCCCAGTCATCCGGATCAACTGACCAGTCGGTGACAATCGAGTCGAGATCGCCGGGTCTGGCGCGGCGGGTCCCGATAACCGGTATGGTGTCATCCCGCCAGAACTGCGGTGCCGTTTGTTTAAAATCGACCGGCTCAACGCAGGGATTGAACTGGATGTATGTCGCGCCCAGCTCACGGGTCAGAAAGCGATAAACCTCCAGCGGGAAGCGGGCATTGGTGCGGTTGACCGTCACCAGCGCATTAAATGGGACCTGATGCCGCTTCAGGGCAGCGACACCTTCCATCACCTTTTCAAACGTCGGTTTTCCGCTGCGGGTTACGCGGTAGCGGTCATGCAATTCAGCCGGGCCATCAATTGAAATGCCGACCAGGAAATTATGCTGACGCAGAAAGCGCGCCCAGTGGTCATTAATCAGAATACCGTTGGTCTGCAGATCGTTTTCAATGCGCTGACCTGGCTTCTGATATTTCTTTTGCAGGACGACAATCTTTTCAAAATATTCCAGTCCCATCAGGGTCGGTTCACCGCCCTGCCAGGAGAACACCACCTGTTCGCCATCCTGGCTGTCAATATACTGCCGGATGAAGGTTTCCAGCACCTCATCGCTCATCCCGCTCTGTCTGTCCTGCTCCAGAAGCTGCTCTTTGTGCAGGTAAAAACAGTAGTTACAGTCAATGTTGCAACGCGATCCGGTGGGTTTTGCCATCACGTGAAAACGGCGGGTGTAAGCCGGCCCTTTGCCACTGAACTTTTCCGCTGTCGGAAGCGGCTTAACCGGCAGAGTAGTGCTGTACTTCATGAACGCCTCCTGATAACCGGGTGAAGGATTTCACCCGGTAATGGGGTCAGAGCATCAGTTGGTAGCCGGACTGCCTTCCTCAATCAGTTTCGACACATCAGACACGGTGAATGAACCCGGTTTCTGACGTGGCGGAAACTCTTTGAAGCTCTGCAGCATTTCAGCAGCGTATTTTTGCGCACCGCCCAGCAGGAACAGACGATCGTAGAACCAGTGGTTGTAATCCATGCCATCGGTCCCTTTTTCCAGCGGATCAATTTTCAGGTCAAAGATCAACGGTACACGCAGTTTCACGAATGGATATTTCCACACATCCATGCCTGAACGTTCCTGAATCATAAAGTGTGCTTTCCAGCGCCCGTAACGCATCGCCAGCAGATCGCCGTCATCACTCCAGTAGAAGAACTCTTTGCGCGGATCTTCCTGAGTTTTACCGGTAATGAAATCAAGCTGGTTATAGCCATCAAGATGCACTTTGTAGGTCATGGCACTGGTTTTATAGCCTTTCAGTAACTGCTGCTTGATGTCCGGCACGCCCGCTGCGGCCACCAGGGTCGGGAACCAGTCATTACTGCCGAAGATGTCGTTGATCAGGGTTCCGGGCTTGATATGTCCTGGCCATTTCACCATCGCCGGTACGCGGAAACCGCCTTCCCAGCCGGTATTTTTCTCACCGCGGAACGGGGTGATGCCGGCATCGGGCCAGGTCGCCGTCATCGGGCCGTTATCCGTGGTGTAAACCACAATGGTGTTGTCTTCTATGCCGAGATCTTTAATTTTCTTCAGCACTTCACCGATTATTTTGTCATGTTCCACCATGCCGTCTGCATAGTCACCCAATCCGGTTACGCCTTTATCAGCCGGTTTGATGTGAGTCTTGTTATGCATACGCGTGGTGTTGTACCAGGTGAAAAACGGCTTATTCGCCTTTACCTGTCTTTCCATAAAGTCATTGTTTGCCGCCAGTGTTTCCTCATCCACCGTTTCCATACGTTTGACATTCAGCGGGCCGGTATCCTCAATTTTCCCGTCGGCAGAAGACTTAATGACGCCACGCGGGCCAAACTGTTTTTTATATTCCGGGTCTTTCGGATAATCCGGGTTCTCTGGTTCTTCTTCCGCGTTCAGATGGTAAAGATTCCCCATAAATTCATCGAACCCATGCGCGGTAGGAAGAAACTCGTTGCGATCGCCAAGGTGGTTCTTCCCGAACTGGCCGGTCGCATAACCCAGCTGCTTGAGAATACTGGCAATGGTGGGATCTTCTTTCTGCAACCCTTGTGGCGCGCCAGGCATACCGACTTTACTCATCCCGGTGCGGAAGGGCATCTGGCCAGTGATAAACGATGAGCGGCCAGCCGTGGAACTCTGTTCAGCATAATAAGAGGTAAATTTGGCACCTTCAGCCGCAATGCTGTCGATATTGGGCGTTTGATATCCCAGCATGCCCTGGTTGTAGGTACTGAGATTCCAGTAACCAATATCATCACCGAAGATAACCACGATATTGGGTTTCTGATTGTTTTGCTCCGGCGCCGTCGGGCTATTACTTGCCGGGGCTGCATAAGCGCTGGTTGCACAACAAGCAACAGACAACATTGAGGCGAGCAGCGATTTGCAAAATGGCACTTTTGACATTTCTGTGCTCCAGATAAGTGGGCTCTCATTGGAAAGGCATAGATTTCGCCCGTCCGTACAGATCGTAAAAATGATGTATTGTCCGGATGCCTCCTTGTTATGCCGGGTCAGAATGTCCGGCTGTAATTGATGCCAAAGAAATAGAGTGCTGGATTGTCATATCCCCCTTTAATTAGCGGCGATGAAACCTGTGACGAGTCAATATGGGCGTATTCAAAGGCGGCGCCGATACTGCTGGCAGGATCAAGCTGGTAACGTGCGCCCAGGCCCCAGCGCCAGGTATCGCCGGAAGGCATGGTCAGGGAGGTATCCTGCTGATTGCGGTAGAAGCTGCTGTCGAAGGCAACGCCGGTATTCAGCGTCCAGTCAGAAGTGAGTCTGAATTGAGTGCCGAGTGCGAGGTGCCAGGTATCACGCAGGCGTCCATTGTCGCCCACCTGGTTACCCGCCACGCTGATTTCACTGTTGCTGTAATCGCTCCAGTCCTGCCATCCTGCATCACCCATTACTGCCCAGCGATCGTTCAGCTGATGAAACAGGCTCAGCATCATCTGCTGAGGCGTATTGACGGTGGCCGCGATCGGTAGTGTCCAGGATGGGGCGTTATTAAGCTGGTCTAACCGGACGGTGGTGTTAACGTTGAAATGATAATTTGTCCGGCTGGTATAGGTTAATCCGGCCCGCGTTTGCGGCGTAAACTGCCACAGCGCACCGATCTTCCCGTTGAGAGCCCAGTCGTGATCGGAGAGTTCGTCGCCACGGGCGCGCTTGATTTTTAGCAGGCCATAATTGATTCCGACACCGGCCCCGAGTGAAAAGGCATCGTTGAGTTGCCAGGCCAGCGCAGGCATCAGGGTTACCGCCAGTAGCGTACTGTCTTTGATCAAATTTTCCCCGGCCCAGTCACCAAAATGCAGACCCAGCCCGTAGTTGCCGTAAAAACCTACGCCGGCACTGAGGGTCGGCGATAGCCGCTGGGTGTAGAAAGCGCTACCACCGGGAAACCAGCCAATGACATTGCCGGGGCTTTTACCATTGAGAAGAGCATCATCGTCCAGATGATAAGGGGCATCGCCATACAGGGCCTGCGCACCCATCGTCAGCATTTTATCAGGCAGCATTGTCATGCCCGCAGGATTGGTAAACAGGGTGGAGGCATCCTGGGCGCGTGCCGCCTGACCTGCACCGGCCAGGCCTATATCATCAGTACCTATTTCATAAAGATAGAGTCCGCTTGCGCATGCTGACGAAACATTAAATAAAACGGCCAGGGCTATTATTTTGCGCATGAGTTTTCTCTTAAACAGGGTTAAGGACAGGTGAACACAGGCGTCATAAAATATTTCAGTGATCTCTTGATCGCTGACATTTAAACGGCAAGTGGTCCTGTAAAAAATTCAATTAATCTCTGGCAGCAAAACAAAAAGACCCGGAAGGGGAAGGGCCTGGAAAGTTTCAGATTCCAACATAGCCCAATGGCATAGCGATTTTTATTAACACTTTGATGAATAAAGTAACTATTTTTTTTGAGTTATCAACCTAAAACTAACGGACCAGTGCAGCCAGTAACCATTTTTTTGATCCGATGCAAATTATCTCCATCTGGTTGTTTTCATTTAACTGAATATCTCTATCTATCTGTATCTACTTGATTTTTTGTTAGAATGTGAAATCGCTGAAGCTGGAAATTTCCTAAAAAAACTTTCATATCAATACGTTAAGATATTTTGACGCGCGTTGGATTTTAGGATTTTCGCCATCATTGCGATGGATTCTCCATTAGTGAGACGCTTTAAGCAGGCTTGAGCCGTTTAATGACTTACACCTGAGGGATGTAAAGCCAAATAAATAAGGCAGTGCCAGCATTGAAAATAATTAATTTGCTTTTTCACGCTATGCCGACTAATAAAGAGCGTCGCGATATTCCCTCCGCCCGAAGCCTGTATCACTGTCGACGCCATGAAAGACAGTAGTCAACTTCTGACCGCTTAATGAGCATGACAGGAGCATGGGCCAGACCTGCTTCTCAGCATTTGCACGCGAAATTGCAACTCTGGTTATTTCTCTCACCTCTGTACGTCAACTTCCTTTTGCCAGCGCCCGCAATCATGCTGGAAAGGTGATGAGATTCCGGGATGGTGCCGCTGGCCCTTCAGGTCGTCAGCGGTAAACTGGCCGCGTTAAGTGCGGGCGCGGACATCGTGCGTCGGGAAATCCTCGGCAAGTCATCCCCATCTGAACAGGCTCAGTCCGGACCGTTTAATCCGGCCGGTTTTCGGCGATCTTCCGGCCTGAGCTCAAGCGAAGCTGCGCCATTTTCAGCGGCGGTTAAACGGGTCTTCTGCAAAACGGATTGCTTTCACCAGCCGCCGCTTCAATGCCTGCTCACCATCGTCGTTATCGTAATCACTCAGCATGCAGAGATCGGAACACCGCATTTTGCTATCACTTACTTCAGCTTTTCCGTCCATTCTGTACAAAAATCCAGATAGGCTCGCACCAGGGTTGACGGATGTTTATGGCGGGCATAGACCAGATGCAGCGGGAGGCTTTGCGTGGCTATCCCCGGTAACAGCTCTATCAGTTCACCGCTTTCCAGCCAGGGCCGCACGGAAATGTTCAGCAGCTTTGCGACACCCATTCCCTGCAGCGCATAATGCAGTAATCCCTGTACATTATTGGTGGTAAAGAAGGGCGCGTATTTTACTTTTTCCGATCCCGCGTTCCATTCAAAAAAACCACGATTCAGCGTTTCCCACGCGGCAATCGGAAGCCGGACCATTTCTTCCAGCGTCTCAGGCGTACCGTGACGCGCCAGCAACGCTGGGCTGGCGACAAACACCGTTTCCATATTCATGACGGGTTTAGCGATCACTTCATCAGTTTTTAAATCGCCCATTCTCAGCGCCACATCGATGCCATCCTCGAACAAATCAACCACCCTTTCGCTGGAGTGACAGAACAGGGTGATATCAGGATAACGTTGCTGAAATGCGATCAGTAAATCCCACCAAAGCGAGAACTCAGGCGGAACAGAGAGGCGCAATTTGCCCTGTAGCGTGTGGGCAGAGGTGACAGACTTTTGCGCATCCTCCAGCAGTTCGACGCCCAGACGGGCCTGCTCGAAAAATTGCTGTCCCCGATGGGTGGGTTTAACCCCTTGTCGTGAGCGTTCCAGCAACTGGACATTCAGGGCCTGCTCAAGCTCATTAATTTTCCGGCTTAACGTGGAGATCGGTATCCCCATCCTGTCGCTGGCGGCAGAAAAGCTGCCGGCATTTACCACGGCAATGAACAATTTCGTTGCGTTGAAATCCATTGTTCTTTCCATATATGGGCATCAGGTTTCTATTTTTGGCGATTCCATTCCATTATGTAAAGCGTAACATTTTGCCTGTGTAATTTTTCTGCAGGAGCAAAAATGAATAACCGTGTCACTCAAATCCTGAATATTCGCTTTCCCCTTATTCAGGCACCGTTGTATTTCCTGACCAATGCGGAACTGGTTGCTGCGGTTTCCAATGCTGGCGGGCTGGGTACGCTCGGGCCTCACGCCGGACAGGAAACCCTGCCGGGCTCGCGTTATGTGGCACTGGATCGCATGCGGGAAGAGATCAGAAAAGTTAAAAAGCTGACCAGCAAACCCTTTGCCACTACCGTGCTCAACGGCCCGGATATGGGGTTCTGGCGGCCCACCGCAGAAATGCTGGTTGAAGAAGGCGTGGAAGTGGTGCTGATCAATGAGCTGCTGGAAGCTGAAATTTTTGATTTCTTAAAAAGCCACGGCATTAAAATTCTTTATCGCGCGCTGACGCCCACGGTTGCAAATTCAAAAGAGGCCGAGCGATTAGGAGCGGACATCATCATCGCCACCGGCTTTGACGAAGGGGGCACCGTGCCGAGCCGGGTAATCGGGACCTTCAGCATCGTTCCGATGATCGCGGATAGCGTCAACGTTCCGGTCATCGCGGCGGGCGGTATTGGCGATGTCCGCGGCGTGCGTGCTGCACTGGCTCTTGGCGCGGAGGGTGTTTATGCGGGTAGCCTGTTTTTGACGGCGGAAGAGAATCCCGCTGCTGACAAGGTCAAACGCCTGATTGTCGACTCCACGGCGGAGGATTTGCTGCTGTTCCGCACGCTGCCAGCTTATTACCGTACCTTACCGACCGATCTGAGTCCTGCGCTGGCGGAACTGGACGCGCAGGGCACCGATCGTGAAGCCATGTTTAAGGCGATGAACGGTTACCACTCACTGTGGCAGGCCATGAGGCTTGGCAATTTTGACCAGGGCATCGTCTCCACCGGTACCGGTATTTCCGTGATCAAATCCATTCGTCCGGCGGCGGAGATTGTTTCTGACCTGATGCAGGATTTTAAACAGTCACAGCATTAAGGCTGCCGTTAACGCGAGCAGGTGACGTCTGGGAGGATGAGGCGGCTGAGGGGGAAGCGGATGAGGTCCGCGGTCAGCGTTGAGGCGGGCTGATAAACCGCGATTAATGCATTCAGCGCCACCCTGCGTCGCTAACTCTGCTGTGCCTGCCACCCGTAGGGCGCAGAGGAGAAAAGGCAGAACTATTGCCTTTGGCACCACTCTTCACGGGTTATTTCCCACAGCTGATAATCAAGCAGACCTGCAACATACTCTTTTTTGCCGGTCTGAATGAGCCGCATCCCGGAATGACGTGAGATCATGACGGAACCTTCGTTTATCGCTGCTTTCGGCACTCTCATCACCTCCCGGCCCAGCGTCTTGAACCAGAAATCGTTGACGGCCTGACAGGCTTCCGTCATAAAGCCATTCCTCTGCCATTCCGGCACCAGCCAGAAACCGCGGTTATCATTTTCGACATCACGCAACTCGATCAGGCCGATCAGTTCATCAGGATTTTCCCGACGCCGGAGGGTCCAGCTCCATCCCTGTCCCTGCGCGATGGCCGGTAAGGCCACATTGTCGACGTAATGCTGTGCGGCACCTTCAGGATAGGGCCAGGGCACCGCCGCGGTCAGATAGCGCACAATTTCCCACTGCGGGAAAACTGCCTGAATAGCCCCGGCGTCACTACGCTCAAGAGGTTTCAGGATCAGCCGGGTCGTTTCAATCAATGGCGTCATGCTTCCTCCTTCTGTTATTAAAAAAAGATGCTGAGAGGGCAGTGCTCAGACGGCGCAGAGTCAGGCGGAGCCATCTCATCTTCGCTCCGCTGCTGCGAAATGCGGACATAATTTCTGACTTGATGTACCCTGTTTAGCAGACTGGCCTGCTGATATCAAAGGCAGGATTATCACTTCATCACAGGTAACATCGGCAATGGCACTGATCCCAAAAAACTATTCGCGGCTGGAAAGCGGCTACCGTGAAAAAGCATTAAAAATCTATCCGTGGGTGTGTGGACGCTGCTCACGGGAATTTGTCTATTCGAACCTGCGCGAATTAACGGTTCACCATATCGACCACGACCACACCAATAACCCGGAAGATGGCAGCAACTGGGAGTTATTGTGCCTTTATTGTCACGACCATGAGCACTCTAAATACACCGAAGCCGATCTTTACGGTACCCGGGTGGTGGCAGGTGAAGATGCACAGGATGACGTCGGCGCAGCCACTTACAACCCGTTCGCCGATTTAAAGTCGATGCTGACGAAAAAGAAATAATAGCCGTAAGGGCATCGCTGGCGGATAACGGGTGCCAGCGCTGCGAAGAGGTAATAAACGAGACAGATCGCTGTGCGTTATAAGCAGAACACGTTCGGCCTGCTCAGTAAAAATAGCGCCGCCGATAGCTGCCTGGTTTGAGTGAGCGGATGCGGCATATTCCCCGGAGATAAGCATAAGCGGGTCTGAGCGGCGGGTTATTTCCGGCTCACAGCCGTTTTTCTCAATCAGCGAAGGCAAGTCGGCCTGTCACCCCTCCCTGAGCCGTTTTGCCTCCACGCGCGGATGATCCACTCCGACGCTAACAGGACGGTAGCGCTCCGGCCGCAATAAAAAAGATGCCGCATCGGCCTGGCATGAAGGTCTGTGCCGGCAGCGATCAAATCATCGGCTGGCCTAAATCTGTTCATCGACAAATATCGCCCACAACTCCTCTACCGCCCGCGACATCCTGGCCGCTGGCCGGAACAGCCGGATATCAATCGGCAACCAGAGTGCGCTCTCTTTCTCCGCCGCAACGGCGAGGTTGCCGGCATCCACATCCGGCGCTGCCAGCGTTTCCGGCAGCCAGGCGATGCCATCTCCCGCCCGGACCATCGCCAGTAATGTCGCGGCAAGATCGGCGGTAAACGCGATATCCATGCCTCGTCTGGCCCGGTTTACCTGTGAGGTATTGGACAGGATCCGGCCAAGGCCGGACTCCGCCGAGTAGGTCAGGAACGGATACTTTTTCCCGCCCGAAGCCTGCCAGAGCGGCTGCCGGGTGAGGGGATCGCATTTTGAATAGGGGAGCAGGGTTTCCCGTCCCAGCCGGACGCTCAGGTATTTCGACTGATCGAGGTTGATGTGCATATGAGGATGGTAATAGCAGAGCAGAAACTGCGCGTCTCCTTTTTCTATCATCCGCTCACAGGCGCTCAGCGTATCAGATAACAGGCGAAAGGAGCCGAAGCGGGCAATCTTCTCATTGTTGCGCATCAGCGCCGGAAAAAATGAAAACGACAGGGAGTGCGTCGCGGAAAAAACCACGTCAGGTCGGGTTTCACCTGCCGCCTCAATGGTTTCGCTTCTCAGGGTGTAGAGCGCGCGAATCAGTTCCGGGATCTGCGTGACGAAAATCTCGCCAGCACGCGTCAGGCTGACGCCACGCCGGTTTCTCTCAAAAATCGGCGTGCCAAGCCACTCTTCCAGCGAAGCAATCCTGCGGCTGAATGCTGGCTGCGTCACATATCGTGAAGCGGCCGCGCGGGAGAAATTCAGCGTCTGCGCCAGTGCAACGCAGTCTTCAAGCCAGGTTAACTCAAGGTGATGCCGATTTTGCATTACAGCCTGCCTCTTTGGCATTAGAACGAAAGCACGTTACTGCTTAGGATGAGTTCAGACAAGACACTGACGTCCCTGAACGTGACGCTGATGCATTATGCCAATAAACAACCGGCATGAGCCAGTATTGACTGCAGGTCGTCGTGCGTAATGATCGTTGACGAAAATTGCCGGAGAAAATATGCGTATTCTGGATGTAGTAGAAATCACCCAACCCATTGCCTCACCGATTCGTAATGCCTATATCGACTTCAGCAAAATGACGGCCAGCCTGGTTGCCGTGGTGACTGATGTCGAAGTCGACGGCCGTCGCATAGTGGGATATGGCTTTAACTCTAATGGCCGTTACGGTCAGGGTGGCCTGATCCGTGAGCGCTTCCGCAATCGTATTCTGGAAGCGGAGCAGGAAAGCCTGCTGAATGCCAAAGGCGACAACCTGGACCCGCATAAAATCTGGGACGTCATGATGAGCAACGAGAAGCCGGGCGGTCATGGCGAGCGTTCCGTCGCCGTGGGCACACTGGACATGGCGATCTGGGATGCCACGGCAAAAATCGCCAACAAGCCGTTGTTTCGCCTGCTGGCAGAAATGAAAGGGGTGGAAGCCAACCCGCGCGTATTTGTCTATGCGGCTGGCGGTTACTATTATCCCGGCAAGGATATGAGCGCCCTGCGGCAGGAGATGCGCGGCTACCTGAATCGCGGCTATAACGTGGTAAAAATGAAGATCGGCGGTGCCTCGCTGGACGAAGATCGCCGTCGTATTGAAGCAGTGCTGGACGAAATCGGCAGCGAAGCGCGTCTCGCGGTGGATGCCAATGGTCGTTTCGATCTGGAAACCGCTATCGCCTACGCCAGAATGCTGCGGGAATATCCGCTCTTCTGGTATGAAGAAGCGGGCGATCCGCTGGATTATGCTCTGCAGGCGTCGCTGTCAGAATTTTATCCAGGCCCGATGGCGACCGGTGAAAACCTGTTCTCCCATCAGGATGCGCGTAACCTGCTGCGCTACGGCGGTATGCGGCCGGATCGCGATTATCTGCAGTTTGACTGTGCGCTCTCTTATGGCCTGGTCGAATATCTGCGCACTCTGGACGTGCTGCAACAGTTTGGCTGGTCACCCTCACGCTGTATCCCACACGGCGGTCATCAGATGTCGCTGAACATCGCTGCGGGTCTTGGCCTGGGCGGTAATGAAAGCTATCCGGATCTGTTCCAGCCCTACGGCGGCTTCCCGGACTCGGTGAAGGTGGAAGAGGGGCACATTATTATGCCTGAACTGCCGGGTATCGGGTTTGAAGGTAAATCGGATCTGATTAAAGAGATGCGGGCGCTGGCTGAATAAGTCCCGATATCGCTGTGGTGATGCCGGATACGCCCCTTTATTCTGAAAGGGGCGTTGCGTAAATAAGCGATATATTCCGGCGGGTATGACATTCTCCTGAATCGCTTTCTTTACCAGAACAAACATTATCTTGTTGCGATCGTGACGAGTATTTGCTGTGCACTGTTTATTCTCGGCGGGGAATTATCGACACGGAAAAGAATAAATTACGTTCTATTTATAATTAACTGAATATAAATCGCTTTTATTACTATCTGGCGGGCGATTCAGGTGACATCGACCGGCCTGGGTTGCATAACCCGCCATAAAATAATCATACAAAAAATAAAGTTGCTGTTATTTAAAAAGGATAACTAATCACCTTTTCCTCTCCCCTACATCTGCTCCAGACGAGGACATTAACATGAGTGATAATGCTTTTAAGGATAATGCACTTATCGGAAAGAAACGCTGGACAATAATATTACCCGCCGTATTTATCATGTACACCATATCGTTTTTTGATCGTGTCAATATCGGCATGGCGCTGCCGCATATTACCGCTGAAATGGGGCTGAGCGCCGTTGAAGCGGGCTGGCTGGGCGGTGCTTTTGCGTGGGGCTATGTGGCGACGCAGTTTACTGCGGGCTGGCTGGCGCTGCGCTTTGGCTCGCGACGCGTCATCGGTATCAGCCTGTTCCTTTTTGGTGCCTGTGCCATGCTGACCGGGCTGACGCGTAACTTCAGTGAACTGGTGGCGATTCGCTTTTTGCTGGGCGTGACGGAAGGCCCTATTCAGGCAGCAACGGCGATGTTCCTGGCTCAGTGGTTTATCAAGCGGGAACGTGGACGTGCTTTTGGTATCTGGAACCTTAGTCTGGGCGCGGGCGCCTTTCTGGCCGGTCCGATTTCCGGCTGGATCCTGGCACACCATAACTGGCGCGTAATGATGATTATTGAAGGCGTGCCCGCCTGGCTGTTCTGCCTCATCTGGTTTTATCTGGTGCCTAAAAGTATCCAGGCCGCACGCTGGCTCAGCAGTGAAGATCGGGATCAATTGCAGAAAACGCTGGCGGCGGAGCAGTCAGATTATGTGCAGGAGAAATCTGATCCCTGGTGGACCATCCTGAAAATACCGGCGCTCTGGCTGATGCTGATTGGCTATTCGCTGCACAGTATGCTGGCGTACGGCTTTACGCTCTGGCTGCCCACGGCCCTGAAAGGTTACGGCACGCTGAGTGAATTTATGGTCGGCTTAATCAGTGGCCTGCCGTTCCTGATGACCATGGTTGGCATCTGGTATATCACCCGCCGTTCAGACCGCTATAACCAGGAACGGCGACTGCACGCCGCCATCCCAACCGTATTGTGTGGTATCGCCTTATCAGCCGCGGCGTTTGTTCCGCTCTCTTACTACTGGTTGCAGATTGCGCTGTTCATGTTTGTCGGACTGACCATGAAGATGCTGGTGCCGCTGGTTTACGTGCGGCTGACGGAAATCCTGCCTACCCGCAAAGCGGTGCCTGCGGTGGCGTTTGTCGGAGGATGCAGTAATTTTATCGGCCAGTTTGGCGGGCCGCTGGTCGCCGGATATCTTAAACATCTGGGCGGCGGCAGCGACATGACGCTGGCCTGGGGCGTGATGGGGCTGTTCTCCATCGTCGGCGGGGTACTGTTTGCGCTGGCGGTAGGCCGTGGCGAGAAGGTACGGGATGTCAGACAGGCGTTTCGCCTGACACCACGCCGCGCGCTTTCAGCCAGGGATTAACGCCTAACGGCAGCAAACAGGGCGGAGCTGTCGCAGGCTGCGAAAAAACGAGTGAGCAGTTGTGTTTGATGTCAACCAGAGAGGGTGTTTCAAAGACGTGAAGTGGTTGGGGTGTTGAACGTCCGCTATGAGCGAAAAGCGGACACTCGCAGTTTTCCGACAGTAGATGAAGAATTTTTAATCAAGCTGCTTATTCATTTACAGGGAGCAGGTCAACGGCTTTCAGCCCATGGATTCCCTTTTACACAGGCAATAAAAAAGCCGGAGGCATTTCTGCTTCCGGCTTTCAATACAATGACCTGATGCTTTATGCATCAGACAGCCCGGCATCAACCAGTACACCACCTACAACTTTCCCATTTTCGATCTCCAGCAATGCACCAACCGCCATTGGTTCAAGCCGTTGATTAAGTGACGCGAGTAAGGCTGTCCCGGACATTAATGCATCTCCGGATTTTTTTGCATGGATCTCAACATAACGCGCATTGGCCTCAGTGCTCACCGCCCTTTCAAAAAGCGGTTTCATACGACTTAGCTGAAACGTGATTTTCTGCTGCGATTGTTTCCAGATATCTTGAACACCGCCAACCGCAGCAATCTCTTTCATAAGCCGCTCCGCTTCATCTTTAAATTCTTGACGGAGGTCGTCTTGATAATAAAGTATGAGATTTGCCATCATCAGGCACTGCATACTGAAAATGTACTCTTTAAACAGACGAGACTGTTCGTCGATAATCTCTTTTAGGTCATTACGGATATCGTTAGAGCCAAACAGACTTGTGCTGTCAAAACTGCCTAACTTCTCGGCACTCGTTTCGATATTTTTTTTCAAATGTAGCGCAATACCATGAATATCCTGTTTGCTGTTGGACAGTGTTTGCAGTGTAAATTCGCTGACGGCGTCTCCTTTAGCAAGGGTTGTGCCTGCTTGGCAAAGCATTTTATGAAAAGCAGCAATTTTCATTGAACGTTCATCCTGCTGAAAAGCATGGATTTTATTCACGACCTCAACGATTTTTTTGAGCTTTTCATTGATGTCTGCAAGGTGTTTTTGCGCGACGATGGTGGAAGCAAGATTAAGCAGAAGCCCGGTATTAACAACACTTTTGAGTTTTTCCGCTGGATTCAAACTGACATGCTCGGTGATTTGTCCATTTGCGGCATTCCGCGTCATGCCCAGACTGCCAGTACCATCTTTACGAACCATCAGGCGATCGAACGCTATATTACAATGCACAATATGTTTGGAATGTGCAGCTATCGTGGAACTTGCCTGCGGTATGAGGCTCAGCATTTGATTAAACTGCGAGATACCCTTCTCATCAAGACGCAGAGTATTCTCGGGTAAGCTGTCAATTGTGGGTATCGGACGCGCCGTCAATACGGGGAAGTTATCATCATCGACGAGCAATAATGCGCTATCACTGTTGGTTGTCATAATTATCCTATCTGAGTTTGACTTTTTGAGCGATTTCTTTATTATGCAGTAAGCATTTTTATATATGCCAACTGCGCGACAAAAGGGATCGTTACACGATAAGCTTCACCGATGCTAAGGGTTTGCGATAAGTTCGTATAGATTTGCGCAATGCTGGCGACATTGCTGAAAATCTTCGCGCCAAAATTGCCGGACGTATCCTTCGGTTCCACTCTTTTTCCTAGGTTAAATAGGCCACTGACAACGTTCATTTCCGTGCAGCGATCCAGTCTTGTATGTTCCGGCATATCTTTCCATTCGCTGCCAAATAACCCAGTCACAATTTCTTTTTCAAGCTTGAGATCCGTTTTGCTTTCAGTCCCTAAGCCTCTAAGTTTTATATGTACATCCCGGAGTATTGTTTTATAAGGTATCGGTGCCTTGCGGAGCATGTTTGCGATGCTGTGACCACCATAGGTCTGAAACCCGTGAAGTAACTGGCGAAGTATCTCTTCGGAATAAGGGTCCGTTCCGGCTTTTTCCATAAGCAACAAATTCATAACCGATGTAGAGAGTGCTAACCTCCCTCGACCGCCATCCGTCAAAACATCAACCAGATAATCAATATGCTTTTTATCGGTTGAGAGTAGAAGGCTGAGAATACCTTCGTCACATTCAATTGGAGCTTTCATTGGGCTGCCCTGACATTATTTCTTTAAGTGAGATCATTCTGATCAATAACGAATGTAAAACTTGAATGTCTATGTTGCTGGATATTCTCTTTGATCTCAAACCCCTGATGGCTAATTTGATTTAAGGGCTTTAATTTTTTTCCCATAATCAATGTGCGAACCGATCCAAGCTGAGCTGCTCCCTGCAAGCTAACATACCATGAAGAAAGTAACATCAGCTTCCAGCACTGTTCTGCACCCCAGTAATGGGCATAAACTCACCTTCACAACGTCCGCTGCTGGCACTAAGCTGCCGTATAACTCATGCGATAAGACTTTTAAACGCCCTCAATGCACCAGCCTGTATCGTTATTGCTTATGTTTTTCAGTCCAGCTGCGTGACGCATACCTGTCCGCACACACAGGTAACTTAATGTTGTTTTTATTACTTACACTCTGCCAATTGGTCGCTGAAATCCATCGACAGAGTATACAGACCGGTGCGTATCTGTTGGTATTCACACATTTTTCAGGCTGGAGAAAATCAATATGACCAGTTTTACACTTTATGGCCGGGGTGAATCGGGAAACACTTATAAGGCGGCCTTGATGCTTAACCTGTGTGGCCTCCCATGGACTCCACATTTCGTCAATTTCTTTGATCCTGCTTCGAAGGCTGAATTTTCCTGCCTGGTCAACGAGATGGGCGAGATACCGGTACTTGAGTTCGATGGACGACGTTTAAGCCAGTCTGGCGTAATTCTGCAATTTTTATCTGACTTTACAGGAAGATTTGGTGCTGAGAATGATATTGAACGCCTTGAGATCCTTCGCTGGATGTTGTTTGATAACCACAAATTCTCCAGTTATTACGCGACGCTACGCATGATGGTCGGTCTCCGCAAAAGCGGCGAGTCAGAAGTCACAAAATTTCTGCGAATGCAGGCGGAAAATGCCTTTGCGATCGTAGAGCACCATTTGAAAGGTCGACAATTCATTGCCAGCAACAGACCCACGATCGCAGATATTTCCATGGCGGGTTACGTTTATTTCACAGAAGAAACAGGAATACATCTGGAAAGCTATCCTCAGACCCACGCCTGGGCACGTCGGCTGTCAGCCTTACCGGGATGGGCTCATCCTTATGATCTTATGCCTCGCGCTATTAAAGAGGAAGCTAAATGAGCGTTTATCCATAAACCATAATTCGCATTGGCCCCGAATCAAGACATTTATGAAATGTTTGGCAATAAAACTGTACGTCAGGCAGGTAATGCCTGCACTAACAAAGGCCTGATATAAATAATCTTCTGAAAAAGCAGGAGTGACGAATAACTACTGCGATCAGCATCAGAGACTATCATATTTCAACTATCCGCTTCTGGCACGAAGCGGACCATGTATTCGTTCAGACTGAACAGTGTTACATATCGTATGATTCATCCAGAGTCGTAAATTATCTTTTTAGCTGTATATCCAATCCTTTTGGTTCCTGAACATAGCATTGAATATTGTTATGAATTTTCTGATACAGGCTGTAATCGCGACTTTTTTACTTTTTCATGTGCGATGAGGATGTACAGAACTCTTTAATCTGAGGGTTATATCGAACCGCTGAAAGCATCGCCATATAGTGTTGCCCGCAGAGCAGCCCTGCCTCCCCAGATAGCCCTTTTATCGCGAAGTTGCCCGCTGTCTCAGTCATACGGGTATACACCAACCCCCGCCGAAATCTGCCTGCGCGTTAGCGCTCCTGGCTCAGGAAGCTGGCTCAGGATCCTGAGTTACTGGCCCAATGCCCTTAACTTTTTCAAGCATTTCTCGTTTTGGAGATAGCGCAGTATTCTGATTAAGCTGGTATTTTATTTCCTGGTCCAGAGTATCAATCTGTGAGTTAAGCCAGCCGATGTGCTCTGCAATACCCATCTCAATGCAGACCCCATTTCTTTCCTGCAGCCTGTTAGCTTCCATGACACGATTCTGTACCAGCTGACGCCGCCGGGTAAGAAGCAGTGCCAGATCCTGAAGCTCTTTGTCCCTGGCAGGTCTGAATTCCGGTTTCATACGACGACCCTATTCGCAGATTATCCTGGCATCGATAGAATCACTTTTTGCCACCGTTCCCATTGCCCGGGCAAAATTCTTTATCTGTCGCGGGTTAATGACAGCAACAGACATACCAGCTGAAATCAGTATTGATTCAGCCAGAGAGTGATACCGGCTTGTCGCCTCCATGATAACGCCTGATATATGAAGGCCTACCAACTCCGTCAGCAACTGCCGGGCCGGAGCCGCGCCAGTCACCGAGGCGATCTGCCGTGCTTCACCCTAAGCATCACTGACAGCGGCCCGGTCAGCCCCGATTTCACCGTGCGGGCTGACCGGCAGCCACCTCTAGTACAAGGTGTTTTTCAATCGTTCCGGCAGGGCTTGATCATAGGCTTCGCCATCAATTTCAGCGGCGGATAGCTGGCTCAGGATCGTGCCGGTGCTCGGCAGGCTCTGACGCGAAATCTGCACCGCAGGGTCCCACAATTTTGAGCGGATAATGGCGCGACTGCACTGGAAAAAGACGCTTTCAACGGTAATGCGCAGCACGGTTTTTGGCGATTGCTGATTGATGGAAAACCGTTCAATCAGCGCGGGATCGGTGCTGATTTGCGCACTGCCGTTGACCCGCAAGGTCTCGCCAATACCGGGAATCAGAAACAGTAGTGCAACCCGGTTGTCATGCAGAATGTTGCGCAGGCTATCGATGCGGTTATTGCCACGCCGGTCAGGCAGCAGCAGCGTGCGGTCATCTTCAATCGCGATGAAACCCGCCGGATCGCCTCTGGGCGACACGTCCAGCCCGTCCGGACCGGACGTCGCCAGCGCCACAAACGACGCCGCCGCGATAAAGGGTCGGTAGGCCGGATGAATATGATCGGTGACTTTCATCAGGGAAGGTCTGGCAACCGCACCATAAATCCGTTCAAGTTCGGCTACTTCGGTAATTACTGTGGTCGCATCAGCCATCTATTCCACCTCCGTTGCACTCTTATGTACGCGCGGCCCAGGCTACAGATTACGGCGCGCCACGTCTCTGCGCTATAAACAACAGGGATTAACCGGCCGATTGCGAAAGAGTGTAAGTAACCATGAGCGAAGCCTTTTATAAAAATACCGTCTTGATATAAAAACAGCAAAGCGTGTCAGTTGTTCGCAGAACCAGAATAAAAAACAAAATCAGAGGGGATGCTAAATGGTAAAAAAAACCACACCAGAGCAGCGGCGTGAATTAGGGGCATTTTTAATCAGCCGGCGGGCAAGGCTAGACCCACAGGCATTTGGTCTGCCGAAAGGGACCCGGCGCACGCCAGGCCTGCGCCGGGAAGAGGTCGCTATTCTGGCCGGGGTCAGCGTCAGCTGGTATACCTGGCTCGAACAGGGGAGAGAAATCAAGCCATCTGCCGATGCGCTGCAGCGGATTGCCAAAGTCTTAAAACTCAACCGCATCGAATCATCCCATCTTTTTGCGCTTTCGCCCCGCGAAGAACCGGTGGCGCGACAGGCTGATACCGGCGTCAGTGAAGGGCTTGAAAGGCTGGTCAGAGCCATCGATCCGATACCGGCCTACGTTCGCAATACCCGACTCGATATCCTCGCCTGGAATGATGCGATTGCCGATCTGTTTATCGATTATGGTTCGCTGAAGCCGCACGAACGTAATACGCTGCGGCTGCTTTTTCTCTATCAGCCCTACCGGACGCTGATCCTTGACTGGGAACAGATGTCGCGCGGCATGATTTCCGTTTTTCGCGCCTCAAGGGCCCACGCACAAAATAAAGCCCCGTTTGATGCGCTGATCAAAGAGCTCTCCGAAAACTCAGCGGAGTTTCACGAATGGTGGCAGGACACCGAAGTGATGGGCATGAGCGAAGGCAGTAAGCGGCTGATGCATCCGACCTCCGGACACATCGAATTTACCTACGTCGCCTTAACACCGGAAGGCAGACCCGACCTCTCACTGGTGACCTATATCCCCCGACACGTTGCCAGTGACTCGCAGTAATAGGATAACAAGACGCCTTCCTGGGCTGATTTGAGATGCCTAAGATGGATTCAAGGCAGCACAATCGCGCTGCATTAAATCTCTCAGGAGGCAGTGAACATGACATCTCAATCAGCCACACCCGATACATCTTCAGCCACATTGGCAGTATCCCGTAATCCCGCGACCGACGAGTTGATTGCCCGCTACGCCGGACAGACGGCAGCGCAGATTGAAAGCCTGCTGGAACAAAACTCTGCGGCTTTCCGCATCTGGCGTGCCACACCGATGCGTGAGCGTGTCGCTGCTTACCGTCGTCTCGCCGCGCTGTTACGTGAACGTTCAGACACGCTGGCGGCAATCATCACCGCAGAGATGGGTAAAACCCTGACCGCGGCCCGTGCAGAAGTAGAGAAATGCGCAGTCACTATTGAGTGGATTGCGGAAAATGGCCCGGCGCTGCTGGCTGACGAACCGGTTGCCGTCGAAAACGATGATCGGGTCTATGTTTCCTGGCTGCCAATCGGTTCCGTGCTGGCGGTGATGCCGTGGAACTTTCCGCTGTGGCAGGTTGTCCGCGCATCGGGTCCGATTATGCTCTCCGGTAATGGCTTCATCCTGAAACACGCGCCCAACGTCATGGGATCGGCTTATGCGCTGCAGGAGGTTTATGAAAGCGCAGGCTTCCCGGCAGGGCTGTTCACCAATCTGGTTGCCGACAACGAAACGGTTGCACGGGTCATTGAAGATGATCGTGTTGCAGCGGTGACCTTAACCGGCAGTCTGCGGGCCGGTTCTGCAGTTGCGGCTATTGCGGGCCGGGCGCTGAAAAAAAGCCTGCTTGAGCTGGGCGGTTCGGATGCATTTATCGTACTGGCCGATGCCAACATCGATCGGGCGGTGAAGGCGGCGGTTGAGGCACGTTTCCAGAATGCCGGGCAGGTCTGTCTGGCTGCGAAGCGGTTCATTCTGGAAGCACCGATTGCTGATGAGTTTACCCGCAAGTTCGTCAGGGCGGTCAGTGAGCTGAAAGTGGGCGATCCGCGGGACCCGCAGACCCAGGTAGGACCGATGGCCAGAAAAGATCTGCGTGATGAACTGCATGATCAGGTCGAACGCACCCTGGCCGCTGGCGCCACGCTGCTGCTGGGTGGCAGAAAACTGGAAGGGAGCGGCAACTTTTATGCTCCGACGGTGCTGGCTGATGTGGTGCCGGGTATGGCGGCCTTTGATGAGGAAACCTTTGGGCCTGTTGCGGCCATCTCGGTGGCGAAAAATGCTGAACATGCCATTGAACTGGCGAACAACAGTGATTATGGGCTGGGTGGCAATCTCTGGACCGGCGACATCACGCGAGGACAACGGCTGGCTCGCCGTATGGAAACCGGCGGGGTGTTTATTAATGGCTTCTCCGCAACCAACGCCCGCATTCCTGTTGGTGGCGTGAAAAAGAGCGGCTACGGTCGGGAACTCTCCCATTTCGGTCTGCGCGAATTTACCAATGCTCAGGCGGTCTGGGCGAAAGATCCGCTCTGACCGGGCTTTCCTGAAAGGCACGCTGACGCCAACCAACGCCGTATCGGGTCAGGCGCGCCGTGCGAACACACAACGTTAAAAACGGGTTGATGATCATAAGGCCGATAAGACGAAACCGTCACGGCCTGGAGAGGTCACGCCCTGAAAACAAATCTGAAACGGATAAGGTGAATAAAATGTTTAATAAATCAATGGTCTCTATCGCGTTAGGTCTGGTTATATCTCTCTATGCTGCTACCTCAGTAGCGGAACCGGTAAAAAATATTGTGCTGGTACACGGTGCGTTTGTTGATGGATCTGGCTGGAATCCGATTGCCAGAATGCTGGGTAAAGCGGGCTATAACGTCTCTATCGTGCAGGAGCCGCAGACCTCACTGGCGGATGACGTCGCTGCGACCCGACGCGTACTGAAAATGCAGACCGGTAAAACGCTGCTGGTGGGACACAGCTACGGTGGGATGATCATCAGCGATGCGGGTAACGATCCTTCTGTCGCGGGACTGGTCTACATTGCGGCGATGGAGCCCGATGCAGGCGATTCATTGCTGAGCCTGGCAAAAAAATATCCGCCCGCTGCGCACTCTATCGCCGAAACGGACGATCATTTCCTCTATCTGCAACCCGCCTCTTTCCACGCTGATTTTGCCGCCGATTTACCGGTAAAAGAAACGGACCTGCTGGCGCGCTCTCAGGTGATGCCTGCGGTAGCGGCATTCAGTGCGGCGGCTGGCGCACCGGCATGGAAAACCAAACCAAGCTGGGCGGTCGTCGCCACTGAGGATCGGGCGATCAATCCTGAACTGGAACGCTTTATGGCGAAGCGTGCCAACAGCAAGGTGACCGAATTGAAAGGTAACCACGCTATTTATGCTTCACAACCGAAAAAGATTGCCGCCATTATCGAAGACGCCGCAAAAACGTTATCTCACTAATTGCCGTTATAACCAGCAGAAGCAGGGATCACTCTGCTTCTGCTGGGGCATTTTAGTGCGCCGATACGCCTCTGCTTTACCGCCAAAGCGATCCTCTGTTGAGCGCAGCGGGCATCAATCACCGGCCCGGATTGCCGGCTTTCGCTGATGCCACGGGAATGCACGCTCCAGCTGACCAGCGAGACTGAACAACAGCCCTTCCTGATTGAAACCGGCCAAAAATTGCATCCCCATCGGCAGGTTATTCACCGGATTGAAACCCAATGGCACCGACATGGCTGGCGTGCCGCAGACATTAGCCAGCGCGGTAAAGGGCGACTGATCGAAGACGTGATGCATCCAGCCGCGTCCATCCAGCTGTTGCTGATGACGATGATATTCCCCCAGCAGAGCGGGAGAGGCTGGCAAAACCGGCGTCAGTAACAGATCGTATTGCTGATAAAACTGCGCCATTTTCTGCGTGACGCTGTTACGCATCTGCATTGCGGTGATCATATCGGTGGCGGTAAGTTCATGACCCAGTCGCCACAGCGCCAGATTTGTCGGCTCCAGCGTATCGTCATTTACCGGTCTGTTCATCGCTGAGGCCAGCGCATCGATCCATGCCGCGGTATTGGCTGCCCAGAATCGCGCGTTCATCTCAACGAATGCGTCCCAGCTGCCGATCTCCAGCGACACCTCTTCAACCTGATGGCCCAGCGAAATCAGCCGCCCGACAGTCTGTTGCAGCGCCTCAACCACCTGCGGCTCACTGCGTGCGCCATTAAGCGGATGTGCCATCACCCCGATTCTTAGCGGGTTGGGGGCCTGCCCGACACAGTCGCGCAGACTCGGCGCAGCAGAGGCGATAATAAAGGGATCGCCCGCCTGGTTGCCCTGTACCGCATCCAGCAGCGCTGCATTATCGCGCACCGTCCGGCTGATAAAACCCTGCACCGCCAGCCCGGACCAGACTTCATCCACGTCCGGTCCCATGCTGATGCGCCCGCGGCTGGGCTTTAAGCCGAACAGTCCATTCGCTGACGCCGGTACGCGAATCGATCCTCCGCCGTCCGTTGCGTGCGCGGCCGGCACCATACCGGCAGCAACGGCTGCCGCCGAACCGCCGCTTGAGCCGCCAGCACTGAAGGCGGGATTCCACGGATTCGCGGTTGCGCCGTGAAATTGCGATTCGGTCGTGGTGCTGGTAGCGAGTTCAGGCGTCGTGGTGCGGCCGAGTAACATCAGACCGGCGCGCCGCATTCGCTGTGCGAGATGGGAATCGTGAGGGGAGAGGTAGCCTGCCGCCAGCCGGCTACCCAGTTCGTTGCGTTGTCCTTTGACAGCAATGCCCAGATCTTTTACCAGCATCGGGACACCCTGAAACGGCCCTTGCGGCTGGCTCTCTTCCTGCTGCCAGACTTCAATGACGGCATTGATCCTGCCGTTAACCTTGTTGATCGCGTTCACTGCGACCTCTTTAACTTCTGCGGCAGTTATCTCGCCCTGGGCAATCAATCGGGCGAGATCAGTGGCATCACAGGCGATATATTCTGAAATTTTCATAGGATTCCGGTTAGTCAGGCAAGACCAGCAGCAGGCACGCGTGTATACTGGTTAGTATCAAATGATACCGATTGGTATCGTATTATACTAACCAGTATCGCTGCAAGGGGGATTTATGCCGAGAGAGACTCAGCCGCGACTGCCGCCGCGAGAACGCATTCTTCAGGCGGCTGAAACGCTTTTTTATCAGGACGGTATTAACCGTGTGACGGTAGATGCCATTGCAGAGAGAGCCGAATCCACCAAGATGACGCTGTATCGTCATTTTTCCTCCAAAGAATCCCTGGTGCTGGCGTGGATCGAATTATTGATAGAGGACTACAGTCAGGTTTTTGATCGGCTTGAAGCGCAGACTCCTGGCGATCCGGCAGCGCAGATTCTGGGATTTGGTCAGTTTATTGTCGGCAATCTCAGCGGATCGCTAAAGCGAGGCTGCCCGTTTACCAATACGCTGGCTGAAACCACCGGCCAGTATCCCGAGGTCAGAGAGGCTATTTTTGCGCATAAGCAGCGGCAATTTCACCGGCTGGTGGCGCTGTGTGCCCGTGCAGGTGCCAGCCAGCCGGAGGCGCAGGCAAAAGAGATCACCCTGATGCTGGAAGGTTTACAGGTGGTCGCCCAGAACAGTGGATTTGAAGGCGCGGCGGATTACGTACTCGAAAAGTTAGCTGCGATGCTCAGGCAGCTCTGACTGACGGTGCGCGTCATCATCACCCTGCAAACCCCGGCATGGCGTAGCGGCGGCTTACCGTGCTGACTTTTTGCATCCTGCGATCCTCAGGCCAGGCAGACATCGCCTCTGATTAACCGCAAAACATCTTCTCCAGACCAACAACGGCGGCGTTAAACCTGACTGCCTGAAAAAAAGTTTAGAATCGGGCTGTGACCGGGAAATCAGCCATCTTTTTTCCCGTCGCTCTGCTGAACCCTGCACCATGAACCTGGCCGCACGCTGATTTGTTCGCTTAACGGGCGAGAATCGATAAAAGAGTGACTACCGCTTGTTGAAAGCAATCAGTGCCAGAGATAATTAAAGTCACCAGGCTATCTCCCTGAGCCTTCATGCCCTGACTCTCGTTTCCCTGATTTACACTGGACGGATTGTGCCGGTCCGTTAATAACGATTTAAATCAAAGGAACCCGCAGCGGTGGATATTTTCGAAATAGCGTCTATAGCAATTAATCCTGATTAACAATTTACTAACGATCGGGTTGATGGAATAAAATCCCACCAGTTGAGAATGGATTTTTTATAAGCGAAGCCATAGAATGACTTTATCGATAAATGTGATTAAGATCACATATCGCACATTTTGCAAATTTATACAGCCAGTCGACTCCTTGTATAAATAAATTTTTCAAGTCATTGATTTTGATGATGGGTTTATTTTTTTGTAATATTGAAAACTATTAAAATATGCCGCTGGGCTTTGTTTTGGCATTAAATATTTATCTTGAAAATATCCGATTGAGAATTAATATTTAATTCCAGTGGGTGATTGGTTTATTAATTCTTTTTATTGGTAAATAGAGATGAGGTGAGGCTATGCAACAACGGCGGCGTGGTGGTTCGGGCAACTTTGCGGAAAATCCAGAGCGGGCGCGTGAAGCGGGACGTAAAGGCGGACAGATCAGTGGGGGAAACTTCAAAAATAATCCAGAGCGGGCTGTTGAAGCGGGACGGCTGGGTGGAAAAATAAGCCGCAGGCCACCTTCAGAAAAAGCGGCCGGGTGAGAGTAAAGGTCGGATGAGTAACCGCTGGTCGCTTAATTCATTTTTCTGCCTGATTAGGTGAGTAATAGCGCATGCAAAAAACGGGGTTGTGTTTTGCTTTTTTGCATGGCTGGAAAGCAGTGGCGATTATTTAATCGTGTTGAGGTAACTATGCGAGATAATAATAGTGAGCTGCTATCTCAATTTTTAGAGAAAATGAATCTCAGTGACGAAAACGTCGTACGGTCACTGATTATCGGCTCTATTGTCTGTGAATTAATGCGCTCGGATAAGGTCATTAACCGTAAAACTATTTGCTGTAAATTAGTCAAACGTCTTGAGCTTTGTGAAAGCATGGAAGAGGAAAGGATCTATTACCGTGCTATTCGTATGCTATTTGGCCGGCAGTAATTTAACCCATTGATCTCGTGAGTTACAGGTTATGCCGTTATCTAACGGAGAGCGATCCAGTAAAACTCACGTCTTCTGTGGTGGAAGGATATCGTGGTGTGATTTTTACGCAACGCTTCGCGTTCAGCCCGTCAAGACGGGCTTTTTTTTATTTATCACTGATGAGGGATTTCGTAATTGAGAGGGCGGCGTGGGTCATGATCTCCCTGCCGCGCTCGTCTGATGCTGCCATCCTTATCCCGTCACGCTTTGCCGCGGTATCGAACAGCGTCAACAAAGGCAACAAAAGCAGAAGAGGTATGACGGCGGTTGGGATAATAGAGGTGGAACCCTTCAAATGTCGGGCTCCAGTCAGCCAGCACCTCTACCAGATTTCCTTGTTCAATATGCGGCTTAGCCATTGATTCCGGTACATAAGCCAGGCCGATGCCGTCCAGTGCGCCATTCAGAACATGGACAATGCTGTTGGAGATCAGCGGTCCGTTTACCCGAATATTCAGTTTCCTTCCCGCTTTCTCAAACTCCCAGGCATAAATACTGCCGACCGGGGAGTGACGAATATTGATGCAACGGTGATGAGCCAGATCCTGCGGGATAACCGGTACGGGATGGGTGTTAAAGTAATCGGGCGTACCGACTACCGACAGACGCCAGTCCGGGCCCATGCGCACCGCGATCATATCCTTACTGATCGATTCGCCCAGCCTGATGCCCGCATCAAATCGCTCAGACACGATGTTGGTAAAACCGTAGTCAATACAGATTTCAACGTTGATATCCGGATACTTCTCCAGGAATGCCGGGAGCATTGGCCGTAATAAACCTTCGGCGGCATCATCTGAACAGGTAATACGAATATTCCCCACCGGGGTATCGCGTAATTCGCCGATGCGCTCAATTTCATCATTGATTTGTTCAAATAACGGCGCGACCGCGTTCAGCAATCTTTCACCGGCTTCGGTGGGGGCGACATTGCGGGTAGTCCGCGCCAGTAGCCGGACCCCGATCCGTTGTTCAAGATTACGGATGGTGTGACTTAACGCAGAAGGGCTGACGCCGAGCCCTGCGGCGGCTTTAGTAAAACTTTTTTCGCGCGCTACCGCGATAAACGCCTGAATATCGTTCATAAGATCCTGTCTTTATTTGTGACGACTATTCACAAGTCGTTGCAGATTATCGGATCTGAGTGCCAGCTGCCATCACCCTGCTATTTAAACGGGGCTGGATCGCTCCGTTAAACCGGCCGCACTGAGCGTGTTGATTCCGGTCAGTCGCAGCTGTTCGGCGGCGGTCAGAATGATTTGAGAAATCCTTTCATCAGGGCATTGCGCCTTATACGATTAATGATTCCGCTCATTTTTGCCAGCATAACAAACCCGCCGTTTTACCTTATTTAGCGCATTCCCTGTCGCCGTTACGGTATTTAACCAAAAGCGCTGAAGGCCAGCGGGTATCAGGCGGACGCGTGATCAAGGCAGATGGCACTCTTTTCAGCGATTAATGGGCTGCCGTTCTGCGTGCCGTAGCCCGGTCGGCTACCTATTGATGAATTTATCTCACAATTGCATCCCGTTTACCGCTATTAATCAAAACATTCCTTCCGGGATAAAATCGCTGACGTCTTTGCATAGCAGGAATGAACATGTCTTCAGTTAACCTTCACGCGGCTTCTGCCGCGCAACCTCACCGTGCTGCCTGGGGTGCCATTTTTTCGATGGCGCTGGGCGTGGTGGTACTCATCGCCTCAGAATTTATGCCGGTCAGCTTGCTGACGCCCATTGCCAGCGATCTCAGCATCAGTCAGGGACAGGCAGGCCAGGCGATCTCGATCAGCGGCTTTTTTGCCGTGCTCACCAGCCTGCTTAACACCCCGTTAACCGGTCAGCGCGACCGTAAAAAGGTGCTGGTAACCTTTACGCTGTTACTGGCGCTCTCTGGTCTGGTGGTGACCTTCGCCGTAAATGGCGTCATGTTTATGCTGGGGCGTGCGCTGCTGGGCGTTGCTATTGGAGGATTCTGGTCGATGTCCACCGCTACGGTGATGCGGCTGGTTCCACGCCACTCGGTGGCTAAAGGGCTGGCGCTGATCAATGGCGGTAACGCGCTGGCGGCCACGGTTGCGGCACCGCTCGGCAGTTTTCTCGGGCAGTATATTGGCTGGCGTGGTGTCTTTTTTATGGTGGTGCCGCTGGCGCTGGTCGCTTTTATCTGGCAATGGCGCAGCATTCCTTCTCTATCAGGTGCCACGACAAAGGTTACGGCATCCCCACTGCGGTTACTGCGACATCCGCATGTCGCATTGGGAATGACCGGCATTATGTTTCTGTTCATGGGGCAGTTCAGCATCTTTACCTATCTGCGCCCCTTTATGGAGTCGGTAACCGGTGCCAGCGTGGATGCGCTCTCATTGATATTGCTGCTGCTGGGTGCCGCCGGTCTGGTGGGAACCTGGTTTATCGGGCGCCTGCTGGCGCACCGCCTGTTTATCTGGCTGGTGGTGATCCCGCTGGCGATGGCGCTGATTGGCGGTCTGCTGATCGTGGAGGGGCACTCCCTGTGGGGAACGGGCCTGCTGTTAACGCTGTGGGGATTAATTGCCACGCCAGCGCCCGTCGCCTGGGGATTGTGGCTCAGCCGCGCGCTGCCGGAAGAGGCTGAAGCGGGCGGCGGATTAATGGTGGCAGTGATCCAGCTGGCGATCACGCTGGGTGCCAGCCTCGGTGGTCAGCTCTTCGACGCGGCTGGCTGGTGGAGCCCGTTTGCCTTTGGCGTGGTGATCCTGCTGTTCTCTGCGCTGTTTGCCGTGCTGGCCGCTCGCCGTGGCCTGGCTGTGCAGGGCCTGCAGCAGCCTGCGTAGCGCTGACGATCCGGTCCGGCAGTGGGTCCGCCGCCGGGCCGTGATCTCAGCGCGCTAACCCAAACCGTGCCGTTGCGTCACCTCATCGCAAGAGAACGTCTGAGCACGCGACAACCGTTCTGAATGGTTTAACCCCGGTCAGTAAGGAGCCGTATGAAGAAACTCACCGTCATGGCGCTTGCACTTGCGCTCTCCATCTCAGCCGTTTCCGCTCAGGAAAAGGAAGCATCGTTGACGCTGTCCCACAGCGGCGATAAACCCTCGGTTAAGGGACCCGCTAATACCTTCACCGGCGCAGTGCGAATTGATGCGCCTTTCCAGGCAACCGCACCTGCGCGGGTCAGTGGCGCTACCGTGACCTTTGAGCCAGCTGCCCGCACCGCATGGCATACCCATCCTCTGGGTCAGACACTGATTGTGACCGCTGGCGCGGGTCGGGTGCAGGCATGGGGAGAGCCGGTGCGCGAAATCCGGCCGGGCGATATCGTCTGGATTCCGGCTGGCGTCAAACACTGGCACGGAGCCACTCCGCATCAAGGCCTGTCTCATATCGCCATCGCGGAAGCGCTGGATGGCAGGGTAGTGAACTGGCTGGAGAAGGTCAGCGATGAGCAGTATGGCGCAGCAGGCAAATCGTAAGAGGCAACATGATGATTAAACAGATGAATACCGCACTGATACTCTGCATGGCTCTGGCCCCGTCGCTGGGTGCGGCGGAAGCCAGCCCGGAGGCTGAACGGAAAAAAATCGAGGTACAGATGCAGAAACAGACCGAGCCACTCTCCCTGCAACAGAAGAATATCGCGACCCTCGCCGCCTGGGCTGCCACAGGCGATCTGACCGGACTGAACGCGGCGCTGAATCGCGCTCTGGATGAGGGGCTGACCCTGAGTGACTGCCGTGAGGTGCTGGTGCAGCTTTATGCCTATGCCGGTTTTCCGCGCAGTCTTAATGCGCTGGGTGAACTGATGAAAGTCACAGAAGCCCGGCGACAACAGGGCAAACAGGATGCGCCAGGTCGTGAGCCAGGACCGATTCCGACGCCGGAGGCGATGCCTGCCGCCGGTAAACGCAACCAGACAGCGCTGGTTGGCAGCCCGGTAGCCGGACCCCTGTTTGACTTCGCGCCGGTGATGAACGATTACCTACAGTCACACCTGTTCGGGGATATTTTTGAGCGCGATAACCTGAGCTGGAAAAATCGCGAACTGGCAACGGTCGGCACGCTGGCCGCCCTGGAAGGGGTGGAACCACAGCTAAAAGCGCACCTCGGCATCAGCCTGAATGTCGGACTGAGCAGGGATCAACTGCGAGAGCTGGTGCCGGTTTTCAGGCAGCAGGGCGCGCGCGGCTGGGCCGATCGTCTTGAGGCGGCGCTCGATTCAGTGGAACAGAAATAACGGATAAGCGCCGGACCCGGCTCCGGCGCTTATGTCAGGGGAAACGCGCTGTGGTTTAGGGTGACAACGTCACGCTAATGTTCGCCGCTTTCATCCCCGCATGCTGCTCCAGCGTTTCGGGATGGGCTATCCGGCCAATCCGCGTGTAGCGATAAGAGGTCTGAAAAGATCGATAAAATAACACCAGGGTATGGGTGCCATACAGCATGACATCCCCGGCGTTGATCTCGCCCGTAACAACCGGGCCGACCGGTAACGAGAAGGTGAGATCGGTGAACTTTTCATTCCCGTTCATCTCATGCATTTCCACGCTAAGCGGCAGCTGTTTCATCAACGCGCGTGATGCCGCATTATCGGCCGGAACAAGCGTGAAAGGTTGTTGATCAATACGCATTGTTATCATTTTCTCTTCCGGTGCCGCTGTCGCGGCTACCGCCTTAGGCTGGACGAATCCGGATGTCGCGAAACTCAGCAAACCGAGCGTCACTAATCTGAGGGGTAATCGCATCTCTGACTCCCTTTAGGAACCGAAATCCGCCGCTGAACCTGGCTTAACCGCTGTTCAGCGACAGAGGCCGCTGCCGCGAGACGGCAGGTGACGCTACGCATGAGCCGGTTACCAGGGCTGGTTTGCCGGGCCAATGGTGAACTCGTTAACGGTGGTGTCTTCCGGCTGATCGATGGCAAACGCGACCACGCTGGCAATTCTTTCCGGTGGGATGCCATAGGTGTCATACAGTCCCTGCATCTGATCGCGCGTCTCTTTTTCACTGATGGTCGACAGCAACTCAGTGTTGATCGCAGCAGGATAGAGCGTCGTGGTGCGGATGTGGGTTTTTTCCAGCGCAGATTCCATCCTAAGCACTTCCATAAAATCGCGCACGAACCATTTGGTGCCACCATAGACCGCCCCGCCGGGATAGGCTTTCAGGCCGGCCACGGAAGAGGTCGCGATGACCTGTCCCGATTTCTGCGCCGTAAAGTGTGGCAGCACCGCCGCCACGCCGTTCAGCACCCCTTTAACATTCACATCGATCATCTGATGCCAGTCGTCAGTTTTCATCGCCGAGAGCGGAGAGAGGGGCATCAACCCGGCGTTAAGGAAGATCACGTCGACTTGCCCAAAGGTCTCCAGCGCCAGTTTAACGATGCGATCGTTTTCTTCCTGGCGAGTGACGTCCAGCACCTGATAAACGGCCTGTCCACCTTGCTCAACGATTTCGTCAGTAATACGCTTCAGATTCTCTTCACGGCGGGCGCCCAGCACCACTCTGGCGCCTTGGCGGGCAAGCAATTTCGCTGTCGCCTCACCAATACCGGATGACGCACCGGTAATAATAATCACTTTCTCTTTAATCATTAGCCTTCTCCTTGTTGACCTTATTCTGAATGTAAGCGTGACTGCCATCGCTTATTAATAAAAAGCGTTCACCTTTGAATGAGCGCCTTTGATGCGTGGTTTCTTCGAAATAAAAAGCCGAATAATTCCGGGATCAGTAAAATGCATCAGAGTGAAACGCCGCAGCCATTATCGCTGCGGCGTATCGCCATCTTTATTTCAGGCTGGACTGGAAGAAACTGCCCAGTTTGGTAAAAGGAATCAGATCGGTGCGGTCGTAGAGGTCGACATGTCCGGCATTTTTAACCCAGTAAAGCTCTTTCGGCTGACCCGCTCGTTTATACGCCGCCTCGCTAAACTCTTTTGAATGCGCCTGATCGCCGGAGATAAACAGCATCGGACGCGGAGAGATGGTTTCTATATCGTTGAACGGATAGAAGTTCATGAATTTCACGTTGCTGGTAATGGTTGGCTTAGTGGTGCGCTGGTCGGAGGCGCCTGCCGGCGTAAACTCACCGCGTGGTGTGCGATAAAAATCATAAAATTCACGCTGAATCGGATGCGTATCGGCGGTCAGTTTCAGATCGGTGCCGCCTGCCACGGCGGGCTCGGCGCCGTTGAACTCGGCGTAGCGCTGCTGTGCCGCCTGGGCAATTATCTGTTTACGCTGAGCGACGGAAAGCGAATGATTCAGCGCGTCGCGGTTGGCGGCACCCATGTCATACATGCTGACCGTGGCGATCGCTTTCATGCGCGGATCGATTTTCGCTGCGCTGATAACGAAGCTGCCGCTGCCACAGATACCTAACGCACCGATGCGTTCACGATCGACAAAGGGTCGGGTACCGAGGAAGTCGACGGCTGCGCTGAATGCTTCGGCATAAATATCCGGCGCGACCGCATTACGCGGTTCACCTTCACTCTCGCCCCAGAATGACTGATCGATAGCCAGCGTGACAAAACCCTGTTCAGCCAGTTTCTGTGCATAGAGGCTGGAGCTTTGTTCTTTCACCGCCCCCATCGGATGACCAACCACGATCGCGGCATAGTGACGCTTCGGGTCAAAGTTTTTCGGGGTAAACAGGTTGCCGACAATTTTCATTCGATACTGATTATTGAATGAAACTTTTTGCTGAGCGACGTCACGGCTTTTATAAAAGTTATCCGCGCCGTGCGACATATCCTGGGCGAGCGATGAAAATGAAACTGTACTGATGGCGAGCGCTAAAGCTAAACTGATTTTTTTCATGGTGTAATCCTGATCGGGCCAACCCGGAACTCAGGTTGATCGCAAAGTTAAATAACGTGACGCGCCAGCATTAAAAAATGACGCCGGAACGGATGCGCAGACAAAATTGCCTGTTGCTTGCCATTAAAATAAATAGGGGTGATGTGCAGTGCAGAAATCACCTCACACCGGGTAACGCATCCGTTGCCTGTTAACCTGACACAGGCAACGCCGATCGCCCTTTATTCTGTGCAATCAGTATGCGGCGGGTGTGGCGTGAAGGGGTAACCCATTTGTCTCTATTTTTTGCCTGATCCTATGAAGCATGTTTACTTTTGCGGCAAGGATGGTGTCTTATAACGCGGAAGAAAAATGCAGTGGAGCATCATAATGTCAATCACCTCGCTCACCGATCCGCAGGCACGCAGGCAGGATTATCTGGCCCGATTACGGCATATCATTGGTGCATCAACCGCCTGTACCGGGGATTACCCGACCGCGATTGAAGGCGTCGGCCTTTTTCGTCGTGATGAGCCGGCACCGCCGGTGATCTGTATGGTCCCGCCCAGCCTGGTGCTGGTTGCCAGCGGCGCGAAAAGGATGTGGGTCGGCGGGAGTGCGTATCCCTATGACACCGCTTCCTTTCTGGTGACCTCGCTGAATATCCCGGCTAATTCTGAAGTGACTGAGGCCAGCCGCAGCCAGCCCTGCCTCGGCATGACGCTCCGTCTCGACCAGCGGCTGTTAGCGGAACTGATATCCCAGGGGAATTTACCGCCGCCACCGGTACAGCGGGCCAGAACGGGCGTTGGGCTGGGCAGCGCGACGGCGGCCATTCTGGCCCCATTTTGTCGGCTGGCAGAGTTACTGACCGAGCCAGAGGCCATTCCGGTGCTGGCACCGCTGATTCAGCGTGAGATCCATTATCGTTTGTTGCTCAGCGATCAGGCCGCAATTTTGCGGCAGATTGCCGCGGTGGATGGGCATGGATATCGGATTTCAAAAGCTATCGACTGGCTGAAACAGAACTATCCATCACCGTTGCGCGTTGAAGAGCTGGCAAGCCGGGTGCAGATGAGCGTACCGACCTTTCATCAGCATTTTCGTCAGCTCTCCGGCATGAGCCCGCTGCAATATCAGAAATGGCTTCGCTTAAATGAAGCCAGGCGACTGATGTTAAATGAGTATCTGGATGTCGCCAGCGCTGCATTTCGCGTCGGCTATGAGAGTCCTTCTCAGTTCAGTCGCGAATACAGTCGCTTGTTTGGCAATCCGCCCAGACGGGATATCGCCAGCCATCGGGTGCAGGCAGGGTAATCCGCTTCTCTGCTTTACTCTTTGCTCAGGGTGAGTGAGGCGTGACCGACATTCTTCAGGGATACCGCGGTGATAAGGTTATCGGCGACGGTCAGCGTCAGAACACGATTATCGTGATACCAGCGTCCTCCATTCGCTTTCCAGCCGTCAGCAATCAGCTGACCGGAGGCGACATCAATCGATTTGCCGATCAGCTGCTCTATCTTCAGGCGGGAGGCAGGAGCATTGACGCTGTTTGCCTGATTCTGCGCTTTGGTTTTTTTGATGTCGCAGGTACCGGCGGCGTCGCTCATCTGGGTACATCCGCTACGCTCCAGCTGAGCGCGATAAGCGCGGCTGATGGCGTGAGCAGGCGTTACGCTACAGGTCAGCGCGCTGATCACCATCATCCACGCCAGCAGATGAAAACGCGCAGTGGAAGGAGCAGAATCGTTGATACGCATGGGTTTTCCTTGAAGTATGGCCCGTCTGGCCAGCTGAAAAGAGTCTGTTTACCGCTCACGCTGTTAATCATAGTGGCGATCAGCGCGCCGGGCGAAAAGCATAAGCACCGAACGGTGGTTTCCGGAAGCCTGAGCGGCAGAGGAAATCGGGTCACCTCTCCGCCGGGCTAATCCGGGACAATCGCGCGGAATTTACCCCTGAAGAGGGCGTCGTGACCTGATCGGGGTCAAACCGGAGGGCATTGTCCGGGCGGGAAAAGATCTCGCTTTTCAGCGGCTGGTTTGCTGTGGCGCGCCGCGCGCAGAAAGGCAGTTTGCCTGTAAGCCGCCAGACCGGCTCTGTGAGGATCTGTTCAATAAATTAAAAGGCGTAGCGATGACAGCATTTACCGATCAACTCAGCCGTTTACTCGACGACCTGACCCGTGAGGCGTTCCCGGCGATCTCAATCGCCATAGGAAAAGGAGACCGCCTGATCTGGCAATACGCCGCAGGCTATGCAGACATCAGAAACCGGGTAGAAAATTCACCCGATACC